>Ga0335079_10001490_pt1 | contig 26693 bp, 27 predicted proteins | sample Lox_Sample_33_FD_206719 | JGI IMG/M metagenome (GOLD analysis project Ga0335079, IMG submission 206719) | Soil microbial communities from Loxahatchee National Wildlife Refuge, Florida, United States - Lox_Sample_3.3 | ecosystem: Environmental > Terrestrial > Soil > Wetlands | place: USA...
GCCCGAGCCGGTCGGCCCGAGCAGCGCGGTGACCGCGCCAGGGGTGAAGTTCAGCGAGATGTCTTCCAGGACCGTCTTGGCCCCGAAGCCGAGCGTCAGGTCGGTTGTGCGCACGGCGGGACCAGATCTGGCGTCGCTGCCGTAGCCATCTCATGGCGGACGGCCGCCGCGCCCGTTTGGAACGGCTCTACGGAGCCGGCCTCGAACGACACGTCGCTGCGCTCCCCCACATTTGAAATCCACTGACACTCGCATTAATAGCCAGTGATGGTTAAGTGGAGGTGAACGCCGGGCGACGTCGAGCGCGGTCGCGCATGTCCGACAGCGAACGGCCGCGGGTTCGCGCTGATCCCGCGGCCGTTCGAGGCAGAGGTGACGATTAGATCACGATATCGACCTTGGCCACCCGGCCATAGCCCGCGGAAATGGGCCTGTCGACGGCCACGCCGCCGGGGGCCAGCACCCGCACCGTCCAGTCGCCTGGCGCCGCGAAGAAGGTGAAACCACCCGCGTCACCGAGCGGTACCTCGGCGACGAAATCGCCGCCCGCATTGAGCAGCCTGGCGTAGCCGGTGGTAACCGCCGAGCCGCTGCGGCTGACCTGCCCCTGGACTACCGCCTGGCTGTCGATGTCGATCCCGGCCAGGCTCGTCACACCGCCCGCCGGGGCTCCGCATCCGTCCGTCACTTGGCCTCCCCAAGCTCGATGGGCACGCCGACCAGGGAGCCATACTCGGTCCACGAGCCGTCGTAGTTCTTCACGTTGCCCTGGCCGAGCAGTTCGTGCAGCACGAACCAGGTGTGCGCGGACCGCTCACCGATCCGGCAGTAGGCGATGGTGTCCCTACCGAAATCCAGTCCCGCCTCGTGGCCGTACAGCGCGCGGAGCGCGTCGTCCGACCTGAACGTGCCGTCGTCGTTGGCGGCCTTCGCCCAGGGCACGTTCTTCGCGGTTGGGATATGCCCAGGCCGCTGCGCCGATTCCTGAGGCAGGTGCGCGGGCGCAAGCAGCTTGCCGCTGAACTCGTCGGGTGAGCGCACGTCCACCAGGTTCTGCTTGCCGATCGCCGCCACCACCTCGTCACGGAACGCCCGAATCGAGGGGTCGGCCTCGCTGGCCACATACGACGTGCGCTGCCGCTGCGGAACGTCTTCCACAAGCTCGCGGGAGTCAAGCTCCCACTTCTTACGGCCGCCGTCGAGCAGCTTCACATTCTGGTGGCCGTACAGCTTGAAATACCAGTACGCATAGGCCGCGAACCAGTTGTTGTTGCCGCCGTAGAGGATGACGGTGTCGCCGTTCGAAATCCCCCGCTCGGACAGCAGGGCCTCGAAACCCGTCTTGTCCACGAAGTCACGCCGGACGGGGTCCTGCAGATCCTTCTTCCAGTCAATCTTGACGGCGTCCGGGATGTGGCCTTTGTCATAGGCGCTGGTGTCCTCGTCAACCTCGACGAGCACCACGCCAGGATCGGACCGGTGAGCTTCCACCCAGTCGGCGTCCACGAGCGCGTCGGAGCGGCTCATGCGGGAACCTCCTTGTCAGGATCGGCCGATAGCCGCCCATGGCGGCTCGGCCAGAATTTTCTGATCAGCAAATACACTTCGCAGCCCACGCAGTAACCGAAGGCCGCGTTAAGGAAGGCCGCGGCGAGCGCCGCGGCGGTTGCGACAATGCCCAGTGCGGTGACGCCCGTCGCGTAACCGGCTACGCCGACCGCGCAGAAGACCGTGCCAACCGCCTGTGCGAAGCGCGGCGGCGCGGCGGGCTCGAGTTCGGCCGGAGGCCCCAGGCGTGGCCGGACCAGCCAGCGGAAGAGCAGTCCGTACGGCGCGTACTGGAGCCCGAGCAGGGCGCCGGTCGCGAAGACGAGGGTCTGCGCGGCGAGCAGCGACCCGCTGCCTGTGAGGAGTATCACAGCGAGCACTACCGTGGAGAGCAGCGCGGCGAAGCGCTGGCCTCGGGGATCTACCTGCATGTTTACGCGCTCCTGTGGTGGGGGATTCGAGCGCGGCCCCGTGCGTCCCGTGTCAGGAGGCAGGCGTGGCGCCGCGCAGGTGCGGCCGTGGCGCCGGACACAGCGCGGTAGCCACGCGGCAGAAGTCAACCGCGCGCCGCTTGGTCAGCAGCCGCTCCGGCCTGCGGCCGGGCCAGCGGCTTGCGCTGGGATGCACGTACCCGATGCTATGTGGGCGGATCCGGGCTGTCACGTCTTACGCCGTCGTGCTGGTGGGCGACCGGCCGGTGCGGGTCGAGCGCACGCCGCTAGCTGCGGCGCCACCAGCTGCGGTGCCACCCGCTGTCGCGCGGTCCTGTGCAGCGAAATTCGCTGCCGCGAAGTTCTCTGCCGCACCGCTTTCTGCGGCGCCGTTCGCTGCCGCGAAGTTCTCTGCCGCACCGCCCTCTGCCGCACCGGTCTCTGCCGCACCGCCCTCCGCCGCACCGCCCTCCGCCGCACCGCCCTCCGCCGCACCGCCCTCTGCCGCACCGCCCTCTGCCGCACCGCCCTCTGCCGCACCGCCCTCTGCCGCACCGCCCTCTGCCGCACCGCCCTCTGCCGCACCGCCCTCTGCCGCACCGCCCTCCGCAGCGCCGTTCGCTGCCGCGAAGCTCTCTGCCGCACCGTTTTCTGCCGCACCGTTCTGTGCCGCACCGTGCTTAGTGCCAAGCTTTGCCGCACCGGTGACCGCGCCAAGCGCTGCGATCACGTCGGCCTTACGCGGCTGGCCAGTGCCACGCCGCGCGATGGCGCCGTCCCCGCCGAGCACGAGGACGGTGGGGGTGCTGTGAATGCCGAGCCTGCGGACGAGCGGGAGGTTGACCTCCGCGTCGACCTCTACGAAGGTGACGCCCTCCACCATGCCGGCGACCTCGGCGAGGATTCGTCGCGTCGCGCGGCACGGCGCGCAGAATGCGGTCGAGAACTGCACGAGCGTAGCCCGGGATCCGAGCGGGCGACCCAACTGCGCCTCGGTCAGCACCCCGCCGTGCCTCCCAGCCGCGACGGTCATAGCAGCGACGCGCGCATCGCGGCCGGCACCGGCCGCGCTCGGGCCATCGCCCGCCGCGCCCGCTCCAGTGCCAGGTGCCCCGCCAGAACCCCCCTCCGACGCGGCCCCCCGGCTCACCGCGTCGGCCCCGGGGACCACGCGCAGCACGCCATTACGCCGCCGCCAGATCGTGCCGAACACAGTCGCGGAGGCGAGCACCGCGACGCAGACGACAACTCCCACAATCACGTTCTGCACAATACGCGGCGCGGAGCTGTCATTCCCGACCAGCTCAGCAGGCAGCGCGTACCGCCACCGACGTCGCGCGCCAGCGTCGCAAGATGGTGCCACCGCGCGCGAGCCGTTATGGATCATGCTCTTACCCGCGCGGCGCGGGCGGATCGCCCGGTCAGGAGGACAATGTGACCAGCGTCTGGCCGTGGGAGGTGATCTGGAAGCTGCTGATGCTCGCTGCCGGGACCGACGTCGATCCTGGATAAGAGGCATCGCGCTCGTTAGCGGGCACCACCCAGCTGCCCGCCATCGTCCGCTGCCCGGCGGCATCGGTCACCCACAGCTGGCAATTGGTGCCGCGCGGGATGCCCATAACCCACACGTTCAGCTCGGTCCCCCAGTGCCGCGGCAGGTACTTCACGATCGCGGTGACATGGGCCGCGGTGCCACGGCCCGACGCCTTGTCCCAGGTCGGCCCGGCCGCCACGTGCCGCGGCGCCGCAGGGCCCGACACAAGAGCGTCCACCCCGGCGAACGCGCCGACGGCGACCACCACGGAGGCTGCGACAGCGACGACGCCCAGCAGCACGCTGCGCTGCCGCCTGGCCTTTCGCCGCTTCGCCATCTCGTCAAGCATCGAGTCGAGCAGCTGCTCGGGCGGCTGCGTCGCAGTCGCCTGGTCACCCGGACTGCGTTCCGCCTCTGCCAGGCTCACGCGGCCGAGCAGGGCGGGCAGGCCTGCGAGGCCAGCAAGCTCATCCCTGCACGCGCTGCAACCGGCCAGGTGCTGGTCGACAACAGACCGCTCTGCGGGGTCGATCGCACCGACGACGTAGACACCCAGCAACTGCCGGATCTCACCGCATCCGGACGTATTCGCGGGTGTCATGGCGCCAGCCCCCTTTCCTCTAGAGCGAGCTTGAGCGCGCGCAGCGCATAGAACGTGCGGGACTTGACCGTCCCTGCTGGGATCCCGAGCACAGACGCAGCCTCAGCCACGGAATGACCGCGGTAGTACGTCTCGAGGAGAACCTGCCGGTGCTCTGGGCGCAGCGCGGACAGCGCATCGGCGACTGCCCACGACTCCAAGGCCCTCTCCGCCTCATCCTCGGCGGGAAGCAAGGCGATTGCCGCATCCCCGATCTCTGCCGGCCGCGCACGCCGCGCCCGGTATGTGTCCACCACGAGGTTCCTCGCCACGGTGAACAGCCACGGCCGCACCGGCCGCCCGGTCAGCGCGTCCGGATGCCGCCACGCGCGGAGCAACGTCTCTTGGACGATATCCTCTGCCGCTTGCCGGTCGCCACCGACCAGACGTTGAACGTAGCCGAGGAGCGGCCCTCCGTGCTCGGCGTACAGGGCACGGATCAGCTCGGCGTCGGCGACGGCGCCGCGCCGCACTGCCTGATCGCTGCGCTGCATGCCTGTAGCACGTCTGCGCCGCGCGTTCCGGTTCAAGCGGCTAGCCGTTGTTCTGAAACTCCACGCCTTGGGCCGACGCGGTGACTTCGAAGCCGCCCGTCATCACCCGCACGCCGCGGATCTGCAGGTGCATCGGCAGGTCGCGCACCGGCATGGCGATGGCAAGCCTGTTGCCGAGCAACTCTGTCGGTACCACCACGGGCACCCCGCCCGCGACCGTGACATGACGCGGTGCAACCTCGATGGCGGAATTGCTGACACGCAAGGAGACCGCGGCGGAGACCGGCACGTCCAATCCCAGGTAGCCAAGTTTGCCTGACAGTTTCAGGTCGCCGCCGTCGGGCGCGAGCTTGATCCCTGGCGGCAGCCGCTGCTGCACGGATGCGAAGGGAATGAACGCCGTCGCGGCGGCCCGGTCGGCGGTCATCGAACCTTGCCCGTTGCCGATAACCCGGTTCAGCGGTGCGTTGACCCCGGTGAACCGAGCGTGCAAATCCCGCATCTGCATGCCGCCAGCGGTCAGCGAACTCAACGTGATGTCAACCTCTTTGTAACGTCCCGCCACGACCTGGGTGAGGAATGGGAACCCCTTGATATGCACGGTTGGCTGAGTCGGAAAATGGTAAGAAGCAGCGACCCGGCTGGCGATCTTCCGCTGCGCGACGTAGGCGGAGATCCTGTCGGCCGCCACCAGCAAGATCACCAGGACAACGAAAAGAATCAGGAGTTTCCGCATCGCCGCTAAACCTACCCGCCGGCGAAAGGCGGCAGGACCTCAATCACCGAGCCCTCACCGACCGCGACACCTGCGGCGGGGCGTGCGCCAGCCGACGCGCCGTCAACAAGGAACGATGACCTGGCCAGCACCTCGCGGAAGCGGCGGTCGGTGCCGCGGTGCGAGCTCGCCGCGGCGAGCGCTTCCGCGAGCGTGCGTGCCTCTACCGCCTCCTCAGCGACGCCAGCCGCCTCCCTGGCCGCCGCCCAGTAGCGAATTGTCACCGTTGCCACGTCGGTTATCCTCACTTGTGACGGGATCCGGGCGACGCTGCCCCCGGATCCCTATCTGTTTTACCCGGTCGGCGGCGCGTCGGTGGAGGTGACGGCGCTTGAGCAACCTGCTCGTGCTCACTGGCGCACTCGAACCGTCGGCTGAGGTGCTGCCCGCGCTTGGCTTGCTCCTGCACTCTGTCCGGGTGGCACCTGCTGAGGCATCCGCACTGGTAGAAACGGCGCCCGCGGACGCGGTCCTGGTCGACGCCCGGCGGGAACTCGCGCACGCGAAGAGCCTGTGCCGCCTGCTGCGCACCACGGGCTTGGACTGCCCGCTGCTCGTGATCGTGACGGAGGGCGGGCTTGCCGCGCTCACCGCCGAGTGGGGCGCAGACGACGTCCTGCTCAACACGGCCGGCCCGGCGGAGGTAGAGGCCAGGCTGCGGCTCGCGGCCGGGCGCCGGGCCGGGCAGATGACCGATGCGGCGCCTGATGAGATCCAGTCCGGTGATCTGACCATCGACGAGGCTACCTACGCCGCGCGCCTTCGCGGCCGGGTCCTCGACCTTACCTTCAAGGAATTCGAGCTGCTGAAGTTCCTCGCACAGCACCCGGGCCGGGTATTTACCCGGGCCCAGTTGCTCCAGGAAGTCTGGGGTTACGACTACTTCGGCGGCACCAGGACCGTTGACGTGCATGTCCGGCGCCTGCGGGCCAAGCTGGGCCCGGAGCACGAGGCACTGATCGGCACCGTGCGCAACGTCGGCTACCGTTTTGTGCCGTTGCGCGGCAGCGACGAGGAGCGGGAGGGCCGTCCGGCGCCGATGCCCCGCTGACGTTCATGACGGGAGACGGGATGGCGGAGCCGAGCGGACCGGCGGCCGGTGGCACAACGGGGCCTGGCAATGTGGCCGACAGTAGCGCTGAACAGGCCAAAAGGGCAGACGGCACTGCTGAGCGTGGCAGCGCCGCGGACGGCTTTGCTGAGCAGGCCGTAGTGACTGACGGTGTCGCCGAACGGGGCAGCCTGGCTGACGAGGAGGCGGACGCCGTGCTCGCGCTGGCATCGGCTGCCGCCGACGAGGACGGGGTCAGGCCACTGTCCGAGCACGTCATGCTCCACTTGCGTTACGGCGGCGAGGCGCCGGCCCGCAACCTGCTGCGCTACGTAGGCAGCGAGCTTGCGGGATACGCACACCTGGACCCGACCGATCCCGTGCAGGGCCCCAGCGGTGAGCTTGTGGTGCACCCCCGCTTTCGCCGCCGCGGCCTGGGCAGGAACCTCGTTGACGCCCTTGTCGCCGTGGCAGCGGGCCGGCCCGTGCGGCTATGGGCGCATGGAGAGTTGCCGGCCGCCACCCAGCTCGCCACGGCCGCCGGATTCGAGCGGGTCAGGTCTTTGTGGCAGATGCGGCGGTCCCTGCAGGCCCCGCTCGACCGGCCCGTATTCGCCGAGGGAATTACCGTCCGCACCTTCGAGGTCGGCCGCGACGAGCCCGCCTGGACCGAGCTGAACAGGCGCGCGTTCGTCCGTCACCCCGAGCAGGGCATCTGGACCCGTGACGATCTGGAACAGCGCGAGCGTGAGGCCTGGTTTGACCCGGACGGCTTCTTCCTCGCCGAGCGGGAAGGCCGGCTCACGGGCTTCCACTGGACCAAGATCCACGGCGCTCGGCCTGGCGGCAGTGGGCGGGCCGACGGGCGGGGCGACATGCAAAGTGGCACGCGGACGGCCACGCCGAGCGGCCCACGGAGCGACGGCGAGCACGGGCACGACGCGATGGGCGAGGTATACGTCGTCGGCGTGGACCCGGCACAGCGGGGTACTGGTCTCGGCCGCGCGCTTACTCTCACCGGCCTGCGGTACCTGCGGTCCCGCGGCCTCTTCCAAGTGATGCTTTACGTCGACGAGTCAAACACGGCGGCCATCCGGCTGTATGAGTCGCTCGGCTTCACCCACTGGGAGACCGACGTCATGTTCCGCCATCCAGGGTCGCCGCGCTAGCGCTAGCGCCTATCCAGCGCCTGCGACCCCCAGCAGACCGCCGACAGCCGCTTGGTGGCACTGGCGCCCATGATGGCCGCCCGAATGGCCGTACGTGGTCGAGATCGGCACATGCCAGGCGAACGCCGTGAGCTATAACATGCTCGAGGCCGATGCCTCAGCCGCGAATCCCTGAGAGTCATCCGCCGCGCCGGCGACCGGGAATCGCGCCAACGACGGCGTCGACGACAGAATGAGGTTGGTCACAGCTCGGCGAGATCCGGGGCGTCAGCCCTGCGGCCTCAATGGTGGCCGATGCGGCCGGTCGCGCCACGGTCGGCAGCCGACCGCACACCGAGGACATCGTCGATCTCGGCCGAGGTCAACGGCCGGTCCGCGATCGCCACCGCGCTCAGCACCTCGGCGTAAAGCTCGATCTCATCGAGGGCAACGCGGTCGTGGACACGTAGGTCGACTTGCTCCGGCATCGTGTCCACCTCCGTTGCCGAGTCTTCACATAAGGTTCCTGGCTACCAGGCTACGTTGCGGCACAGGGGTGCCGCATGACCCGTCAGGGCCATTCAAGCCCCACCCTCATGTATGGTTTGCCCACTCACGCTGTAACGATTCCAACAAGCTCGCAACAGGATGGAGTCCTATGGGTTAAGAGCCCCGCCCGGCCGCCACGCGACCGCTCGGTGCCTCCTGGCCCTGGCGACATATCGCTCCGGCGTGGCGGCGAAGGACTCGCGGTCTTCCGTGCTGAGTTCCCTGCGGATCCTCGCCGGAACCCCGGCGGCGAGAACCCCGGCGGGGATACGGGTTGCAGGCGTCACCACCGCACCCGCGGCCACGAGCGAACCCGCGCCGATCCGTGCCCCGCCGAGCACGATCGCGCCGATGCCGATGAGCGCACCCGCTTCGACGTATGCACCATGCACGACGGCGCGGTGTCCAAGGCTCACGCGGTCCTCGAGGATCACCGGCTCGCCCGGGTCGACGTGCAGGCAGCACTGATCCTGAATGTTGCATTCGGCCCCGACCACGATCTCGTCCTCATCTGCCCGCAACACGGACCCGTACCACACGCTGGCCGCTCGGCCAAGGCTGACCCGGCCGACCACCACGGCGCCCGGGGCCACCCAGGCGTCAGCATGAATCAACGGTACGAACAGGGCGTCACCGCCGTGGCCGCTGGTGCCGAGTGTGCTGCCGGGTCCACCGGGACCGCCGCTGGCGGCGGCACCGCCGGCACCGCTAGCGGGCAGCGAGGTGCTGCCGGCGGGGCCAATGATGCCAGCCAGACCGGCCGTTCCGGCAGCACGGCCCGGCGTGTGCTCGCCAGGGGGTGCGCCAGGGGGTGCGCCAGGATCAGATTGCGACATGAACGCCATGGTGCCGCATCAGTGCGTCGACCGCATCGCCCCGAGGGGGCGCAGCGCCGTGCGGGGCGGGGATGTGCAGTCGGCGCGGGCCCGCTATGATCCGCCTACAGATGTGCGGCCCGGGCCGCGCGGGCCAATTATCCGTCACGAGCGGTTGCCGTATTTATGGACAAATCATGACACTCAACCGTTTCGGTTGCGCGCACGGCGTAACCGGACAAGAGTCGACCATGTCGTTCCCTCCGATCTGGACTCCATGAGACATGACTGAGCACAGCGAACTCCTCCCCAATCTCCTCAACGAAGACGCTTTTGAGATTCAGATGCGCGGATACAGCCGTCGGCAGGTCGACGAGTTTGTCGCCCGCAGCCGTAGCCAGGCACGCGACCTGGAAGAACGGCTCGCGCGAGCTCTCGATGACAGCGAGCAGCTCCGCCAGCAGCTTTCCGCCGCGCACCAGCAGCCAGTCAGCAGGCCACCGCACGAGGAGATCAGCGAGCGGATCGCCCAGATCCTCAAGCTCGCCGACGACGAGGCCAAGGCGCAGAAGGCTCGCGCCAATGAGGAGATCAACAAGATTCGCGGCGACGCGCAGCGCGAAGCCGACGCCGCGGTCACCGAGGCCCGTGAGACGGCCAAGCGCATGCTGACGGCGGCACAGGAGCAGGCGGAAGGTTTCGTCTCCGCGGCGCGTAACGAGGCGGACAAGACCCGCGAGGCAGCGCGCGCGGAGGCGGAGCTGGCCGCAGCCGAGACGCGGACGAAAGCCGACGAACTGCTCTCGTCCGCCAGGTCAAAGGCCGAACGGATGCTCGCGGAGAGCACCGCGCGGGCGGCAGCAATCAACGACGGCGCGGCGCGCAGGCTCGAACTATTGGCGGGCACGCACGCGGAGGCCGCCAGGCGGCTTACCGAGATCCGCGACGTCGTGACCGAGTTGCTCAGCCGCGACTCCGCCAGAGGCTCGCTCGAGGACGAGGTGGCGAACGCGGTCGCCGCCACGATGAGCGGCGCCCCAGCCGAGCCCGCCCGCAACCACGGCCCGGAGCAGCCCGCGGACAGTCGGATGCCACGAAAGGCCGCGGCGAGCGGCGGCACCGGCACACCCGCAACACCCGCGGCTGGAGTCGGCGCTGCCGCCCCGGCGCAGGCCGCCGCCGCCCCGGCGCAGGCCGCCGCCGCCCCGGCGCAGGCCGCCGCCGCCCCGGCGCAGGCCGGCCCAAACGCGCCAGAAACCAGCCCGCCAGGCACCAGCCCGGCTGGCCCGCAAGGCCGGACGACATCGGCTGGCAGCGCCGCACCCCTGGCGTCCGCGGCATCGTCGGTCGCCTCGCAGCACAGCGGCGGTAGCGGACGCCGTCGTTCGATGCCGGTTACAAGCACGGACCCATTGGGGCTTGGCCGAGATCGAACCCAGCGGCAGGCCGATACGACGGAGGAGTCGCCGGGCGCGAGGCAACGGGACGGCTGAGCACGCATCGCGGCCAGGCATCGCGCGCAAAGCGGCCAGCTATCACGCGCACGGCCAGCTATCACGCGCACGGCCAGCTATCACGCGCACGGCCGTCAGGCCATTACCTGCGCCTCGCCGATGAAGGCAACCCAGAGCGCTGCGTAGGTGCCCCTGGCCGCGACAAGCTCGTCGTGGGTGCCAATCTCAACGATCCGGCCTTGGTCCATTACAATGATCCGATCGGCTCGGGCCGCGGTCGTGAGCCGGTGCGCGACGACGAGAGTGGTGCGGCGCGCCACGAGGGTCTCGGTGGCGCGAGTCACGGCCGCCTCGGAGGCGAGGTCGAGCGCCGCGGTTGCCTCGTCGAGCAGCAGGATGTCTGGGTCGACTAGCTGAGCGCGCGCGAGTGCGAGCAGCTGGCGCTGGCCCGCGGACAGATTCCGTCCCCGCTCGCCCACCAGGTGGAGGTATCCGCCGGGCAGCCTGGCGACCATCTCGTGCGCGCCCACCGCCCGCGCTGCCGCCTCGACCTCGGCGTTGGTCGCATCCGGTCGGCCATAGGCGATGGCGTCGCCCACGGTGCCAGGGAATAGGTATGGCTCTTGCGGCACGACGCCGAGCCGGTGCCTGAAGGACGGAAGGTCGTAGGCGCGCACGTCAACGCCATCGACGAGCAGGGCTCCCGCCGTCACGTCGTAGAACCGCGCGACCAGCTTCACGAGCGTGGACTTCCCCGCGCCCGTCTGGCCGACGAGGGCGACCGTCTCCCCGGGCTCGATCACGAGGTCGACACCTGCGATCGCCTCACTGCCGCCGCCGTAGCCAAAGTGCACCCCGCGGAACTCGATCCGCCCGGCCAGCTTCTTGACGGGTAGCGGCTGGACCGGCTCCGGCGTCGACGTGGGCAGCCGGAGCAGATCTTTGATCCGCCGAAGCCCCACGACGGCCTGCTGGTAACCATCGAAGACCTGCGACAGCTGCTGCACCGGTGCGAACACCATGTCGATGTACAGCAGATAGGCGATGAGCGCGCCGACCTGCAGCGTGCCGCTATGCACCTCCCCGGCCGCGACGAGCAGCACAAGCGCGCCCGCAACCGTGGAGAGCACCTGCACGAAGGGAAAGTAGAGCGCGATATAGCGCTGCGCTCGGAGCCTGGATACGCGATAGGCGTCGCTGCGGTCGGCGAACCGGGTCCTGTTGCGTCCCTCACGCCGGTAGGCCTGAGTAACCCGCATGCCAGCGACGTTCTCCTGCAGATCGGCGTTGACCACGCTGACCTTCTCGCGCGCGTCCTGATATGCCCGCGACGACTTTGACCGGTACACCAGGGTAGCGACGATGAGCACCGGCATGACCGACAAGACGATCAGGCCGAGCCGGAGGTTGATCGCGAGCAGCGCGATCATGATGCCGACGAACGTCATCAGCGCGCTGACCATGGTGATCAGGCCGGTCTGAAAGAACGTGGATAGGGCGTCCACGTCAGTGGTCATCCTGGTCATAATCCGGCCAGAAAGCTCACGCTCGTAAAAGTCGAGTCCCAGCCGCTGAAGATGAGCGAAGATCTTGACGCGCAGCGCGTAGAGCAGCCGCTCGCCGGTGCGCCCGACCACCATGGTTTCGCCCATGTTAATGACCCAGTCGGCTAGCACAATCGCGAGACCGGCGACCGAGACAACGACGATGGCATGAAAGACCTTAGTCTCGACGCCGTTGTCGATGCCGTTCCAGACGAGCGCGGGCAGCGCCAGCCCCGCGAGAGCGTCAAGGCCGTCGAGCACGAGGCCCGCCACGAGCGCGATCATGAAGGGGCGCAGCAGCCGTCTCAGCGTGAACCTCGGATCTGGGGCACGGGCGAACGCCTGATCGACGTCGGGGACGTCGCGCGCCGGTGGAAGCGCGTCTACCTGGGCAAGCAACTCAGGCGTCGGTGGCACGCTGGCTAGCATGCCGCCGGTCCGGCCCGCGGCGGATCCAGCCCGGCTTGCCGCTGCCGCTCCGCCGCTCATAACGCCTGGTCTGCCGGCCGTCACACCAGCCGAACTAGCCCCGACGGCCACCTGGACAACCTGGGCGGCGCTACCGGTGGCCGCGATGTCGGCGTGCTGGCCGTCCGTGCCTTTCGCTGCCTCGCCCCACAGGCCCGGCGTAATGCCACCGACCTGCGCTGGCGCCTGTGCTCGCACGCTGTCAGGTGCGCCCGTGCTCTCATAGAAGGCGAGTTCGCCGGCATCGACGCCTTCGACGTCGTCACCGGGACCGGAGAGCAGGAGCCGGTAGAGGGGGCAGCGGCCGAACAGTTCCAGATGCGTGCCCGTGTCGGCCACCCTGCCCTCGTCGAGCACCGCGATGCGGTCCGCGAGTTGCAGCGTCGAGCGGCGGTGCGCGATGAGCAGCGTCGTTCTGCCCCGCATTACCCGGCCCAAGGTGGCGTGGATTTCAGCCTCCACCCGCGGGTCGACCGCCGACGTAGCGTCGTCAAGGAGCAGGATGCGCGGATCGGTGATGAGCGCGCGAGCGAGCGCCACCCGCTGACGCTGACCACCTGACAGGGTAAGTCCCTGTTCGCCGATGACGGTGTCGTAGCCGCGCGGCAGGTCTCTCACGAACTCGTCGGCCTCCGCGGCTTTCGCCGCGGCCACAACCTGGTCATCTGTGGCGTCCGGGCGGCCATAGGCGATGTTGGCGCACACGGTGTCGGAGAAAAGGAAACTCTCCTCCATGACCAGTCCGATGGCGGCGCGCAGCGAATCGAGTGTCAGGTCGCGGATGTCGCGTCCGTCGATCCGGATCACGCCACTGCTAACGTCGTAGAAGCGCGGGAGCAGCAACGAGAGCGTGGACTTCCCCGACCCTGACCTGCCGACCAAAGCCAGGGTCTCACCGGGCGATACGTTCAGCCTCATGCCACGCAAGACCTGCTGGGAAGGCACGTAACCGAAGCCGACATCCTCAAATTCGACCGCCGTCGCGCCCGCGGGCAACTCCAGCGCATCGGGCTTCTCCGTGACCTCCGGCCGCGAATCGATGACCTCGAACACCCGGACGACGCTTGCTCGGGCTTCCTGGCCGATGGTGACCAGGTTGGTCAGCATTCGCACCGGACCGACCAGCTGGACCAGGTACGAGGAGAACGCGAGGAATGTGCCGAGTGTGATCGAACCACGGATCGCCAGCCAGCCACCGAGCGCTAGGACCCCAATCTGGCCAAGCGAGGGGATCGCCTGCAGCGCGGAGTTGTACTTCGCCATCAGCCGGACCGTGCGCAGGCGCCCGGCGAACAGGCCCTCGCTGGCGCTCTCTAGCCGCTCAAGCTCCTGTTCTTCCTGGCCGAATCCCTTGACCACGCGCACGCCCGTCACCGCGGCGTCCACCACACCAGCGACCTCGGCCGACTGCTGCTGTGCGTACCAGCTCGCGGGGAAGAGCCTGCGGCGTGAGGCGAGAGCGACCACCCAGAGCGCAGGGCCGACAAGGAACGCGACGACCGTCAGGGTTGGTGACAGGACGAGCATGATGACCAGCGACAGCACGAAAAGCAGTGCGCTGCCGAGCATGATCGGCAGCATGCTGAGCAATCCCTGCACCATATTGACGTCGGAAATCGAACGGCTCACGATCTGGCCGGTGTGCAGTTCGTCCTGCCGTGCGCCGTCCAGCCGTGAAAGCGACGCGAAAAGGTCGGTCCGCAGATCATGTTGCACGTCGAGCGCAAGCCGCCCGCCGAAATACCGACGCAGATACATTCCTGCGAAGTTCAGCAGCGCGGCTGCCATGAGCACGATCGCCAGCGGCCAGACCGCCTGTTTTTGCGTGACAATCGAATTGTCGATAATGTCGCGCTGTACGAGCGGGATGAAAAGGCTGACCGCGGTGGCGAGCACCGAGCCGCCAAGCGCCACTATCACGGTGCGGCGATAGCGCCAGCAGTAGCCCGTGAGCCGCCTAAGCCAGCCCTGATTGCTGCCCGGCGTGCTGGCGGGCTGAGTTCCGCGGCTCACGAAGGCCGCTCAGGCGCGTTCGTTATCGTCAAAGTCCTTTCGCCTCCGGGGCGCATAACGTCCGCGACGGTGTGTCAGATTCCGCCTGGGCGCGGGCCGCGCGCCACGCCAGACATCCGCCGCTCGCAGCGCGTTCCGCGGCGGGCAAGACCTTGTGGGCGGTGCTCGGCCCACTGGTGGCCGCTGCCGGGCTCGCCATGGTCGTGGCCACTGCGCGGCGGCGGTCCGCGCTAGAGGGCGTATCCCCGCGCCGTCGCCCCCGGCCCGACCGTGATCCGCGCGCTCGACGGCCACAGGCGCCGGCGGGCGGGACGCTCTAGTCGTCTAGTCGTCCTTGGACCTGCGCAGGCGCTTGACCTGGGAACGGCGCTGCTTTGCGGCGAGGCGCCGTTCCCGGGCCGCCCGGCTCGGCTTGGTCGGGCGCCGGCGAGGGGGCGGCGGGGCGGTCGCCGCCGCCAGCAACGCGGCAAGCCTGTTCGCCGCGGCCTGCCTGTTGCGCAACTGGGAACGGTGCTCCGACGCGGACACGGTCACGACACCGCCGACAAGCCTTCCTGCCAGCGCACGCAACGCTCGTTCCTTGCGCACGGGACCGAGCGCGTCAGAGGCCGCGACGTTGTAGGACAATTCCACGCGGCTGTCGGCCGTGTTCACCGACTGCCCGCCAGGACCGGCAGATCTCGAAAACCGCCAGGAGAGCTCGTCGGGCGGGATGACCACGTCGCCGACCCGGACTGGGAAACTCACAGGCACGATGATCCGCCGTGCTGCGCCGTCGTGTCGAGCAGCGGTCGTGCGGTGAACTCCAACCGGCGCGCCGCACCGCCTGCTCAGCGCAGCCGGGTCAGCAGGTTCTCGTTACGCGCCGGCACCGCGTACTAGCTGGGACGGCGGAGCCGGTCAGCATTAGCTCTGGCCGGGCGCCGGCGAGGTCGTCTGACGGGCAGGCGTCAATTCTGCCATCCTCGCCCAGTTGTCCCCCGGAACCTGAACGTTAATGATCTCTGGAGTCTCCGCGATCACCTTGGGCATCCACGCCATGGCGGTCTTGAAGTGGTCGGAATTCACGTGCGCCGCCCCGGCGTCGCCATCGCGGAACGCCTCGACCAGAACGAACTGGTGGGGGTTGTCGACGCTCTTGGACCACTCGAAGAAGATGTTGCCCGGCTCGTTCCTCGTGGCCTTGGTGAAGGCATCGACGAGCGTGAGCCACTCGCCGCTCCGGTCGGGCCTGATGGTCCACTTGACGACGATGAAGATCATGGACGGTTCCTTCGGCTTCTGGCGCGGGCCGCGTAAGGGCGTGTTCGCCGGTTTTGGTGCAGGTTATGCCACCTTACAAAGCTCCGGTGCGACCGCGCGGCCGCGACCACCTGCTGACGCTGCCCACGGCCGCGACCCGGACCGTGGTCGTGCATGTTGCGGCGCCGTGAGTTCGCCGACGAGCTGCCGCCATTGCCCGCTAGGTACAGCGAACATCGCGACAGGCTCGAGCGGGTGCCGGAGGTCAGACACCGCTTTTTCTAGCTGTCGAGGTCGATGATGACGGTATAGTTCACCTCTTTTTCGAGGTACCCCAGAGGCACCGGCCACCCGTGGCTTCGCTCCCATTCTGTCCGCCGGACTTGACGGGCTCGGCGCGGACGAGATCCTGGCCACGCCCGGCGAATTCGCCAGCCAGCTCGGCTTGCAGGACGTGGTGAGCCCGCTGCGGCTGCGCGGGATGGTGGCGATGCTCGCGTGGATCAAGCGTCAGGTGCGCGAGCAGCGAAGCTGACGAGTGCAAACGGGGATCGCGTCTTCGTGCGCGGGGCGGGTGACCCGACGCGAAATGGCCCATCTGGCGCGGCGCACGATGGCCAATCGTGCGCCAGAGTCTGACACACGATCGTGTGTCACGCTGCGACCGAAATCGGCAACGGCGTCTACCCGGCAGGCGTTACCTGATCAGCCTCGGCGCCAGCTGCGGGCTCCGCGGCGGCGGGCACGTTACCGCGTCCGAGCGAAAGGCTGGCGAGCAGGCCGAGAGCGAGGAAGCCCGCGGCGCAGAAGGCGGTCCAGCGAGTCGCGGTGGAGAAAGCCTCTTTCGCCAGTGCCGCGATCGACGCGGTGCGCGGGCTCGCGGCGAGACGGCTGATCGCGGCGCCAGCGCTTTGCTTGACCGCCGTCACGAGCGCCGCGCGCTGCCCGGCCGACAGCCCGGGGACGCCCGACAGCCGATCCGACAGCTGCGCGCCGAGCACGCCGAAAAGTACGGTACCGAGGATGGCGATGCCGAGGGCCGAACCGATCTGCCGCGTGGTGCTCTGAGTACCTGAGCCCTGGCCGCTGTTGGCGACCGGCACATCGGCGAGCACCACGCCGGTCAGTTGCGCGGTCGCGAGCCCGACCCCAAGTCCGTAACCGAAGAGCACAGGTATGGTGGCCCACCACGCGGTATGTGGCCCGATGACGATGCCGACGCCGACAACACCGATGAGTTCAAGCAGGATGCCGAGCCGCACCGCGAACGTCGGCCCGCGCCGCTGCGCGAGTTGCGCACCGAACCCGCTCGCCATGAAGCTGCCGATGGCCAGCGGCAGGAGCGCGAGGCCGGTCTCGAAGGCACTGTAGCCGCGGATGTTCTGGAACCACAGCGGCAGCGAGAACAGCAGGCCGAACTCGCCGAGGCTGACGATCGCCGCCGCGATATTGCCGTTGCGGAACGACGGGATGGCGAAGAGCCTCAGGTCGAGCAGCACAACGCGCCCGGCGGCGTTACGTCGCCGCTCTACGATGGCGAAGATGAGCAGGGCGAGGACGCCAGCGAAGAATGCGACCGGGATGGCTGAGATCACCCACGTCCAGTGGATTCCGGCGAGACGGACGTCTCCGGTCCGCCTCCACCAGCCGTAATTGCGGCCCTCGATGAGGCCGAACACGATGCCGCCGAAGCCGAGCGCTGAAAGCAAAGCGCCAGCCACGTCGTTGCCCCGGGCGCCCGTGTCGTCCTTTGACTCAGGCACGAAAAGGAGGGTGCCGGCAACGACAGCGAGGCCGAGCGGGATGTTGATACCGAACGCCCACCGCCAGGAAAGCGACGTCGTCAGCCAGCCGCCAACTAGCGGGCCGAGCGCGGCTGTGCCGCCGATCGTCGAACCCCACACCGCGAAGGCTATCCCCCGCTCCCGGCCACGGAACTGTGCGTTGAGGAGCGAAAGCGACGTGGGCAGCATCATCGCGCCGCCGACACCTTGCGCGACGCGGCTGCCGACGAGTTCGGGCCCGGACTGGGCGAGCGCGGCGAGCACGCTGGCCGCGCCGAAAACGATCGCGCCGGTGACGAACAGCAGTCGGCGCCCGTAACGGTCGGCGAGCCGGCCCCAGATGAGCAGCAGCGCGGCGAAGACGAGGGTGTAAGCCTCTTGCACCCACTGCGCGTCGCTAGAGGTGATGCCGAGATCTCGGATGATCTGCGGCACGGCGACGTTGACGATCGTCGCGTCAACGATGATCATCGCGACGCCGAGTGCGATGAAGAACAATCCCAACCAGCGGCGGCGTCGCGACCGCGGGCCCGCCGCCGCCGAATCTTTCGCCAGGGCACTCACGAGCCGCCCCCATCCATCGCTCAGTACGCTGGGCATCAGTGCTCAGCATACTGAGCTTTAACCGGGGCCGACGCGGCGGGCATCTGCGCGCACCTCGTGGATCAGCCTTTAAGTGATCAATCCGATGCTCGTAGTGCGCGGGCACTGCGGGGATACGCTGCTGGGGAGATGAGCACCCCCGACACCACCGGCGTCGCGGCGGACTGGCCCTTCGGCCGCCTGCTGTCTATGGCCGCGCGCCTGGTGGAGCAGGAATGGAACAGCTGGCTCGCCGGCCGCGGCCTGACCCACGCCGGGCTGCTTGCGCTACACGAACTGCGCGCCGGGCCGCATGCACAGCGCGAACTCGCCGCGGCCAGCATGGTCGAGGAGCAGACGATGAGCCGGGTCCTTGACCGGCTTGAGCGCGCCGGGTACGTGACACGCGAGCGCGATCCCTCCGATCGGCGACGCCTCGTCGTCAAGCGCACGGCGGCCGGTGAGCAAGCGTACCGGGGCGCGCGAGATGCCGATGTCGCCAACAGCATTGTCACCGATCACCTGGACGATCCCGAGGCCTTCAGGCGCCTGCTCGTTCGGCTCGTCGCCGGCCTGCTCGCGGCCCGCGGGGAGGGCGTTCCTGACAGCCTGCTTGCTGTCCGCGACAGGCCTTACCCATAACGGCTGCCGCAGCGCGCGCCACCAGCGACGCGCGGGGGCCCCGGGAGGCCGTCCCCGGGCCAGCACCGCGTTGACTGCTGCCGCGGCGCGAACCAGCGACGTGCGGGGTCGCCGGGATAGTCCCCCGGGCCGCACCGCCGGCGCCGAACGCCCGGCGCCACGCTCGTCGTAGGGTGACCCGTGGCCCGCCGACCATGTGAAGGAGGCAGCATCGTGGACTGGAAGCTCGAACTGGTCGTCGTTCCCGTTTCTGACGTGGACCGCGCCAAGACATTCTATCTGGACAACGCCGGCTTCAATCTGGACGTAGACCACCGGGCAGGCGCCGACTTTCGAGTCGTGCAGCTGACACCGCCTGGCTCGGCGTGTTCGATCACCATCATGCGGAACGCGGACGCGGCGGGGTCCGTCCAGGGCCTGCACCTGGTCGTCTCCGACATCGACGCCGCGCACGCCGAACTCACCGGCCGCGGGACGGAGGTCAGCGAGATCTTCCATTTCGAGGCGGGAGGCCAGGCGAGAGGGCCAGATCCGGAGCGCCGCGACTACGGCTCGTTCCTGTCCTTCAGCGACCCGGACGGCAACGGCTGGCTGGTCCAGGAGGCCCGCCGGGCGGCGTCGGGGGCATGAGCCCTCGATCGCGGCGGCCGTGACACCATGACAGCGAGTTGACCGAGCGCGTCATCGCCCGAGGCCTTGGTGACGATACGCCCGCCATGGAACTCGTGGGCGTCGCCCTCATTGGCGGCGTGAACATAGCCACCCATGGGGGACCGCCACCTAGCACAGGCCACCTAGTCAAGATCTCACACCGCAGTATGAGCCGCTCGCGATCCGCGGCCCATCCGGGCCCCCCGTGTCAGCTGGCCAGCCGGGCTCTGGGCTGCCGGCCTTCCGGCCTGACGGGCTCAGAAGTACAGACGGCGTGACACGATCCCACGACCGATGTCACTGCCAAGCCACAGAGCGAACTGATCGCCGATGTCGAAGTAATCGCGGGGGTCATCGCCTACCAACGCGATGGTCACGATAGCGCGGCGGTCTGCCAGCCAGTGGGGGCTATCGCCGTTGTGTGCGACCAGGGCACTGAAGAACCTCCTGGAGTGGGTTTCGTGATGCTCGCCCCGGATGACCATCCGGCGCATCTGGCCGGGCGCCATCAGCGGGCGACCGTCGTTCCCCGACGGGTTGGACGTGAGCAGGGCCTGGAACTTGTAGCGCTTCATTGTCAGGACCGCCTTGGCCTGCGCGAGCGGATAATGGTCCGCCGATTGTCCTCCTGTTCGTGTCCTCCTGTTCGTGCGCACCTGTTCGTGCGCACCTGTTCGTGCGCACCTGACGGAGGGCGAACCCTATGGCGACGGAGTTTGCATCGTAACACGATATACTTTAATCGGTCGGTCAGTTGCGTGTAAAATCCACTTGGGATGACTAAGACCCACTTGGGATAGGGATGCTGGCGGCCGGTGAGAGGCAGGGCGATCGTGGCAGCGGAGGTGCTCAGCGCCGTAAGTTACGCACCAGGGCCTCGCCGCACACAGCCAGGCGGTCATGCCTCATGGAGCGCTGGTGCCAGCACGGCAAGCGCGGAAGGTGAGGCGGCTGCACCTACGCCGGTCGAGAAGGCTGCGCTCGTCCCTGTCGTGACGAAATCCAGTCCCAAGGCGGAGCGGACATGCACCAGCTGACCGGTGAAGACTACGAGAACCTTTTGGCATGTCGCACCAGCCTGCGACGTTTCCAGCACTGGAGCCAGACCAAGGCACGCGCCGCCGGCCTGACCCCCGCGCAGCATCAGCTTCTGCTGGCGATCAAAGGCCACCGAGGAGCGAATGGCCCCACCGTGGGGGATCTTGCTGGCTATCTGCTGCTCCGCCATCACAGCACAGTCGAGCTCGTCGGTCGCGCCGAAAAGGCGGGGCTCGTGGAGCGATGGTACGACGACCACGACGGCCGTCTCACCCGCGTCAGGCTCAGTACCGACGGCGAGGCATGCCTCGCCCGGCTGGCCCCCGCTCACCTCGACGAACTCCGTAACCTCGTACCGGTTCTCGACCAGCTCGTCGCGCGGTGGACCAGCCCAGCATGGGATCAAGATACTTTGTCAACAACCCAAGCCACATCGTCGGGATCTGGCGATGTCTGAAGCTTGATCGGTGCACCTGTCCGTCGCGCACCGCTGCCAGCCGCGGCGACTGAGCTATTAGCTGAGGACTGCGCTTACGAACGCTTCCGCCAGCTCGTCTATGGTGCCGCAATTGTTTAGTCATGACAGCGACACGCCATTCAAGAGCCGCTCGTAACCGTTATCTCCGGTGTCCACTCGGCGTCAGTCCGCAGAATCAAGGATCCGTTAAGAAACGGCTCAAAGCAATCCGCCCTGATCGCCGGGTACTTCAGAGACCAGACCTGGTCCTGGCGCGGCGGCTCCCAGCCGGGCGCCTTCTACGGCAGCCGTACTTCGTGACCTGTCGCTGGAGCCGGTGAGCTCTGATGGTCCGATGACACGGATCGGGCAGGTTACGGCGTGTTGATCACGCGATGAGGGCGGCCGCCCCGTGATCATCGCCTTGTGACAGATTCCGATCTTGAGGCGGCCGCTGCCGCCATGGTAGGCGTCCAGCTGGCCCGCGAGAAACGAAACGAGCTGACGGGCCTGCTCGCGGCCCATTTCACCCGGTGGGAGCCGGTGCAGCAGGCCGGTAAGTACATCGACGCGCTGATGAGCGATCTGCCGGACAAGAACTGCTGGTCACTGGCCCAGCACGCGGGCGACGCCTCTCCGGACAAGATGCAGCGCCTGCTGGAGCGGGCTGCCTGGGATCACGGCGCTGCGATGTGGACGGTCCGCGACTTCGCGGTGGAACATCTGGCCGGCCCAGATGGCTTGACGGTGCTGGTGCTGGATGAAAGCGGCCAGGTCAAGCAGGGTGAGCGCACGGCCGGGGTGAAGCCGCAGTACGTCGGCTGCGTCGGGCGGGTCACCAACGCGATCAACTTCGTCAACGCGACCTACTCCACGGCGCGCGGGCACACCCTGATCGCCTCCCGGTTATGGGTTCCCGACCAGCACCTGGCCGACCCCGCCACCCGCGACATGATGGGCATCCCCGATCACTTGCAGCCGGCGACCAAGCCACAGCTCGGCGCGCAGATGCTGGCAGAGGCGCTGGACGCCGGGATCGAGGTGCCCTGGGCGGCCGCGGACGAGGTCTACGGCCAGGACCCCGAACTGCGGGAACTGTGCGAAGAACGCGGCGTCGGCTACGTGTTCGGGGTGGCCTGCTCGTTCCGCCTGACCCTGTCCTCCGGTGCGAGAATACGCGCCGATAAGGCGCTCACGAAGGTCCCCGGACGGGCCTGGACGATCACTTCGTGCGGGGCCGGGTCCAAAGGCGAGCGCCGCTACGCCTACGCCTGGATCGCCGCCAAAGACCGCCGCCGCCACCTGCTGATCCGCCGCAACCTGCACGACCCCGCCCGCGTCGATTACTTCTGGTGTTTCGTGCCCGACGGCCGCCCGGTCTGCCTGCCGATCCTGGCCGCGGTCTGTGGCCGCAGGTGGACGGTCGAAGAAGACCACGAATTCGGGAAGGACCAGTTCGGCTACGACCACGCCCAGGTCCGCCTGTACACCCCGATCATGCGGCACCTGACACTGGTCATGGCCGCCCTGGCGATCTGCGCGGTCACCGCCGCCGACCTGCGAAAAACCAGCTCCGCCCCGCCCACACCGACCCGGGCCGACCAGCAGCCACCCGACGACCCCGGCCTCATCCCATTCACCGTTCCCGAGGTCAAACGGCTCTACATGCTGTTCAACCAGACCCTGCACAGCATCGCCCACGGACTGCGCTGGTCCCGATGGCGACGCCGGCACCAGGCCCGCGCCCGCTGGTACCACCACCGCGCCCGGCTAAGCGACTTGGAGACCTTCCCATGATCAAGTCACAAAGTACGGCTGCCGTACTTCCGCGCTATTACTACGACACGCACGGACGTGACTCTAAAGATCTATCCGCAGGCACGCCACGAGGTCTTCAACGAGGCCATCCGTGACCAGGTCGTCGACGATCTGGTCACCTGGCTGGACCAAGAGCTCGGCCCCCGACAGTTCCACCAGCGCAGATTACCGGTGCGAGAGGTGATCACGAAGTAACGCGAGGGAGCCCTCTACGCAGGCCGTCGCTGCCTGCGGTGGTTCTCCCGCTGAAGCCCTGCCCGGCGCGTTCGGCCCATTCCGCGTCCGTGATCGTGTCCGGTTCCGCCGGAAGGTAATGGCTGAGGATGAGCTCGTGAACTCGTGCGCGTTCGGCGACGTCCCCGACCTTGGTGACATCGGTGTGCAGCGCGGCCATCCGCTGCAGGGCGGCACCGGTGGTGCCGTGCCGCTTGAGGTAGTCGAGGTCGGCAACCTGGTGGACGAGGATGTCGGCTCCCTGGGCGAGGGCGATCAGATCGTCGTTCACGGTGGTGTCGCCAGAGAACACGACGGAGCCGTCCGCGGTGTCGAAACGGTATGCGAGAGCCGGAACCGCCCGGCCGTGCGTCACTGCGACGGCGGCGACCCGGACAACTTCATCTTCGAAGACGACGACCGGAACCTGGGCAATGCCCTCAGTACGTGCCGGGACGCGGATGTCGGTTCCTCGGACGAGCGCGCCCGCGTCTGGCATGTGGCTGTCCAGCGGCATGACGTTCAGATGGTAGGCGTAACAGGCGAGGATGCTCTCGACCAGGTCCGCCGTACCGGGAGCCGGTAGTTCTGGCTGGATCGTTGTCTCGCGATGGAAGGTGGCATCACCTGTTGGCAGCGCTTCGGGTCGCGACGGCCCGTAGACGCGGATCGGTGCGAGTGGGCCGTTATCGCCCACGCGGACGCCCCACGGGTAAAGGAGCATGCCACCTAGATCACCGATATGGTCGGCATGAAGGTGGGTGAGGAATACGGCTTCCAGCCGGGGGAAGTCGAGTCCGGCGTCGGCGAAGGCGGAAGGGCACCCGCGACCGCAGTCGATGACGAAGACTCGTTGATCGACGATGAGCGCTGACGAGATCCCCGCGCGGCCGGCGACGGGCATTGGTGCGCCAGCCGTTCCAAGCAGTACCAATTCGGTTGTCATACTCACCTCTTCTTCCTGCTGTGTCGCCAGTGATCCTGCTGCGCGGTGGCTGCGCACGGGTTTGCAGCCGGTGGGTGTACGGCGGTCGCACACATCACGCTCTCCGGCTGCAATACGAGCTATCTCATACCCAGACCGGGCTGGCATGAGGTGCGATCATGTATCTGGGCGCCGACCCTAGCGACGCGGCGCTCAGGGACATCCCAGGGACTCGCCGAGCGAGCAAATCATCGTGTTTGGGTGCCAGGCGCCGGTCGGTCAAGGGCCGAGGAAAGTGCGGCACCCGCCACCGCTCCACTGGCCACCGATCTGCGAGCAGCTGTACTGATCTTTTTTCCGGGCTGCCTGCTGCTGCGCCGCTGCCGTTGCTTTCTGCTGACTGGACGTCGCTCCGGGATGGGGCTTCGGCGGGTGACGCATGCTGATAGAAAAGATCACGTACGCCGCCATGGAGATCACGGCGAGGGTGACGAGGCCGACGAAGGACGCGAGAATACGCCCGCGGCGTGAACGTAGTGTGCTGGCCAGGCCCGTAGGCCCGAACGCGGTTAGCCGGGCAGCAAGCCTGGGGTCGTCGTCGGCGAGGCGGCGTTCGATTTCGTCCAGGATGCGCTGCTCGTCCATCGACAGCGCCATTGCGCTCCCTCCGCTTCGCGCATGAACGTGAATATACGTCTACTATTCCCCATGACGTGATGGTTCATATCCCCTGACCTACGTTTTGCCGCTCACCCTCGGCTCGTGGGCGGTGACCTCGGTCGCTGCCAGGCAAGCTGCGCCATGATGGCCAAGCTGGCAGAGACCGATGCGGCGCGGATCGCCGTCGGCCGGGCGGCCTTCCCGCAAAACGCTCGAACAGCCGCCCGCGGTCGCCGCCAGGCAGTTCCCGATGGCACACGTGTTCCTCAGCCGCGGCGACATCGCATAACCGCAAACGGTCGCGGTCACCGCCACCACGAGTTCGCGGATCGGATCAGCAACCGGCCAGCCACCGAAGCCCTGTCCCGCTACGGCACCATTTCGTCTCGTGCTGGCAATTGCTGCAGCATGCGACGACGACGGGCGCCAGAATGCGGCGTTCGTAGCAGCAGGACCTGCGGTGCTCTGTTGACATGCAGCCTGGAGACTGCATACAGTCTCTTATGCAGCCTCAAGGCTGCATAAGAAAGGACGGCAACCATGGACGAGGTATTCAAGGCGCTCGCCGACGACTCTCGCCGCATGCTGCTGGACCGGCTGAACGAGCGGAACGGGCAGACGCTGACCGAGCTGTGCGCGTGCCTGGACATGGCGCGCCAGTCGGTCAGCAAGCACCTCGCCGTGCTGGCGGCGGCGAACCTCATCACGACTGTATGGCGCGGGCGGGAGAAGCTGCACTACCTGAACGCCGAGCCCATCAACGCGATCGCAGACCGGTGGATCAGCCGGTATGACCGCGGCCGGGTAGCCGCCCTGGCCGATCTGAAGACCGCATTGGAGCAGACCAGCATGACCGACAGCACGTTCGTCTACACCACGTACATCAACACGAGCCCGCAGCGGCTGTGGCAGGCGCTGACGGATCCGGCCTTCACCAGCCGCTACTGGCAGATCACATTCGAGACGGACTGGACGCCGGGGTCGCAGATGACCTGGCACCACCACGGCGTGCCGATCGCGGACCCGCAGCAGGTGGTCATCGAGTCAGACCCGTACCGCCGGCTCGCCTACACCTGGCACACCATCACCCCCGAACTCGCCGAGGCCGTCAGCTTCGACGACGAGTTCTTCGCGCGGCTGACCAAGGAGCCGCGCTCGAAAGTGACCTTCGACATCGAGGAGACCGACAACGGGGTGAAGCTGACCGTGGTTCACGACGGACTCCAGCCAGGCGGCGCCGTACTCGAGAGCATCAGCGGCGGCTGGCCGATCGTCGTCTCCAAGCTCAAGACCATGCTCGAGACCGAGCGCGCCGAGACGTCCGACTCCGCAACCCGATGAAAGGAACACCCATGCCTACTCTGCAGCGCCAGCCGGGACCTGACTACGCAGCACACGTCACCGTGGGCGTGCCGATCGAGACAGCATTCGCGGCTATCAGCACCGTGGATGGCCTGCGTGGCTGGTGGACCGAGCACACCGACGGCTCTGCCGAGCCCGGCGGCAAGCTCCGATTCGAGTTCCCCAAGTACGAGATCACCAAGTTCATGCGGGTGGAGGAGTCAACCCGGCCGACGCTAGTGCGCTGGATCTGCGCCGAGTGCTCGCTGCCCGAGTGGGTCGGCACGGAGCTGACCTTCGAGCTGACTGAGGCCGACCCGGCTCGCACCGAGCTCCGGTTCACCCACGCCGGCTTGCAGCCGCAGCTGGAGTGCTACGGCTCATGCTCGGCCGGCTGGGATTACTACCTGCGCAGCCTCGCGAGCTATCTGGAGACCGGCACCGGGCAGCCCTATCGCCCTATCAATCGTGACCTAGCAGATCTCGCTGGCCTGGCGCCCCGGCTACATCGCGTCGCGGGCGTCGGCCACCGTCACGGCCCGCAGGACCAGGCTCGGAGCACATACGACCAAGAAAACGGGGATGCATCCTTGAACGGGGCGGGGCACTTTGGTTGGTCCCAGTCAACGATCAAGTGGGGCCAAGCAGGAGGTGGACGTCGCTTTGACGCAGCGCGAGGCGCGCGACCCACTCGAGGCGCCACGCCGATCGGTGGTGCTGACGGTAGGTCCTGGCGTAACCTCTGCTGAGCCTGGCAGTCACCCGGGAGGCAGACCAATGGACCTCGCAGAACTGGTGAGCTTCGTTCGCGCCCGCGCGCTGGCCGTGGTCGCAACCTGCGGGCCGGATGGTGCGCCCGAAGCCGCCCTCGTCGAC
>Ga0335079_10001491_pt1 | contig 26689 bp, 21 predicted proteins | sample Lox_Sample_33_FD_206719 | JGI IMG/M metagenome (GOLD analysis project Ga0335079, IMG submission 206719) | Soil microbial communities from Loxahatchee National Wildlife Refuge, Florida, United States - Lox_Sample_3.3 | ecosystem: Environmental > Terrestrial > Soil > Wetlands | place: USA...
GACGCGAGCTACGAGACGCGCCACCACTTCTTTGCGGTGGCCGCGCAGGTCATGCGGCACGTTCTTGTGGACTACGCGCGGGCGCGTCAGCGCGTGAAGCGCGGCGGGGGCGCCCCGGCAGTCCCTCTGGAAGACGTCGCGGTCATCTCCGATGAGCGGGCGGAGGAGGTGATCGCCGTCGACACGGCGCTCGAGAATCTGATGTCACTCGATGTGCGCAAGGGCAGGATCTTCGAGCTGCGTCACTTCGGCGGCCTCTCGGTCGAGGAAGCGGCGCAGGTGCTGCAGGTTTCCCCGGCCACGGTCGCGCGGGACTGGAGAATGGCCAAGGCCTGGCTGCGGCGCGCGATCACCGCCGAGTCCGATCGTGCAGGCTGAGCGCTGGCAGCGGCTCGAGAAGATCTTTCAAGACGCGCTCGAGCGTGCGCCGCAGAGTCGTGCGGCCTGGCTCGATAGCGCGTGCGGCGGCGATCTCGAGCTGCGCATCGAGATTGACGAGCTGCTCCGGGCGCACGAGCACGCTGAGGCCGACTTCACCCGATCCGCTGCGGTCGTGGACGCTCTCAAGGTGCTCGAGCGGCGCACAGGGAGACTGCGCGAAGGGCGGCCGATCGGTCCGTACCGTGTGGTGCGGGAGATTGGGCGCGGCGGAATGAGCCGCGTGTATCTGGCGGCGCGCGCCGACCAGGCATTCGAGAAATGGGTCGCCATCAAGGTGGTCGAGGTCGGCCGCGACACCGAGGAAATGATCCGGCGCTTCCAGGGCGAGCGGCAGATTCTGGCGCGCCTCGATCATCCCAACATCACGCGCATTCTCGACGGCGGAACGACCGAGGACGGCTTGCCATTCCTGGTGATGGATTACGTCGAAGGGGAGCCGATCGATGAGTACTGTGAAGCCCGCGCGCTCGATGTCACCGGGCGCCTGAAGCTCTTCCAGGGCGTCTGTGCCGCGGTCCACTACGCGCATCAGCACCTGATCATTCACCGTGACATCAAGCCGGGGAACGTGCTGGTGACACGCGGCGGAGTGCCGCGCCTGCTCGATTTCGGCATCGCGAAGATCCTCGGACCGGAGGAGCTCGCCACCGAGGCGACGCGCACCGTGGCGAGAAGGCTGACGCCCGAGTATGCGAGCCCGGAGCAGGTGCGCGGCGAGACGCTGACCACGGCGAGCGATGTCTATTCACTCGGTGTGCTGTTGTACCGGCTGCTGACCGGGCAATCGCCTTACCGAACGCGCAGCCAGCCGCAGGGTCATAGCTCATCGCCGGCCACGCTCGAGCAGGAAATCTGTGAGACTCAGCCGGACCGACCGAGTGTCGCGGCCGCGCGAGCCAGCGGATCCGCAGCCGTCGAGGGGACGCCGCAGAAACTGCAGCGGCGGCTGGCAGGCGATCTCGACAATATCCTGGCGATGGCGCTGCGCAAGGAGCCGCAGCGGCGTTATGCATCGGTCGAGCAGTTCTCGCAGGACATCAGCCGGCACCTGGCAAGCCTGCCGGTCATTGCGCGTCCGGACACGGCCACCTACCGCACCGCGAAGTTCATCCGCCGCCACCGCATAGGCGTCGGAGCGACGGCCGCCATGATCCTGCTGGTGCTGGCAGGCATCGCCGGGACGTCATGGCAGGCGCGCGTGGCGCGTGCGGAGCGCGCCATGGCGCAGCAGCAGTTCAATGACGTGCGCAAGCTGGCCACTTCGTTCCTGTTCGAGTTCAACAATTCCATCCAGAACCTTCCGGGTGCGACGCCGGCACGCAAGCTCCTCGTGCAGCGCGCACTCGAGTACCTGAGCAAGCTGGCGCAGCAATCGCGCGGGGATGCGGGGCTGCAGCTCGAGCTCGCCGAGGCTTACCTCAAGGTGGGTGATCTGCAGGGCAATCCCTACGAGCCGAATCTCGGCGATACGCAGGGCGCGACGGAGAGTTACGAGAAAGCTCTGGCGATCAGCAGCGAGCTGACTCGTGCCGACGGTAATGACCGGCAGGCACGGCGGTACCTGGCGCGCAGCTACCAATCGCTGGGCGAGGTTCTGCCGCTACTCGGCAAGGGTGCGGACGGTGCGGCTGACTTGCGCAAGGCGGCGGAGATCTTTGCGCTCCTCCTCGAGGGTGCTCCTCACGACCGCGACCTGCGGGTGCAGCTCGCGGACAGTTATCAATCGCTCGGAGATCTGCTCGGCCACAGCGGCCTGCAGAATCTCGGCGACCGGGCCGGCGCGCTCGACAGCTATCGCAGGGCGCTGTCGGTATTCGATGCCATGGCGGCCGAGAGTGCCGGCGATCAGAAGGCGCGCGGCGGGGCCGCCGTGATGCGGATCCGGGTCGGCGACATGCAGCAGGCCGGCGGCGACTCTGATGCGGCGCTCGCGAACTATCGCGGTGCCATGCAGCGCGCACGCTCGCTGGCAGACGAAGATCCCAAGAACGACAGATTCCGCAGAATCCTGGCCCTCAGCTATCGAAAGCTCGCCGATCTCGAGAGTGAGCGGGGCGAGCTCGGGCCGGCCCTGCAGAATGCGCGCAGCGCCGAGGAAATCAACCAGGCGCTCGCGATCGCCGACCCGGACAATGCCCAGGCGAGCGCGAATTTTGCGCTGTCACTGACGACTATGGCCGATCTGCTGGACAAGACCGGCGATGAGCACACGGCGCTCAATGAGTACCGCCACGCTCTCGCGATTCTGGAGAGACTTTCGGCGGCCGCGCCGACCAATCTGTTCATGCGCAGCCAGCTGGCGGACGCCTTGGTCGCGACGGGGGCACTCCTGGCTCACCAGGGTCAGGTGGCGGAAGCGCGAACTCTGACCTCGCGTGGCGTGATGATCGCGCGGGAGTTGGCCAGCCGGGCAGCGGCAACCCCGGACGAGCTGAGCCAGTACGCGCGGATCCTCCTCACCTGCGAGCCGGGTGAGCTACGCGATGTCGCCACGGCGCTGAAGACCGCCGAGCAGGCCGTGGAACGGTCGCAAGGGCGCGATCCCAAGAGTCTTCACGTCCTCACGCAGGCCTATATCAAGAACGGCAACACGTCCCGCGCTGCGGAGACTGAACAGCGGGCGCAGCGTCTGACAGCGCCGCAAGGGAACTGAGATCGCCCACCACCACCGGACGGGCGACCGCCACGCCGGTGATGGGCGCGCTCATTCAATAGCCCTCACGGCGCCTCAACGACTGGTGCGGTGGATGAAGTCCGCGACGTTGTCGTGCAGCTGCTTGAGCGAGCTCTCCTTGGCGTAGACCATGTGCCCGGAGTCGTAGAAGCGGTATTCGATGTTGCCGACGAGGCTCTGCGGAATCGGCAGGTGCTGCATCTCGTAGACGCCCTGGAAGAAGGGCGTCGCGAGATCGAAGTACCCGGCGTTCAGCTGCACCTTGAGGTTGGGATCGCGCTTCATCGCATCCGCGAGGTCGGGCATGACATTGGCCGCCTGGCGCGCCGATAGCGGCGCGCCCGTCTGGCCCGGCAGCTGGTGGGCGAAGTTCCAGGTGCGGAAGGTCTGGATGCTGGGGCGGAACTCCTGGTCCTGCCCGTAATGCAACTCCTTGCGCGCGTAATCGTTGAACGCCGCGACATACGCCGAGGCGATGGAGGCGGACTGCGGATCGTAGTCGGCGCGCTGGCTGAGCGGGTCGATGTCGGGACCGGAGAAGCGCGTGTCGAGCCGACCGGTGGTGATGTCGCCGGCGGCCTGCAGGTTCTGGCGGAACTCGCCGCCGTCGATGCGCAGGTCTGCCCTGAGGATGTAGTCGACCGGGAGCCCGGTGTACTCGTGGAGCTTGCCGGCGATGGCGGCACGCTCGCTGCTGCCGAGCGCGGAGCCCGCGGCGAGCGCGCGCGCGTAATCACCCAGCGCGAACTGCTCGACCTCGGTGAGGAACGCTTCGAGATTCGGGTGCTCACCCGGCAGCTTCTTGTGATACCAGGCCGTGGCGGCATAGGTGGGGAGTGCCGTCTCGTAGGGCAGATCGATGCCGGGATTGCCGGTCGGGCGGTCGGGGCTCAGATCGAAGTTGAGGATCTGCGAGAGCAGGATGACGCCGTTGAGATCCACCGAGCGCTCGGAGGCGAGGTAGCGCGCCACCACGGCCGAGCGCGGCGTGCCGTAGCTCTCGCCGAACAGGTACTTCGGCGAGTTCCAGCGGCCGTACCGGGTGAAGAACTCGGTGATGAATTGCGTGAAGGCGTAGGCGTCGGGATCGACACCGAAGAACTCCTTCTCCTTGTCCTTGCCGGCGATGCGGCTGAAGCCGGTGCCGGGAGCGTCGATGAACACGAGGTCGCTGGCATCGAGCAGGCTGTAGGCGTTGTTGACCAGCGTGTAGGGCGCCGGCGGCGTGTGCGAATCGGTCGACGTCACGATGCGGCGCGGGCCGAAGGCGCCCATGTGCAGCCACAAGGTCGCCGAGCCGGGGCCGCCGTTGTAGAGGAAGGTCACGGGACGCTGCGGGCCGCCGTCCTTCTTGAAGTAGGCCACGTAGAACATGGACGCTTCGGCCGTGGGATTGTGCTCTGCGCCTTCCTCGCCGCCCTTGGCGTTCGGGTCGGCCGGCACGTCGTCCCAGCCCCGGGGATGGACGATGAGCGTTCCGGCCACCGCCTCGTAGGCGATCGCATGCCCCTCCACCGTCACCGAGCCGTTGCTCGTGACGGACTCGGCCTTGAAGGGCTCGAACTTGTGGGCTGCCGCCTTCTCCGCCCCGCCCTCGGCCTTGTGTTCCTGTGGCTCGGCCGCCATTGCCAGCGTGCAGCACGCGGCGAGCGCGAGAGTGAGCAGCAGACGGGAGGTCAACGGGTGGCGGCTCATGATCGCTTCCTCCTGTTGGTTTCGGCCAGAGCGGAGCGCGAGAGTCTAGCCGAGCGGACCTGGCCTCGCATCACCGGTCCCAGGGTCAGTTACACCCGGTTACTTCGCGCGCGCGCCCGCGATGACGGCGTAAACGCCGGTGAAGCTCATCACCAGCGCTTCGTGGCATTTGACGTCGACGGCGACCTCGGCCCGGCCACGGCCGCTGCGGGCAAGCATGCGGCGCAGCTTGTCGCGCTGCGCGGCCGGCGGCTCATGGGCGAGCGCGCGAAAGTCCGCGCGCGCCGGCGCGAGGAAGCGCGCCGTCGAGCTCTGCAACACCACCTCGGCCTCGAGCGACTCGGTGGCGCACCAGCGCATGACGAGCGCCCAGCCGGCGAGCGCCGCCACCGAGAACAGACTCCCCGCGAATCCGGTTCCCTTGTCATTTACATTCGACTCGAGCGGCGCGCTGATCATCACCGGATCGACGGCCTCGACCCGGACACCGAGCGCCCGCGCCGGCGCGATCCGTGCCGTGAGATAGGCCCCGAGGCTTTCGAGATCGGTGAGTCGGGCATTTGACATGTGCCGGTGCGGTGATCTACCCGCCGGGCTTCAGGTACTCGTCGAACCAGCCGACGAGGCGCGTCATGACGTCCACCTGGTCCTCGTGCCTGAAGAAGAAGTGGCCTTCGTCCGGGTAGACGACGAACTCGGTCTTCACCCCTGAGCGCTTTAGCGCGTTCCAATACTCGTAGGACTGCGTGATCGGCACTTCCGCATCGCGGTCGCCGCCGACGAGCAGGGTCGGGGTGTGCACGTTCCTGATGAAGGTGAGCGGGGAGCTGCGCTCGTAGACCTTCGGATCGTCGTATACCGAGGCGCCGAAGTAGGGGATCATCCAGGTGTCGATGTTGTTGGTACCGTAGTAGCTCAGCCAGTCGGAGAGACCGGCGCCCGCGACTGCCGCCTTGAAGCGATTGGTCTGGGTCAGCGCCCACATGGTCATGTAGCCGCCGTAGCTCCAGCCGGCAATCCCGAGACGCGCGGGATCCACCGGCGCGCTCTTCAGCACCGCATCGACGCCGGCGAGGATGTCGCGCAGGTCGCCGTAGCCGAAGTCCTTGACGTTGGCCTGAGTGAAGGCCTCGCCCTGGCCGTAGCTGCCGCGCGGGTTGGGCTCGAAGACGTAGTAGCCCTCGCTCGCGAGCACCGCGTCGTAGTGATCGGGCGTCGAGGGGAACAGGGGATAGGCCGCGAAAGCCGGTCCGCCGTGCACCAGCACCACCAGCGGATAGCTCTTGCCCGGAACGACCGTTGGGGGCTCGATGAGCATTCCCTGCACCCTGAAGGCGTCGCTCTTCCAGTAGATGTTGGTCGCCTTGCCGGTGATCGGGCGCACGCCGGCGTTGATCCGGGTGATCGGGTGCCAATTGCCCGGCGGCCCGCTCTCGACCTCCGGCGGGGCAGTGTAGGACTGGCGGATTACGGCCGACATCGCGCCGTTCCTCGAAAGGGAAATGCCGACATCTCCCGGCGTGAAGCCGAAGACGTCGTTCGCCCAGATCATCTCCGGCGCGCGCCACAGCTCGCGCTGCGATTTCGCAGCGACGTCGATCGAGGCAAGCACTTCCTCGCCCGCGGCGAACTCGGTGGCGATCAGGTGCGTGGCCGAGCCGTTCCAGGCGAGGGTGTGCACGGATGCGGCGAGACCGGGCGTGACATCGACCGCTGTACCACCCGCGGCCGGAATCACGAAGATGTCGCCTCCGGTAATGGTCTCATCGCTCATGATGCCGCCGATCCAGGCGATGCGCTGGCCGTCGCCGGACCAGCGCGGCGAGGCGATCTGCAGCTGCGGCTTCGCGAGCGTCGTCACCGCGCCGCTCCCGGCATCGCACAGATCGAGCTCCGCGATCCACCAGTTGTCATCCCCCGAGCCGTGCGCGGCGCTCACCACGAAACGGCGGCCATCGGGCGACCAGTCGTACTCGTAGATGTTGAGGTCGGGAGGGCCGAGCAGCCGTGGCTCGCCGCCCTCGGCCGGGATGACGGCGAGGCGCTGCTCATACACGGTCGAGGAGAGAACGCCGGCGTCCCGCGCCAGCGGGTTCAGCGGCCCCGGAGTCCTGGGGGCGCCTTCAGAGTAGAGGAACGCGATGCGCCTGCCGTCCGGTGAGAAGCGCGGCGTAGCGAGCGGACCGCGCGCGTGGGTGAGGATTCTGACGCCGCCGTCGGCCGTGGCGAGCGCGATCTGGGTCTGCTCCTGCTCATCCGTCGTGACGAAGACGATTCGGCTGCCGTCGGGAGACCAGGCGGCGCCATGCTCGTCGCACACCGCTCCCGGACAGGCGGTGAGGCGTCTCTCTCCGGAACCGTCCCTCGCGTTCACGAGGTAGAGGGCCGAGACGTCCACGTCGGCGCTGCCGCGCTTGCCGCGCACCAGGCGGCCGTAGACCAGGCGCTTGCCATCGGGCGACAGCGCGACCTCGTCGATCGCGTGCACCGAGTTGAGCGCCTCGAGCGCGCGGTTGATGCCCGGGGACTCCGCGCAGGATCCCGGCGGCGGCGCCCAGGCGAGCAGCAAATTCAGGGAGACCGCCGGCAGGCCGCGCGTCAACCGTGTCATGGATTCGCCCGGATCGTGACGTTCGAGAACCACAGTTCCTTCCAGCGCTTCACCTTGTCGTCGGCGGAGAGCGTACGCGGCGATACCGGCTGCTGCGCTCCGAAGGCGACGCCCTCCACGACGTTGGCGTTCACGGCGGCATACAGGCGGCCGGCCTCGGGATAGAGCGGCCCGACCAGCACGCCGCAATTTCTGCACAGCAGCAGCTCCGCCTGACCGCTGCCCTGGGCGTACCGGCCGCAGTCGCGCTCGTCCCTGACGAGGATGAGGAGCGAGCCCTGCGGGTCCGACACATACGCGGCCCGGTGCTTGCGGCAGAAATCGCAGTCACAGGCGCGTGGGTTATAGGCTCCGGCGGTGCGCGTCAGCTCGAGCTCGACGCGGATGTTGCCACAGTGGCATCCCCCGCCCAGTTTCTGCATGCCGGAACACTACGTGCGCGGTCCGGGCGGCGCAAGGGCCGGGCTTGGCTACAATGGGCCCATGACACCAACATCAGCCGACCCGATGTCCCTGGTGCTGAGCGCCGCCACCTTCGCCGCGGAGCGTCATCGGGACCAGCGGCGCAAGGGCAAGGACGCCTCGCCCTACATCAATCACCCGCTCGCGCTGGCGAGCCTGCTGGCCGGGCGCGGCGAGCGCGATCCGACGCTCCTCATGGCGGCGCTGTTGCACGACACGGTCGAGGACACCGCGACCAGCTTCGAGGACATCGAGCGCGCCTTCGGCAGGGAAGTGGCGGATATCGTGCGCGAGGTGACCGACGACAAGACCCTGCCGCAGGCCGAACGCAAGCGGCTGCAGATCGAGCACGCCGCGCACTTGAGCCGCCCGGCGAAGCTGGTGAAGCTCGCCGACAAGATCTGCAACCTGCACGACATGGTCGTCTCCCCACCCACCGGCTGGCCGCTCGAGCGCAGGCGCGAGTACTTCGACTGGGCGAAGGCGGTGGTCGATCCCATGCGCGGAGTGAGTGCGGAGCTCGAGGCGCTGTTCGATCGCGAGTACCAGCGCAAACCGTAAGGAGTCGGCAGTGCCCGCCGTCAGGTCTGGGGCGGGGCGCCGCCCTCCGCGCGGCGGCGCGTGACGAATGCCTCGAGCGCCTCCGCGACGGCCGGATCGATCGACGGCGGCTGAAAGGCCGCGAGCGTGTTGCGCCATACGGTGCTCGCCCGCTGCGTGGCGGTCTTGGCACCGTCCTCGAACCACTGGCCGTAGTTGCGCCAATCGGAGACCAGCGGACTGTAGAACGCGTCCCGGTAGCGCTGCAGGGTGTGGGCGGCGGAGAAGAAGTGTCCCCCCGGGCCGACTTCCGCGACCGCCTCGGTGCCGATGTCGTCACTCGAGGCCGGCACCGGCTGGAACAGCTCCGCGAACATCTGCAGCATCTCGACGTCGAGGATGAATTTCTCGTAGGAGGCCGTGAGGCCGCCTTCGAGCCAGCCGGCGGCATGCAGCACGAAGTGGCAGCCGCCGAGCAGCGCTCCCCACAGGCTCATCTGCGCCTCGTAGACGGCCTGTGCGTCGGGGGCGTTGCCGGCGGTCGCGCTCGAGCAGCGCCACGGCACGCCGATGCGGCGCGCGAGCTGTCCGGCGCCGAATGCCGCCTTGGCGTACTCGGGCGTGCCGAAGGCGGGCGAGCCCGACTTCATGTCGACGTTCGAGGTGAAGCTCCCGTACATCACCGGGGCGCCGGCGCGCGCGATCTGCGACAGCGTGATGCCAAAGAGCGCTTCGGCATGCGCCAGCGTCAGGGCGCCCGCGATGGTGATCGGCGCCATCGCGCCGGCGAGCGTGAACGGGGTGACGATCATCAGCTGCCCGTTGAGGGCGAACTCGATGATGCCGTCGGTCATCGGCAGGTCGAGCTGCAGCGGCGAGTTCGTATTGCAGATGCTGTAGCAGCGCGGCTCGCGGCGGAAGGTCTCCGCGTCGATCCCGTGGGCGATGCGCAGCATCGCGAAGCAGTCGCCGAGCTGTCCCGCGCCGCGGCTGTAGAAGTTGGGCGGCTTGTCGCCGAGGGTGAGCTGCGCGAGCGTGGTGTCGAGGTGGCGCTCGTGCACCGGCGCGTCGCCGGGCTCGGTCATCTGTCCGAGCACGTGGATGACGTCGAAGGCCTGCGCCAGGCGCACCAGGTCGCGGTAGTCCGCGAGCGTGCCGGTGCGCTTGCCGCGCTCCAGATCGTTCACGCTCGGAGGTCCGGCGACGGGGGCGAAGATGACGTTGCGGCCGCCCACGCGGCAGGTGCGCTCGGGGTTGCGCGCCACCAGGTTCACTTCGCGCGGCACGCTGGTGAGCGCCGCGGCCACCAGAGCGGGATCGAGCCGCACCATCTGCGTCGCCTCATCGACCGCAGCACCGGCGGCGGCCAGCACCGTCCGTCCGCGCGGCGATAGCACGCGCATCCCGAAGCGCTCGAGAATACCGAGCGCGGCGAGATGGATGCTCTCGACCTGGTCCTCGGAGAAGATCCGCACCGGCTCGAACGGGTTGACGAGATGGCGATAACGGGCGGAGCGCGCCGGCCCGGCGGCCGCTGCCCGGTGCGACTCGCGCCGGCGGGAAGTCATGGTGCACCTCGCGTGCGCGCGATCCACTCATCGACCAGCTGCTCTAGAAGCGTGAGCGGCACGCCGCCGTTTTCGAGAATCACGCTGTGGAAGTCCTTGAGGTTGAACCTGGGTCCGAGCGCCGCCTGCGCTTTGGCGCGCAGCTCGAGGATCTTGAGCTCGCCGACCTTGTAGGCGCAGGCCTGGCCCGGCATGGCCATGTAGCGCTCGACCTCCGAGGCGACCTCGGCCTGCGCCTTCCCCGTGGTGGCGACCATGTACGAGATCGCCTGCTCGCGGGTCCACCCCTGGGCGTGGATGCCGGTGTCGACGACCAGCCGCGCGGCGCGCAGCAGCTCGAGCTGCAGTCGTCCGAGATTGCCCCACGGGTCATCCTTGTACATGCCGATCTCGGCCGCGAGCTGCTCGGCGTACAGCGCCCAGCCCTCGGCATACGCGGTGTAGAGCGTCTGCTGCCGGATGATCGGCAGGTCCTTCAGCCCGAGCGCGGTCGAGATCTGCAGATGATGGCCGGGAATACCCTCGTGATAGGCGAGGGTCTTCATGCTCCAGGTCGGCACTTCGCTCATGTCCCGCAGGTTCGCGAAGAAGATGCCGGGCCGCGAGCCATCCATGGCGGCCGGCTGGTAATAGGCTCCCGAGGTGCCTTTCTCCTGTGACGCCGGCACGCGCTCGACCGTCAGGCGCTTTCCCGGCAGGGTGCGGAAGTACTCGGGCATGCGTGCGGCCACTGCATCGAGGATCTGCTGGTAGCGCTCGAGCGCCTGGCGACGGCCCGTGTCGTCGTTCGGCAGGAGAAAGCGCGGGTCCCGGGACAACGCCGCCATGCGCTCGCCGACGCTCCCGGCCGTCAGCCCAACGGCGGCGAGCAGCTGATCCATCTCGCCGGTGATGCGCGCGACCTCGGAGAGTCCGAGCGCATGCACCTGCTCGGGCGTGTAGTCGGTCGTCGTGTTCTGCCTGAGCTCGAGCGCATAGTAGGCGGCGCCGTCCGGCAGCCGGGCGACGCCGGCGCCCTGGCCGGCGGCCGCGGGCCTCAAGGCCTCGAGCGCCGCGCTCATGCGGGCATAGGCCGAGTAGATCCGCGCGCCGACCGCCGCCACCGCCTCGCTCTCGAGCTGCTGTTTGCGGGCGCTGTCGAGCGATTTCACCTTGTTCATCCGCGTGACGAACGTCGTGACCAGCGCGTTGTCCTTCGGCGGCCCGCTCACCGTGTCGTGGATGACGGTGAGAGAGCGCTCGAGGAGCGAGGGCGGCAGCACCACGCCCACCCGAGCCTGCCGCTGCATCGCGGCCGTGACCTGATCGAGCTTGTCCCCCATGGCCTCGAGACGCCTGACGTAGTTGCGCGCGGTCTTCTCATTGCTGACCACGTGCGTGGTCTGCATGAAGGCCGGGAGCTCCACCTCGACGCCGAACATGGGGCTCACCGGATAGAGCTCATCGCCCTGCAGCCAGTCGAAGCGCCTGAAGGCGAGCCCGGTCTGGTACTGGTCGACGAGGATGTCGTAGGTGATCTGTTCCTGGCGGCTCAGGGTGGCGCGATCGAAGCGGCGCACCTCGGCGAGAAAGCGCGCGAGCTGCGCGTAGTCCTCGTCGCGCTGGCGCAGCGTGTAGGGGGCGAGCTGGTCGGAATGGTGATCGAAGATCGAGCCGTCGGTGAGTCCGACCGCCGTGAACATCTCGGGATTGCGCATCAGAAACTCGAGCGCCTGGCGGTTGGCGAGCATGTTGATGGTGAACGGCTTGCCCCACACGGTGCGGTAGCCGGCGTAGCCGAGCGCCGCCACCAGCACGAGCGCGGTCCAACCCGCAATCCGCCAGACCTTGCGCATCCGTCGACCCCTCAGGACCCAGGAAATTGAAGCGGCAATAGAGCCGATTCAATACGGGCAGGTCAAGCCCGATCGGGCAGGCGGGGCGCCGGGCGCGCTATAGTGAGGGCGGGAGGCTCCCATGAGCAGCGTCGCCGGCGTCGAAGAGATCCGCAGCCACTTTCCCGCGCTCGAGCGCACCCATAACGGTTTTCCGGTCGCCTATTTCGACGGCCCGGGCGGCACCCAGGTACCGCGCGCGGTCGCCTCCGCGGTGACCGACTACCTCCTCGGCCACAACGCCAACACCCATTGGGATTTTCCCTCGAGCCGCGAGACCGACGCCGCGCTCGCGGCGGCGCGCTCGGCGCTGGCGGACTACCTGGGCGGCGCGGCGAACGAGATCGTCTTCGGCGCCAACATGACGACGCTCACTTTCCATCTCGGGCGGGCGCTCGGGCGCGGCTGGCGGGCCGGCGACGTCGTGGTGGTCACCGAGCTCGACCACCACGCCAATTCCGACACCTGGCGGGCGCTGGCGCGCGAGCGCGGCGTCGAGATCCGCGCAATCCGCATGCGGCGCGAGGACGGGCGGCTCGACGAGGCGGACGCGGCGGCCAAGCTCACCACGGGCGTGCGGCTGCTGGCGCTCGGAGCGGCGTCCAACGCGCTCGGTACCATCAACGACGTGGCGCAGCTCACCGCACGCGCGCACGCAGCCGGCGCGCGGGTGTTCATCGACGGGGTGCACTACGCGAGCCATCAGCTGCCGGACGTGCGCGGGTGGGACTGCGACTTCTTCGCCTGCTCGGCCTACAAGTTTTACGGTCCACACGTCGGGGTGCTATGGGGGCGGCGGGAGCTGCTCGCTGCGCTCGACCCGCCGAAGCTCGCGCCGGCTTCGAACGAGCCGCCCGAGCTGCTGGAGACCGGCACGCTCAATCACGAGGGCATCGTCGGCGCGGGCGCTGCGGTCGACTACCTGGCCTCGCTCGCTGCCGGGCCGGCGGCGCGGCGCGAGCGGCTGGCACGCGTGTCGCAGGAGTTGCACGCGCGCGCCGATGCGCTGCTGCGGCAGCTGTGGAACGGGCTCGAGCAGACCGCCGGGGTCAAGGTGTACGGCCCCCCGCCCGGCACGCCGCGCACCGCCACCCTGTCGTTCGCGGTAGCCGGGCATCCGAGCGCCGCGGTCGCCGCCCACCTCGCTGCCCGGGGCGTGTTCGTATCGCACGGGGACTTCTACGCCACGACCGCCGTGCGGCTGCTCGGGCACGAGCACGACGGCCTGGTGCGTGCCGGCTGCGCGGCGTATACGACGGCGGACGAGATTGGACGGCTGCTCGAGGGAGTGCGTCAGCTCCTGCGCTGAGGTCGCGAACAACGACCCGCCGCACCTGCGCGAGCGTTCTCTTCGCCCTCGAAAAAACCGAGCCCGGCAGGAAAGCCGGGCTCGTTTGGTGCGCGCTCCGAAGCGGAGCCAGTGTTACCTGTGACCCCTGTTGGCCGCCTCGGCGGCCATCTTGAGCTCGTTGTTGACCTGATCGAGCAGCTCCTTGGCCTTGGCTGCGTGGCCATCCATATCCCACTCGTTCGCCTTCTGGGCCTCGGTGATCCTCTCCCACGCCTGATGCGAGAGGCGCTGGGCGGCGGCGAGGTTCGGGTGCCTCCTGCCGCTGACGTCCTCGACCGGCGGAGCCGCGAGTGCGGCCGTTGCGACCAGCAGCAGCGCGGCGAAGCTCAGCGTCATTTTTCCAATCATTGCGACTCCCTGACGTGAACCGGCGGTGAGCCGGGCGCGCGCAGTGTCGTCGCAAGCGCGGGGGGAATGCAAGCCGCCCGGCGGGCATTCTGAGCGCGAGGTCACAAGCCTCGAGCCCGAGCCTCCCGGACCCAATGCGGGCGTGCTACCTTCGCCTCCGCGACAGCCTATATAAAGGAGTCAGGGAGCGAATGCCCAGCAGAGTTCCGCAAGGCCAGCAGCGCGGCTGGATCATCGCGATCGGCGGCGCGGAGAACAAGGAGAACGATCGCCACATCCTCGAGCGCTTCGTCAGCGCCTCGGGCGGCGATCGTGCGGACATCGTCGTGATACCGACGGCCAGCCGCATGCATGAGACCGGGCCGCGCTACGAGCAGGTCTTCAGCGGCCTCGGCGCCGCCCGCGTGAGCGTCATGGATTTCGATACGCGCCGGGATTGCCACGAGGCCGGGAGACTCGAGCGGCTCGCCGAGGCCAGCGGAGTATTCTTCACCGGGGGCAACCAGCTGCGCCTGACCACGCTGCTGGGCGGCACGCCGGTCGCCAAGCTCATTCGCAGCGCCAACGCGCGCGGCGTGACCGTCGGCGGCACCAGCGCCGGCGCCAGTATCCTCTCCGAGCACATGATCGCCGCCGGGGACGAGGGCTCGACCGTGATCTCCGGGAGCGTCCGGCTCGCGCCGGGCCTCGGCCTGACCAACCGGTTCATCATCGACCAGCATTTCCGCCAGCGCGACCGGCTCGGGCGGCTGCTGACGGCGCTCGCATACAACCCGTTCGCCGTCGGTATCGGTCTCGACGAGGACACCGCCGCCGTCATCGGCCCCGATGAGACCGTCGAGGTCGAGGGGAGCGGGGGCGTGACCATCGTCGATGCCGCAGACTGCAGCTATTCCTCGATCGACAGCGTCGAGGAAGGGCAGCCGGCCTGCGTGCTCGGGCTCAAGCTTCACATCCTGGTCGCCGGGGCCACCTTCAACCTGCATACCCGGGCCGCCAGCGCCGGCACGTTGAGAAAGTCGAAGGAGTGACCCAAACTCAATAATGTGACCCCGCTTAGGGCTGGTTGCCTGAACAACTATTACGACTCCGAGCAACACCCATGCGCATCCTCGATCGATCCGTCTATGTTGGCCCGTCGCTGTACGCGCATTTCCCCGTCATCCGCCTCGAGCTCGAGCTCGGTGAGCTCGAGGCCTGGCCCACCGGCCGCTTGGGCGCGGGCTTCCTCGAGGCGCTCGCGGCGGCGCTCCCCGGGCTCGCCGAGCACGGCTGCTCCTACCGCGAGCCCGGCGGCTTCTTCCGCCGCATGCGCGAGGGCGAGGGCACCTGGCTCGGCCACGTGCTCGAGCACGTGGCGATCGAGCTGCAGAACATCGCAGGCGAGGCCGTTACCTTCGGCAAGACGCGCAGTGCCGGCCCCGTCGGCGTCTACACGGTGGTCTACGAGTACGCGCAGCGCGACGAAGGTATCGCCGCCGGAGAGCTCGGGCTGCGGCTGCTCGCCTCGCTGCTGCCCGAGGCGATCAGGCCGCAGGACTCCGTGCCGGCCGGCTGGAGCTGGCCGGAGGCCCGCGACCAGTTCATCCGCTTCGCGCAGCGCCGCGCGCTCGGCCCCTCGACCATGTCGCTGGTGCGCGCGGCCGAGGGGCGCGGCATCCCCTGGCTGCGCCTCAACGATCAGTCCCTGATCCAGCTCGGTCACGGCAAGTACCAGCAGCGCGTGCAGGCGACCGTCACCGGGCGCACCTCGCACATCTCGGTCGAGCTCGCGAGCGACAAGGAGGAGACCAACAAGATCCTCGCGGGCCTCGGGCTGCCGGTGCCGAAGCAGGAGCTGGTGCAGAGCGAGACCGCGGCGGTGCGCGCCGCGCGCCGCATCGGCTTCCCGGTGGTGACCAAGCCCTACAACGGCAACCACGGGCGCGGTATCTCCATCCGGCTCACCACCGACGAGGAGGTGGCGCACGGCTTCAACGTCGCCCGCGAGCATTCGCGCTCGGTCATCGTCGAGACTTTCCTCGAAGGTGATGACCATCGGCTGCTGGTCGTGAACGGCGAGCTGGTGGCCGCGACGCGCCGCACGCCCGGGCACGTGGTGGGCGATGCCGAGCACACCATCGAGGAGCTCATCGAGATCGTCAACCAGGATCCGCGCCGCGGGGTCGGGCACGAGAAGGTGCTGACGCGGCTCGAGCTCGACGCGCAGGCGCACAAGATGCTCGAGAAAGTGCAGCTCACCCCCGCCTCGGTGCCGGCGCAGGGGCAGATCGTCTACCTGCGCTCGACTGCCAACCTCTCGACCGGCGGCACCGCCACCGATGTCACCGACGTCATCCACCCCGACAACCGCGAGATGGCCGAGCGCGCCGTGCGCGCCATCGGGCTCGACGTCGGCGGCGTGGACTTTCTCTCGAAGAACATCACCGAGAGCTACCGCAAGATCGGCGGCGGCATCTGCGAGGTGAACGCAGCTCCCGGCTTCCGCATGCACGTGGCCCCGAGTGAGGGCACGCCGCGCGACGCCGCCGGACCTGTGATCGAGATGCTGTTCCCGCCGGGCGCGCCGGCGCGCGTGCCGATCGCGGCCATCACCGGGACCAACGGCAAGACCACCACCGCGCGCATGCTGTCGCACATCGCCAAGATGGCCGGCTACACCCCCGGTCTCACCACCACCGACGGGGTGTACATCGACGGGCAGCGCACCGTGCAGGGCGACATGACCGGCCCGGTGTCGGCGCGCATGGTGCTCGCCGATCCGCAGATCGACATCGCGGTGCTCGAGACCGCGCGCGGCGGGCTGCTGCGCGCCGGCATGGGCGTCAACGAGGTCAACGTCGGGGCGGTGCTCAATGTGCAGCCCGATCACCTGGGGCTCAAGGGCATCGACACGCTCGAGCAGCTCGCCGAGGTGAAGCGCATCGTCGTCGAGGTGGCGAGCGACTGCGCGGTGCTGAACGCCGACGATCCGCTGGTGATGAAGATGTCGGGCTACACCGAGGCCAAGCACATCTGTTATGTCACGATGAATCCGCAGCACACCCTGGTGCGCGAGCACATCCGCGCCGGCGCGCGCGCCTGTGCGCTCGAGGCCGGCGTCAACGGCCAGATGATCACCCTCTACGACCGCGGCGGGCACATTCCGCTGCTCTGGACCCACCTGATTCCCGCGACCCTGGAAGGCCGCGCCACCCATAACGTGCAGAACGCGATGTTCGCGGCGGCGCTGGCGTTCTCGCTCGGCATGAAACTCGACGCGATCCGCCAGGGACTGCGCACCTTTGACTCGACCTTCTTCCAGGCTCCGGGGCGCATGAACGTGTTCAACGAGCACCCCTTCAAAGTGCTGTTCGATTACGGGCACAACGCGCACGCCGTCGGCGTCATGACCGATCTCGCGCAGCGTCTCGAGGTGCAGGGCCGGCGTATCGTGGTGCTCGCCGGCCCCGGCGACCGGCGCGACGGGGACCTGATCGCCATCGCGCGCGCCGCGGCCGGCCACTTCGATCACTACATCTGCCGCCGCGACGACGGTTTGCGGGAGCGCGCGCCCGATGAGGTGCCGCGCATCCAGGCGGCAGCGCTGCGCGAGGCCGGCGTGCCGGACGCCGCCATCTCGATCATCCCCGACGAGCAGGAGGCGATCGAGGCCGCACTCAACATGGGTCAGCCGGGGGACCTGGTGCTGATCTTCGCCGATCAGCTGACGCGCTCGTGGAAGCAGATCACCAAGTTCAAGCCGGCCGGCGCCGCGGTGCGCGCCGCGGCGCGCGAGACGCGCGCCTCGCCGCCCGCTGCGCGCGGCGAGGACGGCCACTACGTCGCGGGTTTTGGCGCCGATGGCGCCGGCAGCGCGCACGCCGCCGGCGCTCCCGCGCCGAGCCTCGAGGGCCTGATCCGTGACGAGCGCGGAGTGCGCTTTGCTCCGGAGGCCGACGACTGAACGCGCCGCCTGCGCTGCCGTTCGAGGCCTCGCGGCGTCTCACCGGCGCTAACCTCTTCTTCGCGTCCGCCGGGGCGCAGCTCGAGACGGTCGGCATCGACCCCGACGCGGCGTTGCTCGAGGAGTGGCGGGTACGCGTCCTGCGGGCGCGGGCGCGGCTCGGCTGGGGGCTGCCGGGCCTGGTTGCGCGGCCGCACCAGGGTGGAGCCTCGCTCGCGCTCGCCGCGCCGCTGGATCAGCTCTTTACCGCCACCGAGGTCAATGAATGGGCGCTGTGCGCGGCGCTGCTCTCGCGCGACCCGGCACGCTGGCGACACCTCGAGGAAGCGCTGGCCGCGGCGGCCCTCGAGAGCGAGGACGATCCCGCCTCCCTGATCGCGCCGGTACTGGAGGAACGCGCGGCGCTCGAACGCCTCGCCTCGCTCGCGGCACGCGAGGCGCGTCCGGACCTCATGGGGCTGCTCGAAGCCGCCGGCGCCCGCTCGCTGCCCCATGTGCTCGATGAGACGCTGCTCACCCTCGGCGCCGGGATGGGTGGGCGCGACTTCGAGCTCGTCTCGCTCCCGGATCCAGCCGCCGTACCCTGGAGCGCGCTCTCCGATATTCCGACGGCGGCCGTCACCGGCTCGAATGGCAAGACCACGTCGGTGCGCCTGGTGGCCGCCTGCGCTGAGGCCCACGGCTGGCCGAGCGCCTATTGCTGCACCGACGGCGTGTTTCTCGGCGGCACGGCGCTCGCGAGCGGCGACTACTCCGGTCCGCTGGGTGCCCGCCTCGTGGTCCGCGAGCGCCGCGCCCGCTGCGCCGTCGTCGAGACGGCGCGCGGCGGGATCCTGCGGCGCGGGATCGCGTTGAGCCACGCACACGCCGCGCTCGTTACCAACGTGAGTCCCGACCACTTCGGCGAGTACGGCATCGACGATCTCGACGGGCTCGCCGACGTCAAGCTCTCGGTGGCAGGTCTCCTGGCTCCCGAGGGGTTGCTGGTGCTGAACGCCGATGACGCACGTCTGGTGGCCAGGGCGCCGCTGCTCGCACGCCGCTTCGGCCGCACCCCCCGGCTCGCCTGGTTCGCGCTGGATGCTGACGGCGGGCTGCTGCGCGCACATCGCGAGTGCGGCGGTGCGACCTGTGGGGTGCGGGAAGGGCGCCTGATTCTCGATCGCGGCGGGGCGCAGCACGACTTAGGCAGCGTCCGTGACATGCCGCTCACCGTCGGCGGCAGTGCCCGCTACAACATCGCAAACCTGGCCGGCGCGGCGCTGGTAGCGGCAGCGCTCGGCGTGCCGCCTGCGGTGATCGCGCGGCTGTTCGCGCGCTTCGGTGCCAGCCGGGGCGACAATTTCGGGCGCATGATGCGTTTCGAGCGCGGCGGGGTGCAGATCCTCGTCGACTATGCCCACAACGTCGAGGGCCTGCGGGGGCTGCTCGAGGTGGCCGAGCACCTGCGTGGCGGCGGCAGACTTGGCACGCTCCTCGGCCATGCCGGCAACCGTCAGGATGCCGAGATCGAGGCCCTGGCGCGTGTGGCCGCCGGCTTTCGGCCTGAGCTGGTGGTGGTCAAGGAGAACGAGGCGCACCTGCGCGGGCGCGCGCCCGGGGAAATTCCGCGCATCATCCACGCCGCTCTGCTCGCGGCGGGGCTGCCCGAGTCTGCGCTGCCAATGCGCGCGAGCGAGCTCGAGGCGGTGCAGTGCGCGCTCGACTGGGCGCGTCCCGGGGATGTGCTGGCGCTGCCGGTGCACTCGGGGGCGGCCCGCGCGGCGGTGTTGGCGCTGCTGTCGCCGGCGGGGCCGTCCGCCGACGGACGCTAGCCGGTGCCGGTGCGCGGATCGCCTCGCACAGCCGCCGGGCCGGGGTTGCGCAGCCAGTCCGGTTCCGGCAGCTGTGCGAACACCTCGCGCAGCGCTTCGCTCCAGCGCTTGCGGATGCTGGCAAAGTAGGCGTTGTCGTCATCGATACTGATGTGACGGGCCACCGCGTAGTGGTCGCGCTTCACCAGTACCAGGTCGAGCGGCAGCCCGACGGAGAGGTTGGAGCGGATCGTCGAATCCATCGACACCAGGGCCGCCTTGGCGGCCTCGTTCAAGCTGCTGCTGCGGCGGATGACGCGATCGATGATGGGCTTGCCGTACTTCGATTCGCCGATCTGGAAGTAGCTGGTCTCGGCAGTTGCTTCGATGAAATTGCCGGCTGAGTAGATGCTGAAGAGCCGTGGCGCCTCGCCCTTGATCTGCCCGCCGAGGATGAGACTCGCGTTGAACTCGACGGCAAACTGCTTGAGCGCCTCGGCGTCGCGCCGATGGATCTCGCGCAGCGCTGCGCCGACGCATTGTGCCGCCTCGAACATATTTGCGCAGTTCAAGAGGTTGGGCTTCGAGTCGCCCGCCTCCAAACCCTCGCGCAACGCGCTGGTCACCGCCTGCGTGATGGCGAGATTGCCGGCGCTCTGCACCACCAGCACGCGCTCGCCCGGCTTCTCGAACACCGCGGTCTTGCGGAAGGTGCTGATCTGGTCGACGCCCGCCGCGGTGCGCGAGTCGGACAGGAACACCAGGCCGGTATCGAGCAGCATCCCGACGCAATAGGTCATGAGACGGCAGTCCTCCTGCTACTGTTCGCCGGAACTGGTCGCGGCGACACTCACGTCCATCGCTTCGCGGCCGCCGCCGCGGCGCACGCCGCGCACGGGTGCAGCATCCAGATAGTCGCGCCCGACCGCGAGCCGGCAGTGTTTGGGTCCCATGGGCTCGAGGTGCGTGACGTCGATGCTGAGCCAGCCCTGGCGGTCCTCCAGCCAGGCGTCCACCCAGGCGTGACTGGCCGAGTCGCTGCCGTCGACGCTGCAGAGGTAACCACTGACGTAGCGCGCCGGGATGCCGGCTGAGCGGCAGCAGGCGATGAACACATGCGCCTGATCTTGGCAGACGCCCTGGCCGCGCGCAAAGGCCTGTGAGGCCGAGTCCTCGACGCTCGTGGTGCCGGGCATGTAGCGCACCGCCTGACAGACACCGGTTGCCAGGCGATAGAGCCGCTCACGCACCGACGCGCCGCCCTCGAGATGCTCGCGCGCCAGCGCCGCCATCTGCGCGTTGGCGGTCGTGAGTGGTGTCGGCGCCAGGTAAGCCAACGGCGAGAGCGCGCCGTCGAAGGGCAGGAACTCCTCGTCACCGGCCATCTCGACGATGCCACCCACGTCGATCTCGATGGCGCGGTGCGGCTCCTCGAGTGTCAGCAGGTGGGTGATGTTGCCGTGTGCGTCGATCTGCTCGGTGCGCCGCCCCGGCGCGCGGATGCTCCAGGAGAGGGTGCGCTGGGCGCCCTCGCGACGCGGCGTCAGGCGCAGCGTCTGCGCGGTGTACTTGACCGGCTCCTCATAACGGTAGGCGGTGTGATGAAGGATACGCAACTGCATGGCACTAAACTCGCGGCTTGCTGCTATTCATCGCTGGTGGGGAATTTGTCGCTAGTGGGTGCCCGCAGGCACCAGGAAGTCGTTGGCGATACGCTCACCCAGGTCGCGCAGGCGCTCCTGGAAGCCATCGATGAACGCCGTCACGCCATCGGCGCACAGCTCCTCGAAGCGCCCGAAATGGAATTGCGCGTGCAGCTCGCCGGCGCGGCGCAGCGTCTCGCGCGACTGCTGGTTGGCCACCGCGGCCAGGTTCGCCTGCAGCTCGTCGAGGCAGCGATGCACTCCCTGCGGCAGGTCATCGCGCATCAGCAGCATCTGCGTGACGCGCAGCGGCGTGACGCTGTCGCGGTACAGCCGGCGGAACATCTCGAAGGCCGACATGGCGCGCAGCAGTACTGCCCACTCCGACGCCTCCTCGATGAGGCGCTCGCCGCGCCCACCCGGGTCGCGCCAGCGCGCTTCGAGCATGCGGGTGGTGTTGTCAGCGCGCTCCAGGAAGGTGCCGATGTGGATGAAGTGCAGCGCCTCACCGCGCAGGAGCGTTCCGGAGGTGATGCCGCGGGTCAGGTGGGCACGGTACTTGACCCACTCGAGGAACTCGCCGCGCGCGCTCTGCGGCATGCTGGAAGTGAAGGCGAGGGATTTCAGATAGGTAGTGTTGAGCGCCTCCCACATGTCGGAGGTGATGGTGCCGCGCACCGCGTGGCCGTTCTCGCGCGCCGCGCGCAGGCATTGCAGGATGCTGCCGGGGTGCTCGCGATCGAAGGCGACGAAGTCGAATGCGGCCCGTGGCGTCACCGCGCCGTGGCGCTCCCGGTACGCCCGGTCGAGCCCGAGCGACACCAGCGTCGCCTGCCAGCCCTGCAGCACCGCCTCGGGCGCACGCGGCAGCAACCCCAGGCGCTGATGTGCGTCGATCATGCGCGCCAGGTTCACCGCGCGCTCCAGGTAGCGCGACATCCAGTAGAGGTGATCCGCCGTGCGGCTCAGCATACGGACGCTCAGGCCGCCTCGACGGCAGCCGCCGGGCCCGGCGGCGCGCCGAGCACCCACGTGTCCTTGGTACCGCCACCCTGGGAGGAGTTGACCACCAGCGAGCCGTCGCGCAGCGCCACGCGCGTCAGTCCGCCGGGCACCACCGTGATCTCCCGCCCCGACAGCACGAAGGGGCGCAGGTCGATGTGGCGCGGCGCGAGGCCTGCTGCGACCAGCGTCGGCGAGGTCGACAGCGCCAGGGTCGGCTGCGCGATGTAGCGCTCCGGATGCGCGGTGATGCGCGCGCGGAACTCCTCGATCTGCGCGCTGCTCGCCGCGGGCCCGATCAGCATGCCGTAGCCGCCGGCGCCGTGGACCTCCTTCACCACCAGCTCCTCGAGGTGCGCGAGCGCGTAGGCGCGGTCCTCAGGCCGGCGCAATACCCAGGTCGGAACGTTGGCGAGCAGCGGCTCTTCCTCGAGGTAGAAGCGCACCATTTCCGGCACGTACGGATAGACCGACTTGTCGTCGGCCACGCCGGTGCCGATCGCATTGGCGATGGTCACGTGCCCGGCGCGGTAGGCGGTCAGGAGCCCGGGCACGCCGAGAGTGGATTCGGGGCGGAACACCAGCGGATCGAGGAAATCGTCATCGAGCCGGCGGTACACCACGTCGACGCGCTCGGGTCCCTGGGTGGTGCGCATGTAGAGCACGGCATCGCGCACGAACAGATCCTGGCCCTCCACCAGCTCGATCCCCATCTGCTGTGCGAGAAAGGCGTGCTCGAAGTAAGCGCTGTTGCAGGCCCCCGGGGTGAGCAGCACTACGGTCGGATCGGTGACTCCGACCGGGGCGACGCTCTTGAGATTCTCGTGCAGCACGTCGGGGTAGTGCTCGACCGGCTCGATGGCGTCGCGGGCGAACAGCTCCGGGAACAATCGCATCATCATCTTGCGATTCTCGAGCATGTACGACACGCCCGACGGCACGCGCAGGTTGTCCTCGAGCACGCAGAAGCGGCCGTCGTGGTCGCGCACGATATCGATTCCGCTGATGTGCGCGTAGATCCCGCCCGGGAGGTTCACACCCTGCATCTCCGGGCGGTACTGCGGGTTGCAGAGGATCTGTCCGGGCGGGATCCGGCCGGCGCGCAGGATGCGCTGCTCGTGATAGATGTCCGCGAGGAACGCATTCAGCGCGCGCACCCGCTGCTTCAGGCCTTGCTCGAGCCGCGCCCACTCGGCGGCGGGAAGGATGCGGGGGACTATGTCGAAGGGGATCAGCCGCTCGGTGCCCTCGTTCTCGCCGTAGACCGCGAAGGTGATGCCGACGCGGTGGAACAATGCATCCGCTTCGGCGCGCTTGCTGGCGAGAAGCTCGGCCGATTGATCGCACAGCCAGCGGTAATACTGCCGGCAGTGCTCGCGCGGCGCACCCGATCCGTCGAGCATCTCGTCGTACGCGCAGCCGAGGGTGGCCATACGGGATATTAGACCAGGCGCACATCAGGCCGGGCGTTCGCGTGCGCGCACCGATATTGTGCGTGCCGCAGCGCAATGCGCCGCGATGGGGCGGGGTTGCCGGCGTGCGAGCCGGCGGCTTGATCGGGGCCGCTCAGTGCATCACGACCAGGGAGCTATAGCCGTTCCAGATGATCTCGATGCCGATGCACATGAGGATGAACGCCGACAGGCGCACCAGCACCTCGAGTCCGGTGGCGCCGAGGAGGCGCGCGATGTTCTCGGCGAAGCGATAGGCGAGATAGATGCTGAGCCCGATGGCGAGCAGCCCGCCGAGCGCGCCGGTCGCATGCTCGGCAAGCTGCGAGAGCTGCGGGAAGCCGGCGGGCTTGCGGCTGCCGATGGTGATCGCCACCGACATGGAGCCGGGGCCGACGGTGAGCGGCATCGTGAGCGGATAGAAGCTGCCGACCTTGCGCCCCGGCGCTGCCTGCGGTCCGGCGGCGACCGCGTGCTCGGACAGCTCCTCCGCGGAGAGCAGCTTCCAGCCGAGCGCCGTCACCACCAGGCCGCCGGCGATGCGCAGCACCGGCAGCTCGATGCCGAACACCTCGAGCAGCCACGGGCCGAGCGCCATCGACCCGAGCAGCAGCGCAAAGCCGTTGGTGGCAGCCTTGCGCGCCAGCTGTCGCCGCTCCTCGGCCGGCAGGCCCGCGGTGAGGCCGAGGAAGAACGGCGCGGATTCCAACGGGTTGACGATGGGGAAGAGCCCCGCGAAGGTCAGCAGGAACGCGCTTACCACCGCGTTCATGGCTGCGCGGCCGCGAGCAGCTGGTCGATGAGAGTCTCCACGCGGCGCGCGCTGCCGTCGCCGACATGCAGCTCGCCGACGGCGTGCCCGTGAACGAGGCCGTCGCGGCCGATGAGATAGAACGCCGGCCAGTACTGATTGCCGAGCGCGTTCCAGTAGGAGTAGTCACCGTCGATCATGACCGGGTAGTGGATGCCGAGCCGCGCCACGGCGGCGCGCACGTTCTCGGGCGAGCGCTCATCGCGCAACTCCGGGGTGTGCACGGCGACCACCACCAGTCCCGCCGCAGACTTGGTGTTTGCGATCCTCTCCACCCACGCCCTGGTGTTCAGGCAGTTGACGCACTCGAAGGCCCAGAACTCGACCAACACCACCTTGCCGCGCAATTTCGCGAGCTCGAGAGGGGCGCTGTTGAGCCAGTCAGCGCTCTCGCGGTGGGTGAACTCGGGGGCGGGGTAAGGCGCCTGCACCGCCGCGCCGCTGCAGGCGAGCAGGCCGCCGGCGGCCAGCGCCGCGGCGAGCACCGCCCGCGCCGGGACTCTCGGGGCGCGCATGCTCTGTCGACCTTTCAGATACCATCGGACCAAAGAGGGCTCGTGCTCAGTATGAACGGCAAAATCTGCCTCGTCACCGGGGCCACCCACGGGATCGGGCTCGTGACTGCACGCGCGCTGGCCGCCGCGGGGGCCACGGTTCTCGTGCACGGCCGCGACGCCGGGCTCGGTGCCGCGGTGGTGGCAGAGATCGCGCGCCAGAGCGGCAACTCGACGGTGCGCTTCGTGCGGGCCGACTTCATGCACCTCGACGAAGTCCGCGAGCTGGCCGGGGAGCTCCTGCGGCTGCCGCGGCTCGATGTCCTCATCAACAACGCCGGACTCATGAATGGCGGCGCGCGCATGTGTACCGCCGAGGGCTACGACGCCACCTTCGGCGTCAACCACCTGGCGCCGTTCCTGCTGACCAACCTGCTGCTCCCGAAGCTCGCACAGTCCACGCCGGCGCGTGTCGTGGTGGTCGCCTCCGAAGCCCACCGGCGCGCCGGGTGGCTCGATTTCGATGATCTCATGAACGCGCGCGTCGGATTCCTGCGCGCCTATGGGCGCTCCAAGCTCGCCAATCTGCTTTTCACGCGCGCGCTCGCCGCGCGCCTCGAGGGAAGCGGCGTCACCGTAAACGCGCTCCATCCGGGCTTCGTGCACAGCCAGCTGTTTCGCGGCTTCCGGGGGCCGCTGCGGGTGCTGTTCGCCACCGTCCTGCGGCCCTTCATGCGCTCGCCGCGCCAGGGCGCGCGGACCAGTATCTATCTCGCCACCTCGCCCGAGGTCGAGGGCGAGTCGGGCGGCTACTACCGCGATTGCCGGCGCATCCTGCCGAGCGCGGCAGCACGCTGTGACGAGTCGGCCGCGCGGCTCTGGAGCGAGAGCGTGCGCCTTACGGGCCTCTCGGGCGCATGAGCCGGGCGTTCACCCGCGAGTCGGACGACGATCCGGGGACGCTGCCGGAGCGGCCGGTCAGCAGCCACCCGAACCTCGTCACGCCGAACGGCCTCGCCGCGATCGAGGCGCAGGTGCGCCGTCTCGAGAACGAGCGGGCGGCGGCGCGCGCGAGCGGAGACAGCGCGCAGCGCGCGCGCATCGAGCGCGATCTGCGCTACTTCACGCAGCGGCTGGCGACGGCGCGCGTGGTCGCACCGGCGGCGGCTGCCGACCGCGTGCGCTTCGGTGTGCAGGTCACGCTGCGCAACGAGAGCGGCGCGGAGCAGGCGTTCCGCCTGGTGGGCGAAGACGAGGCGGACGCCGCGCGCGGGCTCCTCTCCTGGGTGTCGCCGCTCGGGCAGGCATTGCTCGGCCACGAGGTGGGCGAGGCGGTGCGATTTCAGGCCGGCGAGCTCGAGATCCTGCGCCTCGATCCGTGATTGCCGTCCGATGCGAGCTGACTAACTAGAAGTGCCGCGAGATATAGAGCACGCCGCTCGGGATCTTGTAAAAGGTGTCGGGCCGGTCCGACGACACATCGGTTGGCAGCACCTTGTCGCGCGCGATGTTCTGCCCGTAGCGCAGGTCCAGCCCCAGATCCCAGTCGCGCAGCACGGGCAGGAAATTGCGCCATTGGGCGCCAAGGCCTGCGTATATCGAATAGGCAGGCGTCGCAAGGTCGTAGCGGTCGACCCCGGCAAAGAGGCCGAGCGCAAAGGCGTCGCCGAAGCGATGGCGATAGTCGATGGGGCGTACGCCGATGAGCGAGTGACCTTGCACTTGGTCGATTTCGAGGCGTACGCCGAGATCGTTCCAGGTGGAGACGGCGCGCCGCGCGCCGAGCCCGAAGTGAGGACCGAAGCCGACCGGGCTCGTGGTGATTGGATTGGGCGGCCCCGCATCGGTACGCACCTGATTGGCATTGACGCCCACGTCGACGAACCGCTCGGCGCCGTGACTGCCGGGCCCGGCGTCGTCGGCGTCCTCGTCATCCGCCGCGGCGTCTTCATGCGAGTGTGAGTCGCCCCCGTAGCGCACGAAGG
>Ga0335079_10001492_pt1 | contig 26689 bp, 23 predicted proteins | sample Lox_Sample_33_FD_206719 | JGI IMG/M metagenome (GOLD analysis project Ga0335079, IMG submission 206719) | Soil microbial communities from Loxahatchee National Wildlife Refuge, Florida, United States - Lox_Sample_3.3 | ecosystem: Environmental > Terrestrial > Soil > Wetlands | place: USA...
GTGTTCTTCATCAATGATGACCAGACCCAGGCGCTTGAACTTCACTCCCTTTTGAATCAGCTTATGCGTGCCGATGACAATATCTATGGTTCCGTCACTCAATCCTTGCAGCGTCTGCGCCTGTTCTTTGTTCGAGCGAAAGCGCGAAAGCTCGACTATTTTTATGGGCCATTCGGCAAAGCGATCTGTGAAATTCTGAAAATGCTGCTCGACAAGCAACGTGGTCGGAACCAGTACCGCTACCTGCTTGCCGTCCATCGCTGCAATGAATGCCGCGCGCAGCGCGACCTCGGTCTTACCGAAACCGACGTCGCCGCAAATTAACCGGTCCATCGGTTTGCCATGGGTCAGATCCTCGATTACGGACTGAATGGCTGCCGCCTGGTCTGGTGTCTCCTCAAATTCGAAGCGCTCGACAAAGGCGTCATAATCATGCGGTTTAAAACTGAATGCGTGGCCCTGCCGCGAAGCGCGCTGGGCGTATAAATTTAAAAGTTCGGCTGCGGTGTCCCGCACCTGACGCATCGCTTTTTTCTTTGCTTTGTCCCACTGGCTGCTGCCCAGCTTGTGCAAAGGCGCGGCTTCGGGGGCGGCCCCGCTGTACCGGCTGATGAGGTGAAGCTGCGAAACCGGCACATAAAGCTTGTCTTTTTCCGCATACTCCAATACCAGGAATTCAGTCGCGCCTTCCCCCTGATCCATGCTAACCAACCCCAAATAGCGACCGATGCCGTGGCTTTCGTGTACGACCGGATCGCCGCTGCGGATTTCGCTCAGATCGCGCAGAATTCCTTCCGCGCTGCTCCTGCGCGCGGCTTCCCGCCGAACGCGCCTGCGGACCTGCGACGCGTAAAGCTCGCTTTCTGTGACAATTGCAACTCTATCCTTTTCCAGAATGAAACCGTTTTGCAGCGCCGAAGCGCACAGCATGAAATGCGCGCTGCTTTGCCAGAATTCCTCGAAGCTTTCGCATACCACCGGCTTTAGCCCATGTTCAGACAGATACTCATTTACGACTTCACGCCGCCCGAGGTTCTCCACCAGCAACAGGACTCGGCCGGAATATTGCTCAAGAAATGAGGACAACCCGGACAGCGGATTTTGCGCCCGCCGGTCTACTGCAAGCGGCGGCAGCGCGGCGGTCGCACATCGAACTGCGCCAGGATTTTCTTCGGCTGCAATTTCGACGCGTGGAAACGACTTACAGCAGGCGAAGAAGCGGTCCACGCTCAAAAACAACTCCTGCGGTGGCAACAGTGGGCGGCTACGGTCGCCGCGCAGCAATTCATAACGTGACTGCGTATCGCGCCAGAAGTGCTGCAGGGAGCGCATGACATCCCGGTGCAGGCACAGTGCGGCGGCTTGCGGCAAATAATCGAAAAGCGTTGCTGTTTCATCAAAGAACAGCGGCAGATAATATTCGATGCCCGCAGGCGCCAGCCCTTGACTGACGTCTTTATATAGGCTGCTTCTCGAGGGGTCGCCTTCAAAGCGTTCGCGGAAGTTGCGGCGAAAGCGCTCCTGGCCGTCCTTGTCCAAGGGAAATTCACGGGCGGGCAGCAACCGAATCTCGTTGACGGGGTAGACACTGCGCTGGGTATCAACATCAAACGTCCGGATACTCTCGATTTCGTCATCGAGAAGATCAATGCGGTACGGAAGGGCACAGCCCATCGGAAAGAGGTCGATCAAGCCGCCGCGCACGCTGAATTCCCCGGGCGAGACAACCTGAGTAACATGGCTGTATCCCGCCAAGGCTAACTGGCTGCGTAAAGTTCGGCCGTGGAGTTTCTCCCCTTGCTTGATCAAAAAAGTATAGGCGGCAAGATACGACGGCGGCGGCAGACTGTACAAGGCAGTGGTTACCGGAGCGATCGCAATGTCGCAATCGTTGTGCGTGATGTGGTACAAAGTGGCCAGCCGCTCGGAAACCAGATCTTGGTGGGGCGAAAAGCTGTCGTACGGAAGCGTTTCCCAGTCGGGTAGCAGGTTGACTTTTAGTTGAGGCGCAAAATAAGGAATTTCTTCGGCCAGGCGTTGCGCATCCTGTGCCGTTTCTGTGATGATAACAAGCGGTGTTGCCTTTACAGCAAACTGAGACAACGCGAGAGCATCGCTGGAGCCGTGCAGACCGGCGTAGCGTTGAATTTGACCGGGAAGCGGAACAGCTTGGTCTAACAGCATAAAAGCGGCATATTATAAGGTAAAAAGGGCCCCCAACCAGGGCGCACAGGGAACAAGGATGTTTTTCCGCGACCGCCTCGATGCGGCAAACAAACTGATTGCAAGGCTTTCCGACTATCGCGGAAAGAATGCGCTAGTGCTGGCGATTCCGCGCGGCGCGGTGCCGATGGCGAAGCGCATCGCCGACGAACTTGGGGGTGAACTCGATGTAGTTCTGGTGCGCAAGATCGGCGCGCCGGGCAACCCTGAATTTGCAATCGGCGCAGTGGATGAAAGCGGCAGCATGTTTGTTACCGATGATGCGGCTGCAACCGGCGCCAGTGACAGCTACCTCGCTCAGGAAAAGCAGAAGCAGCTTGAAATCATGCGCCAGCGCCGAGCGCAATATACACCGTTACGCCCGCCGATTGACCCGGCGGGGCGCACCGTCATCGTGGTTGACGACGGGCTCGCCACGGGTTCCACCATGATTGCGGCGTTGCGCGCATTGCGCCAACGCAAGCCCGAGCAACTGATATGCGCGGTGCCTGTCGCGCCGCCCGATACCTTGGACAAAGTGGAGAACTATGCCGATCGCGTCGTGTGCTTGCACGCCACCACGGAGTTTTTTGCGGTGAGCCAGTTTTACGTTCATTTTCCGCAAGTGGACGATGACCAGGTCATGTCCATACTTCGCCCAACAAGCGCGCCCAAATAGAATACGCATTGCCGGCACGCCGATGAAAAAGTAATAATGCACGCTTTATAACAAGGCGTAAAATATTGAACCATTTCGCTCTGATCCCGGCTGCAGGCACCGGAGAGCGTTTGGGCGGGCAACTCCCCAAGCAATATCTGCCGCTCAACGGTAAACCCATGCTGTTTTATTCGGTGCGGCGCTTGTGCACCAACTCGAGAATCAATCGCGTCTATATAGTACTGGCACAGTCTGACGAATGGTTCTCGCAATACGATTGGAAAGATTTTGCGGGAAAGCTCGCGCCGTTGCACTGCGGGGGCGAAACTCGCGCGGCGAGCGTGCTGAACGGGCTGGACGCGGCAAATAGCGACATCGGTGCCGAAGACTGGGTGCTGGTGCATGATGCGGCACGGCCTTGCCTGAGCGCGCAACTTCTGGACAAACTGCTGGACGAGCTCGGTGATGATAAGGTAGGCGGCCTGCTGGCGCTGCCGGTCGCGGATACGCTAAAGCGCGCTGATGGCGCGCAGCGAGTGTTGGGCACGGAGGCCCGGGAACGACTCTGGCAGGCGCAGACTCCGCAAATGTTCCGCTATGGCACGCTCACCCGCGCACTGCGGGGGATGCAGAACGCGCTCGTGACCGACGAGGCGCGTGCCATTGAAGGCATGGGTCTGCAGCCGAAACTGGTGATAAGCGATGCGCGAAATTTGAAAGTGACGCACGCACAGGATTTACCGCTCGCCGATTTGATTTTGCAAAGCATGGAGAAAGCATGAGAATCGGTCAGGGATTTGACATCCATGCGCTGGTTGAGAACCGCAAACTCATCGTTGGCGGAGTCGAGATACCGTATAAAAAGGGCCTCTCGGGACACTCCGACGCCGATGTGCTGTTGCACGCGGTTTGCGATGCATTGATCGGCGCCGCGGCCTTGGGCGATATCGGCTCACACTTCCCCGATACCGACCCGCGGTATAAAGGCATAGACAGCCGTAAGCTTCTGCGCGAGGTGGGTAAGCTCTTAACCGAGAGCGGCTGGCGGATAATTAATATAGACGCCACTATCATCGCCGACGCGCCGAAGATGGCGCCGCACATACCGGCAATGGTGAAAAATATCTCGCAGGATCTCTCCGTCGACGTCAACGACGTCAATATTAAAGCCAAAACCAGCGAGGGCCTGGGCCATATCGGGCACGGCGACGGCATCATGGTCGAGGCGGTAGCCTGCATTGAGAGCTTCTAACAAAGTCGCGCGGTTTGATCTACCGTGTTAGAGGCCTTATGCCTCAAATCGGAAACCAGAGGCCCGAAGCCCTGGCGGCGGAAACCGCCAGGGTCTTTTTCGCGTTATGGCCGGAACAAGCAGTGCGCGCGCAATTCATGCAGTGGGCGAAACTGCTGCACGAGACATGTGACGGCAACATCAGCAAACCTGGCAATCTGCATATCACGCTGGCATTTCTCGGAAACGTCGAAGTTTCCCGCCTTGATGAATTAAAATTGCTTGCCTCCAGGATCGGGGGCAGCGCGTTCAGCCTTGAGTTCTCGGCGCCGGGTTACTGGCGACATAACCGCATCGCCTGGGCAGCGCCCGATCAGACTCCGCCGGTGTTAAGCGATCTTGTCCAAAACATCGAGAGTTCGTTGCGTGCCGCCGGATTCAAATTTGACGAGCGCCCTTACGCGCCGCATCTCACCTTATTGAGAAAAGCCCGCTGGGACCCGCCGCAATGCGCTCTTAAAAGCGTTAACTGGAAAATAAGCGAATTTACTCTGGTTCGTTCCAATCGAATGGCGAGCGGATCGCACTATGAAATCATCGGACGCTGGCCGCTTTTTTTGGAGCCAGCGTCAACGCAGGAACCGCAACCTCGTTAATTACCCAATAGAGTGAGCGAAAAAGTCGATGCGCCATTTTCTTCTTTCCGCGCTTTTTCTGCTGGCTCCGGGCGTTAATGCCGCCGGGATGGGGTTTGACGATGCGCGTTTGCTTCTCAACCGGACTGGTTTTGCTGCGAGCCAAAGCGAGGTCAATGAATTTGCCGGACTTAGTCGCGAACAAGGTGTGGAACGCATTCTGAGCGGCATCCGAAATACGACAGTGACAGCGCCACCGGCGTGGGTAAACGATCCGATTACCCCGCCCAGAGTTCTGCGCAACCTAAGTCAGGAGCAGCGCAAGGCGTGGCGGCAGGACGAAATCAGGAAGGGCATTGAGCTGCGCGCATGGTGGCTGCAGGAAATGATCGTCACACCTTCGCCGCTCACCGAAAAGATGACGCTGTTCTGGCATAACCATTTCGTCTCCAGCCAGCAGAAGGTGAAATACAGCAAGCTCATGTACCGCCAGAACGTGCTTTTGAGAAAATATGCGTTGGGCAATTTCGGCACATTGCTGCACGCGGTGTCCAGGGATCCTGCGATGATTATTTATCTGGATTCCGCCACCAACCGCAGAGGCCACCCAAATGAGAATTTTGCGCGCGAGGTTATGGAACTTTTCACTCTGGGCGAAGGGCATTACACCGAGCGCGACGTCAAGGAAGCGGCGCGGGCATTTACCGGCTGGAGCATCGACCCCGAGACCGGCGATTTTCGCTGGCGGCCCTTCTTCCACGATGATGGCGACAAAACCGTTTTGGGCAAAACCGGCGATTATGATGGCGATGACGTGCTGAATATTCTGCTGGAACGGCCCGAAACCGCTGAGTTCGTCGTGGCCAAGATGTGGCGCGAGTTTGTTTCACCCGCGCCGGACCCAAAGGAAGTCGCTCGCATTGCAAATCAATTCCGCGGCAGCGGCTATGAAATCAAGGTGGCGCTCCGCGGGATGCTGCTTTCCGAGGCTTTTTATTCGCAGAATAACCGGGCAGCACTGACCAAATCTCCGGTTGAGTTGGTGGTCGGCACATTGCGGCAATTCGATTTTAGCGTGCCAGACGCTCTGCCATTTGCTTTTACGGTGGCTCAGCTCGGGCAAAACTTGTTTTCGCCGCCCAACGTGAAAGGCTGGCCCGGAGGCGAAGCTTGGATCACGAGTGCGACCTTGCTTGCCCGCAAACAGTTCCTGGGCCGACTTTTTCGCGCGCAGGAAATGCCGCGCGGCGTGCGCACCGGAATGAAGGGGATGGGAAAGCCGAAAGCGGGGGGAATACTGGGCACGGAAGGCCGCGAGCGGTTTGTGCGGGCGATGGAGGGAATCCAGTTCGACGCGAATAGATGGCTGTCACAGTTTAATATCGATCCGCGCACACAAGCGGTTCGGCTGGCACTGGCCTCCGCGCCAGTGGACCGGATTGAGGAAAACGCGCATGGACTTGAACTCATCCGCGAGATCACGCGCGACCCTGTATATCAGCTTGAATGATGGAGGTCAAAATGCACCGGCGGATTTTTCTGAAAACCGTGGGATTGAGTGGGTACGCCCTGTTTGCCCCGAGAGTACTTTATGCCGCGTCTCGCACAGGCGATTATCGCAATCTGCTGGTGCTGATTGAGCTCAAAGGTGGAAATGACGGCTACAACACCGTGATCCCGTATGCCGACACAGAGTATTACCGTCTACGTCCTCAAATCGCTATTCCCCGCGATCAGGTGCTGCAACTCGATGAACGCACCGGTTTGCACTTTTCGCTAAAACCGCTGATGCCTTTGTGGCAAGCGCGGGAGCTTGCAATAGTCCAAGGCGTGGGTTATCCGCAGCCGAATCTTTCACATTTTCGCTCTATTGAAATCTGGGATACGGCTTCCAGCAGCGGGGAGTACCTGTCACAAGGCTGGCTTTCGCGGGTATTTGCCAGTGACCCAGTGCCCAAACAGTTTGCCGCCGATGGTCTGGTGGTGGGAAGCCAGGACCTCGGACCGTTGTCTGGCGGCGGAACGCGCGCCATTACTTTAGTCAATACCGAACAGTTCCGGCGCGAGGCGCGGCTGGCGGGCGATGCCGAGTTGAATGTGACCAATCCCGCGCTCGCGCACATTCTCAAGGTGGAAAATGACATCCAGCAAGCTGCAAGCCATCTAAAAGGCAATTACCAATTCAAGACCGAATTTCCGACGACGCAGTTCGGCAACAGTCTAAAGAATGCTTCGCAGGTAATAGCAGAAGGCGGCGGCGTGGCGGCAATCAAGGTTTCGCTCAACGGCTTTGACACTCATAGCAATCAGCCCGGCACGCAGCAGCGCTTGCTGGGCGAGCTGGCCGAAGGGCTTGTTGCTTTTAAGTCGGCGCTTATTGAGATTAACCACTGGAATTCGACATTGATCATAACCTACGCCGAATTCGGGCGCCGCCCACAGGAAAACCTGAGCCATGGCACCGACCACGGCACCGCAAACGTGCATTTCATGATCGGGGGAAAAGTCAGGGGCGGACTATTTGGACCTGCGCCGCAGCTCAAACAACTTGATGGCAACGGCAATCCTGCGTTTGGGGTGGATTTCCGCAGTCTCTATGCCACCGCGGTTGAGAACTGGTGGGGCCTGGAATCGCGAACCATCCTGGGCGGAAAGTTTGCCCGTCTGGATGTGCTGCGCGCGTGACGTTCGCGCAGCGCGAGCGGCGCTGTAGCAGTAGCGCAATGTTTAGTCTGCGTCGAATGGGCAGCAAAAAAAATCGTAATATTCTTAGAAAAAGGATTGACATCCGAAACGAATCCGAAAATAATCAGCGGCATCTGATTGCATGGAGATTAATTCATGGGCAGTCGCCCAAGTTCAACCGAGAAGAGTCGGCGCGGCTGACCCGCAGGAACTAATCAGCTCCATTTTCCCTGCCACTGTCTCGCCCACTTGACGAGGCAGTGCGCTTCTAGTGAAGTTCATGCCGTGTTGCGCACGGCATTTAAATTAAGCGCGCTTTTAATCGAACTTGTAGTTGCCTGATTGGCGACCACAGGGCCGACGCTGAACGATACTTCTGTCGCGTTTGCCCGCATACGACCGTGGAAAGGACAAAAAATGAGAAAAATCACAGAGCAATACCTTTACACCGCGCTTCTCGCAATAATCATCCTCATCTTGGTTGTAATCACCAATGCGCACGCGGAAGGCCCGGAGTTGCCGCAGCTTCTTGGAGCGCAATATACACTTATCGCGCAGCATCTTTTTCCGTTTCATGCTGCTTATTCCGGACCCAAGAGTTTGGTCACTGACAGTGACACGCAAAAGACACAGACTTTCGGTATATATTCCGGCATGAAGGTCTGGAATCATTTGCAAGCCTATCTTGATGTTGAGGTCTTTAGAGGTGCTGCGATTAGTAATGACACCGGTCTCGGGGGACTGACTAATGGTGACGCCATTCGACAAGGATCATCTAATCTGGGCAACGGGCCTTACATCGCCAGGGCTTTTTTGCGCTACTTCTGGCCTATGGGGGAGGAAATGATTGAAATCCCCCGCGCTATAGACCAGTTGCCAGGCAAGGAACCGGTGGAAAGGATTGAGATTAAACTTGGCAGGTTTGCGGCCAATGATGACTTCGACCGCAATCGCTACGCCAATTCATTCCGCACTCAATTTGAGGACTATAGTCTGTGGAACAACACAGCCTGGGACTACCCGGCGGATACACGCGGCTACACCAACGGCGTCATGCTGGGCTACATCTCACCGCTATGGGCACTCAGGTTCGGCATTTTCCAGATGCCTACAGTCGCAAACGGTCCGGACCTGGCCTTTCCGTTAACCCAGTCTCGTAGCGAAAATCTGGAACTTACTCTGCAACCCAATCAGTACGCAACCATAGTGCGAATCCTTGCCTACCGCAACATTGCCAACATGGGGATATACAACGACGCGATTGCGATTGGCCTTGCGCGGGACACCGTCCCCAACGTTTCCGCGAACGACCAGCCCCGTCGAAAAAAATATGGATTCGGTCTTAACGTGGAACAGCCGCTTGCCGACGGTGGGGAAACGGGACTATTCGCCCGATTGGGTTGGAACGACGGGGCGACTGAAACGTTTGCCTTCACCGAGGTGGATCGCACCGTGACATTTGGGGCGCAGGTGGCAGGCAATCACTGGTGGCGTAATGATGATCGATTCGGTATCGGGTTTGTGGTAAACGGGTTGTCCCCCGAACATCGGAACTACCTTGCCGCCGGGGGCAGCGGCTTTGATCTTGGTGATGGCGCGCTCAACTACGGTTACGAGAAAATTATCGAGACCTATTACCGCGTCCAACTGGGGAAGTATGCACAGTTGAGTCCTGATGTCCAATATACCGAGAATCCCGGCTACAACCGCGATCGTGGGCCAGCCACGGTGGTGGGAGTTCGCCTGCATCTCGAATATTAAATCTCCGTGAGTCTCTGAAAAATGGTGTAATTACAATCGCGGAAAGGAATCACGATGAGATCCGAACTAACAAAAGTTAACTGGCTCAGGCGATTGTTTCTTGCATACCTGGAGGAGGCGCGTGTAGCGATCTCCAGACCATTTGAAAACAAAAACGGCTTGCCCGGAGCAACTGCCACAGTTGCCGAAAGAAGCCCGCTAATCGAAGCCGCGCGCGGCGACATCGTAGCAATCCTGACCCGTTTGAATTCATCGCTCAACGGCCTCAATGAGGATGAAGCGCAAGCGCGGCTCAAGGAGCATGGCTTAAATGAAGTGGTGCATGAACGGCCGGTTACTTGGTATCGGCAGCTCTGGCATGCGTACAACAATCCGTTCAATTTGTTGCTTACCGGTCTTGCCGTGATTTCTTTTGTAACGGAAGACATGAAAGCAACCACCATTCTCTCGGTAATGGTGATACTGAGCTCTCTGCTTCGTTTTGTACAGGAATTCCGCTCAAACAAGGCAGCTGAGAAGCTAAAGGCCATGGTAAGCACGACGGCCACGGTGCGACGCGCTTATGCAGTGGGGATGAACGCCAATGCCCCAGTCGAAGCGGCGCACGTCTCCGCCTATTCGCGCAGTTTCGAAACGCAGGAAATATCGCTCAAATTTCTGGTACCCGGAGACGTGGTACAGCTATCCGCGGGTGACATGATACCGGCGGACCTTCGACTGCTGTCGGCGAAGGATTTGTTTATCAGCCAGGCGGCGCTCACCGGCGAATCGTTCGCGGTCGAAAAGAATGCCGATACCGTTTTAGGCGAAACAGGAAACCCGCTGGAGTTGCCCAATATCTGCTTCATGGGTTCTAACGTGGTGAGCGGCGCGGCGATTGGCGCTGTCGTCACCACCGGCAGCCGGACGTATTTTGGCGGCCTGTCACAGCGGATCGTCGGTCATCGAGAGCCAACCGCGTTTGACAAGGGTATACACCGGGTAAGCTGGTTGCTGATTCGCTTCATGCTGGTGATGGCGGCATTTGTATTTGTGATCAACGGCGTCACCAAGGGAAACTGGACGGAGGCATCGCTTTTTGCCATCGCAATCGCGGTCGGACTCACGCCGGAAATGCTGCCGATGATTGTCACCGCCACACTTGCCAAAGGCGCAGTCATGATGTCTCGCCAGAAAGTAATCGTCAAGCGCCTCAATTCGATCCAAAACTTTGGTGCGATGGACATCCTGTGTGCCGACAAAACGGGAACGCTAACGCAGGACCGGATCATTCTGGAGAAGTACGTAGACGTAACTGGGGCTGAAAGCGACGAAGTGCTGCGGCACGCCTTCCTGAATAGTTACTATCAAACCGGGCTCAAAAACCTGTTGGATAAAGCGGTCCTCAGGCATGCCGAAATTGCTGACGTGCTGAAAGTTGCCAGCAATTACCGCCTGGTTGATGAGGTCCCGTTCGATTTCGTTCGTCGACGCATGTCGGTGGTGGTCAATGAGCGCGACGACCACAACGAGCTGATCTGCAAAGGCGCGGTCGAGGAGATTGTGAAAGCAAGCAGTCAAGCCAAGGTCGACGGACACGCGGTTGCACTGAACGATGATTTAATTTCAAGCGTCATGAACCTGGTCAGGGAGTTTCACGAAGATGGTTTGCGGGTGATCGCAGTTGCCTATAGAGAAACGTCGCCTGATCAAAAGAGCTACGGCGTCAAAGACGAATCGGATCTGACCCTCCTTGGCTTTATCGCCTTTCTCGACCCTCCCAAGGAAACTGCAGGGCCGGCGATTACCGCGCTGAACCAGAATGGGGTCCAGGTCAAAATTCTAACCGGAGACAATGACGTCGTAACACGCAAAATATGCCGCGATGTTGGTATCGACGCCAGCCGCGTCGTGCTTGGAAGCGAGATCGACGCCTGCAACGACGGAGACCTTGCGGGGTTGGCCGAGGACGTGGCGGTATTTGCCAAGTTGTCGCCTGCTCAAAAGGAGAGAATTGTCAGGGTACTGCAGCTGGAAGGCCACGTGGTCGGTTTCCTCGGAGATGGTTTTAATGATTCGCCGTCTCTCCGAACTGCGGATATCGGCATTTCGGTCGATACCGCAGTGGATATCGCGAAGGAATCCGCCGACATCATTTTGCTCGAAAAGAACCTGATGGTGCTTGAGGAGGGTGTGCTGGAGGGGCGCCGGACTTTCGGTAATATTGTGAAGTACATCAGAATGGCGGCCAGCTCAAATTTCGGAAATATGTTCAGTGTGCTGGGAGCGAGCATGCTCTTGCCGTTTCTACCCATGCAGCCGATACAATTGTTGATACAGAATCTGCTGTATGACATATCACAAACCGCTATACCTTTTGACGGCGTGGACAAGGAATATTCGGAACGGCCGCGCAAATGGGAAATCGGCGCCCTCGGGCGGTTTATGGTTTGCATCGGCCCGATTAGCTCGATTTTTGACTATTTGACTTTTGCACTGTTGTGGTTTGTGTTTTCTGCGAATACGGTGGCTACCCAGTCCCTTTTTCAGTCCGGCTGGTTCGTCGAAGGACTGATATCGCAGACGCTGATCGTGCATGTTATTCGCACCAGCAAAATTCCATTTATACAAAGCCGGGCGGCGCTGCCGCTTTTGATCACGACTATAAGCGTAATGGCGATCGGGATCTCGATGCCGTTTTATCCCATTGCACATGCTGTGGGCTTAAGGCCGTTGCCCGTCCTTTATTTTGTTTGGCTCCTGGGAGTACTTTTTGGTTACACAGTACTCACCCAGTATGTCAAAGTTTGGTATACACGCAAATTCGGCTTCAACTAACATGATATGGCGAATTGGCGTTAGCGTTGGCGCGCGCCGTGCGTCCAGTACCCTTACTTGTATATTTATTAGATTGTGTGACGGTGCACAATGAATATTCTCGCGATAGATACCTCCGGCGAATACTGCACCCTCGCCCTGTGGATAGATGGCGAAGTGCTGTCGCGCGAGAAGCATGCCGGGCAAAATCATTCCCAGGTGTTGCTGCCGCTGCTCAACGATCTCTTAGCTGAAAGCGGCATGTCGCTCAAAAGGCTGGACGGGATTGCTTTCGGCGCGGGGCCTGGATCGTTCACCGGGCTGCGCATCGCGTGCGGAGTAGCGCAGGGACTGGCATTTGCCATGGATTTGCCGGTGGCGGGCATCTGCACTCTGGAGGCACTGGCGGAAGCCATGCCGGGCAGGCAGGTGATTGCCTCCCTGGACGCGCGCATGGGCGAGATTTATCATGCCGCATATAAAAAACACGACGACCGCTGGCAGGAAGTAAGCCCGCCCGCCTTGTGGGCTCCGCTGCACGCCCCTTCGGTCGCGGGAAGCGGCTGGATTGGCTGCGGTAGCGGTTTCGCGGTGTATGCGGAACAATTGGAACTACGCTATCAGGGTCAGCTGAGCGCGGTGATTGCGGATGCCGTTCCCCGCGCCAGGGAAATGGCGCGGCTTGCGGTCGGGGTGCTGCAAAGGGGCGAAGGATGCGCGGCCGAGGCGGCAGCCCCGCTTTATCTGCGTGACAAAGTGGCGTTGAAAACATTCGAACGATGAGCGCGCAACTGGAACAGGCGCCGCTATTGCGGCCGATGCAGGCGACCGATATTGATGCAGTGATGCGCATCGAGCGCAGCATTTATGCGCACCCCTGGACGCGCGGCAATTTCCGGGATTCGTTGAATGCCGGCTACAGCTGCTGGATCTTCCGATATGCGCAGAGCATCGTCGGCTACGCGGTCATGATGATTGCGGGCGATGAGGCACATTTGCTTAATCTCAGCATTGCCGCGGAGTGGCAGCGCCAGGGGTGGGGCAGAAAACTGCTGCAGCTTATGCTGGAACTCGCCCGCCAGCACCACGCGCGGGTGCTGCTTCTTGAAGTGCGCCCTTCAAATGCGGTGGCGCTTGCGCTGTATAGAGCCTTCGGTTTTAGGCGCATCGCGCTGCGCCGCGGTTATTATCCTGCAGGTCCGATGCGCGAGGACGCGATAGTATTGGAACTATCGCTGTGAGCGAAAGGCGCGAGGAAATCCTTAAGGAGCTGGGGCTGTGGCCGCAATGGCGGCTCAAAAGCAGCCATCAAAGCGTCGACACTCGGCCCGCGGCCGCCGACGACCGCCGCAATCGGATCCTGCGCATGAACTGGCCGGAACTCAAGACCAGCGTCGCCGGATGCAAGGCCTGTCCATTGCACGAAAAGCGCACACAGGCGGTTTTGGGCGTCGGCGACGAAAATGGGGACTGGCTGTTCATCGGCGAAGGGCCGGGCGCGGAGGAAGACGCGAAAGGAGAACCTTTTGTGGGACAGGCGGGCAAACTGCTGGACAGCATGCTGGCATCGATCGGTTTAAAACGCGGCGCGAACGTATATATTGCAAACGTGGTGAAATGCCGTCCGCCCGGAAACCGCAATCCCGAACCGCAGGAAGTGCAACAATGCGAACCGTATCTGGAGCGGCAGATTGCGTTGCTGCAACCCAAGCTGATCGTCGCTCTGGGCAAAGTTGCGGCACAGAGCCTGCTTAAAGCGGATACCACCATCTCCAGCCTGCGCGGTCGCTTGCATGAGTGCCGGGGAATTCCGCTGATCGTGACCTACCATCCGGCTTATCTGCTGCGCAATCTCCCGGACAAGGCCAAGGCCTGGGCGGATTTATGCCTCGCCCGGAAAACCATGCGGGAGTTGCAACAGCCCGCTTCGCCCCCACATGAAGACATCGATCATTCCTGAAGAGGAGAACTGCATGCGCAGAACATTTGCGTACCTGATGCTGTCGTTGGTCGCGCTTGGCTTAGCCGGGTGCGGTTACAACACCTTGCAATCCACCGACGAACAGGTCAAAGCGAGTTGGGCGGAAGTACTCAACCAGTACCAGCGCCGCGCCGATTTGGTGCCAAACCTGGTGAATACGGTAAAGGGCTACGCACAACAGGAAAAAGACGTGCTGCTCGGCGTAACCAATGCCCGCTCCAGGGTCGGGGCGATACAGGCCACGCCCGAATTGCTTAACGATCCACAAGCATTCGCAAAGTTTCAGCAGGCGCAGGGCGAGCTGACGTCCGCGTTGTCGCGACTTCTGGTGGTTGCGGAAAATTATCCGCAGCTGAAATCCGACGCCAATTTCCGCGATTTGCAGGCGCAGCTTGAGGGTACTGAAAACCGCATCACAGTGGCGCGCAACCGTTACATCAAGGCGGTGCAGGACTACAACGTTACGGTGCGTTCATTCCCCAGCAACCTTACGGCGAAACTGTTCGGTTTTCAGTTGAAGCCCAATTTCACCGTGGAAAACGAAAGCGCAATCGCCAAGCCACCCAAGGTTGATTTCAGGAACCCCTGATTATGTCCATCACGTACGCGACGGAGAGCAATCCAGATGCAGGGCGAGGAGTAAGGAGCGCCGTTTGGTGGAGGCCAAACAAGCGACGAACGACAAAGCCATGCGACCGGATTGCCCCGTCCCTTCGGGTTGCGGCGAATGGACAGCCATCTGCGGCGTTGCTCGGGCTTGCGTTACTACACAGTAGCGCTGCGCTTTCGCGACTAGCATTGGGCCATTCCTTTTCCGCAACGCGTCGCGCGAGGGGCTTAATCAGGGGTTCCTTGGCAAGTAAATGATGAGGGTTGCGGCGCACGCCTTATTGCTGCTGGCGCTTGGACTGGGCAGTGCGCTGGCGGATGTTGCGGTCCCTCCACTTAGTGCGCGGGTCACCGATTTAACGGATACATTAAACGGCGACCAGCGGGCGCGCCTGGAACAGGAATTGCAAAATTTCGAGGCGAGGAAAGGCAGCCAGCTCGCGGTGCTCATCGTGCCTACGACGCAACCGGAAACCATCGAGCAATACGGCATCCGGGTTGCCGATTCCTGGAAACTCGGCCGCAAGGGGATTGATGACGGGGCGTTGCTGTTGATTGCCAAGGGGGACCGCAGGTTGCGCATCGAGGTAGGTTATGGCTTGGAGGGCCCGCTTAACGACGCGACTGCGAAGCGCATTGTGAGCGATGTCATTACGCCGTATTTCAGGAAAGGCGATTTTTACGGCGGCATCGAGGCGGGCTTGCAGAGCATGATGAAGGTGATAGAAGGCGAGCCTTTGCCTGCGCCCAGCCATTCCATTTCGTCTTCGTTTAAATCCAGAAACTTGGGACCGGCGCTGTTTATCGGTTTGATACTGGTAATGATCGTTGGGGGAATATTGCGCGCCCTGTTGGGCCGCTTTGCCGCGGCGAGCCTGGTCGGAGGACTTATAAGTTTGCTCGCGTGGCTGTTCATCGTCCCCTTGACCATGGCGCTAGTCATCGGTGCAATTGGTTTTTTGTTTACGCTTTTCGGTGGCAGCCGCGGCTGGTACGGAGGCTGGCCCGGCGCATACAGCAGCGGCGGCTTCGGAAGCGGAGGCTTTAGCGGGGGCGGTTTTAGCGGAGGCGGGGGCGGTTTTGGCGGCGGCGGCGCCTCAGGGAGCTGGTGACTTGAATCTAAAGCGTTTGCTCAAACATCTGGTCACCGGCCACCTCGCTGTGACGCGCGTTTTGCCGCCGCGTGCCATGCGTGCGATCGAGCATGCGGTTCGCGAGAGCGAAGCCACACACGGCGGGCAAATCCGCTTTGCGGTCGAGCCGGCATTGGATATTGCAGCTTTGCTGCGCGGCCAGAGCGCGCGGGAGCGCTCCATTGAAATATTCTCGCGGCTAAAAGTGTGGGACACCGAACACAACAACGGCGTGCTGATTTATCTGCTGCTTGCCGACCGCGACGTGGAGATTGTCGCCGATCGCGGAATTCACGCGCGACTCGGAAATGCGGGATGGGAACCGATATGCCGTGACATGGAACAGGCGTTTCGGGAAGGACGCTTTGAAAACGGGATTATTGCCGGAATCAAAAACGTCGGCAGTCACCTGCAGCGGCACTATCCTGCAAAACAGCCCAACGAGCTACCTGACAAACCGGCGATACTTTAGAACCGTGTTGTACGGTTGCGAAAACATCAGGTTTCAACTCTGTCCTGCCGGTGTCTGCGGTAAAGATAGGTCATTATCCCCGAGCTGAACAAGCCGAAAACGATCATCACGGTAAATATGGAGGAGCCCAATTTATCAAGCACCGCGTAAATGCCCAGCATGCCGAGGATGCTCAGGTTTTCATTGAAGTTCTGCACCGCTATGGAGTGCCCGGCGCCCATTAATAAGTGCCCGCGGTGTTGCAGCAGCGCGTTCATCGGCACCACGAAAAACCCAGCCATTGTTCCTATAAGGAGCAGTAGCACCAATATGAGATACAGATTGGTCGTGTATGTCGTGACCATGAGGCCGATTCCCATCGCGATGCCAACCGGCAGCACGCGCACCGAATTTTCAAGCCTGACGTACTTCGCGGCTACGACCGCGCCGATGGCGATCCCGATCGCCACCACGGCGGTAAGCCGTGTTGCTTTTTCCAGGTCGAAGTTCAGCGCTACGGCCGCCCAGGCGAGTACGATGAGGCGCAGCGCGACGCCCACGCCCCAAAACAGCGTAGTGACCGCCAGCGACACTTGGCCGAGCGGATCACGCCACAAAAGCCTGAAGCAGTTCCAGAAATCTTGCAGGATGTAAAACGGATTTTTTTTTGGCAGCTTGTGGTCAATGGCTACTTTTGGAATGTAGAGATTGAATGCCGCAGCCACAAGATACAGGCCGAGAACGACCGAAATGGCGAATTGGGGCGGCGTGTCAATTCCGGTTTCAATGCCCGGTATGTCAAACAACTGCAAATAGTGGTTTGCGATTTTCGGGCTTACCAGGAAGCTGCCCAATATAGCCCCCAAAATAATCGCGGCTACGGTCAGGCCCTCCATCCAGCCGTTTGCAAGTACCAATTTTTGCGGCGGCAGGTATTCCGTGAGAATGCCGTATTTTGCCGGAGAATACATGGCGGCGCCGACACCGACGATGCCGTACGCATAAAAAGGGTGCATACCGATCAGCATTGCCAAACAGCCCACCGCTTTAACGGCATTGCTGATAAACATCACCATGCCTTTGGGCAGGGAGTCGGCGAACGGTCCAACAAAGGGGGCAAGGGCAATGTAGGAAAATACGAAGAACTGATTCAATACCGGCTGTTGCCAGTTCGGCGCGTCCATTTGCATGAGCAGAGCGATTGCCGCAAACAGCAGCGCATTGTCGGCAAGAGCGGAAAAAAATTGTGCGGCAAGTATGATGTAAAAGCCGGGTTTCATGCTTTGGAATGGGTTATTCGAATTTGATTTTTACATGAACTGAAAGACGTTGATAAGTTTAATTTTCGCAGCTTTATAACACGAAACTGTGAGCACCGCCATTTGTTTACTTTGGGCTTGATCCGAAGTTGCCGTATTATGATTAAATAGCACGCTGCGCTCCGCGCCCTCAGAAAAGAATCTATATATGCCGCGTCCGCTTCACGCACGCATCAACCATTTAGCGCTGCAAAACAATCTCGCCGTGGCAAAGCGGCGCGCCCCCAATTCACGCATCATGGCGGTGATTAAGGCCAACGGCTATGGCCATGGCCTGTTGCGCGCCGCACGTGGCCTTTCCGGCGCTGATGGATTCGCGGTGATCGATCTGCATGATGCGGTCGATTTGCGTAGTTCGGGCTTCAAGCAGAGCATTCTGTTGCTGAACGGGTTCTACGGCCCGGAGGAATTACCGGTGTTCGCGCAGCACCTTCTCACGCCGGTGATACACCAACAGGAGCAGCTGGATTGGCTGCGCGCTGCCGAGGCGCCGTTCAAGCTCGAGGTGTTTCTCAAGCTCAATACCGGCATGAACCGTTTGGGATTCAAGCCGCAAATGTTTAGCGCTGCGGTGAACGCGCTCAAACAAAGCCGGCATGTGTCCGGGATTACCTTGATGACACACTTTGCCTGCGCAGATGATGAACAGGGTATTGCGTGGCAATTAGCGGAATTCAAAAAAATTACCGCCGGCGAATTACTGCCGCGCAGTCTTGCAAATACGGCGGCACTGCTGCGCTTTCCTGAAACGCGAAGCGATTGGGAACGTCCCGGCATCATGCTTTATGGTTCGTCGCCGGTTGCGGAAACGAGCGCAAAGCAGCTCGGCCTGCAACCGGTAATGACCCTGGAGAGCCGGATCATTGCGATTCAGGATTTAAAACCCGGCGATAAGGTGGGCTATAACAGCTTATACACCGCGGAACGAGCGATGCGTGCGGGCATCGTTGCTTGCGGTTATGCCGATGGCTACCCGCGCCGTGCAGGCACAGGCACACCGGTTTGCGTCGATGGAAGAATCACCCGCACCTTGGGGCGAGTTTCGATGGATACTTTGTGTGTGGATTTAAGCGGAATTCAAAACGCCGGTGTCGGCACGCCGGTTGTGCTTTGGGGGGAGGGATTGGCGGTGGAAGAAGTGGCGAAAGCGGCGGGCACGGTAAGCTACGAATTATTTACAAAATTGAATTCGCGCGTACCCGTCATCGAATCCAATGGCTAAGCAAAAATCGATTTACGTGTGCGCCGAGTGCGGCGGGCAATCGCCGAAATGGCAAGGACAGTGCCCGCATTGCTCCGCATGGAACACCCTGGTCGAAACGGTGGTTGATTCTGGCTCCAAAAACCGCTTCGCTTCGGCCGCGCCGGGCAAATTGCAATCATTGGGCGATGTGCAAACCCATGAGCTGCCGCGCCAGCCAACCGGAATATCGGAGTTTGACCGCGTGCTTGGCGGCGGGCTGGTGCAAGGTGCGGTCGTATTGCTGGGCGGTGATCCGGGGATTGGTAAATCCACACTTCTGCTGCAGGCGCTGTGCCAAATGGGGGCGCAGCGCAACGTGCTGTACGTGAGCGGGGAAGAATCTGCGCACCAGATCGCGCTACGCGCCCGGCGCCTTGCGCTTGACGCCAAACCGCTGCAGCTTCTGGCAGAAATCCAGCTGGAAAAAATTCTCGCCACTTTGGGTTCGCACCAACCGGAAGTGGCGGTCATGGATTCGATTCAGACCCTTTATTCCGACGCGCTGCAATCGGCGCCGGGATCGGTGGCGCAGGTGCGCGAATGCGCGGCGCAGCTTGCGCGCTTCGCCAAGCAAAGCGGCACGGCTATTATTTTTATCGGGCATGTAACCAAGGAGGGAACCTTGGCCGGCCCGCGTGTACTGGAGCACATTGTGGACACCGTGCTCTATTTCGAGGGCGACACTCACTCCAGCTTCCGCTTGATCCGGGCGGTGAAGAACCGCTTCGGGGCGGTCAACGAGATTGGCGTGTTCGCCATGACAGACAAGGGGTTGAGAGGAGTTAACAATCCATCGGCGCTGTTTCTTTCGCAGCACGGCCAAGAGGTCGCGGGTTCATGCGTGCTGGTGACGCAGGAAGGCACGCGGCCTTTGTTAGTCGAAGTACAGGCGCTGGTGGACGACGCGCACGCTCCGAACCCGCGGCGCCTTACGGTGGGGCTCGAGCAAAATCGTCTGGCGATGTTGCTCGCGGTGCTGCACCGCCACGCCGGCATCGCGTGTTTCGACCAGGATGTTTTCGTCAACGCCGTGGGCGGCGTCAAAATCGCCGAACCCGCCGCGGATTTGGCGGTACTGCTTGCGATCGTTTCATCGCTGACGAACAAGCCGTTGGCGCAAAAGCTTGTCGCGTTTGGCGAAGTGGGCCTGGCCGGGGAGATCAGGCCTGTTCAGCGCGGACAGGAGCGTCTCAAGGAAGCCGCCAAACTGGGTTTCAAACAGGCGCTGATTCCGAAGGCGAACAAGCCCAAGCAGCCGATTGACGGCATCGAGGTCATCGCAGTGGAACGGGTGGGCGACGCGGTTTCGAGGATAAGGTAATCCGGGCTTCGGGAACGACCGTTGCTATTCGCTGAACAAGCGGGTAAATTCATTTCAGGTTCTTTTACTCGGCGTGACACCTCAATTGTCCCTATTCAAATTAACGAGGGCACTATGGCTCGAATCAACTATTACAGCTCTGATTTGGACAAAAACCCCGCGAATTACACGCCCCTTTCGCCGCTGAGTTTCCTGGAGCGCACGGCTTACGTCTATCCCAAACACGCCGCCGTTGTCCATGGCGACCGCAAGTTTACTTGGGGCGAAACCTACGCGCGTTGCCGCCGGCTAGCCTGCGCTCTGGCGAAGCGCGGGCTTGGCGCGGGGGATACGGTAGCGGTGATGCTGCCCAACATTCCGCAGATGTTCGAAGCCCATTTCGGCGTGCCGATGAGCGGTGCGGTGTTAAACACGCTGAACACGCGACTGGATGCGGAAGCCATTGCCTTCATGCTCAAGCACGGCGAGGCGAAGATATTAATAACTGACCGCGAGTTTTCCGCGACTGCCGCCAAGGCGCTCGCGATGCTGGATAAAAAACTACTGGTGATCGATGTCGACGATCCGGAGTTCAAAGGCGGCGCGCTGTTGGGTGAAATGGACTACGAAGCTTTTCTCAAAACCGGCGATCCGGATTTCGCCTGGTCGCTCCCGGAAGACGAGTGGAACGCAATATCGCTTAACTATACTTCGGGCACCACCGGCAATCCCAAGGGGGTCGTGTACCATCACCGCGGCGCATACCTTAACGCGCTAAGCAACATCATAGATTGGGGCATGCCGCGCCATTCCATATATCTTTGGACGCTGCCCATGTTTCACTGCAATGGCTGGTGTTTTCCATGGACTATGGCGGCGATTGCAGGCACAAATGTTTGCTTGCGCCGGGTGGAGGCCAAGCTGATACTCGATGCGATCCGCCGGCACAAGGCAACGCATTACTGCGGCGCGCCCATCGTGCACAACATGCTGATTAATGCTCCTGCCGAAATGAAGGCCGGAATCGACCAGCCGGTCAGCGGGCTGGTAGCTGCCGCTTCGCCGCCCGCCGCGATGATCGAGGGCATGGAGCGCTTGGGATTCAACCTTACGCACGTGTACGGGCTCACCGAAACCTACGGACCGGCATCGGTCTGTGCCAAGCATCCGGAATGGGGACAGCTGGATATTTCTGCGCGCACGGAACGCAACGGCAGGCAGGGTGTGCGTTATACCCTGCAGGAGGGGATGACAGTGATGGATCCGGAGACCATGCAACCGGTACCTGCGGATGGACGGACCATGGGTGAAATCATGTTCCGCGGCAACATCACTATGAAAGGTTATCTCAAGAACCCGAAGGCAAGCATGGAAGCGTTTAGCGGAGGCTGGTTCCACTCCGGCGATCTTGCGGTCATGCAGCCCGACGGCTACGTAAAAATCAAGGATCGCTCGAAAGACATTATTATTTCCGGCGGTGAAAATATTTCCTCGCTGGAAGTAGAGGACACGCTTTATCGCCACCCCGCGGTATTAGCCGCCGCGGTAGTGGCACAACCCGATTCCAAATGGGGCGAGATGCCGTGCGCTTTTGTGGAATTGAAGGAAGGCGCGAATGTGACAGAAAAAGAAATCATCGATCACTGCCGCGGTAACATGGCGCACTTCAAGGTTCCGAAAAGAGTGATATTCGGCGCGCTGCCCAAGACGTCTACAGGTAAAATACAAAAGTTCATGCTGCGCGAGCGCGCCAAGTCCGCTTCAGCGATTGAATAATTATTAGCCACCGCATATTTGAAGTAACGTCCGCCTTTACTGGCGTCTTTAGGCGTACTTCTCTATACTCTCAATCAACTGAAAGGTACTTCTTCCGTCTTCTAAAAACGTCATCCACGGGAACATAGCGCCCGAAAAAACTACGGATTGGCGATGAGCAGCGATTTCATACTGGAAACGCACAATCTCACCAAAGAATTCAAGGGGTTCGTTGCGGTTAATGATATTGAACTCAAAATCAGGCGCGGCAGCATTCACGCCTTGATTGGACCCAACGGCGCGGGAAAAACCACAGTCTTCAATTTGCTCACGCGGTTTTTAGCCCCCACCAACGGCCGCATAATTTTCAACGGTGCCGATATTACCGGAGAAAAGCCGGCGCAGATTGCACGACGGGGTATCATTCGCTCATTCCAGATCTCTGCCGTATTCCCGCATCTCACTGTCCTGGAAAATGTGCGCATTGCGTTACAGCGCAAGCTCGGCACTTCATTTCATTTTTGGCGCTCTGCTAGAACGCTGAATGCGCTGAATGATGAAGTAATGGCGCTGCTGGAAGCGGTTGACCTCTACGCTTTTGCCTCCGCAGTCACCGTGGAGCTGCCGTACGGCCGAAAGCGCGCGCTGGAAATTGCCACCACGATGGCGATGGAACCCGAGATTATGCTGCTTGATGAGCCGACTCAGGGCATGGGTCACGAAGACGTAGGCCGCGTGACCGAGCTTATAAAAAAAGTTTCGGCGAACCGCACTATCCTGATGGTGGAGCACAACTTGAGCGTTGTCGAAAATTTGTCCGATACCATCACGGTGCTGCAGCGCGGCTCAGTGCTGGCTGAAGGGCCTTACGAAGAAGTCGCGAAAAATCCTCAGGTGCTCGATGCCTACGTCGGGAGCACTAATGGTTAGAACCCAGGCGAACGGCGAATTGCTGCAGGTCCAAGACTTACACGCCTATTATGGCGAGTCGCACATCTTGCACGGTGTTAATTTTTCGGTGAATCGAGGCCAGCTAATTACGCTGCTTGGACGGAACGGTGCCGGGCGCACCACGACGCTGAAAGCTATCCTCGGCCTGGTGGGCAGACGTACCGGCTCCATAAAAGTAAGCGGCGCGGAATCGATACACTTGCTCACACACCAGATTGCGCATTTGGGCATGGGTTATTGTCCGGAGGAGCGCGGGATTTTTGCCAGCCTTTCCTGCGAGGAAAACTTGTTATTGCCTCCCCGGGTTGGACAGGGTGGAATGTCGGTTTCAGAAATTTACCAGATGTTTCCCAACCTTGCTGAGCGCAGGAGCAGTCCGGGTATGCGGCTCTCCGGCGGCGAGCAACAGATGCTGGCACTGGCGCGAATCCTGCGCACCGGCGCGAAGCTGCTGCTTCTCGATGAAATCACGGAAGGCTTGGCGCCGGTGATTGTGCAGGCGATCGGCAAAGCTATTCGCACTCTAAAAGAGAAAGGCTTCACTATTATCTTGGTGGAACAGAATTTCCGGTTTGCGGCGCCTCTTGCCGACCGGCATTACGTCATGGAACGTGGACAGATTGTCATGACGGTTAATAAGCAGGAGATGGAATCAAAAATGCAGACGCTGCATGAGTATCTGGGTGTTTAATCATTCTTAGTTTAAAGGGGGAATCAATCATGAAACATGGATTATTGCTTGCATGGATAAGTGTCACCTGGCTTTCGATGGGCGTAAATCAGGCCTTGGCGGTGGACAAAATTTCTGACGGCGTGGTGAAAATCGGCGTGCTTACCGACCTTTCTGGACTCTATTCCGATCTGTCCGGCTCGGGCTCGGTGCTGGCAGCGCAGATGGCAATCGACGATTTTAAAGCGCAGGCCAAACCCAACTTCAAGATCGAGATGATTTCGGCGGACCACCAGAACAAAGGCGACATAGCCGCCAACATCTCGCGGGAATGGTTTGACACGAAGAACGTGGACGTAATTGTCGATTTGGTGACGACCTCCACTGCGCTTGCCGTAATGAAGGTGGCAAAGGAAAAAAACAAAATTACCTTGGTTTCCGGGGCTGCATCGACCCGCATCACCAATGAAGATTGTACCGACACCAATGTGCACTGGGCGTATGACACGTATGCGCTGGCGACCGGCACGGGGCGGGCCGTGGTGAAGCAGGGCGGGAATACTTGGTTCTTCATAACCGCGGATTATGCATTTGGCCAATCGCTGGAAGCGGATACTGCGAAAGTCGTAATTGCCAGTGGCGGCAAGGTGCTGGGCTCGGTGCGCCATCCTTTTCCCGGAACCGATTTTTCCTCCTTCCTGCTCAAAGCACAGGCTTCCGGCGCCAAGGTAATCGGGCTCGCCAATGCCGGAACCGACACCACCAACTCGATCAAGCAGGCGGTGGAATTCGGCATCACGCCGAAGCAGACGCTGGCGGGCTTGCTGCTCTTTATTACCGATATTCACAGCTTGGGCCTGAAGACCGCGCAGAACATGTATCTCACCACAGGGTTCTATTGGAACTACAACGACGAGACGCGAGCCTGGTCGAAGAGGTTCTTCGAGAAACACGGAAGTATGCCGACTATGGTGCACGCGGGAGTTTATTCCTCGGTCATGCATTACCTAAACGCTGTCAAGGCCGCGGGCACCGACGATACCTCCACGGTAATGAAGAAAATGAAGGAAACGCCGGTCAACGATTTCTTTGCTCACAACGGAAGGATTCGCGAAGACGGCCGCATGGTGCACGACATGTACCTGGTGCAGGTGAAAACCCCGGCGGAATCCACGAAACCGTGGGATTACTACAATGTGAGGCAGGTCATCCCGGGCGACCAGGCTTACCAGCCGCTTTCCGAAAGCCGATGCCCGCTGGTGAAAAAGTGACCCGGAGCCTGTCTGCAGATCAACCTGAGGAGCGCGGCAAATCGGGATCTGGCGCGATCTAAGCAGCAGATTCTTCGCTTCCCCAAGATAGATTCTTTATTGTCATGACTGAAGTCTTTGGCGTATCCGTCCAGGGCTTGATGGGCCAACTCGTGGTCGGCCTGGTGAACGGGTCGTTCTATGCCGTGCTGAGCCTGGGGCTGGCTATCATTTTCGGCCTGCTAAATATCATCAATTTCAGTCATGGCGCGCAATACATGATGGGCGCATTCATCGCATGGATCGCTTTAACGCAAGTCGGTGGATGGATCGGTCATCCGGATTTCGCGGTCAGTTACTGGCAGGCATTGATTGTTGCCCCCCTTGTCGTCGGCGCGTTCGGGATTTTAATCGAGCGCACTATGTTGCGGCGTCTATACCGGCTGGATCATCTTTACAGCTTGCTGCTCACCTTCGGCCTTGCTTTGATCATAGAAGGCGTGTTCCGCTATTTCTATGGAATTTCCGGCCAGACCTACGATATTCCCGAATCTCTAAGCGGCGTGTTCAATCTGGGGTTCATGTTCCTGCCCAAGTACCGGGCGTGGGTGGTTATCGCTTCGCTGAGTGTGTGTTTCGCCACCTGGTTCTTCATCGAGCGCACTAAGCTCGGTTCCTATTTGCGTGCCGGAACGGAGAACCCGAATCTGCTGCAGGCGTTTGGCGTCAACGTGCCGCTTTTGATTACGCTTACCTACGGTTATGGCGTTGCGCTCGCGGCGTTTGCCGGAGTGTTGGCCGCTCCTATATTTTCGGTCAATCCGGTGATGGGCTCCAACCTGATCATCGTAGTGTTTGCGGTGGTGGTGATTGGCGGCATGGGTTCAATCGTGGGCGCGATAGTGACCGGCATCGGTCTGGGGTTGATTGAAGGATTGACCAAAGTGTTCTACCCGGAAGCCTCGGCAGTGGTGATTTTTGTCATCATGGCCATCGTGCTTCTCTTGCGTCCTGCGGGATTGTTTGGAAGGGAACGATAATGAGCCGGGACGGCAAAATCATGCTGGTACTGCTGGCGGTAGCGTTGGCAGCACCATGGGTCGTCTACCCGGTATTCCTGATGAAGCTGCTGTGTTTCGCGCTCTTTGCCTGCGCATTCAATTTGCTGCTCGGCTATACCGGTTTGCTCTCGTTCGGGCACGCGGCGTTTCTTGGCACCGCCGGTTATATTGCAGGGATTACCATTAAAGCAATGGGCTTTCCGCCTGAATTAGGCATACTCGCCGGTACTGCGACAGCAGCCCTTTTGGGATTCGTCTTCGGTAGCCTGGCGATTCGACGCGCGGGCATCTATTTTGCGATGATTACGCTCGCCCTGGCCCAGATGATTTATTTTCTTTGCCTGCAATTCAAATTCACCGGGGGTGAGGACGGGCTGCAGGGTGTGCCCCGCGGCCATCTGTTCGGAGTATTGGATCTGCAACAGCCCTTCATCATGTATTACTTCGTGCTTGCCGTTTTCGTTGCGGGGTTCTTGATTATTTACCGTACAATTCATTCGCCGTTTGGCCAGGTATTGAAAGCCATACGCGAAAACGAGCCGCGCGCGATTTCCCTGGGCTATGACGTGGACAAATACAAGTTGCTCGCCTTTGTGCTTTCAGCGGCACTTTCGGGTCTGGCCGGCGCAACCAAAACGCTGGTGTTTCAACTGGCTTCACTTACCGATGTACACTGGCATATGTCGGGTGAAGTCGTTCTGATGACACTGCTAGGCGGCATGGGCACCGTGTTCGGGCCGATTGCAGGCGCGGCGATTGTAGTGGGTCTGGAAAACTATGCGACGCAATTAGGAGAGTGGGTAACGGTGATTACCGGAGCCATCTTTGTCATCTGCGTGCTGGTATTCCGCCGCGGGGTAATCGGTGAATTGGCCGCCTATTTCAACAAAACAGAGAAATCGAAACCGTGAATATCCACGTTACGGCGGTCAGGCGCTGGACTACAATGCCAACGTACGCTCTTTTCGCGGTAGCTCCGGTATGAGTACCTCCAACGT
>Ga0335079_10001493_pt1 | contig 26671 bp, 30 predicted proteins | sample Lox_Sample_33_FD_206719 | JGI IMG/M metagenome (GOLD analysis project Ga0335079, IMG submission 206719) | Soil microbial communities from Loxahatchee National Wildlife Refuge, Florida, United States - Lox_Sample_3.3 | ecosystem: Environmental > Terrestrial > Soil > Wetlands | place: USA...
CTTCGATCTGCAGCAGCGGCCAGCCCCAGGCGCGTATCGCCTCCATGAGCGGCTCCACCTGCGATCCCAGATCGTCCGGCATCGGCGGGCGGTTCGCTTTGTACTTGTCGTAGAGGTCGTCGCGGAAGGTCCTGCCGCGCGCGTCGAACACACACGCCAGGTAGTCCGCCTTGTAGTCGGCGAGCAGCCGTCGTAGCATGTTCAGCACGCCGTAGATCGCGCCCGTGGGTTCGCCCGCGGCGTTGCGCAGGTCGGGCAACGCATGAAACGCGCGGTACAGATACGACGACCCGTCAACCAGCAGCAGCGTTTTTTCCAAGGGAACTATGAGCGAAAAGATCCCGAAGTCTTTCGGCAGCGCATCGCGCGAGGCGAGCGCCGCTGGCGAGGCCTGGCACCTGTTCCGCATTATGTCAGAATTCGTGGAGGCCACCGAACGCATCGACGACATACGCCCCGCGGTGAGCGTGTTCGGCAGCGCGCGCGTGCCGAAGGGTCACGCCTACTACACGCTCGCGGAAAAGACCTCGCGCCTCCTGTCGGACGCCGGCTTCTCCGTGGTCTCGGGCGGCGGTCCCGGAATCATGGAGGCGTCGAACCGGGGAGCGCATTTCGGCCGCTCGCCCGCGGTGGGCCTCAACATCGAGCTCCCGCGCGAGCAGTTCGGCAACACCTACCAGGACATCTCGCTCCTGTTCCGCCACTTCTTCGCGCGCAAGGCGATGTTCGTGCGGTGCGCGAGCGCGTTCGTGTTCCTGCCAGGCGGATTCGGCACGCTCGACGAGCTCACCGAGGTGCTGGTGCTCATGCAGACCGGCAAGACCGCGCGCGCCCCGTGCATCCTCATGCACCGGCCGTTCTGGCTCGGACTGCTCGACTGGCTTCGCGACAGGCTCGCGGCCGAGCGGATGATCGACCCCGGCGACCTCGACCTCGTCCAGCTGGCCGACGAGCCCGAGAGCGTCATCGATTGCATCTTCAAGCACTACGAGCACCGCAGCTTCCAGCCGCGTGCCGCCGAGCGGGAGATTCTGCTCAACCTCTGATAGACTCGACCGATGCCGAATCGCTTCCTGCTGCGACGCGTTCTCGCTCCGGCGCTGCTCGCGTTCTCGCTGCCGCTCGCCGCGCAGCAGCCGCCCAAGCTCGAGCCGCTTCCGGAGATACCGCCTCCTCCTCCCGGAGTGGAAGCGCCCGAGGAAGCGCCGGTGCGGATCGAATCCAAGCAGGACCAGGTCGAGGAACAGCTCATCGACGGGCGCCACGTGGTGCGCGTCAAGACTCCGGCCGGCCTGGAGTACTGGCTGGTCGAGGATCTCGCGGACGGCCCCGGGCTGAAAAACGAGAGCCTCGATCCCGGCGTGCGCGTGCCGCTTTGGGTGATCAAACGATTCTGACGCTCGCGCGGGGGTCATGTCGGTATTCACGCGCGTCACCCACGAAGAGCTTTCCGCCTGGCTGAAGCGCTACGCGATCGGCGCGCTCGTCGACCTCCAGGGCATCGCCGCGGGCATCGAGAACACCAACTATTTCGTCACCACGTCGCACGGCCGCTTCGTGCTGACGCTGTTCGAGAGGCTCCCCGCGACCGAGCTGCCCTTTTACCTGAATCTCATGGCGCACCTCGCGCGGCACGGCATCCCCTGCCCGGCGCCGATCGCGGACCGCGGCGACAAGTACCTGGGGACGCTGAACGGCAAGCCCGCCACCATCGTCACCTGCCTGCCGGGGGCGCCCGTCACCGCCCCCGACGCCGGCCATTGCACCCGGGTCGGGGCCATGCTGGGAGATATGCACCTCGCGGGAAAGGGCTACGGTGGCAAGGCGGAGAACCCGCGCGGACCCCGCTGGTGGCGCGGCGCCGCGCGCGAAGTGACGCCGTTTCTCGACGATGCACGCCGCGAGCTGCTCGCCTCCGAGCTCGAGTTCCAGTCGAGCCGCCGCGAGCTCGCGCTGCCGCGCGGCCCGATCCATGCCGACCTCTTCCGGGACAACGTGCTGTTCGACGGCGAGCGCATCGGCGGAGTCATCGACTTCTACTTCGCGGGCGTGGACGCGCTGCTCTTCGACGTCGCGGTGACGGTCAACGATTGGTGCGTCGAGCCTTCAGGCGAGATCGACGCCGAGCGCGCGCTCGCGCTCCTGGCCGCGTACCGCCGCGTCCGGGAATTCACCGACGGGGAGCGGGAAGCCTGGCCGGTGATGCTCCGCGCCGCCGCCCTCCGGTTCTGGCTGTCGCGCCTGTACGACTTCTACCTGCCGAGGCCGGGCGAGCTCACGCACGCGCACGATCCGGAGCATTTCCGCCGCGTGCTCGAAGCGCGGCGCACGCGGCCGCTGTCCCTTGTATGAACCGCCGAGCCGTACGACACTATCTCCCATGAACGCGAGCCGGAAGCGGGCGTAGATGCGCGTCGTCGCGGCGAGGAACGGCTGGACCTGGCTGGTGCGGGGCTTCGCGCTTTTCCGCAAGAACCCCCCGATGTGGCTCTTTCTCGTGTTCACCTACTGGCTCGCGGTAGCGCTGCTCGCCCAGATCCGCTACGTCGGCCCGGCCGCGTCGACGGTGCTGCTCCCGGCGTTCTCGGTGAGCTTCATGGTGATGTGCGCGGTGCTCGAGCACGGCGGCATCCTGCGCCCGGCGCTGCTCATCTCTGGATTCCGCAGCGTGCCCTCCACGCTGATCGTCCTGGGGGTGCTGTACCTCCTGTCGATCATCGGGGTGCTGGGGCTCGCCTCCGTCGCCGACGCGGGCGCGCTGCTTACGTGGGTGCTTTCCGGACGCGAGCCCGCCGAGGAAGCCCTCACGGACGGCAGCCTGTCGCTCGCCATGCTGGTCGCCTCGCTCGCGGCGACGCCGGTGCTGATGGCGTTCTGGTTCGCCCCGGTGCTCGCCGCCTGGAACCGCATCGGCGCGCTTCAATCGCTCTTCTACAGCTTTTTCGCGGTGTGGCGGAACTGGCGTGCCTTCCTCGTCTATGGGGCGGCGCTGTTCCTCGTCGGCGCGGCCGTGATGACCGCGGTCACGGTCCTGGCGGTCCTGCTGCACGGCCGGCTCGACGTGCTGCGCTCCTTCGCGCTGATCTTCATGCTGTTCACCCTGCCCACCCTGTTCGCGAGCTTCTACGCGAGCTACCGGGACGTGTTCCCCGAGAACGCGGTCCCGGCCGAGCCGCCGCAAAGAAATGCCGGAAGCGCGTAGCCGGGTCCGATTCTGCTATCCTTCGCGGCGGCGCGGCCGATGGGTTGGCGCCGCGCTTGCCGGCGGGGAGTGACGAATTGAAAGATCAGCCCTGCGAGCTGTGCGCCTCCCCCGGAGGGGACGTGCTCTGGCGCGATGAATTCTGCCGCATCGTTCTCGTCGACGATCCTGATTACTCCGGCTTCTGCCGCGTGGTCCTGGAGCGGCACGTAGAGGAGATGACCGATCTGGCACGAGACGAGCGCGCCCGCCTGATGGACGCGGTGTTCGCGACCGAGGCGGCGCTGCGCGAGCTGGTCTCGCCTCGCAAGATCAACCTCGCAAGCCTCGGCAACGCGGTTCCCCACCTGCACTGGCACGTCGTTCCGCGCCACGGCGACGACCGCCATTTCCCGAAGCCGATCTGGGCCGAGCCCGTGCGGGTGTACGCCCCGCCGCGGCCCGCGCCCGACCGCGGCTCTCTGGCCGACGCCCTGAAGACTCGCCTGTCCTAGCCATGGCGAATCTCGACCTTCCCACGATCAGCCCCGACGCCAGGCCCGAGTTCACCGACGCCTCGGGCTGCGCGAAGTGGCTGCAGACCGTGCCGCTCATCAACGTAGGCCCGGCCCACGTGCGCCTGCTCGAGCAGCTCGACGAGCTGAACACCTTCAAGGTGGCGCCTGCCGAGCGGCTGAAGATCCTCGAGCTCATGCGCGAGCCGGTTGGCTTCGTGCAGAAGGAGCTCGCCAAGAAGTTCGCCAGCCGCCCCGCCCCGCTCGCGCCGCCCGAGCGCGAGGTCCTGAAGAACGTGCAGGCGCTTTGGGACGCCCTGTCGACCGGCTACCAGCACTGCGTCCAGGCCATCGTCGACCGCTCGGGCAGCCTGAGCGTCCCCCTCGTGGGGCAGCGCGTCCTATGGTGCACCGGACAGAAGATGATCACGTACTACGAGGCGTACCAGGACGTCGGCGAGGCGGAATGGAGAACCCTGCATCGCGTATATGCCCTTGTCGAGGAGCGCGGCAAGACCAAGGAGGACGTCCCTCATCCGGACCGCAAGGGCAAGGAGACGACCTGCGTGGAGACGTACGCGCAGGTGCTGCTCCTCGACCTCGCCAATCCCGGCAAGCTCACGCCGCGCCAGAGAGAGCTGGTCTCGCAGTGGCTCGAGCGCTGGACCCGCAAGGTCTCGATCGGGCGCGAATCGGCCGACACCGGCGACGCTGCGCCCTTGATGGTGGACCTGTCGGGTTCCGGAGGCGCATCGCACCGTCCCGTCGAGGGCGACTCGGCCCGCATCCTGGACCTGGGCGAGCTGCGCAGCGACCTGCGCAAGCGCATCGCCCTGCTGCGCAAGGGCGAAACCCCCGGGGAGCTCGGCCTGGGGGAGGACGTCACCGCGGCGCTCGCCGACAGCATGCTCGTGATGATCTACAGGCGCTGGTGCGAGGACAAGCAATCTCGCGCGCATCCGCGGCACGGGGCGAGCGGCACCGCCCAGACCTGCGTCGGGATGCAGGCGATCCACTTCTACGTCACCGGCCGCGGCTTCGCCACGCGCGGCGGCGCGCGGCCGATGTCGACGAAAGAGCACATGGAGATCGCGACCCTGGGACGCCTGGCGACGCGCCACGAGGACGATCCCGCCACCACGCCCAGCCATCCGCTCGAGGTCTGGCACATCAGGGATGAGAGCGCGTCGGGATTGCGCCTGGAGCGTGCCGACCCGCGGGCGAACTCCCGCCTAGTCCTCGGCCAGCTGCTGGGGATCCGGCTGGCGAGCGCGAAGGCCTTCCTGCTCTGCACGATCAAGTGGCTATCGGTCTCCACCGAATTCAGCCTGCGCATCGGGGTGCAGATCCTTCCCGGGGTTCCGCAGGGGATCGGCATCAAGCCCGCCGACGCCCTCACCGACCCCTATTCGCAGGGGTTCCTGCTGCCGGCTTTCGCTCCGCTGCAGGCTCCCGAGACGCTGGTCACGGCGGCCGGCTGGTTCAAGCCCAAGCGCGAGATGGAAATCACAGATCGCCAGGGCCGGGTGCGACTGCTCGAGCTCGTCGACCGCGGCGCGGACTTCGACCGCGTGAGCTTCGAATCCGTCTGAGCGCTCCGGTTCCCACCGAGATCACCCTGCACGCCAAGTCGCGCGTGCTGGAGATCGCGTTCTCCGACGGACGCCGTTTCGAGCTTACCTACGAATTCCTGCGCGTGTACTCGCCCTCGGCCGAGGTGCGCGGTCACGGACCCGGACAGGAGGTCTTGCAGACCGGCAAGAAGGACGTGGACATCCTGAGCCTCGAGCCCGTGGGAAGCTACGCGGTACAGCCGCACTTCTCCGACGGGCACGCCACCGGCATCTACTCCTGGGACTATCTCTACGAGCTCGGGACGAATCGCGAGGCGATGTGGAAGAGTTACCTCGAGCGACTCGGGGCTGCGGGCGCGCGGCGCGAGCCCTGACCTGCTAGCATGCCCGTATGAGCGAGACGGATTTCGGCTACGGGCGCGTCGACGCCGCGGAGAAGGCGGAGCGCGTCGCAGGCGTCTTCTCCTCCGTCGCCGCCCGGTACGACCTGATGAACGATCTCATGTCGGGCGGGCTGCACCGGCTGTGGAAGGCCTTCACGGTGACCCTCGCGGGGGTGCGCGAGGGCGAGCGCGTGCTCGACGTGGCGGCGGGCTCGGGCGACCTCGCGCTCGAGTTCGCGAAGCGCGCGGGTGCGAGCGGCGAGGTATGGCTTACCGACATCAACCGGGCGATGCTCGAGCGCGGACGCGACCGGCTGCTCGACCGCGGACTGCCGCTGCCGGCTGTGCAGTGCGACGCGGAGGCGCTGCCGTTCCCTTCGAACTACTTCGATTGCGTCAGCGTCGCATTCGGTCTGCGTAACATGACCGACAAGGCGGCGGCGCTCGCCGAGATGCGGCGCGTGCTCAGACCCGCGGGGCGCCTGCTGGTGCTCGAGTTCTCGCGCGTATGGGCGCCGCTGTCGAAGCTCTACGACTGGTACTCGTTCACGGTGCTGCCCTGGCTCGGCCGCAAGGTCGCGGGAGACGAAGCGGCCTACCGCTACCTCGCCGAGTCGATCCGCATGCACCCCGACCAGGAGAGCCTGAAGCGCATGCTCGAACGGGCGGGCCTGGAGAAGGTTGAATACTTCAACCTGAGCGCGGGTGTGGTCGCCCTGCATCGGGGCTACAAGCTGAACTGAGAAGAGCGATATGAAAGGCTTCATCGTTTCCCTGGCGGCGCTCGCCGTCGCCGCTCTGGCCGTGACCGACGAGGCGCTGGCGGCGAGGCTGGGCGGCGGACGCAGTCTCGGCGCGCAAAGGCAGCTCAGCACACCGCAGCGGCAGGCCACGCCCCCGTCGCCGCAGCAGCCGGCGGGCGTTGCCCAGCCCGGCAACCGCTGGCTCGGCCCGCTTGCGGGACTGGCCGCGGGTCTCGGCCTCGGCTGGCTGTTCGCGCAAGGAGGCTTCGGCCCCGTCCTCGGCGTGCTGCTCACGGCTCTGCTGGCGGGAGCGCTGGTCATGGTGCTGATGCGTGCGCTCGGCAGGAACCCCTCGCAGGACTCGCGTCTGCAGTACTCGGGCATGGGCGACGAGACCGTGCCCGCACCCCCGCCCTCGCAGCTTCCCGGGGACGCGGGAGGCAGGCCGGACTTCCGGAGTCAGTTCGTATCCGACATCCCGCCGAATTTCGACATCGATGCCTTCACCCGGGAGGCAAAGCGCAACTTCCTGCGGCTCCAGGAGGCGAACGACCGCGGCGACCTCGTGCGCCTCCGGCAGGTCACCACCCAGGAGATGTTCGATGCGCTGAAGGACGAAGCGGGCACGCGTGCCGGCGGTCAGCAGACCGACGTGGTGAGGCTGGACGCGTCGCTGCTCGAGATCGTCACCGAAGGCGAGCTGCACTGGGCGAGCGTTCGCTTTTCCGGCTCGATCCGCGAGAATGCGAAAGCTCCTGCGGAGCCGTTCGAGGAGATCTGGAACCTCTGCAAGCCGGTGAGCGGCTCCTCGGGGTGGCTGCTCGCGGGAATCCAGCAGACCCACTGATCCGCGATGCCGCCGGGACCGCACTCATGCTAGAGCGCGGCGCGGTCGCCGGCCTGAACCACCTTCTGTCCCAGCAGCCGCTCGCCGCGGAGCGCTTGCGCGGCTTCGCCGGCAAGAGCATCGAGATTCGCTGCCCTCCGTTTCCGCGTCTGCACCTCACGGTCCTCGAGAGCGGAATGCTGGAGCGCTCGCAGGACGGAGCCGAGAGCGCGCTCGTCGTAAAGGTCAAGCCGGCCGCGCTGCCGCTCTTGCTCGCGCGCGACGAGACGGCGCGGGGCCAGATCGAGATCGAGGGTCCGGCGGACCTCGCCGCCGCCGTGGACGCGCTCTTGCGCGAGATCTCGTGGGACTACGAGGAGGACCTCTCGCGGCTCTTCGGCGACATCGTCGCCCACCGCCTGGCCTCGGGCGGCGAGGCCTTCGCTGCGTGGCAAGGCGAGGCGTTCAGGCGGCTTGCGGAGAATCTCGCCGAGTACTGGGCCGATGAGCGGCGGCTGCTCGTTCGCCCGGCGGATGCGGAGAGGTTCCGCGCGGACTCGGACGCCCTGCGGAACGAGGTCGCGCGCCTCGAGGAACGCATCGAGCGCCTGGTGCGCGCCAGCAGGCGCTGATTTCGGCCTCGCGGTGGCGCGGGGCAATTCTGGTAGATTTGCCGCTTCTCCAGGCGAGCGCCCTCTTCCTTGTTCCGCTTCGTCAAGATCCTCTGGATAGCCCTGCGCTTCGGGCTGGACGAATTCGCGCTTCCCGCCGACAGCCGGGCGGCGCGAGTCATCGGCGCGCTGCTTTTCTTCCGCCCGCTCGCCGAGCCGCGCGCCGTGAGGCTGCGGCGCGCGCTCGAGCGCCTGGGCCCCATCTTCGTGAAGTTCGGCCAGGTGCTCTCGACGCGCCGCGACCTTCTGGCGCCGGACATCGCCGACGAGCTGGCGAGGCTCCAGGACCGCGTGCCCCCGTTTCCGGGCGAGATCGCCGTCGCCGAGGTCGAGCGCGCCTTCGGCAGGCCGATCGCGCAGGTATTCGAGCACTTCGACCGGGAACCCGTGGCAAGCGCCTCGGTCGCCCAGGTGCACCTCGCGGCGCTCCCGGGCGGCGCCGAGGCCGCGGTCAAGATCCTGCGGCCGGGAATGCTTCCAGTGATCGGGGAGGACCTGGCGCTGCTCGACACCGCAGCTCGTCTTATCGAGCGCTTCTTCGCCGACGGCAAGCGCTTGAGGCCGCGCGAGGTCGTCGCCGAGTTCGCGCGCCATCTCGACGAGGAGCTCGACCTGATGCGCGAAGCGGCGCACGCCAGCCAGCTGCGCCGCAATTTCCAGGACTCTCCGCTCCTCGCCGTGCCGGAGATCTACTGGGAGTGGTGCACGAGCACCGTCATGACCATGCAGAGGATGCACGGAACGCCCGTGAGCCAGGTCGAGGAGCTGCGACGCCAGGGCGTGGATATCCCCAGGCTCGCGCGCACCGGGGTGGAGATCTTCTTCACGCAGGTGTTCCGCGACGGCTTCTTCCACGCCGACATGCACCCGGGAAACATCCTGGTCACGCCCGGGGGCCGCTACGTCGCCCTCGACTTCGGCATCATGGGCACGCTCACCGAGGTGGACAAGCAGTACCTCGCGCAGAACTTCCTCGGCTTCTTCCAGCGCGACTACGCCCGCGTGGCGCGCGCGCACCTGGAAGCGGGATGGGTGCCGGCGGACACGAGGGTGGATGAATTCGAAGGCGCGATCCGGGCCGTATGCGAGCCGTTCTTCGACCGCCCGCTCGGGGAGATCTCCTTCGGCCGGGCGCTGGTGCGCCTGTTCCAGACCTCGCGCCGCTTCAACGTCGAGATCCAGCCGCAGCTGGTGATGCTGCAGAAAACGCTTCTCAACGTCGAGGGCCTGGGACGCCAGCTCGATCCCGGCCTGGACCTGTGGTCCACGGCCAAGCCCTTTCTCGAGAAGTGGATGGGCGAGCAGGTCGGCTTCAAGGGGCTGCTGCGCACGCTGCGCAGCGAGGCCCCGCGCTGGGCGACGATGCTTCCGCAGCTGCCGCGCCTCCTGCACCGCGCGCTCGCGGACGACCGGATCGGACGCATCGAACGCCTGCTCGAACGGCTCGTCGCCCTCCAGCGCGGGCGCAACCGGCTGATGGCGGTCGCGATCGCGGTCGCGGCGATCGCCCTGATCTGGGCCTTGGTCGGTAAGATCTAGGCTCATGGCGCTGCTCGAGATCAGGAGGGTCACGCGTCGCTTCGGCGCGCTCACTGCCGTCGACGAAGTCAGCCTTACCATCGAGGCGGGGGAGTTCTTCACGTTGCTCGGGCCTTCGGGGTGCGGCAAGACGACGCTGCTGAGGATGATCGCGGGCTTCGACCTGCCAGATTCCGGCGCCATCTTTCTCGATGGTCGCGATCTTGTCGGCACGCCCCCGGAGAAGCGCCCCATCCACACGGTCTTCCAGAGCTACGCGCTCTTTCCGCATATGACCGTGTCCCAGAACATCGCCTTTCCGCTGAAGATGGCTGGCAAGTCGCTCGACGAGATCCAGACCAAGGTCAAGGAGGCGCTCGGCCAGGTCCACCTCGAGGACAAGGGCGGGCACCTTCCCCACGAGCTTTCCGGGGGCCAGAAGCAGCGCGTCGCGCTCGCCCGCTCGCTCGTCAATCGGCCGCGGGTGCTGCTGCTCGACGAGCCCCTGGGCGCGCTCGACGCAAAGCTCCGGGAAGAGATGCAGATCGAGCTGATTTCGCTGCAGCGCGACGTCGGCGTCACTTTCGTCTTCGTCACCCACGCCCAGTCCGAGGCGCTCGCGCTCTCACACCGCATCGCGGTAATGAACGAGGGCCGGGTCATCCAGCTGGACGAACCCTCCCGGATCTACGGCTATCCGCTGAACCGGTTCGTCGCCGACTTCATAGGCAAGTGCAATATCCTCGAGGCGGATGTCGTCGAGGCCTCGCCATCCGGGGTTACGCTCCAGGTAAAGGGGCTGGGCAAGGTGACGGCGCCGCCTCGCGAGGGCGCGAAGGCGGGCGAGCGCGGGGTGCTCGCGCTGAGGCCGGAGCAGGTGCGAATCGGCGCGCCCGATTCGCCTCACGACCTGAAGAACCATTTCACGGGCCGCGTGCACGATCTCCTCTACATCGGCGACGTGACGACCTACATCGTCGAGCTCCCCAACGGCACGCGCATCGAGGCGCTGCTCCCGAACTCGGCCCCGGGCCGGGCGACCTTCTTCGAGGCCGGCGATGCGGTGCGCGTCGCATGGCGCCACGATGCCGGGAATTTTCTGCGTGACTAGGCTGGGCCCGGAGACCGTCACCCGCTGGCTCGTGACCGGGCCGCCGTTCCTCTTCCTGCTCGTTTTCTTTGCGCTGCCCTCCCTCATCATGGTGGTGGCGTCGTTCCGCTATCCCGGCGAGTTCGGCGGGCTTGCGCCTCTTGTCGCCGTCCGGCCGGGCGAGGACGCCGGGCTCACTGCCGAGAACTACGGCATCTTCTTCGGCGACTGGATCTACTTCCAGATCCTCCTCAAGTCCTTCGGCATCGCTCTGCTCACTACCCTCGCGTGCCTCGTGATGGCGTATCCGCTGGCGCTGCTGATTGCGCGCAGCCCCAGGCGTCACCGCGACTTCATGGTTCTCCTTGTGGTGCTGCCATTCGCGAGCAACTTCCTCGTGCGCGTGTACGCGTGGATGATCATCCTCGGGGACCAGTCGATCTTCCTGCGGCCTTTCAACTACGTGCTCGCTCACGCCGGCGTCGAGCCGCTCTCGCTGCTGTTCTCGCGGTTCGCCGTGATCGTCGGCATGGTCTATGTCCATCTGCCATTCATGATCCTGCCCTTGTATACAAACCTCGAGAAGCACGATCCGGTGCTCCTCGACGCCGCGCAGGATCTGGGCGCGAACGCTTGGAGCCGCTTCTGGCGCGTCACCTTTCCGCTGTCGCTGCCCGGCGTCTTCTCGGGCGCGGCGCTTGTGTTCATTCCCGTGCTCGGCATGTTCGCGATCCCGGAGATCCTGGGAGGGAAGGACGACTGGATGGTGGGAAACATGATCAAGGAGGCGTTCCTCGGCACGCGCGACTGGCCGTTCGGCTCGATGCTCTCCATCATGCTCACCCTCGCGGTGCTCGCGGTCGCCGCGGCCGCGGCGTGGCTGGCAAAGAAGGGAGCGGCGCGTGCGTAGGTCGTGGTGGCTGTGGTGGGCATCGCTTGCCGTCTACGCTTTCCTCTACGTTCCGCTCGCCATCGTCGTGCTGTTCTCGTTCAACGACTCCAAGCTGAACGCGGAGTGGGTCGGATTCACCTGGACCTGGTACGAGACGCTCTTCCGCGACGACGCCATGCTGGGCGCGGCGCGTAACTCGCTCTTCATCGCCGTGACCGCATCGATCGCAGCGACGGTGCTTGGGACCATGGCGGGGATCGCCATGCATCGCTACAAGCCGCGGCTGCTGCCCTTCATGGTGCTCACTCCAGTGGCGATGCCGGAGATCCTGCTCGGGGTGTCCCTGCTCGTCTTCTTCATCTCGGTATTCGGCGAGCAGTCGCTCAGCCTGGGCACGGTCATCATTGCCCATATCACTTTCTGCATCGGATTCGTCGCCATCATCGTGCGGGCCCGTCTTGCCGGGATGGACGAGTCGATCTTCGAGGCGGCGCGCGATCTCGGTGCGACCCCCTGGCAGACATTCAGGCTGGTGACGCTGCCGCTCATCATGCCGGGAGTGATCGCGGGGACCCTGATGAGCTTCACTCTCTCCATCGACGATTTCGTCATTACATTCTTCACAACCGGCGCCGGGGTCTCGACCCTGCCGCTGCAGATCTACACCATGATAAAGGTGGCGGTGACCCCCGAGGTGAACGCGGTGTCGACGCTCCTCATGGCGCTGACCCTCACCCTGATCGTGATCGCCTCGCGGCTCGCGCCCGACGCGCTCCGCGGGCAGGGCTAGCGTGCATCGCCTCCTCTGGGCCCTCGCGCTCGTTCCCCTGAGCTGTGCGGGCGCGGACGTTCTCCACCTGTACAACTGGAACAACTACATCACCCCGGACACGGTGGCGCGCTTCGAGAAGTCCTGCGGCTGCAAGCTCGTTCAGGACTACTACGCCGACAACGAGGAGATGCTCGCCAAGCTCGCCGCGGGCGCGACCGGCTACGACATCCTGGTCCCGACCGGCAACGCGGTCGAAAACCTGATCAGGCAGGGTGCGTTGCGCCCTATCGACAAGAGCCTGCTGCGCAACCTCAGGAACATCAAGCCCGAGTTCATGGGCGAGTTCTTCGATCCGCAGAACGAGTACTCGGTCCCGTACGCCTACTCGGTGACGCTTATCGGCTACAACGTCGAGAGGATGAAGGAGCACGGCATTCCGACCGACACCTGGGCGGCGATCTTCGAGCCTCGCTACCTCGAGCGCATCAAGGGAAAGGTCACGGTTCTCGACAGCCAGCGCGAGCTCATGTCGGCCGCGCTGAAATACCTCGGCTACTCGGTGAACGACGTCGCCGAGGCGCACTGGAAGCAGGCCCGCGATCTGATTCTGCGCGCCAAGCCCTACTGGGCCGCGTTCAACGCGTCCTCGTACATCAAGGAGCTCACCATCGGCAACATCTGGCTCGCACACGGCTACTCGAACGACATGTTCACCGCCGCTCAGGACGCGAAGGCTGCAGGCCGCAAATTCACCATCGGCTATTCCACTCCTAGGGAAGGCGCCGTGCTGGCCCTCGACAATATGGTGCTGCACCGCAGCGGCCCGCGTCCCGACCTGGCTCACCGATTCATGAATTTCATGCTCGAGGGCCGCAACTCGGCGGAGCTGACGAATGCCATCGGCGCCGGCAACCCCAACGCCGATGCGATGCAGTACATCCGGCCCGAGATCGCGGCGAACAAGGCCGTGTTCCCCGACAAGGCCGCGCTGTCGCGCATGGAGATGCTGCGCGACCTGGATCGCAGGCAGCGGCGACTGCTCAACCGGATGTGGATCGAAATAAAGGTGCGTTAGCGCCTTGCGAACTCGGCTACAATCCGGGCGGCCGCTGCGCGGCCCGTTTGCTGGGGGGCTTCCATGTTCGCTCGTTTGATGCCGCACGAGGGGCGCTTCTTCGACTACTTCTCCCAGCACGCCGCGCTGATCCTGGAAGGCGCGACCGAGCTCAAGGCGATGATGGACGACCTCGGGCAGGCCGAGCGCCATGCCCATAACATCAAGACGGTCGAAACCAAGGCCGACACCGTCACCTACCAGACGATCCAGCTCCTGCACCAGACGTTCATCACACCGATCGACCGTGACGAGATCCATCTGCTTATCACCCGGATGGACGACATCCTCGACCTCATGGAGGATGTCTCACAGAGCGTGTTTCTCTACGACATACGCAAGATCCCCGACGAGGCCAAGCGCCTGGCCGAGATCTGCGTGGCCTGCGCCGAGAAGGTAAGGGCGGCGGTCAAGCTCCTCGACAACATGAAGAACGCCGAGACCATAATGAAGCTCTGCGGCGAGATCGACCGGCTGGAGACCGATGCGGACCAGGTGCTGCGCGCGGCGCTGGCGAAGCTCTTCCGGCACGAGCCGGACACGCGCGAGCTGATCAAGTTCAAGGAAATCTACGAGCACTTGGAGACGGTCACCGACCGCTGCGAGGACGTCGCCAACATCATCGAGGGCATCGTCCTCGAGAGCGCCTGAGAGCCGCGTGGCAATCGGCTTCGAAACGGTGGTCTTCTTGATCGCGGTGGCACTCGCGTTCGACTTCATGAACGGCTTTCACGACGCGGCGAACTCGATCGCGACAGTCGTCTCGACACGGGTGCTGAGGCCGCACTGGGCGGTGATCTGGGCGGCGTTCTTCAACTTCGCCGCGCTGGCAGTGTTCGGGCTTGCCGTGGCCGCGACCATCGGCAAGGGCATCGTCGATCCCCGGATCGTCGACCACTACGTCGTATTCGGGGCGCTGGTGGGCGCGATCGCCTGGGACGCCATCACCTGGCTCTACGGGATCCCGTCGAGCTCCTCGCACGCGCTGATCGGCGGCGTGGCGGGCGCGGCGGTCGCGAAAGGCGGCGTGGGGACCCTGATCGGCGGTGGCCTTGCGAAGACCGCGGTCGCGATCGTTCTCTCGCCGCTCCTCGGCCTCGCGCTCGGGGCCGCGCTGATGATCGGCGTGTCGTGGCTTTTCGCGCACACCAGCCCCTTGCGCGTCGACCGCTGGTTCCGGCGGCTGCAGCTGGTTTCCGCGGCGCTCTACAGCCTGGGCCACGGCGGCAACGACGCCCAGAAGACGATAGGCATCGTTTGGATGCTGCTCATTGCCTCCGGACTCCTGGGCTCGGGGGACCCGCTGCCCGCCTGGGTGGTGATCCTGTGCTACAGCGCGATCGCGCTGGGGACGCTTTTCGGCGGCTGGCGCATCGTCAGGACCATGGGGCAGAAGATCACTCCGCTCAAGCCGGTCGGCGGCTGTTGCGCCGAGACGAGCGGCGCCATCACGTTGTTCGTCGCGACCGCGCTCGGCGTTCCGGTTTCCACCACCCACACGATCACGGGCTCCATCGTCGGCGTCGGATCGGTGAGGAAGCTCTCGGCTGTGCGTTGGGGCATCGCCGGGAACATCGTATGGGCCTTGATCTTCACCATTCCCGCATCGGCGTTCATCGCAGGCCTCGCGTGGTGGTTTGGGACCCATTACTTCTAGATGCCGGCCCGCATGTCCGCCATCGAAGCCGACATCACCCGGCTCGAGGTCGATGCGATCGTCAACGCCGCGAACAACTCGCTCCTCGGTGGCGGGGGCGTCGACGGCGCCATCCACCGCGCGGCGGGTCCGGATCTGCTGCGCGAATGCCGCGCGCTCGGAGGATGCGCGACGGGGGACGCCAAGATCACCCGCGGCTACCGGCTGCCTGCCCGGCACGTGATCCACACCGTGGGGCCCGTGTGGAGCGGCGGAGCAAGCGGCGAGCCGCGGCTCCTCGCATCGTGCTACCGCAGCACCCTGGCGCTCGTGCGTGCTCATCGGCTTTCCAGCGTGGCGTTCCCCGCGATCAGCTGCGGCGTCTACGGCTACCCGATGGACCTCGCGGCGGAAATCGCGGTGCGCGAGTGCCGCCGCTTCGTCGAGCGGAATCAGTCCATCGGGATCACGTTCGCGCTGTACGGCTCCTCCGCGATCGCGGTCTACGAGGCCGAGCTCGCGCGGCCGTGAGACAATGGCAGGCATGGCCCGTGAGCAGCCGTCCATACTCGCGCGCTATCTCTTCGTAGCGTACCTGCTGCTCGTCGTATACGCGAGCCTGCACCCTTTCTCGGGGTGGCGGGACCGGGGCCTTCCCGCGTTCGCCTACCTCACTGCCTCCTTCAACCGGCCGGTGCCCGCCTTCGACGTCCTCGTCAACGTGCTCGGCTACTTACCTCTCGGTTTCCTCGCCGTGCTCGCGATCTATCCGCGGCTGCGCGGCGCGGCGGGAGTCGCGTTTGCCGTCGCATGCTCGGCCCTCGCGAGCTTTGTTTTGGAGTCCCTGCAGGTCTATCTGCCGACACGCACGGCCTCGAACCTCGACCTGATCGCCAATACCGCGGGCGGCGCGCTCGGCGCGATCGCGGCCTTCACGGCAGCCCGCCGGCTCATGGACGACGGAAGGCTGGAAGGCCTGCGCCGCGAGCTCTTTCTCCCTGGAAGGCGCGTTGACCTCGGCCTCGTGCTGCTCGGGCTGTGGCTGTTCTCGCAGCTCAACCCGGAAACGCTGCTCTTCGGCACCGGCGACCTGCGCGATCTGTTCAAGGCGCCATCGGGCAAGCTCTACCCCGCCGAAGTCTTCCTGCGGGTCGATGCGGGCGTCGCCTGCGCCAATGGCCTGGCCGCGGGACTGCTCGCTGCGTGCCTGGTGGCGCGCGGCCAGCCCACCCGCGGCGTGGTGCTCCTCCTCATCGCGGTCGCGCTAGCCGCTCACAGCCTCGCCTTCGGATTGCTCGTCAATTCGCAGGACGTTCTCGCCTGGGTGACGCCCGGCGCCCTGTACGGCGTCGCCGCGGCGATCGCGCTGCTGATGATCGTCATCTCGCTGCCGCGTGCCGGCCAACTGCCCCTCATCGGCATCGCCCTGCTCGCGGCCACGGCGATCGTCAATCTCGCGCCTCCCAACCCCTACAACACCGCGACCTTTTCCCTGTGGCAACAAGGGCAGTACCTCAACTTCAACGGGCTGACGCGGCTCGTCGCCATCGTCTGGCCGTTTGCCGCGATGCTGTACCTAGTGCTGCTCGCGGCCGAACGAGCGGAGGCAGGGGAGTAGCGAGACGCTTGTTATAATTCGGGCCAGTATCGGTCACGCCGCCTTCCGGTGTTCCCCGCAATGAGCTACTACGAGAGACACGTCTTCTTCTGCTGTAACCAGCGCACCAACGGCGAGGCCTGCTGCGCGGACAAGGGCGCCCAGGACATGCGCGACTACGCGAAGGCGCGCGTGAAGCAGCTCGGCCTCGCGGGACCCGGGAAGGTGCGCGTCAACCAGGCGGGGTGCCTGGACCGTTGCGAGGAGGGTCCGTGCGTCGTGGTCTACCCGGAAGCGGTCTGGTACACCTACGTCGACCGGGCCGATATCGACGAGATCATCGAGGAGCATCTCAAGCACGGCCGGATCGTCGAGCGCCTGCGCATATGAGCCGTGCCGGCGAGCGCCTTTTCATCGCTGGCGAAGCGGGCAGAATGGAGACGGTCCTAGACCGACCGGATCGTGCGCCGCGCGGCATCGCGCTCGTCGCCCACCCGCATCCCCTGTACGGCGGCACCCTCGACAACAAGGTGGTGCAGACCCTCGCCAAGACTTTCGTGGAGCTAGGCTACGTTTCGCTGCGGCCGAACTTTCGCGGGGTGGGCGCGTCGGAAGGCGTGCACGACGAAGGCCGCGGCGAGACCGAAGACCTGCTGCGCGTCGTTGCGCAGGCGGGCAGGGATTTCGGCGACCTGCCCCTCGTCCTCGCGGGCTTCTCCTTCGGCGCCGCGGTGCAGATCCAGGTGGCGCAGCGCACCCGGCCCGAGCGCGTTGTGCTCATCGCCCCGGCCCTGGGACGCTTTCCCTCCGAAGCCGTGCCGTCCGACACGATCGTCATCCACGGCGAGCGCGACGAGACGGTTCCGCTCGAGAGAGTGCTGGACTGGGCGCGGCCCCAGGACCTGCCGGTGGTGGTGATCCCGGGCGCCGACCACTTCTTCCACCTGCGCCTGAACGTCATCAAGAGCGTCGTCAAGAATTCGTGGCGGTCCTAGCGGTCGAAGACCTGCGAAAGTCCTACGGCGACCAGGAGGTGGTGGCCGGCGTGAGCTTCGCCGTCGCGGCGGGCGAGTGCTTCGGCCTGCTCGGACCCAATGGCGCCGGCAAGACTACGACGCTCAGGCTTTGCCTCGGCCTCGTCGAGCCGGACGGAGGGTCGATCGAGCTCATGCGGCGGCCCGTGCCGGGCGAGGCACGGGCCGCGCGCCTTCGCGTCGGCGTCGTGCCCCAGATGGACAACCTGGATCCGGATTTCACGGTTGAAGAGAACCTGCTCGTATACGGCCGCTACTTCGGCATTCCGGAGCGCTCGATCCGCGAGCGCATTCCCGCGCTGCTCGAGTTCGCCGGGCTCACCGCACGCTCCGCCGCGCGCATCCAGACGCTATCGGGAGGCATGAAGCGGCGGCTGACGCTGGCGCGCGCCCTCATCAACGATCCGGATCTCATCTTCATGGACGAGCCGACCACCGGCCTCGACCCGCAGGCGCGCCACCTGATCTGGGAGCGGCTCAAGCAGCTCCTCGCCCAGGGCAAGACCATCGTCCTCACCACGCATTTCATGGAAGAGGCTGAGAGGCTGTGCGTGCGGCTGGCCATCATGGACCGGGGACGCTTCGTCGCCGAGGGCGGCCCGCGCGAGCTCATCTCCCAGCACATCGAGCCGCACGTGGTCGAAGTGCACGGCGACGAGGTCGGGAAATGGGCCGACGGCGAAACGCGCTCGCTGGCTGCGCGTATCGAGAAGACCGGCGAGACGGTGTTCTGCTACGCCGTCGACCCGGCGCCACTGCTGGCCGATCTCTCGCGGCGCACGCTGCGCTACCTGCACCGGCCCGCCGACCTGGAGGACGTTTTCCTCAAGCTCACGGGCAGGGAGCTGCGCGACGGATGAGGCCGTTCGACCTCCCCACGATGAGCCTGCGCTTCGTGCCGGTCTGGCGCCGCAACCTGCTTGTGTGGCGGAAGCTCGTCGGCGCGTCCATTCTCGGCAACCTTGCCGATCCGCTGATCTACGTGCTCGGCCTGGGCTACGGGCTCGGCTCGATGCTGCCGCAGGTCGGCGGCGTGCCCTACATCACCTTTCTCGCGGCCGGCATGGTGTGCTCGAGCACCATGAACGCCGCCACGTTCGAGGCGATGTACTCGGCCTTCTCGCGAATGCACGTGCAGCGCACCTGGGACGCGATCATGATGGCGCCGCTCGATCTCGACGACGTGGTGCTGGCCGAGCTCGTCTGGGCCGCGAGCAAGAGCGTGCTGTCCGGCGCGACGATCCTCGCGGTGATCTGGGTTCTCGGTCTCAGCCATTCGCCCCTGTCGCTCTGGGTCCTGGCGCTCGTACCCCTCGTAGGGCTCGTGTTCGGCGCGCTCGCCCTGGTGACGACGGCGCTCGCGCGCAGCTACGACTTCTTCACCTACTACTTCACTCTCGTCATCACGCCTATGAACCTACTCTGCGGCGTGTTTTTCCCCTTGGAGAAGCTGCCCCCGGCTTTCCAGATCGCCGCCGAGCTGCTTCCCCTCACGCACGCCGTCGCCCTGGCGCGACCGCTGCTGCTCGGCGAGATGCCGCCGCAAGTCCCCGTACACGTCGTCGTGCTGCTTGCCTACGCCGCGGCCGGGTTTTATGCTGCGAGCGTGCTATTCCGCCGGCGCCTGCTCAAATAACAATGCTCTGGATCAAGGCGCTGCACATCATCTTCGTGGTCACGTGGTTCGCCGGCCTGTTCTACCTGCCGCGGCTGTTTGTCTACCACGCGATGACCGAGGACGCCGTTGGCAGGGAACGCTTCAAGGTCATGGAGCGCAAGCTCTACCGCGGCATCATGGCGCCCGGGGCCGTTCTGAGCGTGGTCTTCGGCGCTTGGCTGATGAGCTACGGATCGTGGGGCGCATGGCTATACGTCAAGCTCGTCGTCGTCGCGCTGACGGTCGCCTACCACCTCTACTGCGGCAGGCTCCTCCGGGATTTCGCGCTCGACCGGAACACGAAGTCCCACGTCTGGTTCCGCTGGTTCAACGAGGTGCCGGTGCTGTTTCTCGTGGCGGCGGTGGTTCTGGTCGTAGTGAAGCCCTTCTAGCATCCCGGTTCCGCAATCTGCTAATCTTGAGGTGCTGCCGACGCGACACTCGACGAATGAACGCAAAAAACATCACGCTCAGGCCAGGGCGGCCGGACGATGCCACGAAGATCGCAGCGATGTCGCGCGACCTGATCGAGACGGGGCTCGGCTGGTCGTGGGGACCGGACCGCGTAGCGCGGTCGATCGCCAACAGGGATACCTCGACGCTCCTCGCCTGCGAGCGCGAACGCGTCGTAGCCTTCTCCATCATGTACTTCGGCGACGAGCACGCGCACCTGAACCTGCTCGCGGTGCGTCCGTCGCACCAGCGGCTCGGCATAGGCAAGCACATGCTCGAGTGGCTTGTCGAATCGTCGTACGCAGCGGGGATCGCGACGATTCATCTGGAGCTGCGGGCCGCCAACTACACGGCGCGCAGCTTCTACAGGTCGCTCGGCTTCACCGAGTCCGCATACATACCGGGCTATTACCGCGGGCGCGAAATGGCGCTGCGCATGGTTCGGGTGCTGCGCAAGCCGGGACTGCCTCTGCCGGCCTGGTCTGCGCCGAAGCTTCCTAAGGGCTGAGCCCGCAGCGGAACACTCGGCGCAAAACCGCTTCACATGCGCTGCGCGGCGCTGCTTCTCTCAGCAGTTCTAATCGCGAACGCGGCCGCCGCCGTCCCCGGGCTGGAGCCCGGCGTTTCGCGCGAGCTCGCGCAATGGCGGGCGAAGCACTACAGCGATGTCCGCTACTCGCTGAAGGTGCTGCTCTCTCCTGGCGCGCCGGCGCTGCAGGGAACCGCCCAAGTGGAAGTGAGCCTGCCCCAGCGCGTGCCCGAGTTGGTGCTCGACTGGCGCCCCGGCTCCGCCTCGCGCGTCACTCGCCTGCGGGTGAACGGCAAGCCGGCGAGAGCGCGGTTCGACCGCGAGCACCTGCTCGTCCCGGCCAAGCTGCTCCGGCCGGGCAAGAACCGGTTGAGCTTCGCCTTCGAGTCGCCGATCGCGGCTTCCGGCAGCGCGGTAACGCGCTATGTCGATCGCGAAGACCGCGCCGAGTACGTCTACACCCTGTTCGTTCCCTCGGATGCGAGCACCGCTTTTCCCTGCTTCGATCAGCCCGACCTCAAGGCGCGTTTCAAGCTGGAGCTGCTGCTGCCGCGCGCCTGGACGGCCGTCGGCAACGCGCCCGTGGCTCGCATGGAGCTCGCCGGCAACAGCGTGCGCCACATCAGGTTCGCGGAAACCAAGCCGATCAGCACCTACCTCTTCGCGTTCGCCGCGGGGCCCTTCGCGGAGATCCTCGCGACCCCCGGTGGCACGCGACTGTTCGTGCGCAAGTCGCAGGTGGCGCGCGCCCGCCAGGAGGCCTCCGAGGTGCTGCGACTCAACCGGGAGGCGGTGCGCTGGTTCGAGCGCTACTTCGGCTTCCGCTTTCCGTTCCCCAAGTACGATCTCGTCCTCGTGCCGGAGCTCGCCTACGGAGGCATGGAGCACGCAGGGGCGACCTTCCTGCGGGAGGACGCCATTCTGTTCCCTTCGGCCCCGAACGACACCGATATCCTCGCGCGCGCCGAGGTTCTCTTTCACGAGGCCTCGCACCAGTGGTTCGGCGATCTGGTGACCATGCGCTGGTTCGATGACCTGTGGCTGAAGGAGGGGTTCGCGAACCTCATGGCCGCGAAAGCAGCCGAGGCGCTCCTCCCGACGCAATCGGTCTGGAACGCATTTCACGCGCTCAAGACTGCCGCGTACCGCACCGACGTCACGCAGGGAACGGCGCCGATCTACCGGCCCCTGTCCAACCTCTCCGCGGCGAAATCCGCGTATGGCAACATCGTCTACGGCAAGGCGCCCGCGGTGTTGCGCCAGGCCGAGTTCTTCGTCGGCGAAGCGGCGTTTCGCACCGCGGTGCGGCAGCTTCTCAGGCAGCGCGCCTACCGCTCGGCAGAGTGGAGAGACCTCGTGCGCGCGCTCGAGCGTGCCTCCAAGCGCAGGCTCGGGGACTGGGCGGAAGCCTGGGTGAAAAGCCGGGGTATGCCGGAAGTCCGTCTGTCCTGGGATACCGACCGCGAGGGGCGGCCGAGAAACGTGGTGCTCGAGCAGCACGACGTGCTCGGCGAGGGCCGCGTCTGGCCGATGAAGCTTATGGTGTTTGCGCTGCCCGAGGAAGGCCTGCCCCGCTCGGCGGAAGTGGAGTTGCGCGGCGAGCGCACGCCGGTGCCACAGCTCGATGGCATGCCGGAGCTCGACCTCGCGTTCGCCAACTTCGGGGACTACGGGTACGGACGCTTCCTTCTCGACCCGGCTAGCCGCGACGCCGTCCTCGGGCGGCCGGAGATCGTGCAGGGGGCGCTGCTGCGCTCGCTCGTGTTCGGGGCGCTCTGGGAAGCGGTGCGCGACGCCGAGCTTGCTCCACTCGCCTACCTCGACTTCGTAATCCGGGTCGCGCCGGTCGAGCGCGACCCGGTGACGCTGGCGAACCTGCTCGCGCGCGCCCAGGTCGCGTTCCTCGCCTACTCGTCCGACAGCCAGCGCGACGCCGCCGCGGAACGCTTCGAGCAATTCCTCGAGGAGGGCATGCTCCACGCGGACACGCCGAGCCGCCGCATCACCTTCCTCCGGACATTCATGGCGAGCGCCTGGTCCGAAAGCGGGCGCGCGCAGCTCAAGTCGCTGCTCTCGGGCACGCTCGACGTCCCCGGGGTGAAGCTCAGCTCCCGCGACCGCTTCCGTGCGATCACGAGGCTGCTCGCGCTGGACGATCCGGACGCAAAGACGCTCCTCTCCGCGCAGGCCGCGACGGACCCGGGCGCCGACGGCCGCCGCTACGCTTTTGCCGCGGGCGCGGCCGCGCGCAGCGCCGAGGCTAAGCAGGCCTACTTCGACCGGTTCTTCAAGGACGAGGGCCTGGCCGAGAGCTGGATCGAGGCGGCGCTTGCGCCCTTCAACACGATCGAGCAGGCCGACCTGACCCAGCCATTTCTCGATCTAGCTCTCGCCGCGATGCCTGAGCTGAAGAAGAAGCGGAAGATCTTCTTCGTCAACGATTGGCTCGCCGCGTTCGTCGGCGGTCAGCTCGACGCCCAGGCGCTCGATCAGGTGAGCAGCTTCGCGCAGCAGCCCGGCCTCGATCCCGACCTGAGGCTGCAGCTTCTCGAGGCGATGGACGGCTTGGCGCGCACGGTCAAGATCCGCGCGCGTTTTGCGCGTCCGTCATGACGCGGAGTCATTCCAGCGCGCCGCCGGCGTAGGCGCGCTCGATCTCGGCGCTGAACTCCTTCTGAACCCGGTCGCGCCTGACCTTCATGGTCGGCGTGAGCAGGCCGTTGTCTACCGTCCACGGGTCGCGGCACGCGACCACCCGCCGCACGCGGATGTAGCGCGGGAATTCCTTGAGGCGGTCGTTCGCCCGCTGGATCAGGCTCTTTTCGTCGGTCTCCCGGGTGACGGTGACCAAGGTCAGGAAGGGCTTGCCCTCGCCAACCAGAATCGCCTGCTCGAAGACCTGATCCCCGAGAATCGCCAGCTCCACGTCCTGCGGCGGCAGCTTCTCGCCGTTGGATAGCACCAGTACGTCCTTCAGTCGCCCGCGAATGAAGATACGGCCGTCCCTGATTTCCGCGAGATCGCCGGTGTGCAACCAGCCTCCTTCCAGCGACTTCGCGCTCGCTTCAGGGTTGTTCCAGTATCCCTTCATGATGCTGGGGCCACGCACGAGCAGCTCGCCGCTCCCCGCGATCCGTGCTTCGATGTTCTCCAGCGGCGCGCCGACCGACTCCGGGACGTTGGATTCCGGGCGGTTCACCGAGATCACCGGAGACGCTTCGGTCATGCCGTAGCCCTGCAGCACCGGGAGCCCCAGTCCGATGAACAGCCACGCGATCGACGGATCGAGCGGGGCGCCACCCAGGACGGCGAGCCTCATTCTGCCGCCCAGCCTTCCCAGCACGGGCTCCGCGATCCGTCCGCGCAGCAGCACAAGGAGCACGCGATCGAGAAACCCGGCTTCGCCGCGCACCTCGCGTCCGCCCGCCCCGACCACGAGATTGAACACGCGCTTCTTCGCCGGAGACTTGGCGAGCGCCTCCTGGACGCGCGCGGCGAATTTCTCGAACACGCGGGGGACCGCGAACATCACGGTCGGCCGCTCGGTAGCCAGGTCCTCGACCAGCTGCGGCACCGATCGCGCGAACGCGACCTTGGCTCCAAGGGATAACGGAAGGTAGTAGCCCCCGGTGCGCTCGAACATGTGAGAAAGCGGCAGCAGCGACAGGAAAACGTCGTCGCGTCGCGCAATCCCTAGCCGATCGCACCCCGACACGTTCGCCAGGATGTTGCCATGGGTGAGCATCACGCCTTTGGGTTTCCCCGAGGTGCCCGAGGTGTAGCAGATCGTCGCGAGCGCGCCGTCCTGGAGCGCGACCGCTTCGAACTCGCCCGCCTGTCTCGGCAGCGCCGCCTCGATGGAGTCCTCGGCGCGATCTGCGCTGAGGCACAGCACGCGCGGCAACGGTCCGCCCAGCGCTTCGTGCGAGCGTGCCAGCGCCGTGGCCATTCGGCTGTTCTCGGCGACCAGCAGGCGCGCGCCGCTGTTTTGCAGGCACCAGGCGACGTTCTCGGGGTTGTCGTCGGAGTACAGCGGCACGACGACCAATCCCAGGCCGAGCGCGGCCTGGTCCGCGGCAATCCAGTGGATGCCGTTCTTCATGCAAAGCGCCAGGCGGTCGCCTTGCGCGAATCCCTCGCTTCGCAGAAACGCCTGCCACCGCGCGGCGTACGCCGCGATCTCTCGCGCCGAGACGTCGCGCCAGGCGCCCTCGATGTGCTGGCGATAGAGGGTGCGCTCGGGCGTGGCGAGTTGCGCCTTCAGAAGACTCGCGATGTTTGCCATGGCCGCGCCTGTGCTAGGCTCCCCCTCCCGTCGAGCCACCCTTCACTGATTCATCATGCTGAATCGGCCGTGACCCCGCAAGCCTTCTTCGCCTCCTGCCCGCGCGGCCTCGAGGCGCTTCTCGCACAGGAACTGCAGACCCTGGGCGCGCCGAAGGTCGGGGCCGTCCCGGGAGGAGTGGCCTTCGAAGGCGAATTCCGCCTCTGCTACCGCGCCAACCTCGAGTCGCGCCTCGCGACCCGCGTTCTCGCGCGGGTCGGGCAGTGTCCGTACCGCAACGAGCGGGACGTGCACGAGGGTGCACTCGCGGTGAAATGGCCCGACTGGTTCGGCGACCGGCGGACGATCCGCGTCGACGTCAAGGCGGCCCGTTCCCCGCTGAGGAGCCTCGATTTCGCCACTCTGACGATCAAGGACGCGGTCTGCGACCGATTCCGGGCCGACCGCGGCCGCCGCCCCGACGTCGATACCCGATCGCCCGACGTGCGTATCCAGGCTTTTCTGGACAGGAACACGGCCACCTTCTACCTCGACACCTCGGGCGAGGCGCTCAACCGGCGCGGCTACCGCACCGAAGCGGGCGAGGCCCCGCTCAAGGAGAACCTCGCCGCAGGCATCGTGCGCCTTGCCGGATGGCAGCCCGGGGAGGCCCTGCTCGACCCCATGTGCGGCAGCGGCACGATCGCCATCGAAGCAGCGATGATCGCGCTGGACGTCCCGCCCGGGCACGCGCGGGGGTTCGGCTTCGAGCGCCTGAGCGGCTTCGATCGCCGCACTTGGAGCGAGGTGCGCGACGCGGCGATCGCCCGCCGGCTGCCTTCGCGCCGCCTGCCGATCTTCGCCCGCGATCGCTACGGCGACGAGCTCAAGAAGGCGCGGGCCAACCTCGAGGCCGCGGGACTCGCGGATTGCGTCGAACTCAAGCAGGCGGATGTTCTCGATACCGGCGCGCCGGCCGCCTCCGGGGTCATGATCGCCAACCCGCCCTACGGGGCGAGGCTGGGCGAGGACGCGGCGCTCGCGGAGTTCTATCCGAAGCTCGGCGACACTCTGAAGAAGTACTACGCGGGGTGGCGGTGCTATTTCTTGTCGGGGGACACGCGGCTGCCCAAGCTCATCCATCTGAGCGCCTCGCGGCGCACGCCTCTCTACAACGGCCCGATCGAATGCCGCTTGTACGAGTACCAGATGGTCGCCGGGTCGAACCGCTAGCGCATCTGGTTGCGCGCGCTAGTGACCGCCAGGAAGATCTCGCGCAGGAACACCAGGAGCGAGAGGATGAAGGCGAGCATCGCGCCGATGAACAGCAGCCCGATGAACTTCGAGAGGTCGATGTTGATGAACGCGTCGACGAAGGCGACTGCGATCAGCAAGCCGACGAAGAGCGCGCATATCACGGCGAGCACCATAGCGCCATAGACGAGGCGCGTCCGGCGGCTGAGCAGGCTGAGCTCCTCGCGCGCCGCCTTCTGACCCTCGGGCTGGAGCTGGCGCAGTCGGTCTTCGAGCAGCCGGCTGCGGTCCACGGCGCGGCCGAGCCGGGTGGACAGCACGCCGATGATCGTGCCCACCGCAGTAAGCAGGAACACCGGAGCTACCGCGAGCTGGATGAGCCGCGCGACATCGGTCACATGTTCCATTTCGCCTCTCCCGGCGCCTTGGCGCCTACACCATCGCCTTGCGCAGCGCGTGCTTGAAGTGGTGGATGTGGTTGAGCGCCACCTTGAGCGCCTTGCGGTCCTTGGCGCCGAGCGCCTCGTCGCGCTTCTTCTGCCACTCGTGGATCTTCGCCTTGGTCGCGGCCTTGTCGATGCCCTTCACCTCGTGGTGCACGTGCATGTCGATGCCGAGCGCCTTGCACAGAGCGGCGAGAAGGTGGTCCTTGTTGAGCTGGGTGTAACCCTTGACCGCCTCGTGCTCGATGCCGGCGGCGATCTCTCGCAGCTCGGCGAGCGGCTTGGCTTTCAGCTCGGGGTAGGTATACGCCATAGAATCTCCGGAAGTGTGATGAAAGGAATCCGCCTCAGCCGGCGAGCAGCTTCTCGATGTCGCCCGCAAGCGCTTCGGGCTTGGTGGCCGTCGCGAATCGTTTGAACACCTTGCCGTCCCGCCCGAGAAGAAACTTGGTGAAATTCCACTTGATCGCCTCGGTTCCGAGGATGCCGGGGGCGGAGTGCGTCAGCCATTTGTACAAAGGATGC
>Ga0335079_10001494_pt1 | contig 26669 bp, 30 predicted proteins | sample Lox_Sample_33_FD_206719 | JGI IMG/M metagenome (GOLD analysis project Ga0335079, IMG submission 206719) | Soil microbial communities from Loxahatchee National Wildlife Refuge, Florida, United States - Lox_Sample_3.3 | ecosystem: Environmental > Terrestrial > Soil > Wetlands | place: USA...
CGCCCGCGCCGACCACCGGATCGCCATGCTCGGGGCCGTCACGGGCCTCGTCTCGCGGGAGGGCGTCGACCTCGTTGACCCCGACTGCGTGGCTATAAGCTTCCCCGGTTTCTTCGAGCTAGTCGACCAACTCGTACAACGATGATCGTGGCCATCGACGGACCGGCGGGTGCGGGCAAGAGCACCGTCGCCAGGCAGCTCGCGGAGCGGCTCGGCTTCGGCTACCTCGACACCGGCGCGATGTACCGCGCGCTCACCTGGCTCGCGCTGCGCGAAGGGTTGCCGCTCGGCGATGCCGATCCTGTCGGCGAGCTCGCGCGGCGCAACCCGGTCACCTTCGACGACGGGGGGCGCGTGTTCATCGCCGGGGTCGACGTCACCTCGGGCATCCGGCAGTCGCGCATCGACCGGATGGTGTCGGTGGTCGCGCGCCACTCGGCCGTGCGCGAGGTGATGCGCGAGCGGCAGCGGGCCCTGGCGGCGCGCGGGAACATCGTGATCGAAGGCCGGGACATCGGCACGATCGTCGTGCCCGCCGCGGAGGTGAAGGTCTACCTCAAGGCCGATCCCGCGATCCGCACGCGCCGGCGGCAGGCCGAACGGCCCGACATCGGCGCCGACGCGCTCGCCACCGACCTGCGCAGCCGCGACGAGTCGGACAAGGGCCGCATGCAGCCGGCGCCCGACGCGACGCAGATCGACACGACCGACCTTCAGGTCGACGACGTCGTCGCGCAGATCGAGCAGCTCGTCCGCGCGCGGCTCGTCGCGTCGCCGTGAGCTCCGAGGCCGCCTGGCGCTACGGCCGGCCGACGCTGGGCGGAGCCGCACGGATCTTCGCGCGGCCGATGGCGTTCGGGGCCGACCGCGTTCCGGCGAGCGGCGGGCTCGTGTACGCGATCAACCACCTGCACTGGATCGACATTCCGGTGGTCGGCGTGCTGTCGCCGCGCAACATCGACTACGTCGCCAAGGTCGAGGCGATGAAGTACCCAGGGCTCGGCGACTTCATCCGCCTGTTCGGGACGATCGCCGTCCGCCGCGGCGAGTCCGACCGCGACGCCGTGCGGATGATGCGCGAGGCGGCCCGCGGGGGCCGCGTCGTCGGGCTGTTCGTCGAGGGCACGCGCCAGAAGAGCGGACGTCCGGGCCAGGCGCAGCCGGGCGCCGCGATGGTCGCCCTCCAGGAGGACGTACCGGTCGTCCCGATCGCGGTGTACGGCACGCAGTTCTGGAAGATCGGCAACTTCGCGCCGTGCTCGGTCGCCTTCGGGGCGCCGGTCACCTTCCCCGGTGTGCAGAAGAACGGCCGCGGGTACAAGGAGGCGACGGCCGAGATCGAGCGCCGCATCAACGTGCTGTTCGACTGGCTCGCCGACGTGCACGTCCGCGGGCGCGAGCCCGGCCTCGTCCCGCCCGTATGAGCCGTAGGCTCGACGGAGGCTCCAAAGAGCGGAGGCGCCGGCTTTGCCGGCGCTGGAGCGGAGCCTGATGAAGGGCACGGTCGCGATCGTCGGCTTTCCGAACGTCGGCAAGTCGACGCTGATCAACCGGCTCACCGGCTCGCGCGCCGCCGTCGTGCACGCGACGCAGGGCACGACGCGCGACCGCAAGGAGCTCGTCTGCGAGTGGAACGGCGAGGAGTTCACGCTGATCGACACCGGCGGCGTCGATCTCGCCGACCGCGACCACATCACCTCGCAGATCGCCGTGCAGGCGCAGGCGGCGATCGCCGACGCCGACCTCGTCCTGTTCGTCGTCGATGCGCGCGCGGGTGTGACGCCGGGCGACGAGGAGCTCGCGCAGCTCCTGCGGCGTTCGAAGAAGCCGGTGCTGTTGCTGGCGAACAAGATCGACGATCCGGCGCAGGAGCACCTCGCGCTCGATCTGCACCGGCTCGGATTCGGCGACCCGGTCGCGATCTCCGGCCTGCACGGCACCAACGTCGGCGACCTGCTGGACGAGATCCTCGAGCGACTGCCGGGCACCGACCGGCAGCCGGTCGGCGACGAGGCGATCCGCGTCGCGATCCTCGGGCGGCCGAACGTCGGCAAGTCGTCGCTCTTCAACCGGCTCGTCGGCGAGGAGCGCACGATCGTGAGCGAGGTCCCCGGCACGACGCGCGACTCGATCGACACCGTGATCGAGCGCGACGGGCGTACGTTCGTGCTCGTCGACACGGCCGGCCTGCGCCGCAAGCGGCGCCAGCGGCAGGGCATCGAGTACTACTCGGAGCTGCGCGCGCTCGACGCTGCCGAGCGCGCCGACGTGGCGCTCGTCCTGATCGACGCGAGCCAGGGGATCGTCGAGGGTGACATCACCGCGGTCGAGGTCGCGCGCAAGGCGCACTGCGCGACGCTGATCGTCCTGTCGAAGTGGGACATCGGGCAGGTGACGATCGAGGAGATCCGCCCGGAGCTGCAGCGGCGCCTGCGGCAGCGCCCGCCGTTCATCACCGTCTCGGCGCACAGCGGCCGCGGCGTGTCGCGGCTGCTCGACCGTGTCGCCGAGCTGTTCGACAAGTACGCCAGCCGCGTCCCGACGCCGGAGCTGAACCGGTTCCTCGCCGACGTGCGCGCCGCGCGCCAGCCGCCTTCGAAGGGCGCGCGGCGGCTCAACCTCCTCTACGGCGCGCAGGTCGAGAGCCGGCCGCCGCGGTTCCGCTTCACGGTCAACGATCCCGGGCTGATCACCCGCGACTACGGCTACTGGGTGGAGAATCAGCTCCGCGAGCGGTTCGAGCTGGAGGGTGTGCCGGTGGCGATCGACTTCCGAAAGCGGACGTGAACGTCGTCGTCGTCGGCGGCGGGGCCTGGGGGACGGCCTTCAGCGCCCTGCTCGGGCAGCGCGGCCACGACGTCACGCTGGCGACGCGCGCCACGATCGACGAGGCGCCGTACGAGGACGCCGAGCTGGTCGTGATCGCCGTCCCGAGCAGTTCGTTCCGCGAGGCGATCGGCCACGTGCGCGGCAGCGCGCCCGTGTTGAGCCTGGTCAAAGGGCTGGACCCGCCGACCGGCGACAGGCTCTCGACGCTCGTCGAGGACCGGCCGGTGGCGGTGCTCTCGGGGCCGAACATGGCCGAGGAGGTGGCGGCCGGGCTTCCGGGCGCGACGGTGATCGCGTCCGAGGACGAGGAGCTCGCCCGGGAGCTGCAGGAGGCGATCAACTCGCTGGCGTTCCGCGTCTACGTGAACACCGACCTGGTCGGCGTCGAGCTCTGCGCGGCTGCCAAGAACGTGATCGCACTGGCGGCGGGGGGCGTCGACGGGCTCGGGCTCGGCGACAACGCCAAGGCGGCGCTGATCACGCGCGGGCTGGTCGAGATGGCGCGCCTCGGCGAGGCCTGCGGGGCCGAGCCGGAGACGTTCTTCGGGCTGGCCGGGATGGGCGACCTGATCGTCACGTGCTGGCACCCCTCCGGGCGCAACCGGCGGGCGGGGGAGCTGATCGCGCGCGGCTTCTCAGCCGACGCGGCGCGGGCGGAAATCGGGCAGGTGGTCGAGGGGCTGACGACCGCGCCGGTGCTGCGCGACCTCTCGCACCGCCTGGGGATCGAGCTGCCGATCACCGAAGGCGTGTGCGCGGTGCTGGAAGGGCTGTCGCTCGACGAACTCCTCGCCTCGCTGATGGGGCGGCGCCCCACGGACGAGTAGGGGGGTCGCGGAGGTAGACCGGCGCCGTTACTCTGAGGCGCACGATGGCGGCGCGCAGCTTCCTGTTCACGTCGGAGTCGGTGACCGAAGGCCACCCCGACAAGATCGCGGACCAGATCTCGGACGCCGTGCTCGACGCGGCGCTCGCGAACGACCCCTCGAGCCGTGTCGCGTGCGAGACGCTGATCACCACGGGCCTCGTCGTCGTCGCGGGCGAGATGACGACGGAGACGTACATCGACATCCGTCAGATCGTGCGCGAGACGATCCGGAACATCGGCTACACGCGCGCGAAGTACGGGTTCGACGCCGAGACGTGCGGCATCGTCGTCGCGATCGACGAGCAGTCGCCTGACATCGCCCTGGGCGTCGACAACGCCTACGAGGTGCAGCACGATCCCGGCGACGACGATCCGCTCGACAAGATCGGCGCCGGCGACCAGGGGATGATGTTCGGGTACGCGACGAACGAGACGCGCGAGCTGATGCCGCTGCCGATCATGCTCGCGCACCGCATCACCAAGCGGCTGTCCGAGGTGCGCAAGGCCGACGTGCTGCCGTACCTGCGGCCGGACGGCAAGGCGCAGGTGTCGGTGCGCTACGAGGTCGACGCCGACGGCCGCCAGCGGCCGGTCGCGATCGAGCGCGTCCTGATCTCGACACAGCACCGTGAAGGTCTCGACGCCGACTCGCTGATCAAGCCCGACCTGATCGAGCACGTGCTGCGGCCGATCCTGCCCAAGGAGCTGTACGACGAGAAGCAGTTCGACGATCCGGACTTCGTCTACGTGAACCCGACGGGCAAGTTCGTGATCGGCGGGCCGATGGGGGACACGGGCCTGACCGGGCGCAAGATCATCGTCGACACCTACGGGGGCGCCGCGCCGCACGGCGGCGGCGCCTTCTCCGGCAAGGACCCGACGAAGGTCGACCGCTCGGCCGCGTACGCGGCGCGGTACGTCGCGAAGAACGTCGTCGCGGCCGGGCTCTCCGAGCGCTGCCAGGTGCAGGTCGCGTACGCGATCGGCGTCGCCCGGCCGTTCTCGGTGCTCGTCGAGACGTTCGGGACGCACGCGGAGGGGATCACGCCGGAGCGGATCTCCGAGCTGGTCTCGGAGCACTTCGACCTGCGGCCGGCGGCGATCCTGCGCGATCTCGACCTGCGCCGGCCGATCTACTCGAAGACCGCCGCGTACGGCCACTTCGGCCGCGACGACCACGACTTCACGTGGGAGCGCACCGACAAGGCCGAGGCGCTGCGCGAGGCCGCCGGGCTGAGCAAGCGCGAGCCGACCCCCGCCTAGCGCCGCCGCGGAACAAGGTGGACGACAAGCGCCGCCAAGCGTTCATCGGGAAGGTCGACGCACAGTCTCAGGAGCGAGGCTGGTTCTTCGGTCACTTCATGGACGAGCCGCTGCTCCGATCCGACCTCGTCGAGGTGACGTGGCAGCGGCTCCCGGAGCGGGTGCCGGCCGACGACCAGCGCCACCTCCACCGGCAGACCGTCGAGATCAACGTCGTGATCGCGGGAACGATCGAGCTGAGGATCAACGACGTCGCACACACCTTCCGGCGGGGCGACTTCTTCGTGATCTGGCCGGAGGCGGTCGTCAGCGACGTGCGGAGCGATGCCGACGCCGAGATGATCGTGATCCGGGCGCCGAGCGTTCCCGGAGACAAGTTCCCGGCGCCCAAGTAACAGACTGTTACAAGGGCACGGTTTCGTGACGGTTCGGGCGGCCGCTACGCGGTCGGGCGCACGTAGAGGCCGGCCGCGGCCTTCTCGCCGATCGCCTGCTCGCCGCCGCCGACGGTGACGCGGAACTGTCCCGCGGCCGACTCGACGGCGCGCACCTCGAGCTCGGCTCCGGGCACGAGGCCGCGGTCGTAGAACCAGTGCAGCAGGTCGCCGTCGTGCTCGGCGAGGCGGACGATCGTCGCGCGCCCTCCCGGCTCGAGCTCGGCGAGCGGCTTCAGCTCGCGGTTCTCGGCCTGCTCGAAGTCGGGGTCGACCGGCCAGCCGTGCGGGCAGCGGTCGGGGTTTCCGAGCTTCTCGGAGATCCGGTCGACCATGTCGTCGGAGAACGTGCCGCCGAGCTCGTCCGCGTGCACGTGCGCCTCGGCCGCGGTGTAGCCCATGAAGTCGGTCAGCAGCCGTTCGATGATCCGGTGCTTGCGCACGACGTGCTCGGCGCGCTCGCGGCCGGCCGGGGTGAGGATCGCCTCCTTGTGCTCGCCGCGCTCGACGAGCCCGTCGGCCTCGAGCCGCTTCAGCATCTCCCCGGCCGAGGCGCGCGAGACGCCGAGCATCTCGGCGACGCGCGAGGCCAGTGTCGGCGCGCCGGTGGTGGCCGGCCGGTACTCGCCGATCGGGAACGCGAGGAAGTAGATCGTCTCCAGGTAGTCGTCGACGCCGTGGCTCGTCATGCCGTCGATCGTAGATGACCTGCGCCGCCCTGGGGCCCGGCAGACCCCTGACGTACCCTGGGCGTTCTGAGCGCCTTCTGGCATGCGGTCACCGTCTTCTTCGACCACCTCACGGATGTCGGATGGACGGCGTTCGGGCTCGCGATCGCCTGCCACATCGTGAAACTGCTGCTGCGGGCGCGCGCCTGGCAGAACATCGTCAAAGCCGCGTATCCGCAGAATCCACCGCGCTACCGGAGCGCGCTCGGGGCGTACGCGGCGGGGGTCGGGGTCAACTCGGTCGTCCCGGCGCGCGGCGGCGACGTCGTCAAGCTCTACCTGCTCAAGCAGCGGGTCGATGGCTCGACGTACGCGACGCTGACGCCGACCCTGATCGTCGAGACGCTGTTCGACTTCGTCGTCTCGGGGGCGATCCTCATCTGGGTCCTCTCGATCGGCGTGCTCCCCGCGCACGAGGTGTACGCGCGCATCCCGACCGTCGACTGGGGCTGGTTCGTCGAGCACGAGAAGTTCAGCGGCGTCCTCGTGGTGGCGCTGCTGGTCGCGGCGCTGATCGTCTTCGTGATCGCGCGGCAGCACTACCGGCGCTTCCGCGCCCGCGTCGCGCAGGGCTTCACGATCATGCGCGACCCGCGACGGCTCGTCACCGGCGTGTTCGTGCCGCAGGCGCTCTCGTGGGTGTTCCGCATCGCCTGCGTCTTCTTCTTCCTGCGCGCCTTCCACGTCAACGCGACCTTGCACAACGCGCTGCTCGCCCAGGCGGTCGAGTCGCTCGCGACGCTCTTCCCGGCGACTCCGGGCGGGGCCGGGACGAAGCAGGGGCTGATCGTCTACCTGTTCCGCGGCGAGGCGATCTCGAAGAGCCTGCTGCTCGCGTTCAGCGTCGGTATGAACCTCGCGCTCGTGGTCACGAACCTCGTCTGTGGGCTGATCGCGATCGTGCTGATGGCGCGGACGCTCTCCTTCAAGCGGCTGCGCGCCGCCGAGGCCGCCGACCGCGAACAGGCGGCGAAGCCTGCCTGACGTGGGATACGCGTCCGTCTATCCGCTCGTCGCGGCGCGCGCGGTCGCGCGCGAGTTCACCTACGAGGTGGGAGACGACGTCGAGGTCGGCTCGATCGTCGTGATCCCGTTTGGGCGCTCGCGCGCCCGCGGGATCGTCGTCGAGCTGCAGGACGCACCGCCGCCGGGCGTCGACGCACGCGCGGCCGAGGCGGTCGTGGGTGCGATCCCGCCGGCACTGGTCGAGCTCGCGCGCTGGCTGGCCGACTACTACGGCTCGACGCCCGCGCGTGCGCTCGCCCTGGTCGCGCCACGGCTGCCGAAGCGGCGGAAGGAGCAGGCGCCGCCCGGCGAACGGCAGGAGCTCGCGGACGCGGCTCCGGCGCCGGAGGCCTCGCCCGAGCAGCGCGCCGCCGTCGAGCGGATCGTCGCCGCGATCGACGCGGGCGGCGGCAACTTCCTGCTCCACGGCGCCACCGGCTCGGGGAAGACGGAGGTCTACCTCCAGGCGTGCGCGGCGGCGCTCGAGCGCGGTCTGGGCTCGATCGTGCTCGTCCCAGAGATCGCGCTCGCCCCGCAGACCGTCGGGCGCTTCCGTGCGCGCTTCGGCGACCGCGTGGCCGTGCTGCACTCGGCGCTGACCGAGGCGGAGCGCCGCGACGAGCGCGAGCGGGTCATGCGCGGTGAGGCCCGCGTCGTCGTCGGCGCGCGCTCGGCGGTCTTCGCGCCGGTCCGCGGGCTGGGGCTGATCGTCGTCGACGAGGAGCACGACCAGTCGTACAAGCAGGACGCCGACCCGCGCTACGACGCGCGCACGGTCGCGGCAAAGCGCGCCGCGCTCGAGCATGCGGTCGCGGTGTTCGGCTCCGCGACGCCGCGGCCGGAGAGCTGGGCGACGCTCGAGCGGCTCACGCTCGGGGGCCGGATCGGCGCCGAGCTCCCGCCGGTGCGGATCGTCGACCTGCGACGGGAGGCCGGTTATCCGCTGTCGGCGCCGCTGCTCGCCGAGCTGCGCGGCGTCGCCGAGCGACGGTCGAAGGCGATCCTCCTGCTCAACCGGCGTGGGGTCGCGCCCGCGCTGCACTGCCGCGCGTGCGGCACGACGATCCGCTGCCCCAACTGCGACGTCGCGCTCGTCCTGCACGCCGATTCGCACCTGCGCTGCCACCACTGCGGCTTCGCCGTCGTCTCGCCGGAGACGTGTCCCACATGCGGCTCGCCCGACCTGGCGCGCCTCGGCGCGGGCACGCAGCGGCTCGAGCGCGAGCTCGCACGCGAGGTGCCGGAGCTCGAGCTGATCCGGCTCGACGCCGACGCCGTGGCGCGCCCCGAGGAGCTCGCGGCGTCGTTGCGCCGCTTCCGCGAAGCGGAGGGCGCGGTGCTCCTCGGCACGCAGATGGTCGCCAAGGGCCACCACTTCGAAGGCGTCGAGCTGGCGGCGGTCGTCGACGCCGACACCGGGCTCGCCCTGCCCGACTTCAGGGCCGAGGAGCGCACGTTCCAGCTGATCACGCAGCTCGCGGGGCGGAGCGGGCGCGATGCGCCGGGCCGCGTGATCGTGCAGACCTTCCAGCCCGATGCGCGCCCGATCGTCTATGCGGCCCGCCACGACGTGCCGCGCTTCCTCACGGAGGAGCTCGAGCGCCGCAAGGCGCTCGGATACCCGCCGTTCGCGCACATCGTCCGGATCGTCGTCAGCGGGCCGTCGCCGGAACCGGTGCTGCGCGCGCTGCAGGAGGTGCGCGCCGGCATCGAGGGCGCCGAGCTGCTCGGCCCGGCGCCCCTTCTGCGTCTGCGCGGCCGCCACCGCGCCCAGCTCGTGGCGAAGACGAAGCAGCCGCGCCGCCTCGCCGCCCAGGCCGCCCGGCTGCTTGCCGCCGCCGCGCCGGCGATGCGCCGGGCCGGGTTGACGGCGGTGGTCGACGTCGATCCGCAGAGCCTCTAGCGCTGGCACGATGGGGCCGTGAAGAGCAGGCGGCCCGAGGAGATCATCGGCGAGTGGGGCGTGCGCGACGTGACGCCGCCGTCGCAGGTCGAGCGGGAGCGGCTCGCCGCAGACCGCGATCTCAACCCGCTCGGCGGCCGGCCGCTGCCGCGGCGACTCCGCAACTTCCGGACCGAGGCGGACAACTTCATCACCTCGGTCGGCGGCCCGCTCCCGTACATGCTGCGGCTGCGCCAGATCGAGGAGGAGACCGAGCGGCACCGCGAGCGGCTGCGCGAGGCCTACGCCGAGGCCGATCCCGGCGACTGGCGCCGGATCGCCGAGCGCTGGGACTTCGGCGAGGTCAACGACCTGATCGAGCGCCACAACCGCTGGTACCCGGTCGAGGCGCGCCTCGCGATGAACCCGCGCACCCGCGACTTCGTCAAGATCGGCGGCCGCGACTACCGCCGCGAACCGCTCGACGCCACCTGGATCCTCGGCCAGTTTCCGGCCGTTCCGTAGACTGCCGGGCCGATGTCGGATCACGATCACCACCACGGGCACGACCACGACCACGAGGACGACGAGCTCGACGAGGACGCCGCCGCCGAGGCGGAGGTGGAGGCGCGCCGGCAGCTCGCGCTCGCCCAGATCCGGCAGTACGGCGACCCGGTGCTGCGCATGCAGGCGAACGAGGTCGTCGAGGTCGACGACGACGTGCGCAGGCTGGTCGAGCGCATGACGTCGCTGATGGAGGACGCGCAAGGGGTGGGTCTCGCGGCGACGCAGGTCGGCATCCTGCGGCGCCTGTTCGTGTTCGTGAACGGCGACGACGGCCCGCAGGCGATCGTCAACCCGACGATCATTGAGCGGGCGGAGGAGACGGACTCGGACGAAGAGGGCTGCCTCTCGCTCCAGGGCGTGAAGGTGCCGGTCGAGCGGTCGGTGCGCGTCGTTCTCGAAGGGCTCGACGCGAACGGCAAGCCGGTGCGCTACGAGCTCTCAGACTACGACGCCCGCGTCGTGCAGCACGAGCTCGACCACCTCGACGGCGTGCTGATCATCGACCGCACCGACGACGAGCACCGCAGAAACGCGCTCCGCATCCTGCGGCCGCGCGTCGTCCTGCGGTGACGGTCGCCTTCGCGGGCACCGCACCGCTCGCCGCAGGCGTGCTCGAGCGGCTCGCCGCGACGCGGCCGATCGCCTACCTGCTCACCCGCCCCGATGCACCGCGCGGCCGCGGACGGCGGCCGGGCGCTCCACCCGCGAAGCTGGCGGCCGAGCGGCTCGGGATCGCCGTCCACCAGCCGGAGCGGCCGGACCTGCCGAAGCCGGTCGACCGCGTGGTCGTGTGCGCGTACGGGCTCTACATCCCGCCGCGGCTGCTCGAGCAGTCGCTCTGGCTGAACGTGCACCCGTCGCTGCTGCCGCGCTGGCGGGGCGCGGCGCCGGTCGAACGCGCAATTCTCGCGGGCGACGCCGAGACCGGCGTGACCATTCACGAGACCGTGGCGGAGCTCGATGCCGGGCCGATCGCCGCGCAGGAGGCGTTCGCGATCGGCGACCTGGACGCCGGCGGCGTGTACGAGCGCTCGGCCGAGGTGGCGGCGCGGCAGCTCGCCGAGGTGCTCGACGACCCGGTGTTCACGCCGCAGCCCGAGGAAGGCGCGACGTACGCCGAGAAGATCGCACCCGCCGACCGCGAGCTCGATCTCTCCGACCCCGTCGATGCCTGGCGGCGCGTGCGGGCCCTGTCGCCGCACATCGGCGCCTGGACGACGATGCACGGCCGCCGCGTGACCGTGTGGCGCGCGCGGCTCGAGGGCGGCGCGTTCGTCCCGGAGATCGTGCAGCCGGAGGGCCGGCGGCAGATGACGTACGACGAGTTCCTGCGTGGCGTCCGGTGATCGCGCCGGCGCGTCGCGCGGCGTTCGACGTCGTCCGCCGCACCTTCGAGGACGACGCGTACGCCGACCGTGCGCTCGTGTCGGCGGTCGAGAGTCTCGATGCGCGCGACCGCGCGCTCGCGCAGCGGCTGGCGTTCGGCACCGTGCAGCGCGTCCGCGTGCTCGACTTCGGGATCGAGCAGCTCGGCAAGCGTCCCGTGCGCAAGCTCGACCCGCCCGTGCGGGCGTCGCTGCGCCTCGGCGCCTACCAGCTCGCCTTCACCGACCTGCCGCAGCACGCGATCGTCGACGACGCGGTCGAGCTCGTGCGCGCTGCGGGCCGCGAGCGCGCGGTGCCGTTCACAAATGCAGTGATGCGCCGGCTCGCGGGCGGCCTGCGCGGGCTGGTCGCGTCGCTTCCGGCCGGGCCGGTCAAGGAGTCGTACCCGGACTGGATCGCGGAGACCTGGGCGCGCGATCTCGGAGCCGAGGAGGCGCTCGATCTGATGCGGGCGCAGAACGAGCCGCCCGCGCTCGAGGTGCGCGCGGCGACGCCGGTCGGAACGGCGACCGACGTGCCGGGCGCGTACGTCGTCGACCGCGTCGATCCGCGGCGCATGCGCCCGATGAGCCGCGCCTCGCAGCTCGCGGCGCTCGTCGTCGGGGCGCGCGAGGGAGAGCGGGTGCTCGACGCGTGCGCGGCGCCGGGCGGCAAGTCGTCGATCCTGGCCGAGCGGGCGCAGGTGACCGCGGTCGAGATCCACCCCGGCCGGGCGGCCGCGCTCGCCGAGCAGCGCCTGCCCGGCGTCGACGTGGTCACCGCCGACGTGCGAGAACTGGCCGCGGACGGTTTCGACAGGGCGCTCGTCGACGCGCCCTGCTCCGGGCTCGGCGTCCTGGCGCGCCGGCCCGATCTGCGCTGGCGCGCGCAGCCGCTGCCCGAGCTGCAGGGCGAGCTGCTCGCGGCCGCCGCGGAGCGGGTCAAGCCGGGCGGGCTCGTCGTGTATGCAGTGTGCACGCTGAACGCCGACGAGAACGAGGCCGTCGTCGACGCGTCCGGTCTCGACGTGGTGCCGCTGATCGAGTGGCCGCAGTACGCACATCCGCGGCGCCCCGAGTTCGTGCTCACGCTGCCGACCCGTGACCGTACGTCGGGTTTCTTCATCGCCCGGCTCCGGCGGCCTTTCTAGGATCGGGGCGATGGGGCCGATCGTTCGATGAGCCTCGAGCGCGCCGTCGAGCTCGCGCGCGCCGCGGGAGAGCGGGCGTATCCGAAGCCGACGGTCGGGGCCGTGCTCGTGCGGGACGGCGAGACGGTCGGCGAGGGCGTGACCGAGGCGGGCGGGCGCCATGCCGAGGTCGTGGCGCTGGCGGCCGCCGGCGAGCGTGCGCGCGGCGCGACGATGTACGTGACGCTCGAGCCGTGTGCGCACCACGGCGCGACCCCGCCCTGCGCCGACGCGATCGTGGCCGCAGGCGTCGCGCGCGTGGTCGTCGGGGTGCGCGATCCGAACCGGGAAGCTGCGGGCGGCGCCGATCGGCTGCGCGCGGGCGGGGTCGAGGTCGAGGTGGCGGACGACTGGGGCTCGCGCGTGCTGCACGGTGCGTGGCGGACGTGGGTCGTCGAGGGCCGGCCGTTCGTCGTCTTCAAGGCGGCGGTGACGCTCGACGGCGCGATGGCGGTGCCGGGTCGCCGGTGGCTGTCAGGCGAGGAGAGCCGAAAGCTCGTTCACGAGCTGCGTGCGCAGGTCGACGCGGTGGCGGTCGGGGGCGGAACGGCGCGGGCCGACCGGCCCCGGCTGGATGCCCGCGACGTCCCGACGCCGCGCGGCCAGCCGCGGCGCCTCGCCTTCTCGCGTGGGCCGCTCCCGGACGGCGTCGACCTGGAGCTGCGGACGGAGCCGCTGGCCGAGGAGTTGCGCGCGCTGGCCGGGGAGGGCGTCCAGTCGCTCCTGCTGGAGGGCGGGCCGACCCTGGCGGCAGCGTTCCTCGAAGCCGACCTCGTCGACCGGCTGCTGCTGTTCGTCGCCCCGATCCTCGGCGGCGAGGGGCCTAGGTTCGCGGCTCCGCTACCCTCCGCGCGGGCGCTCTCGCACCTCTCGGCTCGGCCGGTGGGCGAGGACGTGCTCCTCGACGCGTATGTCCACGAACCCTGAATCCCTGCGCCGCGCCGACGACGAGATCGTCACGCTCCTCTCGCACTGGCTCACGCGCCAGCTCGGCAACGACGAGCTGCGGCGGAAGGTGGAAGAGATCGGGACGGACGAGCTCGCGCCTGCGCAGCGCGATGCCGTGAACGAGCTGCTCGCGGAGCTCAGGAACGCGGCGCCGGGCGAGCGGGGGATGCTCGAGGTCGTCGTGCGCGAAACCGTCGAGACGCTCGTCTACGGCGACTGAGCGGGCTCCGCGGGGCGGCGGGGGGCCCGCGCGTGACGGTTCCGTATCGGCGGCTGGCACCGGGCATGTCCACCACGGCGCATGCCGCGGCCGGACGATGTTCAGCGCCCCCGTTGTCGGCCGTCCCGGCCGGTCTGCAGGGAAATCGTCGCGCAGCCGACGGGCGCCGGCCAGTGCGCGTTTCTGACTTGGCGCACTTTCGGCGCAGAGTCACAACGGCGCCTGGCACCAGTACGGTTCACAGCGCGATGTTCACGGGCCTGATTCGCGAGGTTGGGCGAGTCGCCGCGGTCGACGGCGGCGCCGACGGCGTCCGGCTGACGATCGACGCGCCCGAGACCGCCCGCGAGGCCCGGCTCGGCGACTCGATCGCCCTGAGCGGCGTCTGCCTGACGGTCGTCGACTGCTCCGACGGCCGTCTCGCCTTCGACGCCGTCCCCGAGACGCTCGCCCGCTCCTCGCTGCAAACCCTCGAGCCGGGGTCGAGGGTCAACGTCGAGCCCGCCCTACGGGCCGGCGAGCCACTCGGCGGCCACTACGTCCAGGGCCACGTCGACGGCGTGGGCCGCGTCCGCTCGGTCGAGCCGGAGGGCGACGGCCGCCGCATCTGGGTCGACGCCCCGCCCGAGCTGATGCGCTACGTGGTCGAGAAGGGCTCCGTCGCCGTCGAGGGTACGAGCCTGACCGTCGCCGACCTCGACGAGGGCGGCTTCGCCGTCGCCCTGATCCCGCACACGCTGGGCGAGACGACGCTCGGCGGCCTCGAGCCGGGCGACAGCGTCAACCTCGAGGCCGACGTCCTCGCGAAATACGTCGAGAAGCTGCTCGCTCGCTAGCCTTCTCGCATGGCCGTCACCACGCCGTTCGCGACCGTCGAGGAGGCGATCGAGGACATCCGCGAAGGGCGGCTCGTGGTCGTCGTCGACGACCCGGACCGCGAGAACGAGGGCGATCTCGTCGTTGCGGCGCAGTTCGCGACGCCGGAGACGATCAACTTCATGGCGACCCACGCCCGCGGGCTCGTCTGCCTCTGCCTCACCGAGGAGCGCGCCGACTTCCTCGGCCTGCGCCCGATGACCGACCACAACGAGGCGCCGCTCGGCACCGCCTTCACCGTCTCGGTCGAGGCGCGCGAGGGCGTGACCACCGGCATCTCCGCCGCCGACCGCAGCCGAACGATCCAGGTCGCGATCCACCCCGACTCGACGCACCACGACCTCGTGCAGCCCGGGCACATCTTCCCGCTGCGCGCGAAGCCGGGCGGGGTGCTCGAGCGCATCGGCCAGACGGAGGCCGCCGTCGACCTCGCGCGGCTCGCCGGGCTGACCGCGGCCGGCGTCGTCTGCGAGATCATGAACGAGGACGGCACGATGGCCCGCGTCCCCGACCTCGTGCCCTACTGCGAGCGGCACGGGCTGAAGATGATCACCGTCGCCGACCTCGTCGAGTACCGGCGACGCCACGAGCGGCTCGTCGAGCGCGGCGCCTCCGTGCGGCTGCCGACGGAGTACGGCGAGTTCACCGCCGTCGCATTCCGCGAGAAGCTGACCGGCAAGACGCACGTCGCACTCGTGCGCGGCGACGTCGACGGCGCCGAGAACGTGCTCGTGCGCGTCCACTCCGAGTGCCTGACCGGCGACGTCTTCCACTCGCTGCGCTGCGACTGCGGCGAGCAGCTCGAGCAGGCACTGGCGCAGATCAACGCCGAGGGCGTCGGCGTTCTCCTCTACATGGCGCAGGAGGGGCGCGGCATCGGGCTGATCAACAAGCTGCGCGCCTACGAGCTGCAGGAGCAGGGGCTCGACACGGTGGAGGCGAACCTCGAGCTGGGCTTCCCGGCGGACGCCCGCGACTACGGCATCGGCAACCAGATCCTCGCCGACCTCGGCCTGACCACGATCCGTATCCTCACCAACAACCCGAAGAAGTTGACCGGCATCGACGGATTCGGCCTCACGGTCGTCGAACAGGTGCCGATCGAGGTCCCGCCGAACGACGAGAACCGCCGGTATCTGGCCGCCAAGCGGTCTAAGCTCGGTCACCGCCTGCACCACCAGGACCTGAAGAACCTCGACTACGAAGGGGAGGCCGAGTGAGCGACGGAATCGACGAGCGGCACGAGACGGTGGTGCCGAGCGGGCTCGAGCCCGAGGACGAGCAGGCGCCCGCGGAAACCGAGATCTATTCGGTCGCCGCCGATCCGGCCGACCCGCCGCCGATCGCGCTCGAGGAGACGCAGATCGCGCCGCCCGAGACCCTTCCCGACGCCGAGCCTGCCCAGGGCGGCGAGGCCTTCGAAGGATGGCCCGCCGCGCAGTCGTCGGCGGTGATCGAGGAGATGCCTGCCGAGGTGAGCGTCGAGCACGTCCGCGGCGAGATCGACGTCCCCGACGGGTTCGTCGTGCTCGAAGGGATGCCGCTCGGCAAGCGCCGCTCGGTCGGGATCGTCGTCTCGCGCTTCAACGGCGGCGTGACGACCCAGCTGCTCGAGAGCGCGCTCGAGGCGCTCGAGGCGGCCGGTGTCGCCAAGGACGCGATCACGATCCTCCCGGTGCCGGGCGCCTTCGAGCTGCCCCTCGCCGCAATGGCGCTGGCGAAGACCCGCCGCTACGCCTGCATCGTCGCCCTCGGCGCGATCGTGCGCGGGGAGACGCCGCACTTCGACTACGTGGCCTCCGAGTGCGCCTCGGGCCTCCAGCTCGCGGCGATCGAGACCGGCATCCCGGTGTCGTTCGGCGTTCTCACGGTCGACACCGTCGCGCAGGCGGAGGCGCGGATCCCCAAGGCTGCCGAGGCGGTCCGCTCGGCCCTCGAGATGGCCGATCTGTTCGCGCGTCTTCGTGCGAGCGCCCGCCAATAGCTACACTGCCGCCCGCGATGTCGAAGGTTTGCGCAGTCTGTGGGAAGAAGCCCGCGTTCGGCAACCACCGTTCGCATTCGATGGTCGCGACCAAGCGCCGCTTCGACCCGAACCTGCAGCGCGTCCGCGTGCTCCTGAAGGGCAAGCCGACCCGCGCCTACGTCTGCACGCGCTGCCTCAAGGGCGGCAAGGTCACCAAGGCCGTCTGAGCAACCGACAGCGCTCGACTAGGGTCTAACGCACGCTGTGGCGGACGACCTGACGCTTGAGCTCGAGCACGGGCGGCTCACGATCGCGCGGGATGCCGTCGCCGAGATCGTCGGCGAGACGACGCTCGCCTGCTACGGCGTCGTCGGGCTTTCGGCCGGCACGCGCATCGGGCGCGTCCTGCGCCGCGACGGCGTGACCATCGACGGCGACGCCCAGGCGCTCCGGATCGGAATCCACGTGGTGATCGAGCACGGGCTGAACCTCGCCGAGGTCGCGTCGACGATCCGCTCGCAGGTGGCGTACGAGGTCGAGCGGCTGACCGGGCTCACCGTCGCGGCGGTCGAGGTCGTGATCCAGCGCGTCAGGCAGAGCGCGTGACCCGGCGCGACCGCGTGCGCGAGCTGGTCGCCGGCGCGCAGGCGGCGATCGAGGCGAGCCGCACGCGCATCGACGACCTGAACGTCTATCCGGTGCCGGACGGCGACACCGGCACGAACCTCACGCTCACCGTCCGTGCGGTCGCCGAGGCGCTCGCCGCCGACGGCTCCGAGGAGCGCGCCGCGCTCGCGAAGGAGGTCTCGCGTGCGGCGCTGATGGGAGCCCGCGGCAACTCGGGCGTGATCCTCTCGCAGATCGTCCGCGGCGCGACCGAGGCGCTCGCCGAGAGCGACGACCTCGCCCGCATCTTCCGCTCGGCCTCCGACGCCGCCTACCGCGCAGTCAAGAAGCCGGTCGAGGGGACGATGCTGACCGCGATCGCCGCGATGGCGGACACCGCCGAGCACGGCGGCGACCTGCAGACGATCCTCGTGCGCGGCGACGACACCGTCGAGCGGACGCGCGACATGCTGCCCGTGCTGCGCGACGCAGGCGTCGTCGACGCGGGGGCCGCCGGGCTCGTCGAGATCGTGCGCGGCGTGACCGCGGCGCTGGAGGGGACGCCGCTGCCCGAGGCGCCCGAGCACGATGGCGAGCTCGGGCTCGGCGCGATCCACAGGGAGCTCTCGCGCTTCCGCTACTGCACCGTCTTCGTCGTCGAAGGAGAGGCCCTCGATGCAGACGCGCTCGAGGCGGAGCTCGAGCGGCTCGGCGACTCGCTGCTCGTCGTCGGCGACTCGAGCGCGCTCAAGGTGCACGTGCACACCGACGATCCCGGTCGCGCCCTCTCGCTCGGCGTCGCGCGCGGGATCGTGGGCGGGGTCGAGGTGGCGAACATGCACGAGCAGACCCTGGAGCGAGAGGAGCGGCTGCTGCACGCGGTCCCGGTCGTCGCCCGCCAGGCCTGCGCCGTCGTCGCGGTCGTGTCGGGCGACGGCAACCGCCTGCTGGCCGAGAGCCTCGGCGCGACGGTCGTCGACGGCGGCCGCACGATGAACCCGTCGACCGCGGATCTCTTGGCGGCGATCGAGACGGCAGGGGGGAAGGAGGTCGTCGTGCTCCCCAACAACGGCAACGTGATCATGAGCGCCGAGCAGGCGGCCGAGCACGCGGCGGAGCCCGTGCGCGTCGTGCCGACGCGCTCGGTCCAGGCCGGGTTGGCGGCGCTGGTCGCGTTCGATCCGACGCAGGGCGCCGACGTCAACGCCGAGGCGATGGCAGAGGTGGTCGACGCGGTCGCCACGGGCGCGATCACGATCGCGTCGCGCGACGTCGTCCTCGACGGGATCGACGTGCACAAGGGTCAGTGGCTGGGCCTCGCCGGCGAGACGCCGGTCGCCGGAGGCGAGGCGTTCGACGAGGTCGCGCGAGCCGTGCTTGCCCGGCTGCTCGACGAGCCGCGCGGCGTGCTCACGCTGCTCACCGGCGACGAGCCGCCCCAATTGAACGGCCTGCTCGACGAGGTCCGCGCCGCGCATCCCGATCTCGAGGTCGAGGTGCACGAAGGCGGACAACCCCACTACGCGCTGCTCCTCTCCGCCGAGTGAAGGACGGGCCGGCCCGTGTCGTCCTCGTCGAGGACAACGACATGTTCCGTGAGACGCTCGAGCTCCTGCTCTCGCTTCGGACGGAGGTGGCGGTCGTCGGCAGCGCCGCGAGCGGCCACGAGGCGGTCGAGCTCTGCGCGCGCCTCGAGCCCGACGTGGTGCTCGTCGACTACCGGATGCCCGGCATGAACGGCGCCGAGACGACCCGCGCCGTGCTTGCCGCGGCCCCGGGCGCGAGCGTGATCTGCCTCACTGCATCGGTCGCGGCCGACGAGATCGAAGAGCTCCGCGCCGCCGGGGCGGTCGCGTGCATCACGAAGGACCAGGAGCTCGACCGCCTCGTGTCGGCGGTGTGCGAGGCTGCGGCGTGAGGCTGACCGCCGAGAACACGGCGATCGTCCTGGACTCGACCGCGGACTTTCCGACGGCGCAGGAGCGCTTCCCCAACTTCCGCGTCGTCCCGCTCTACGTCCGTTTCGGCGACGAGAGCTACCGCGACTACGTCGAGATCACGCCCGAGCAGTTCTATGCACGGCTGGAGACGACGGCCGAGCTGCCGACGACGTCGCAACCGACGCCGGGCGACTTCCTCGCCGTTTACGAAGAGCTCGCACCGCAGTACGAGCGGATCCTCTCCGTGCAGATCTCCTCGACGCTCTCGGGCACCTTCGCGAGCGCCGAGGCTGCGACCGGCCTGCTCGGCGGCGACGCGGTGCGCGTGATCGACTCGCGGACCGTGTCTGCGTCGCTCGCACTCGTCGCGATCGGCATTCAGCGGATGCTCGAGCGCGGGACGACGGACGAGGAGGTCGACGCGTTCGTCGCCCGCTACCGGTCGGGTCATCGGCTGCTCTTCACGGTGAACACGCTGGAGTACCTGGCGAAGGGCGGGCGCATCGGCCGCGCCGCTGCGCTCGCCGGCAACCTGCTGAACGTGAAGCCGATCCTGACGATCCGCGACGGCGAGGTCGTGCCGCTCAAGCGCGTACGTGGGAACGCGAAGGCCTACGCCGAGTTCCGCTCCATGTTCGAGGAGACGTCGACCGACTCGCCGGAGCTGGTGATCGGGATCGCCCATGCCGCCGCGCCGGACCGCATGGCGGCGCTGCGCGAGCTCGTCGCCCACGTGCGCCCGCACGCGCGGGTCGAGATCGCGACGACCCTCGGCGCGGTGGTCGGCACGCACGCAGGCCCGGGCACGGTCGGGTTCTTCTGGTTCGAGGACGCCGAAGGTGCCTGACCCCTCGGCGGAGGCGCCAGGCACCGGCTCGACGCTCAGCTCACGCTGAAGACGAGCGTCACGGTCGCCGACACGGTCTGCGTCGGCGCAACGACGGGTGTCGACCCGGGTGGCGCGGTCGACGCCGGGGAGGCGGGCACGCCTCCGCCTTCCGAGAGAGGCGAGATGCTGACGAGTGGGCCGAGCGTGACGCCGGCGTCGCCTGCCAGCATCTGTGCCTGCCCCTTCGCCTGGGCTATTGCCGCCTTCAGCGCCGTGGCGTAGAGCGCGCTCTGGTCCTTCGACGACGAAAAGGTCGGCCCCTGGATCGACGTCGCGCCCGCCGCCACCGCGGTGTCCATCAGCGCCCCGATCCGATCGACGGTGGTCGACGCCTGCACGGCGTTGCTCGCCGCGAAACCGACGATCGCGGAGCTCCCCTGCGCGAACACCGGGCCGACCGAGAGCTGATTCGTCGAGATCTTCTGCGCGCCCGCGCTCCGGAGCGCTGCGAGGACGGCGTTCATCACGGTCGCGTTGGCCGCTGTCGCCGCGGTAGCGGTCTTCCGCTGCGAGCTCGTGCCGAACGTGAGCGTCGCGATGTCCGGTGCGTACGAGGCGGAGCTGCTTCCGGACACCGTCAGAGTCGCTGCGGGCGTCGCCGCCGCACGCGAGCCGCCCGAGGCGGAGACCGTCGCGATCGCTGCGATCACCGCCACGGCTGCGAGCACGATCGTGAGCCGCCGCCAGCTCATCCTGTTCATGGATTCCTCCTGCTCAGACCGCCGGGAATCCGGCGGGAGCGGGGTTATCACACGGCGTCAGGGCGCCGTCAAGCGCTCGTAGAGCGCGACGGTCCGCTCGGCGACGGCGCGCCAGCTGAAGTCGTCGACCGCGCGCCGGCGGCCCGCCTCTCCCATCCGCCGCGCGCGCGCCGGATCGGCGAGCAGCTCGTTGACGGCCCGCGCGAAGTCGGACGCGAACCGTGCGGGGTCGACCGGGCTCCCGTCCGCGCCGAGCGCGACGGGCACGAGGAGGCCCGTCTCGCCGTCGACCACCACCTCGGGGATGCCGCCGACCGCCGAGGCGACGACGGGGGCGCCGCATGCCATCGCCTCGAGGTTGACGATCCCGAGCGGCTCGTAGATCGACGGCACGCAGAACACGCTCGCGTGCGAGAGCAGCTGGATCACATCGGGCTTGGGCAGCATCTCCTCGATCCAGACGACGCCGTCCCGCTGCGCGCGCAGGCGCTCGACGCGTTCTCGGGTCGCACGCTCCACCTCCGGTTCGTCGGGAGCACCCGCGCAGAAGACGAGCTGGGCGCGAGGGTCGATCTCGCGGCCGGCGTCGAGCAGGTGGACGATTCCCTTCTGGCGCGTGATCCGCCCCACGAAGAGCACGATCGGCGTCGTGGGATCGACGCCGCGCCGCACGAGCGCGTCGGTGTGCGGATCGGGGGCGTACTCGTCGGTGTCGATGCCGTTGTAGACCACCTCGATGCGCCCCGGATCGACCGCGGGGTACGCGGCGCGGACGTCGGCGCGCATCGCGGTCGAGACCGAGACGATTGCGTCGGCTGCCTCGACCGCGGTGCGCTCGCAGAAGGACGACAGGGCGTAGCCGCCGGCGCCGAGCTGCTCCGCCTTCCACGGTCGCATCGGCTCGAGGCTGTGCGTCGTTACGACGTGGGGGATCCCGTGCAGCAGCTTTGCCAGGTGGCCGCCGAGATTCGCGTACCACGTGTGCGAGTGGACGAGGTCGGCGCCTTCGCGGTCGGCCGCCATCGCGAGGTCGACCGACATCGTCTGGAGCGCGCTGCTCGCGTCCGCCAGCGCGCCCCACGGCTCGAAGGCCTCCGCGCCGTCACGCGGCGCCCCGAAGCAGCGCACTTCGATCTCGATGAGCTTCTGGAGCTCGCGCGCCAGGTACTCGACGTGGACGCCCGCCCCGCCGTAGACGTCGGGCGGATACTCGCGCGTCAGGAGCAGGGCCTTCACGGCACGACACCGTACCCGCCGGTCCGGGTCCTATACTCGTGAGCGGGTGTTGACGAAGACCCGGCACGCGGGTTTTGCAGGCGTGGACCAGGACCGCTTCGCGCGGCCGCGTGGCTTCGGCGACCCGGCGGCGCTCGACACCGGCGTCGACACGCTGCCGGGAGTCGGGCCGACCGTCGCGAAACGGCTGCGGGCACTCGGGATCACCACGGTCGGCGACGTCCTGCTGCACGCTCCGCGCCGCTACGAGCGGGCCGCCGACGAGGTCCCGATCGCGGAGCTGTGGGGGACGGACGAGGTGGCAATCGAGGGCGTCGTCCGCGACGTTCGCTCGCGCCGTCTCGGCGGCCGCCGCACGATCGTCACCGCGCGGGTCGAGGATTCGAGCGGGTCGATCTCCGCCTCGTGGTTCAACCAGCCGTGGCTGCTCGACCGGCTGAAGCCCGGGACGCCGATCCGGCTGCGCGGCAAGCTCGGGCGCCACGGGTTCGACGTCAAGTCGTACGACCTCGGCGAGGCCCGAGCGACCGCCGACTTTGCACCGGTCTACCCGGCGAGCGAACAGGTGCCGTCGTGGCGGCTGCGCGAGCTCGCGCGCGCGTCGCTCGACGGGTACGTGCAGGCGGTTCACGATCCGCTGCCGTCGACGCTCGCGCTGCCGCTGCGCCGCGATGCGCTGGCGGCGAGGCACTTCCCGGCCGACGAGGCGGAGGCAGAGCGCGCGAGGCGACGGCTCGCCCTGGACGAGCTCGTGACGCTGCAGCTCGCGGTCGCGCGAACCCGCGACGACGATGCGGTCGCCGTGGCGTTGCCGCCGCCCGGCGAGCTGCTAGCCCGCTACCGCGAGTCGCTGCCGTTCGTGCTCACCGAGTATCAGGAACTGGCGATCGAGCAGATCGACGCCGACCTGTCGCGCGCCGTCCCGATGCAGCGGCTGCTGCAGGGCGACGTCGGGTCGGGCAAGACGGTGGTCGCGCTGTACGCGCTGCTGCGCGCGGTCGAGACGGGGCGCCAGGGCGCTCTGATGGCGCCGACCGAGACGCTTGCCGAGCAGCACTTCCTGACGATCGAGTCGCTCTGTGCGCAGGTCGGTGTGCGGTGCGTGCTGCTGACGGGGTCGGCGGGATCGAAGCGGGTGCGCGACGCGATCGCCGCCGGCGAGGCGCAGATCGCGGTCGGGACGCATGCCCTGATCCAGCGCGACGTCGAGTTCGCCGATCTCGCCGTCGCCGTCGTCGACGAGCAGCACCGCTTCGGTGTGGAGCAGCGCAAGGCGCTCGTCGAGGGACGCGCGCCCCACGTGCTGCACATGACGGCGACTCCGATCCCGCGCACGCTCGCGCTGACGATCTACGGCGATCTCGCCGTGAGCGAGATCGCGAAGCCGCCGGCCGACCGCAAGCCGATTGTGACCGCGTGGGTCGGCGCCGAGCGCTCGTCGGAGGCGTACGAACGGCTCTGCCGGCACCTCGACGCCGGGCGGCAGGCGTACGTCGTGTGCCCGCTGATCGAGCAGTCGGAGACGCGGCTCGCGCGTGCCGCCGAGGTGGAGGCCGAGCGGCTCCAGAGCGCGGAGCTGCGCGGCTACCGCGTCGGGCTCCTGCACGGGCGGCTGAAGCCGGACGAGCGGCGTGAGGTGATGCGCCAGTTCAAGGAGGGCGAGCTCGACGTGCTCGTCGCGACGACGGTGATCGAGGTCGGCGTCGACGTTCCGAACGCGACGATCATGATCGTGCAGGAGGCCGATCGGTTCGGGCTCGCGCAGCTCCACCAGCTACGTGGGCGCGTGGGGCGGGGCAGCGAGCAGAGCTACTGCCTGCTCGTGTCGCGGCCGAAGGTCGAGCTGACCGACGGGGCGCAGGCGCGCCTGCAGGCGCTCGTCGACTCGAACGACGGGTTCGCGCTCGCCGAGGCCGACCTCGAGCTGCGCGGCGAGGGGCAGTTGCTCGGCACGCGCCAGTCGGGGTGGAGCGATCTGCGCTTCACGCTCCTCCGCGAGGACCGCGACCTGCTCGAACAGGCGCGCGACCTCGCGCGAGAGCTGCGCGACGTCGATGGGCCCTGGCAGGACGAGGTCGACCGGCTACACGGGGCGCCGGAGGCGTAGACAGCGGGCCGGGGCGTGCCCGGCGGGCGCGCCCCGGCCCTGCATTCGCCCTCATCCCACTAGCGGCCGACGGTGGCGCAGACCACCCACGGCCGAACGATCAGCGGCTGTGTGCCCAGGTTGTAGCCCTGGACGATCCAGCCGTTCGGCACGAACGACCCTTCCGGATCGATCGGCTTGTACACGCTGGGGTCGTCGAAGTACGTCTTCCCGTTTGCGATCTGGATCGGCGAAGACGTGACGATCCGCAGGTTGGTCGTCTGCACGTCGTCCTGGCCGAAGCCGCCGCCGAGAGCGACCTTGCCGGGCGCGCACATCACCCACGACGTCTGGAGCGTTCCGTCGGCCGCCCACATCGCGGTCGACTGGTCGCCCTGCATGCCGTGCAGGTTGTTCTCGGAATCCGGACGTCCCGGGTACGGCCCGTCGGTCTCGACGTTCGCGAGACCGGGCAGTCCCCGCTCGCCCTTCGGCCCGATCGGCCCCGCAGGCCCGGTCAGTCCCCGCACTCCGGCTGCGCCGGTCGCACCGGTCTTGCCCTGAGCGCCGGTCGCGCCGGTCGCACCGGCGTCACCCTTCGGGCCCTGAGCGCCGGCTGTGCCGGTGTCGCCCTTCGGGCCGGTTGCACCGGTCGGACCGACCTGGCCGCGAAGCGACTTCACGAGCGCGAGCGACAGATCATGAATCTGGATCGTGTGGTCGACGAGATGCCGTGACGTGATCGAGTGGGGCTTGATGTCCTTCCCCGTGATCAGGTACGACTCCCGTCCGCTCGCTGCCGCCGTCAGCGAGAGGACTGCAATGAGCGCGAGCGCAAGCCATAGCGTCTTGCTGAACATGACTCGCCTCCCTTACGTGGAACCCTCGTGCAACGTCTGCGCGACTTCGGCGCAGGCGTTCAGACATATGCAACCGCGCCGACCCGGACTTCGCATCGCGCGCGACTACCGATTCGCGTCGGTAGTTCGAAGCAGGCCGGCAGACGGACAGGGCCGGCGTGGGCCGCCCCTGTTCTTCCGGAGTCGCCGCCGGAACGGCGTTCGCGCGATGGCTACGTGACGACGAGCTTCAGGTGGTTGTCATCGGGAGCCTGTCCGACCACCTGAGCGTGCGAGGGGCGGGCGAGCGCCTGGCTTGCGCCGAGCGCGAGTAGTGCCATCGCTGCGATCGTGAGGATGAGGGCTTGCATGGTGGCGACTCCTTCCGTGTCTTCCTGCTTTGTGCGGATGGTGGCGCCACCGCGGCGAAGCGTCCTCGGGGGTCGCGGGCAGACCTGCTGCGGGAAGGTCGTGCGCCGTATCTCTAGGAACCGCACGAGTACGCTCCGCGTGTGGCATACGACGAGGCGCTTGCAGGGCGCATTCGCGCACTCACGGCCAGCGAGGCGGGGATCGCCGAGAAGAGGATGTTCGGCGGGCTCGCGTTCCTCGTCAACGGGAACATGGCCGTCGCGGCGAGCGGTCAGGTTGGAATCCTGCTCCGCGTCGACCCGGCGGAGTCGGCGGCGCTCGTCGCCGGCTCGGCGGCACAGGTCGCAGTGATGCGCGGGCGCGAGATGCCGGGCTGGCTCCGCGTCGGCGCGGACGAGCTCGTCGACGAGAGTGCGCTCGCCGAGTGGGTCGGGCGCGGGATCGCATTCGCGCGCTCGCTGCCGGCGAAGCCGTGACCGTCAGGGGTCGGCGATCGGCCGGCCGACGACGAGCGCGTTACGGACGTCGTCGGGAAGCGCGGCGAACCCGGCGTCCGGGAGCGCGCCGACACCGTCGAGCGTCTTGGCGAGGAAGCAACGTGCCGCTGCCGCCAGGACGACGTCCAGGATGTCGTCGTCGGTGAGCCCGAGGCGGCGGAGCGGCTCGTAGTCGGCGTCGGAGATCGTGCTCGCGTCGTCGACGACCCTCTCCGCGAAGTCCATCACAGCGAGATCGACCTCGTCGAGGCCCGCCGTCTGCCGGTCGCGTGCGATCGCCGCGACGTCTTCGTCGAATTGCTGCAAGAGAAAGCGGCCGTGTGCGAGCGAGCAGTAGCTCGAGCGGAGCCGGAGCGCGGCCGCGAGCGTGGCGAGCTCGTAGCGGCGGCGGTCCATCCCTTCGCGGAGCGAGGTGTTGAGCTGCACCCAGCCTGCGTAGACGCCGGGCCGCGCGGCGAACGTGCGCTCGAAGTTCGTCTGCTGTGAGGTGTCGGTCATCGGCGGAGTATGGCGGGAGCCAGCCGACGGCAGCGCAATAGTGACCGCACATGTCGAGCCTCGGGACGCCTTTGCTCGTCGTCCTGTTCGTCGTCGCCGCAGCAGCGACGTGGGGCGCGGGGAGTGTGCTCTCCAAGACGACCGATTCGCTCGACGTGCGCTTCAACCTCGGCGACGAGCTCGGCGGGCTGTTGCTGCTCTCGGTCGCCGGCAGCCTGCCGGAGCTCGCGATCACCGTCTCGGCCGCCGCGTCCGGGCACCTCGATCTCGCCGCGGGGAACCTGATCGGCGGGATCGCCATGCAGACGATGGTGCTCGTGGTCTGCGACTTCGCCACCGGGAGGCAGCGGCCGCTGACGTTCCTGGTCGGTGCGCTCACGCCCGTGCTGGAAGGGCTGCTGGTCGCGCTCGTCGTCTCGGGTGTGCTGATGGGATCGCTGCTGAAGCCGTCGACGGCGATCGCGGGAACGGTCAGCCCGGCATCGATCGGCATCGTCGTCGTCTGGCTGTTCGGCGTCTACGTGATCAACAAGGTGCGGAAGAGCCCGCGATGGCACGTCTCCATGGAGGGCGCGCATCGCGGGCGCCGCAACCGGCGCGAGGTGATGCCCGAGCAGCACCATCCGTACAAGACGCGCTCGACGGCGTACGTTGCGAGCCTCTTCGGCCTCGCGTGCGCCGTCACCCTCGCGATGGGCGTCCTGCTCGAGGTGAGCGGCAACGCGCTCGCGGACCGCGCCGGCGTCAACGGCGTGGTCTTCGGTGCGACCGTCCTCGCGGGCGCGACCGCGCTGCCGGAGATCAGCTCCGGAATCGCGGCGGTCCAGCTCGGCGACAACGCCCTCGCGCTCGGCGACATCTTCGG
>Ga0335079_10001496_pt1 | contig 26655 bp, 26 predicted proteins | sample Lox_Sample_33_FD_206719 | JGI IMG/M metagenome (GOLD analysis project Ga0335079, IMG submission 206719) | Soil microbial communities from Loxahatchee National Wildlife Refuge, Florida, United States - Lox_Sample_3.3 | ecosystem: Environmental > Terrestrial > Soil > Wetlands | place: USA...
AATCACGCGGGGCCGCGACAGGGCCCGGCATTCGTCTCCTCCGACTTCGGCCGGCAGTTCGCGCTCATCGCCGCCGGCAGGATGGAGCCGGTCATCAGTGCGGGAAACCTCCGGAGCCGCAGGGACTTCACCGACGTGCGCGACGTTGTCCGGGCGTACTGGGCCATCCTGACACACCCCTCTCCCCACGCGGTGTTCAACCTCTGCTCGGGCCGCGTGGTGGCCATCGGCGAGCTGATCGACATGTACCAGGAGGTCTCCGGCATCCGCGTCAGCGTGCGGACGGAGGAGGCGCGCAGGAGGGAGGAGGACGCGCCGTTCGTCGCCGGGAGCTACGCCCGCCTCCACGAGGCCACGGGCTGGCGGCCGGAGATCCCGCTCTCCCGTACGCTGGCCGACGTCTTCGCCTACTGGCGGGAGGAGATCGCCCGCCCGTCATGAACATACTCGTCGTGAACTGGCAGGACATCACCAACCCGCGGGCGGGGGGGGCGGAGGTCCATTTCCAGGAGATCTTCTCGCGCGTCGCCGCGCGGGGTCACCGCGTGACGCTCTGCTGCTCATCTTACCCGGGGGCTGCGGCGGAGGAGACGATCGGCGGCGTCCGCATCGTCCGGCGCGGGAGCCGGCCCCTCTTCAACTTCCGTTTTCCACTCACGTATCTCGGCGCCTTCCGCCGGGAAGCGTTCGACGTCGTGGTGGAGGACCTCAACAAGGTTCCCTTTTTCACCCCCCTCTACGTGCGGCGCCCCCTCGCGGGGATCGCCCACCACCTCTTCGGCAGGAGCGTCTTCCGCGAAACGTGGCTGCTGAGCGCGGCGTACGTCTACGTCCTGGAGCGGGCCGCGCTGGCGCTCTACAGAACGCGCGTCCCGTTCATGGTCGTCTCCCCCAGCACGGAGGCGGAATTCAGCGCGCGGGGGTTCCCCCCCGGGCGCCTTGCGGTGATCACCAACTGCGTCGATCACGCGCACTATACACCGGGAGGAAAAAGCCCCGTGCCGCTCCTCGTCTGGTTCGGGCGCCTGAAGAAGTACAAGAGCGCCGACCATTTTCTCCGCGCGCTTCCCCGCGTCCGGGAGGCGTTCCCTTCGGTGCGGGCCGTGGTGGCGGGGGGAGGGGACGATCTGGCCCGGCTCCGGTCGATCGCGAAGAGGGAGGGACTCGAGCGCACCGTGGAATTCACCGGCTACGTCGACGAGGAGCGGAAGATCAGGCTCCTCAGGGAGGCGTGGTGCACCGTGGCGACGTCGATGAAGGAAGGGTGGGGACTCACCGTCGTGGAGTCGAACGCGTGCGGGACCCCCTCCGTGGCGGCTGACGTGCCGGGCCTGCGCGACGCGGTGAAGGACGGCGAGACCGGACTCCTCTACGCGCACGGCGACGTGGAGGGGCTCGCCCGGTGCCTGATCCGCGTCGTCGGCGACGACGCGCTCCGCTTGCGGCTCTCGGCGGCGGCGATCGGATGGGCGGGGGAGTTCGACTGGGACCGCTCCGCCGCCTCCACGATCGAATTCCTCTCCCGGGCTCTCAGCGCCGCATCAGCGCGCGGATGAGCCGTATCTGCCCCGCGTGGTAGAGGTCGTGCGCGGCGATCCCGCGCATGAGCGCTTCACCCCGGAGTTTCCTCCCGACACGCGTGCGCATCGCGCGCACGCCCCCCTTGAGGATCGCCTTCCGCATGAGCGCGTGCTCCGATTCCAGGAGCGCAATCTCCTCTTCCCAGGATGTCTCGCCGCCGCGCCCGGCGCGGGGGAACCAGTTGTGCCCCGCAAGCGGGAAGGATCCCTTCGCCGCGTGCGTGAGGCGCCGCCTGACCGTATATTTCCAGTACGCCGCGTGCAGAACGATCTCCCGGATCGAATGCCTGCCGGCGGACGGCCGCCACGACGCCGCCCCGGGGCCGAGTCCCCGCAAGCTCCCCCGGAGCGTCGGCCCGTGCCATGCCCTGCCGGCGTACGCCTCGTCGATCATCGCGATGACCTGCCGGAGCTCTCCCTGCATGTGACCTCCCTAGTTGAGAAATTCCCAGGAGATGCCGAACCTGATCCCCCTGTCGGCGCCCGGATACCAGGGGGTGCCGTAGTAGCGGATCGCCGCGACGTTTTCCCAGACAAAATGGATATACGCGTCGCCCAGGTGGGCGATCATCAGGAAATCGCCGCTGGCGCTCGTCCCGAGCGGCGTCCCTGTGTTTGCCACCGCGGCGAGTATGGCGGGGTTAAACCGGACGCCGGCGTACGGCCCCGTGAAGCGCCCCTGGAACCCGATCTTCAGGTCGAGCTTATCGCCGATCACGCGCCGCCGGTAGAATGCGCCGCCGCTCCCGGCGATCTTCGGGAATGCTGCAAGCGTCGATCCTCCCGAGCGCTGCACGAGGTATTCCGCCGTCCCTTCAAGCAGGAGCCATCCGAAGCGGAGGTTCAGGCCGAGCGAAAGCCCCGACGTCATGAGCACGGGCCCGTTGGCGATTGCCACCCCCGGCACCGCGCTGTCGCTCACCGTGCGCCACGGCGTGAGGAGGATGGGGTCCGTCACCGTCCTGTGGAAAAGGGCGACGCGGAGGCTCCCGTGCTCCGGGGATTCCCACGCGGCTCCCGCCTGGAAGAGCGTGTGATGCTCGGCCAGGATGGGGGAGGTGCGAAGCACCGTGGAATCGGTCCAGTAGAGCTCCTCGTACGTCGGGACCCGGTATGAGGCGCTCGCACCGGCCGAGAGGCTCACACCGGCCGCCGTGCGGAGCGTGATGTCGGCCCCGTACGCGCCGTATGTCCGGAGGAGATACCGGTCGAGCCTCCCGTAGACGGCGGCGCTCGCAATGTCCGTGATGTCGATTTCCTCCTTGGCCCATGCGGCGCCGATCACGTTCCTCCTCCTGGAAAGGTTCGGGCTCCCCTCGATCTGGCGCAGCTCCAGGGAGGCGCCGCCGTCAAACCGCTCCGCCCCGCGCACGATGTTCTGCGTCGCCCGCACCCCCATCCAGGAGGAGACGTGGTCCGCCGCCACCCTGGGAGGGACTATATGGTAGGGATCCTCGTTCTCGCGGAACTCGCGCTTCGCATGAGAATAATAGAGCGTGAGGTCGGAGACTTCCGCCGTATCCCCCAGCAGCGTTCCGACGAGCGAGACGTCGGCGTCGTGCGACGTGTATTTCTGGTAGGCGGTATCCATGGGGACGGCCTGCACGACGTCGAACGAGGCCGCCCCGGACGGCTTCACCCCCCCGTCCAGGCCCGTCTCCCCCGATGTGAGGTAGTGGGAGAGTATGATGTTGAGATCGGGGGAGAGGTTGAACCGGATCTTCTCCCGGGAATTCCACGCGTCGTGCGCCTCCCCCGCGAGGCGCCCGTCGGTCACCTGGTGCTGGAAGCCCACGGTGACGTTCGTCCTGCGCGAGATGTTCTGGCTGAACGTGCCGTCCACGTTCGAGTAGTAGTAGGGTCCCTCGGCGTAGTTGAATTTCGTGAACGGCTTGTTGCTGTTGTAATTCTTCGTGACCAGGTTGACCGCCCCCCCCGTGCTGTTCAGCCCGTAGAGGAACGCACGCGGACCGCTGACCACCTCGATCCTGTCGGCGTACTCCGTCGTGAAATTGTAGAGGTTGAATATGCCCGAGGCGGGGTCGGTGAGCGGCCTGCCGTTCGCACTGAATGCGACTCCCCGCCAGTCGACGCCGTCGAGCGTCACCTGAGTGTACTGTCCCTCCCCAACCTGGTCGCGGAGCGAAACGCCCGGAAACGTCCCGAGGATTCCCCCGAGGTAGCGGTAGTCGATCCAGTGGAGGTCGTTGCTCGTGCGGACGTCCAGCGTGTCCATCCCCCTGTCGAGCGTCCCGACGAGCGAGGGGGTGCTCATGCGCCCGAGCGTGTCTGCGCGCGCGGTGCTGTCGGCGTGCGCGGTGGTGTCGCTCCGGGCGGCGCGTGCGCGCGGCTTCTCGGAGCGCACGCGGAGCGAGTCGCCTCCAGCGTGCGCCTGGAACGCGGGCACGGAGATGAGCGCCGCCAGGAGGAGCATGCGGGGGACGCTCACCGCGCCTCCCGGGAGGCTGCCGCCTGCCAGTGGGGGGGAGTGACGTTCGTCAGGCACCCGGGGAATCCCTCCCCGGCGCTCTCGGCCTCCGCCGTGCCGGGGAAGAATGCGTAGAGGGAGGACCCGCTCCCGGAGAGCGAGGCGTAGAGCGCGCCGCGGGCGAGGAGCGCGCCCTTCAGTGTGGCGATCAGGGGGTATTCCCGGCACACGGGCTCTTCGAAGTCGTTCACGAGCGCCCCGGCAAGGAGCGCGGGGTCACTGAGGCCGGAGGCGAGAATCTCCCTGATGTCGGTCCCGGGCCGCGCGCGCGGCGTGACCCGGCCGTACGCCCACGCGGTCGAAACATGCAGGCGCGGCGTGACGAGGAGTATGGCGAACGGGATGTCGAGCGGGAAGTAGTCGAGGATCTCCCCCCGTCCCCTCCCGAGCGCCGACCCCGGCCGGAGGAAGTAGGGGACGTCCGAGCCGAGGCGCAGGGCGAGCGCGCGGAGCGTTTCGGCGGGGAGCTCCGTGTTCCAGAGGCGGGGGAGTTCCAGGAGGACCGCCGCGGCGTCCGCGCTCCCCCCGCCGAGTCCCCCCCCGACGGGGATGTTCTTGCCGATCGAAATCCGGACGCCGCGCCTCGTCCCGAGCTCGGCGGCGACGAGCCGCGCCGCCGCGTGGCAGATGTTGTCCGGTCCCGCCGGCGCCGCCGGGTCCGTCGAGCTGACAGTGATCTCCCCCTCTTCCGCGAGCGTCACGCGGTCCGCGAGCGCAACCCTGTGGAACACCGTCGCAATGTCGTGGTAGCCGTCGCTCCGTGTTCCCGTCACCAGCAGTCCGAGGTTGATCTTGGCGTGCGCACTGCAGACGGTGCGCGCCGGAGGATGCGCGATCATGCACGAATATACGGGCGAAAGTGCCGGAATGCAACGCGCCGGATTTTGATTTTCGATCCCCTTTTTCGTAGCTTCATCCGGCATTCCTCATGCATCCCCGATGAACATACGATCCGTTGCACTCGGCGGCGGGAACCCGCTGGTCCTGATCGCCGGCCCGTGCGTGGTGGAGAACCGCGACATCACGCTCAGGACAGCCGAGGCGGTGAAGCAGACAGCGGCGCGGCACTCGACCGCCGTCATCTTCAAATCGTCCTACCTCAAGGCCAACAGGACAAGCGGCACGTCGTTTACGGGCATCGGGATGGAGCGCGCGCTGCGCATACTCGAGGAGGTCCGCACCGCGTTCGACATGCCCGTGCTGACGGATGTCCACGCCGAGGGGGAGGTCGCCGCGGCGGCGGAGGTGGCCGACGTGCTCCAGATCCCCGCCTTCCTCTGCAGGCAGACCGCCCTCCTGGAAGCCGCCGGGAAGACCGGCAGGGGGGTCAACATCAAGAAAGGACAGTTCCTGGCCCCCGAGGACATGGCGTTCGCCGCAGCCAAGGTCGCCGCCACGGGCAACTCCTCCGTGATGCTCACGGAGCGGGGGACGACGTTCGGCTACCACAACCTGGTGGTCGACATGCGCTCGCTGGTGATCATGCGGCGGCTCGGGTACCCGGTGATCTTCGACGCAACGCACTCCGTGCAGCTCCCCGGGGGGTCGACCGGGCGGACAGAGGGGCAGAGCGAATTCATACTCCCGCTTGCCCGCGCCGCCGTGGCCACCGGCTGCGACGGGCTCTTCCTGGAAGTGCACCCCGATCCCCCCCATGCGCTGAGCGACGCCGCGAGCCAGCTCAGGCTGGATCTCCTCGACGGGCTCCTGGCGACGATCGTGGCGCTGGACCGGACCGTGCACCCGCGCTGATGCGCCGGAGAGGCCAGCCGATCGGCGCGCGCGCACGGCGCGTGAAGATGGTCCTCCTGGACGTGGACGGCGTGCTGACGGACGGGGGACTCTACTATACGGCGGACGGGCACGAGCTCAAGCGCTTCCACGCGCACGACGGGTACGGTATCGTGCGGGGGAGGGACGCGGGGCTCGCCTTCGGGATCATCAGCGGCCGCTCCACGCCCATCGTGGACGCGCGGGCGCGCGTGCTCAAGATCGACGAGGTCATCCAGGGGGCGGAGGACAAAGTGGCGGCCATGCGGCAGATCCAGCGCCGCACGGGGCTCGCGGACGATGAATTCGCCTTTATCGGTGACGACCTGTTCGACATTCCCCTCCTGAAGCTGGTGGGGCTCTCCGCCGCCCCCCCCAACGCGCTCAGGGAGGTGCGCGCGGCCGTCCACTACGTCACGCGCGTCGGGGGAGGGGAGGGGGCGGTGCGCGATTTCGTCGACACGATCCTGTCCCACCGCCGCGCCTAGGCCCTCCCCGTGCGCCATGCACACCCCGCTCATCCCCGGAGCAGCCTTCCCTCGTGCAATACTTTCCCGGCTGGGTCACGCCGGCGCGCTCGCGCTTTTCCTCATGTCCGCGGGCTGCGGCAGGAGCGTCAATCCTTCGGTGGTGCCGCTCCCCCCCTCGGCGCTCCCCTCGCAGGAGAGCTGGCGCAGCACGGTGACATTCACCGATTCGGCGCGCGTCAAGGCGGTCCTCTGGGCGGGACACATCGCGGAGTTCCAGTCGGAGCGCGTGACGCTCCTCGACGACAGCGTCCACGTCGATTTCTTCGACGAGGAGGGACGGCACACGTCGCTCCTGACGGCGCGGCGGGGGAAGGTCAACGACGCGACGCAGGATTTCGAGGCGGACGACAGCGTGGTGGTGGTCTCCGACAGCGGTTCGACGATGAAAACCGACCGCCTCTTCTGGACGAACGCCGACAGGACCATCCACACCGACGCCTACGTCGATATCACATCGCCGACGGAGCACATCACGGGGAAGGGGATGGTGAGCGACCAGGACCTGAGAAACTACCGGATCTTCCGGGTCACGGGGGAGGCCGTGAAGGGTGAGTGAATACCGTGCGGCCGCTCTCCTGGTGCTCGCCTGGCTCCTCCTGGCCGCCCCGGCCGCCGCGCAGGAGGTGAGCGCAGACACGCTCCACGTCCGCCGCATCGGGGAGGAGGACGTCCGCGAGCTCATCGGCCACGTGCTCCTGACGCAGGACGCCACGCGCGTCAGGTGCGAGCGCGCCTTCCAGTACATGCGGACAGGCATGTTCCTCCTCTTCGGCAACGTGGTCGTCACGGACGACACGCTGACGCTGCGCGCCCCGCGGGGGACGTATGACCGCCCACGGCGCCTCGCGGAAGTCTTCGACCGCGTCGAACTTAAGCAGGAGGGGACGACGCTGACGGCGGGGTACGGGGAGTACTTCGGCGCGGAGCGGCGCGCGTTCTTCCACACGCGCGTGGTCGTCGTCGATTCCACGTCCGTGGTGCACGCCGACACGCTCGACTACTGGCGGGAGACCCGGCGCTCGCTCGCGCGCGGCCGCGTCGTGGCGGAGAGTCCCGCCGACCGCCTGCGGATCTACGGGGGGCGGCTCGAGCACGACCCGGAGCGCCTCTACAGCCGCATGACGGTGGACCCCCTCATGGTGCAGGTCGACTCCTCTGCGCCGGGGAGCTTCGACACGCTCCAGGTGCGGGGCGTGGTGCTGGAAGCATACAGGGATTCGACGCACCGGCTGATCGCGCGCGACAGCGTGCGGCTCGTGCGGACCGACCTGGCGGCGCGGGCGCGCTACGCCTGCTACTACACCGCCGCGGACAGCATCGTGCTGAGGATCTCCCCCATCCTCTGGTACAGGGAGACGCAGGTCGCGGGGGACTCGATCGACGTCCTCCTGGAGCGGAGGAAGGTCCGCCGCCTGGTCGTGGACGGGAGCGCGTTCGCGGTCTCCCGGAGCGATTCTCTCCACCCGGGGAGGTTCGACCAGCTCTCGGGCGACCGGCTGCGGATGCTCTTCGGCACCGGCGGGCTCTCGCGCACCGAGGTCGACGGGCGGGCGGTGAGCCTCTACCACCTGTACGACGACACGCTCGCCAACGGCCTGAACAAGACGAGCGGCGACAGGATCGTCATCCGCTTCGCGGAGGGGAAGGCCGAGCGGATCAGCGTGTACGGCGGCGTCGAGGGGCAGTACTTCCCCGAGAACATGGTGCACGGCAGGGAGCCGGAGTACGCGCTGCCGGGCTTCCTCTGGCGCACCGACAGGCCGCGCCTGGAGCGCGCGCCGCAGAGCGCGGGAGACCGGTGACACAGGACGACCACACGACCATGGACAACGCACAGGGGGGAACCGGCGGCGGACGGGTGCTCCGGGCTGACGCCCTCGTCAAGCGGTACAAGAAGCGGACGGTGGTCCGCGGCGTCTCGATCGACGTGCGGGAGGGGGAGGTGGTCGGGCTCCTCGGGCCGAACGGCGCGGGGAAGACCACCACGTTTTACATGATCGTCGGCATGATCAGGCCGAACGAGGGGCGCGTCTACCTGGACGAGCGGGAGATCACCGGCGTGGCGATGTACCGGCGCGCGCGCATGGGGATAGGGTACCTCCCGCAGGAGGCGTCCGTCTTCCGCAAGATGTCCGTCCAGGAGAACATCATGGCCGTCCTGGAAATGCTCCCCCTCGGCGCCGCGGAGCGCGCGCGGAAGTGCGCCGCGCTCATGGCCGATTTCAACATCGCCCACCTGGCCCGGAGCAAGGGCTACATGCTCTCGGGGGGGGAGCGCCGCCGGACGGAAATCGCGCGCGCGCTGGCGAGCGATCCCCACTTCATCCTGCTGGACGAACCGTTCGCCGGGATCGACCCGATCGCGGTGGAAGAGATCATGCGCATCGTGGCCGCGCTGAAACGGAGGGGGATCGGTGTCCTGGTGACGGATCACAACGTGCACGAAACGCTCTCGATCACCGACAGGGCGTACCTCCTCTTCGAAGGGGAGATCCTGAAGGCCGGCACGTCGCGCAGCCTGGCCGAAGACCCGGAAGCGCGAAAACTCTACCTGGGCGAGAAATTCCGGCTCGACCGGTACGACTGACGGGGGAACTTTCCCCTCCCTGCGACCGTTGGTACGGTACACCCACCCCGTCCACCATTCACATTTGCAGGGAGCCCCTATGAAGCACCTCATGGCAGTGTGTACGCTGTTCCTGGCGATGGCATTCGTCGCGGCCGCCGCGCAGGCCAAGACGACCACGCTTCGCGGGTACGTTGTCGACAAGGCGTGCGCGGGGAAGATGGCGCAGAAGTCGAACGCCATGGAAAAAGCGGAAGGGCACACGAAGGATTGCGCGCTGAACGACCAGTGCTCGGCGAGCGGGTACGGCATCTTCTCGGCCGGGAAGTTCACCCCGTTCGACGATGCGGGAAGCGCGAAGGCGAAGACAATGATCGAGAAGTCGAAGCGGGAGAAAGGCCTCTACTTCGAGGCAAAGGGGACGATCACCGACGGGACGATGGCCGTCACGTCGCTCAAAGAGATGACCCCGAAAGCCACCATGATGAAGAAGGGGACGTAACGTCCCCGCCGACCTCCCCCGTCAGTCCTTCTTCTCCGGCGGCGAGGCCGCCGGAGGGGAGGTCGCAGGCGGAGGATCCCCCCCCCTGGAGGCGGGCTTCCCTTTCGGGGCCGTCCCCTTCCCCTCGTCCTTCTTCTTGTAGTCGGTCAGGTAAAACCCGCTCCCTTTAAAGATCACTCCTCCCCCCGTCCCCATCACGCGGGCGAGCGCGTCGGTGCCGCACTTCGGGCAGCGCACCAGGGGTTCCTCCGTCATCGACTGGAATTCCTCGAACGTGTGGCCGCAGTGTCGGCACAGGTACTCGTACGTCGGCATAATGCTCCTTCGCTACTCCAGCTCCCCGAGACCCCGGAGGATGCGCTCCACCCCCCGGTCCAGCTCCTCCATCGGGGCGGCGAACGACATCCGCATATGGTGCGGCGCGCCGAACGCCTCTCCCGGGACGAGCGCGACATGGTGATGTTCCAGCAGGTGCTCCACGATGTCGGCGGCCGTCGACAGCGCACGCCCGCGCGCGCTCCTCCCGATCCATCGCGCGCAATCGATCAGGAAGAACATCGCCCCCTCGGGCGCGGGCTGGGGAACGCCCCCCGAGGCGAACCGGCGGGCCACGAAGTCCCTCCGCCGCTGGAACTCGTCGCGCATCGCCTCGATCGGCGCGCGGGGGCCCTGCAGGGCCGCCACGGTCGCCTTCTGGGCGATGGAATTCGCGTTGTTGGTCACCTGCCCCTGCACGCGCGCGGCGAGCGCGATGACCGGCTCCGGTCCCCCCATGAACCCGATCCGCCACCCCGTCATCGCGTACGACTTGGAGACGCCGTTGACGGTCACCACGTGCGGCAGCATCCCCGGAAGGGCCCCGATGCTCGCGTGCACGCGCCCGTCGAAGACCATCGTCTCGTAGATCTCGTCGCTCACGACGGTGATCCCCGCCTCGAGCGCGAGGGAGGCGATTGCCCCGAGCTCCCCCTCCGTGCAGACGGTCCCGGTCGGGTTGCAGGGCGTGTTGATGATGAGGGCGCGCGTCCTCTGAGTCAGCGCCGTGCGGATTCCCCCGGCATCGAGCCGGAAGCCGTCAGAAGGAGGAACGATGACCGGCACGCCGCCGGCAAGCCGCACGATGGCCGGGTAGCTTACCCAGTAGGGGGCCGGGATCACCACCTCGTCTCCCGGGTTGAGCATCGCCGTCAGCGCGTTAAAGAGCGACTGCTTCGCGCCGGTGGAGACCAGGACCTCGGCGGGAGCGTAGTGGAGGCCGTTCTCCGAGCGGAACTTCTCGATGACGGCCGCGATCAACTCCGGCGTCCCCTGGTTCGCGGTGTAGTGCGTGAAATCCCCGTCGATGGCGCGGCGGGCCGCCTCCTTGACGTGCGCCGGCGTGGCGAAGTCGGGTTCCCCCGCCGTCAGCGCCACGATGTCGATCCCCGCCTCGCGCATCGTGCGCGCCCGCTGCGTCAGGCGGAGCGTGGCCGACTCTTCGAGGTCCAGGACTTTCGCGGAGAGGCTCCCCGTCATCCCGCCACTTTCTCCCGGAGCCTGCGGCGGACGCCCGGCGGCACGAATCCGGCGACGTCGCCGCCGAGACGCGCCACCTCCCGCACGATCGAGGAGTTCAGGTACGTGTACTTTTCGTGGGGCATGAGGAAGACCGTGTCGATCTGCGGCGCGAGCTTTCTGTTTGTGAGTGCCATCTGGAATTCGAACTCAAAATCCGACACGGCGCGGAGCCCGCGCACGATCACCGTGGCGCGTCGGCGGCGCGCATAGCCGACCAGGAGCCCGTCGAACAGGTCCACCTCCACCCCCTTCCTGCGGCGGAAGACCTCCCGGATCATCGCGGCCCTCTCTTCAGCGTCAAACATCGGCTGCTTCGTGGAGTTCCGCGCGACCAGCACGATGACGCGGGAGAAGAGCTCCGTCGCCCTGAGCACGACGTCGATGTGGCCGTACGTGATCGGGTCGAACGTGCCCGGGTAGACTGCGATGCGCTGCGTCATGGCACCTCCATCCTCCCTTCCGAAGGGGTGAAAAACGTCACGTGCGTCCGCCCGAACCGCTTCACCGGTCCGGGCCTGTACGACGCGGAGTGCGCGAATGCAACGGCCGGGGGATGCTCGATGAGGAGGTAGCCCCCACTGCGGATGAGCCCCCCTTCGAACGCCAGCCGGGGGATCTCCGCGGTACGCTCCCAGGCGTACGGCGGATCGGCGAAGACCAGGTTCCATGTGCCGGTCCCGGGGGCAAGGAGCGCCATCGCGTCCGTCTCCAGCACGTCGGCCGCGCCCTGGCAGCCGAGCGCCCGGAGGTTGTGCGTGATGAACGCCGCGGCGGCGTGGGCGCTTTCGACGAACGTCGCGCGGGCCGCTCCCCGGCTCAGCGCTTCAATGCCCAGGCTCCCGCTCCCGGCGAAGAGATCCAGGACGTGCGCCCCCTCGAGTTCCAGGCGCGTGGCCAGCATGTCGAATATGGTCTGCCGCACCCGGTCGGTGGCCGGCCGCACGGAGAGATCGGCCACCGTGCGGAGCGTCCGGCCCCGGTACATCCCGCCGATCACGCGCACGGCGCTAGTCCCTGCGGAGCGCGACGCCGACGGCCGCGGCGAAACGGTAGGATGGGACGGTCAGGTGATCGGCGAGGCGGAGCGCCTCCGCGACGTTCACGTGGCGCAGCGGGTTGAGCGCCTCCACGAGGATGGGGGATCCGCGCCGGATCTGCGTGAGCAGGTCCCTGTCCAGGTAGGGACCGTAGACGGTCATGGAGTAGATGCCGGGGGTCTTCCGGGCCAGGGCGGCGATCCCCTGGATGATCTCCTGGTTGGACTGGACGATCAGGTAGCGGTAGGACTCCAGGCTCCCGTTCCGCATCAGGCTGATGTCGAGGCGCGTCTCCTTCACCCCGACGAGCGCGATGTACTTCCTGTACGTGTCGGGGTAGTTGATGCGCAGGGCGGTGTCGGCCGCGAAGTGGTCGGCGTCCACGATGTCGAGCGACATGCCGGCCCCGGTCGCCGCCTTCTGGATCGCGAGCGCGTCGCCGCGCCGCACGGAGACGCTGAGCGCCTCGTTGAACGGATCGTTGGCGTGCTCCGTCAGGATGTGGACGTCGGTGATGAAGTCGGCGGTGTCGATGTCGGGGAAGTACTGGGAGAGCTCCCACTTCACGTGATCGTTGATCTCGCTGCGCGTGAGCCCCTGGTCGATCGGCATGGAGTTCAGGAAGAGGAGCCCCGTGTCGAGCGCGATCGACATGCGCGAGGCGCGCACCCTGTTCTCGCGCACGAACTTCGCGAAGTGCATGTGGAACTCCCGGAGGCCCTCCCCCTTCCCGTCCGCTCCTCCCCCGGTGAGCGTGTTTTCCCAGGCGTCGATCGCGAGCAGCGTCGTGGTGGGGCCCGAGCGGTCGAGCTCCACGGCCTGTATCCCCCCGCCGCTGATCGAGAGTCCTACGATGAGATCCTGGGGTGCCACCTCGCGGTGTGCGTTGTGAGCGTCGGTGTGGTGCGCGTCCAATATGCGAAAAACGCCTCTGGGAGTCAACGCACGGTGACGTACGGGCGGAGCGCCGCGAGTTTCTTCGCGCCGATTCCCTTCACGCGGCGAAGGTCGTCGACGGAAGAGAATGCCCCTCCGCGCTCCCGCGCTTCGATGATGCGGGAGGCCGTGGCGGTGCCGATTCCGGGGAGGCGGACGAGGTCTGCGAGCGGGGCGGTGTTGATGTCGATGGCACAGGAGGGGGGATGGGGTTTCCGGCGCGGCGCCCCGGTGCGGTGCGGCGCCGCCGGCGCGTTCCGTTCCGCCGTGTCGGCGAGGGCGCGGAACGTGCTGTCGGAGGCCGCATAGTCGAACGGGGCTGCGGCGTCGGGCGCGCCGTCCCCCGGCGCGCGACCCAGGCGGATCAGCGCGCCTGCCAGGAGCCCCGCCGCCAGGATGCCGATCACGCCGGCCTCGCCCCGGGTCCAACCGATCCTCTGCTGCACGCCGGTGAGTCCGCGCATCCGCCGCTCAGGAGAACGCTTTCTTCATCCTTCCAAAGAAGCTCTTCTCGGAGTTCGCCGAGCGGTCACCCTCCTTCGGGTGAAAGTTGTCCGACTCGCCGAGCTCCTTCAGGATCTGCCGCTCGTGCGCGCTGAGCGTGGTGGGGACCCAGACGTTGACGCGCACGAGCTGATCGCCCCGGCCGAAACTGTTGAGGTGGGGAATTCCCTTGTCCCGCATCCGGAGAATCCTCCCCGACTGCGTCCCGGCGTCGATCTTCAGCCGGGCGCGCCCGGTGAGCGTCGGGACCTCGATGTCCCCCCCGGCGGCGGCCTCGGGGAAGCTGACCAGGAGATCGAGGATCACGTCGTCCCCGTTGCGCGTGAAGACCGGGTGAGGCTCCTCCTCGATGACGACGATGAGGTCCCCCGGGGGGCCTCCCCGCTTCCCGACGTTCCCCTCCCCCCTCAGGGGGATGTAATTCCCCTCGCCGACGCCGGCGGGGATCTGGACCTTGATCGTGGATTCCCCCTGCACGCGGCCGTCCCCGCGGCAGGTCTGGCACGGCTCCTTGATGACCTTCCCCTCCCCGCCGCAGTTCTGGCACGTGGCGATGTTGACGAACTGCCCGAAGACGGAACGGGAGACCTGCCGGATCTCCCCCGAGCCGTGGCAGACGGGACAGGTGGTCAGGCTCCCCGACGAGCGCGCCCCGCTCCCGCCGCACGTGTCGCACCGCTTCCACTTCTTGACCTTCAGCTTTTTCTCGACGCCGCTCGCGATCTCCTCCAGCGGGAGCTTGAGGCGGATCTTCAGATCGGACCCGGAGGCGGCGGCGCTCCCGCGCGCGCGCGACCTTCCCTGTGTTCCGAACATGTCGTCGAATATCGATCCCCCCGTCCCCCCGCCGAAGATGTCGCTGAAGGCGCTGAAGATGTCGTTGACGTCGTTGAAGGGGTGGAAGTCGGTGCCGCGGATGCCCTCGTGGCCGAACTGGTCGTACCTCTGCCGCCTGGCGGCGTCGCCCAGCACCTCGTAGGCCTCCGCCGCCTCCTTGAACTTCTCCTCGGCGTCCTTGTTTCCGGGGTTCCTGTCGGGATGATACTGGAGGGCGAGCTTCCGGTACGCCTTCTTGATCTCCTCGGGAGAGGCGCCGCGCGGCACGCCGAGCGTCTGGTAGTAATCCTGTTTCGCCATCAGTTCTCGGCCGCCTCCGCGCTCCCGCGCTTCGCCGGGGGCTCATCCTGCGGGGCCCCGTCCGGCGGGGCGCTCGAGACGACCACGCGCGCGTGCCGGATCACCCGGTCGTTCAGCCTGTACCCGCGGGCGATCTCCTCCACGACGGTCCCCGGGGGGACGTCGGCGCGGGGTACCTGGAGGAGCGCGTCGTGCTCGTCGACGTTGAAGGGCTTTCCCAGCGAGTCGAACGGGGCGAGGCCCCGGGCCTCCAGCGCCTTCATCAGTTTCTGGTAAATCAGCTCCACGCCGCTGGTGAACGCGTCGTCCTCCCCCCGTGAGGCGGCGGCCTTCAGCGAACGGACCAGGTCCTCCACGATCGGGAGGAGCGACGCGATCAGCGATTCGTTCGCGTTGCGCACGACGGCCGCGAACTCCGCTTCCGTGCGGCGCTTGTAGTTCTCAAACTCGGCCGCTTTCCTGAGGAACTGGTCGCGCGCGCTCTGCGCCGCGGCGCGGGCGGCCTCCAGGTCCCGTTCGATCCCCCCGGCCGGAGGGGGCGTCCCGGCGGATCCGGGCTCCCCGGTCCCCTGCGCGCCGCCGTCACCCGGGGCTGCCTCCAGCGTCCGTCCCCCGTCATCCTGTTCTTCGATCATCACTGCCTGCCTGTTGTGCCGAACATCTCCGAAATCGTGCGCGCCACGTAATCCACGAGCGGGATGACGCGCGCATAGTTCATGCGCCGCGGACCGATGAGCCCGATCGTGCCGGTCACGTCTCCCGCGGCGTAGCTCGTCGTGATCACGCTGTAGGGGGCGAGCTTCCTCTCCTTGTTTTCCTCGCCGACCGCGACGCGCACGCCGGGAGGAGGCGACTCGTGCGCCGCGAGGACGTGGATGATAATCTCCTCGTCGTTGATCAGCTCGATAACGCTCCGGAACTCCGCGGGGTTCTCGAATTCCGGCTGGTCCAGGATCGATTCCGCCCCTGCGATGTGGATCCTGGCGGCGCTGTCGGCGGGAATGATCTTCCCGACCGAGTCGATGAACAGGCGGATCAGTCCCGTGTCGTCTTCCGCCGCATCCTTCAGCCGCTCCGCGAACGAGGTCCGGATCTCCTCGATCGTGAGCCCGGCAAGCCGCTCGTTCAGCACGCGGGCGATGTCTTCGAGCTTTTCACGGGCGATTTCACTGGCGACCTCCAGCATCATCGTCCGGACGAGGCCGGACTTGATGGCGATGACCACCAGGACCCTCGGGCCCGAAAGCGAGACCAGCTCCAGCCGCTCCAGCGTGCCGCTCGCGAGCTTCGGGGAGCTGATGACGCAGAGCTGCCGGGAGATCTTCCCGATGAGCCTCGAGGACTCCTTCAGGAGCTCGTCCTCCGCCTCGCGGGAGTTGAGGGCCTCCCGGATCGAATCCTGCTCCTTCCGGGAGAGGGCGTCCACGTGCATGAGCGCGTCCAGGTAAAACCGGTACCCCATGTCTGTCGGCACCCTCCCGGCGGACGTGTGGGGGTGGTTGATGTACCCCAGGTACTCCAGGTCCGACATGACGTTCCTGATCGACGCCGACGAGAGGCCCAGGATGTCCTCATGCCGCTTGGAAATGTAACGGGACCCCACGGGGGTGGCGGTTTCGATGAAATCGCGTACCACGTAGTGGAGGACGGTCCGCTCCCTCTCGTTCAGCTCCGACGCCATTGTCATTCGCCCGGAATCGACAAACTTCGCCCAGATGAAAAAAATACGCAAAACGGGCTCCGCAGTCAAGAACCGCTCCCCGGCGGGCGCAGGAGGGAGGTTATTGATTGTTACACATCGATGCCGTATATTACGGCCGAATTCCGCGCCCCCGGGCTGGTGTGCCGCCCGGGAGGGCTCCCATGGGGCTGTAGCTCAGCTGGGAGAGCGCCTCGTTCGCAACGAGGAGGCCGTCGGTTCGAACCCGATCAGCTCCACCAGAAGCAGCACAATGCGTCGGCTGCCGCAAGCGAGTATGTGAGGTCAAGTCCTGCGCAACTGTAAGTAGCTTAACCCCGCCAGGTCCGGAAGGAAGCAACGGTCGGTTACGGAAAGTGTGACGCAGGGAAGCTTGACCTCACTTTTTTTTTACTCGGCATTGCGGGCCGGCGCGGTGTTGCTTCGCGGGGGAACATTTCGTAGCTTACAGCGGGGGAGTTGAGACCCCGCCTGAAGCGACGGGGATTACTCCCATACAATTCACGACAATCGGGGCGGGGATCCCCCGCCGCCCCCAGATGCCCGCAGAGCGGCACAACGACGACGGCGCCTCATGACGTACACAATTTGTCTCCCGTCCCGGTCCGGGAGCCTGCCCGATTCGTTCTCCCTCTGTGCGGCGCCACGATGCACCACAGAAAGGCTGGTTCACACCGCACGGTATGAAGAAAGAAATTCTCATCAACGCAGGCGCCAACGAGACCCGTATCGCGATTACGGAAGACGGCCGCCTGGCAGAGCTCTTCGTCGAGACTGCCAATAAGGAGAAAATGGTTGGGGACATCTACCTTGGCAAAGTCGCCAAGGTGATGCCCGGCATCAAGGCGGCATTCATCGATATCGGTCTCGGGCAGGACGGGTTCCTCCATTTCTCGGACATCGGGAACAGGTTCGAGGAATACAGCGCCATGATCGGCGACGAGGAGGAGGACTCCGAAGAACAGAAGGAGGCCGTCGGCGCCGAAGCGGCGACCGCGCACGCCGACGCTCCAGGCGCGCCGCGGCCCCCCGCCCCGCCGCGCGACAGCCAGCGAGACCGCGGCGGCAATCACCGCCCCCCCCGCAAGGACGTCCAGCTCGAAAAAGGGCAGGAGATCATCGTCCAGATCACGAAGGAACCCGTCGGCAAGAAGGGGGTCCGCGTGACGAGCGAGGTCTCGCTGGCCGGCCGATTCCTCGTCCTCCTCCCGTTTGACGGCAAGATCGGCATTTCCAAGAAGATCTCCAGTTTCAAGGAGAAGCGTCGGCTCCGCAAGATCGTCCAGACAATCCTCCCGGAAGGCTTCGGCGTCATCATCCGCACCGTGGCGGAGGGGAAGGACGATTCATCGCTGACGAACGACCTGAAGGACCTTCTCACCACGTGGGGCGAGGTCGAGAAGACCGTCAAGTCGGAGCAGGCGCCCTGCCTGCTCTACAAGGACATGTCGACCACCTCGAGCGTCATCCGCGACCTCTTCTCCAACGACGTCACCCGGGTCGTGATCGACTCCCGCAGGCTCCACAAGGAAATCCGGGCCTACATCAAGTACACGTCGGCGCAGCTCCTGGACAAGATCGAGCTGCACAGGGACCGGCGTCCGATCTTCGACGTCTACGGCATCGAGAAGGAGATCGAGACGACGCTGGCCCGCAAGGTGTGGCTCAAGAGCGGGGGCTACATCATCATCGAGCCGACGGAGGCCATGGTGGTGATCGACGTCAACAGCGGCCGCTACGCGGCGAAGAAAGAACAGGAGCAGAACTCGCTCAGGACCGACCTGGAGGCGGCGCGCGAGATCTGCCGGCAGCTCCGGCTCCGCGACATCGGCGGGATCATCGTGTGCGACTTCATCGACCTGGACGACGAGCGGAACAAGCGGAAGGTCTTTGAGGAGCTCAAGAAGGAGTTCCGCAGGGACCGGGCGAAGGTGACGGTGCTGCCGATGACGGAGTTCGGGCTGGTGCAGATCACGCGGCAGCGCATCCGGCAGGCGATTCTCCACAGCTTCTCGGAGCCGTGCCCGGCCTGCGGGGGAACGGGACTCGTCCAGTCGCGCACGACGACGCTCAACCAGATCGAGCGCTGGATCCGCCGTTTCAAGAGCGAGAGCCACGAGTCGAGGATCGTCCTCAGGGTCAATCCCCAGCTCGCGGATGCCCTGCGGGTGGGGACGCTCTCCCGGCTGCGGCGGCTGATGCTGAAGTACGTCATCCTGATCCGCCTGGAGCCCGATCCCGCAATACACGCCGGCGAGTTCCACTGCATCTCGGTGAAGCAGGGGAAGGACATCACGGACCAGTTCAACTGATGATAGCACAACTGAAAACGACGGCGTTCACGGAGATCCACCGGTCGCTCGGCGCGAAGATGGTCGAGTTCGCAGGGTTCACGATGCCCGTCCAGTACGCCGGCATCATCGAGGAGCACAGGAAAGTCCGGGAGGCGGCCGGGCTCTTCGACGTCTCGCACATGGGGGAGGTGGAGATCGCGGGTCCCGGTGCGCTCGCCTTCGTCCAGTCGATCACCGTGAACGACGCGTCGAAGCTCCCGGAGGGGCGCGTGCAGTACTCCGCCATGTGCTATGACGACGGGGGCATCGTGGACGACCTCCTCGTCTACCGGCTCGGCGCGGCGTACATGCTCGTGGTCAACGCCGCGAACCTGGCCAAGGACGTCGACTGGATCCGGACGCACGCCGGCGCCGGCGTGACGGTGACCGACCGGTCGGACGACGTCTCGCTCCTTGCCGTGCAGGGTCCCCGATCGCTCGACGTGCTCGCGCCGCTGACGCGGGCCGACCTGGCCTCGCTCGGGTACTACCACGCCATGAGCGCCGATGTGGCCGGCGTTCCCATGACCGTCTCGCGCACGGGCTACACGGGCGAGCTGGGCTACGAGCTCTATTTCCCCTCAGACAGGGAGACGGGGGAGCGCGTCTGGAACGCCATCATGGCATCGGGGTCGAAGCACGGCATCGCTCCCGTCGGCCTCGGTGCGCGGGACACGCTCCGGCTGGAAATGGGCTACTGCCTCTACGGGCACGACATCGACAGGACCACGAACCCGATCGAGGCGGGTCTCGGCTGGATCACGAAGACCGCGAAGGGGGAATTCATCGGCAGGGAGGCCATCATGCGCGTGAAGGAGCGGGGACCGTCGCGGAAGCTCGTCGGGTTCACGCTGACCGACCGGGCCTTCCCGCGGCAGGGGTATGCGCTGCACGCCGCCGGCGCCAGGGCCGGGAGCGTGACATCGGGAACGTTCTCCCCCGTGCTGTCGCGCGGCATCGGGATGGGGTACGTGGATGCCCCCCTGGCGGCCCCCGGCACGCGCCTGGCGGTCGCGATCCGGGAGAGGCAGATCGCCGCGGACGTGGTGCCCCTCCCGTTCATCCGGAAGTGAGCGCGATGCGCATCGATCTCTGCTTCACGCCGGGGCAGACCGACGAGCTGGCGCTGCGCGACAGGACCGTGGTGGCGATCGACGTCCTTCGCGCGAGCACCACGATCGTGACTGCGCTCGTCAACGGCGCCCGGGAGATCATCCCGGTGGCGACCGTGGAGTCGGCGGTGAAGATCTCCGGGAACCTCTTCGGGGACGTCATCCTGCTCGGGGGGGAACGGAACGGGAAGATGATCGAAGGGTTCAACCTGGGGAACTCCCCGTCGGAGTACACGGCCGATCGCGTCCGCGGCAAGGCGATCATATTCAGCTCGACGAACGGGTCCCAGGCGCTGGTGCGTGCCCGCTACGCGAAGGAACTCTACGTCTGCGGGTTCGTCAACGTGGGGACCGTCGCGGAGGCGCTCGCCTCGCCCGGGCGCGATTTCACGATCGTCTGTGCCGGGAACAACGGGATGCTGTCGATCGAGGACTCGGTCTGCGCGGGCATGCTGGTGGCCCGCGTGAGCGCCGCCGCGGACGCGCCGCCGGAGCTTGCCGACGGCGCGCTGGCCGCGCGCACGCTCTACAGGACGTTCGGCAGGGGCATCCTCAAGATGATGCGCTCATCGGACCACGGCCGCCACCTGCAGGAGATCGGATTCGGCGACGATCTGAAGACCTGCGCGGGCGTGGACACGCTCGGCGTCCTGCCGCAGCTCGACGGGAACGTCATCCGTCTGAAAACCGCGGCGCAGGGGAAAGAGCCTGCAGGGCAGCCGCAGGCAACGTGAGGGGGCTCTCCGTGGCCAGAGCGAACGAATCGGGGGAAGGGCGGGAAAAAAAGGGGCGCGGCTCGCGGCGGGGCGCCCTGGCGGCGATCCTCATGATCGCCGCGGCGGTCCTGGTCCTGATCGCGATCGTCACGTACGACGCGGGGGATGAATCCCGCATCAGCCTCCGCGCGGCCGACCTGGGCGGCGTCCTGACGGGAGACCCCGCCGTGAAGGCGGCGGCCGACACCGTGCGCAACGGGCTGGGGCTCGTCGGCGCGCTCCTGGCGGACGCGCTCATCAACGACACGATCGGCTACGCAGTGATCGTGCTCCCCGTGCTCCTCATCTACTGGGGCTGGACGCTCCTCCGCAGGGGAGGCGTCCGCACTCCCCTCGTCGTCACCAACTACGCCCTGATCTGCGCGCTCCTCGTCGCCGCCGCGTTCGGCATGGTCAGGCTCGTCGCCGATCCCGGGGGTCCTTCGCGGGAATGGTACGGGATCGTCGGCTACGCCTCCGCCAGCGTGCTCGCGCAGCTCGTCGGCAAGGCCGGGGGCGCGATCGTCCTCGTGGCCGCCATGCTCGCGACGGCGGTCATGGGCGCCGACCTGGATGTCCATGAGATCGTGGAGCGGGCGCACCAGGCGATCCTCCGCGCCGCCGCGCGGATGGACGAGCGCAGGGAGCGGGCTGCGCGGGAGCGGGAAACGGCTCTCCGGGAGCGCCCCCCGCGGTCACAGGAGGCGGAAGTGACGATCACGCGCCCCGCCCCGGAGGAGACGCCCCGCAACGAGCCGCGCCTGCGCAGCGCGGCCCCTCCCCCCCTCCAGGAACCGCGAGCGAAGGCCCTCCCGCTCAACCTGACCGTGACACGCCCCCTCCCGGCCGAGAAGCCCACGGAGGCGGAGGAGGAAGCGCCAGGGGACATCGACTACGTGTTTCCCTCCGTCGATCTCCTGGACGCCCCGAAACCGGGGAGGGAGGACGTCGACGAGGAGGAGCTGAAGGCGAACGCGGACCTCCTCCGGGCCACGCTGGCCGAGTTCGACGTCGAGCTCGAGAGCGTGAGCGTGACGCCCGGGCCGGTGGTGACGCTCTACGAGCTTGTCCCCGCGAGCGGCGTCAAGATCAGCCGGATCGTGAGCCTGGAAAACGACATGGCCCTCAAGCTCGCGGCGCGGGGGATCAGGATCATGGCCCCGATCCCCGGCAAGTCGGCCGTCGGCGTCGAGATCCCCAACTCGCGGCGCTCGCTGGTCACGATCAGGAGCGTGATCAACTCCACGGCGTTCCGCGAGGCGAAGGCGTCGCTCCCGCTGGCGATGGGGAAGACGATCGCCGGGGAAGTGTTCACCGACGATCTCGCGAAGATGCCCCACCTGCTGATGGCGGGGTCCACGGGATCCGGCAAGAGCGTCGGCATCAACACGATGCTGGCGTCGCTCCTCTACCGCCTCCACCCCTCCGACCTGAAGCTGATCATCATCGACCCGAAGAAGATCGAGCTTGCGCAGTACGCCGCGCTCCGCCGCCACTTCCTGGCCGTCTCCCCCGACATCGACGAGCAGATCGTCACGACCCCCGCCGGGGCGGTGCTCGTCCTCCGCTCCGTGGAGCGGGAGATGGAGAAGAGGTACGACCGCCTGGCGGCGGCCGGCGTGCGAAACGTGGTCGACTACAACGAGCGGCTCGCCGCGGGGAGGCTCAAGGAGCAGGAAGGGGCGCCCCCCGCGAAAATGCCGTTCCTCATCGTGGTCATCGACGAGCTCGCGGACCTCATGATCACGGCGGCACGGGAGGTGGAGGAGCCGATCGCGCGCCTTGCGCAGCTTGCGCGGGCGGTGGGCATCCACCTGATCGTCGCCACGCAGCGCCCCTCCGTCGACGTCATCACCGGCGTGATCAAGGCCAATTTCCCGGCGCGGATCGCGTACCAGGTGGCGTCCAAGACGGATTCACGGACGATCCTGGACATGAACGGCGCTGAGCAGCTCCTGGGGAACGGCGACATGCTCTACCTCGCCAGCGGGAGTCCCAAGCCGGTGCGCCTGCAGAACGCATTCATCTCTTCCGACGAGGTGGAGGCGGTGGTGGGCCATATCGGCGCGCAGGAGGGCTTCGCGCACCCGTTCGTCCTTCCCCCGGCGGCGGAGAGGAAAAAGAACGGCGAGGGGGGAGAGGAGGGGGAGCGGGATGAGCTGTTCGAAGAGGCTGCGCGCCTGATCGTCAGGCACCAGCAGGGCTCGGTCTCGCTCCTGCAGCGTCGGCTGAAGGTGGGGTACTCGCGCGCGGCGCGACTGGTCGACGAGCTCGAGGCGGCGGGAATCGTCGGGCCCTTTGACGGGAGCAAGGCGCGCGACGTGCTTGTCGAAACGGAGGCGGATCTTGATGACATACTCAATAACCCGTAGCGCGCGCGCCGGGGGGCGGATCCGGGCGGTTGCCCTCCTCGGCGCGATGCTCCTCGCCGGCGGGGCGCGCGCCGGGGGAGGGGACGACCCGCAGGAGATTCTCCGCGAGGTGCGCAAGACGTACGACGGGATCCGGGACGCCGAGATCCGGTTCACGGAGCGGACCCGCTTTCCCCAGTCGACGCTCGAGCAGCAGAGTGCCGGCACGCTCTTCCTCAAGAAGGAGCACAAGTACAGGATCGAAACGGAGGATCAGACGGTGGTGACGGACGGCGAGACCGTCTGGTCCTACTCGCGGGCGAACCGCCAGGTGCTGATCGACCGTTTCAAGGCGGCCGACAATGCGTTTGCCCCCGAGCGGATACTCGCCGGCGGAGGGGGAGACTACGCCGCGACGTTCATCGGGAGGGAGAAGATCGGGAGCGCGGACTGCGCCCTCCTGAAGCTCGTCCCAAGGGCGGAATCCTCGCTCGTGCAGGCGCTCCATCTCTGGGTCGACAGAGGGGACTGGCTGGTCCGCAAAGCGGTCGTCACGGACGTGAACGGCAAGGAGACCACGTACACGGTCGCGGAGTTCCGGCTCAATCCCGGCCTGAGCGACTCCCGGTTCGTCCTCGAGATCCCCCAGGGGGCCGAGGTCGTGGACATGCGATAGGAGGCGTGTTGCTCCAGGAGTCCCCTCCCGGGCGGACGCGCGCCCGGCAGTTCCTGCAGTATGCGCTGAGCGCGGCGCTGACGCTCTTCTTTCTCTGGATCGCCTTCCGCGGGACCGACTGGGGAAAGCTCGTCGCGCTCGTGGAGGGGGCGAACTACTGGTGGATGCTGGCGATGTTCGGCTGCCTGATGGCGAGCCACGCCGTCCGCTCCTGGCGCTGGGGATACCTCCTGGCCCCCGTGCGAAAGGGGATCCCGTTCCGGAGCCTCTTCGCGGGAGTCATGCTCGGCTACATGTTCAACAACGTCCTTCCCCGCGCGGGGGAGCTGGCGAGGCCGTACGCCCTGAGCAGGATGGAAGGGGTGAGCGGAAGCTCCGCGCTGGGAACGATAGTCGTGGAGAGGATACTGGACACGCTGACATTCCTCCTCCTTCTTGCCATGCTGCCGCTCCTCTATAACGGGCCCCTTGTCGAGTCGTTTCCCTGGCTCTCAGAGGCGGGACTCGCCGTAACGGCGGTGACACTGGCGTGCCTGGCCGCGCTCACGGTCCTCATGCTGCGCCGGGACTGGGCGGACAGGTTCCTCCTGCTCCCGGCGGGGAAGCTCGTCCCCCGGCGGTACCGCGCCCCCCTGGAAGAGCAGGTGCACGCATTCCTGGACGGCTTCCTCTTTCTCAAGGATCCCGCCACGCTCGCCCTGATTGCCGCCTCCGGGGCGGTCGTCTGGCTCCTCTACATACTCATGACGTACGTCGCGCTCTTCGCATTCGGCCTGCAGGCGCTCGGCATGCGGGCGGCGGTCGTCCTCCTGACGATCTCATCCATCGGCATTGCCATCCCGACGCCGGGGAGCACGGGGAGCTATCACGCCTTCACGTCGCAGACGCTCGTCCGCCTCTTCGCCGTCGATCCTTCCGTGGCGCTCTCGTTCGCGACCGTGACGCACGCCGTGGGCTTCATCGGCGTGACGCTGGTCGGCGCCTGGTACCTTGTGCGCGAGAAAATGAAGCGCGCACTGGCCGCCGCGGCGCTGGCGCTCGCGCACTGCGCGGGGCTCCACGCGCAGGATGCCGCCCCGCGCGCCGGCGTCGCCGCCGGGATGGGGGTGGAATACATTTCGGCGCCCGACGTGACGGACCTCGTCAATGCCACGTCGGTGCCTCCCGGCGGGGCGTCGCAGTTCAGGGCGGCGGCAGAATTCTTCGGGGCCTGCTCGTTCCCCCTCGACCAGAAATGGATGCTCAAGCTCGAGATGGCGTACGATCTCTCCTCCTACTCGGTGCAGGGGGGGTTCGGTCTCGCCTCCTGGAGCATGCACTGGACGATGCCCTCGCTCATCCTGCAGTACGTGCTGGTGGACCGGGGCGTCTACAACGTCAAGGCGGGGGCGGGGGGAGGATACCACTTCGGCGCACTGACGGAAAAGTATCTCTCGCTCGACGATACGTTCACCGGCACCGGCGCGGGGGCGCTCCTGGAGTTGGAAGCCAACACGGCGTTCGGCGACCATCTCTACGCGTACCTCGGCGTCAACCTCCGGTGGGAGTTTGTCGGCCGGCTGGAGGACTCCGCCGGGCTCAGTCCCGGATTCGCCTCCGGCGGCGGCCCGGCGACACTGCACGCCTTCGGCGCGGGGGCGCGCCTGGGCGCAAGCTACCTGTTCTAATCACCAGGGAAGGAGGTCCATCGATGCAGAAGGCGCACGTTCTGATGTGCTGTGCCGCCGCGCTCCTGGCCGCACCGGGGGTGAGCGCGCACACGGGTCAGTCCACCACCAAAGGGAAAGGCCACGCCATGGCGCAGACAACCGTCGCCGTCATCGAAACGACGATGGGGACGATCGAGGCGGAACTCTACAGCGCGGATGCGCCGAAGACCGTCGAGAATTTCGTCGGGCTCGCGAAAAAGAACTACTTCAACGGGATCATATTCCACAGGGTGGTCCCCCACTTTGTGATCCAGGGGGGAGACCCGACAGGGACCGGCACCGGGGGAACGAGCATCTGGGACAAGGAGTTCGCCGACGAGCTGAACCCGCACACGGCGTCCTACAAGGCGGGATACCTCAAGGGGGTTCTCGCGATGGCCAACCGGGGGCCCAACACGAACACGAGCCAGTTCTTCATCATGCTTGAAGACAACACGTCGCTCCCGAAGAACTACACGATATTCGGCAAGGTCATCAAGGGACTCGACGTCGTGGACGCGATCGGCAGCGTCCCGCTCACGGGGGGGATGGGTCCCGACGCGTCGAAGCCGGTGACCCCCGTGGTCATGACAAAGGTGTGGATCCGCACCGGGGGCGGTCCGGCGAAGGCGCACTGACGCCGTGGCGAAAAAGCCCGCAGCGGCCCGCGTGGACGGGGCCGCGGACATCCCCCCCGTGCGCCTCCTCTACGGGGAGGAGGACTACCTGCTGGAAGAAGCGCTCCGCGCGCAGGTGGATGCGGCGCTTGGCGGGGCCGACAGGACGCTCAACCTCGACGTCCTGAACGGGGGGGAGACCGATGCGCGCGAGATCGTCGACAGGGCCTCGTCGTTTCCGATGACGGGGGAGCGCCGCGTGGTCGTGGTGCGCGAGGCTGACCGGCTGGCGGCGGGGGACCTGGAGCTGCTCGCGGCCTACTGCGAGTCTCCTTCCCCCTCGACCTGCCTGGTGCTCGTCGGCACGAAGCCCGACATGCGCCGCAAGCCCTTCGCCGCGCTCCGCAGGAAGAACATGGCGACGGAATACGCCCGCGTCTGGGAGGAGAGGCTCCCTGCCTGGATCGGCGCACACGCCCGCGCGCGCGGACTGGCGATGGCGCCGGAGGCGGCAAGGCTCCTGGTGGCCACCGCCGGGTCGTCGCTCAGGGAGATCGCCGGCGAAATCGAGAAGATCGCGCTCTACATCGGCGCGCGCAGCGAGATCACGCCGGCGGACGTCGCCGCCGTGGTGGGCATGTCGAAGGAATACAGTCCGTTCGCGCTCCAGGAGGCGATCGGGAGGCGCGACGCCGCGCGCGCGCTCGCGATCCTGGAGGAGCTCCTGAACGCGGGAAGCGCGCTGCCGCTCATCGTCGCGACGCTCACGAACTACTTCTGCGCGCTCCTCAAGCTGCATGATCTCCGCAGGCGCGGG
>Ga0335079_10001497_pt1 | contig 26647 bp, 23 predicted proteins | sample Lox_Sample_33_FD_206719 | JGI IMG/M metagenome (GOLD analysis project Ga0335079, IMG submission 206719) | Soil microbial communities from Loxahatchee National Wildlife Refuge, Florida, United States - Lox_Sample_3.3 | ecosystem: Environmental > Terrestrial > Soil > Wetlands | place: USA...
TTGCCACGCGCGCCTTTCGGCGCCGTTCGGCGGTTTGTTCTCTGTGGCACTTTCCTGCGGGTCACCCCGACCGGTCGTTGACCGGCACCCTGCCCTGCGGTGCCCGGACTTTCCTCGGCGGCCCTAAACGGGCCGACGCGTTCGCCCGGACGGCTCCGGCCCTCGAGATGTAACACGCTCGGCGCGGGTCGGGCAATCGAGCCGGGGGGGCCTGGAATTCCTACAGGCGCAAATCGATCGCGCGGTTCGACATCTCGTCGGCCTGGGTGTTCTGCTCGCGCGGGATGTGGCGGATCTCGATTTCCGGGAAGCCTTTCACCAGGGCCCGGGCCTCTTCGAACAGTGGGCGCAGGTGATCGGCCTTCACCTGGTACTCGCCGCTCAGTTGCTTCACCATCAGTTCCGAATCGGCGAACACGTCGAGTTCCCGAAGGCCCATCGCCTTGGCGCGCTTCAACCCCATGATGAGGCCGGTGTACTCGGCCACGTTGTTCGTGGTTTCTCCCAGGTACTTCCCCATCTTGGCGACGATGTGGCCGTTGGGGCTGATGATCACTGCTCCGGCCCCGGCCGGCCCGGGATTGCCCCGAGCGGCGCCGTCAGTGTAGAGGCGCGTTCGGACCGGCCGCGCGGCCTCGCGCTCCTCCTCTCGCTCCTTCTCCACCGCGGTCGCCTTCTCCTTCTTCTTTCGTTCCCGCTCGACCTTGGATTCGTTCATCGACGCATCCAGGTCTTCCGCGGACTGCCGTGCCGCCCTCTCCACTTCCGTCGCCTTGCGAACGCGGAGCCCCTTCGATCCCGCTACCGGCGTCGCGGCGTCCGCGCCCCCACCCTCGGCCTCCTCCACTCGATCGGCCGCAGCGTTGATGAGCTTTCCCAGGACGTCGCGGTTGTACCCGGGGTAGCGCGCCAGCGCCCGGGGCAGGTCCTCGTTTGCCGCGATGAAGCGCAGTAGCTCTGCCAGGACGGGCTTCGTCACAACTTCGCTCAGGCGGCGGGTGACGAGGCTGGGCTGACGGCCTCTGCCACGTAGATGATCCGATTGCAGTTGGGGCAGTTCTCGATGGAGTTCGCTCGGGCGAGGATGATCGCCATCTGAGGCGGGATGTTCCGGTTGCAGCCCCGACAGGTGTTTCCCTCCACCCTCGTGACGGCCACCCCTCCGCGACGCTTGCGGATGTTCTCGTAGCGGGAGAGCAGCGCCGGCTCCACCCTCTTCGCCAGCTCTGCCCGGCGCCCCTCCAGCTCCCCGGCTCGGGTCTGAAACTCGGACTGGCGACGGGCGAGCTGCTCGAGCTCCTCCTGCGCCCCCGCCTCCTTCTCGTCCAGCTTCTCCTGCAGTCCCTCGACGCCCTTTTGGATCTCCTCCGCCTCGGCGCCGAGCGTCTTCACCTGCTCCAGCACGGTCTCGTTCGTCTTTTTGGCGATCTCGATCTCGCGGGAGAGCGCGGCGTACTCGCGCGGCGTGCGGATCTCGGTGAGGCGTCCTTCCCACTTCTTCACCTTGTCCCGCTCCATGGCCAGCAGCTGCTCCTGGCCGCGGCGCTCCCGCTCGTTGCTGGCGAGGCGCGCCTGCTCTGCTTCCCACGACTTCCGGATCTCCCCGACTGCCGCGTCGATCTCGGCCCGCCGACGGGGCACGGCTTCGGCCTGGTTGCGTACCTCGTTGAGCTCCAGGTCAACTTGCTGCAGCTCCTCCAACGCCTTCAGCTTCTCACGCAGCGACAAGGATGTCTCCTCCCACGTAATCCCCGCCCGAACGGTAGCAGCGCATGGGCCCACCAGGATTTGAACCTGGATCGAACCGGTTATGAGCCGGCCGCTCTGCCGTTGAGCTATGGGCCCCGAGCCCGCGTGGACCCGTGTCTAGCACAGTCTGGGACAAGGGGCAGCGCACCGAATCAATTCTCCACGAAGCTCTTGAGGCGCTTGGAGCGGCTGGGGTGGCGCAGCTTCCTGAGCGCCTTGGCCTCGGTCTGGCGGATGCGCTCGCGCGTGACCTCGAAGTCCTGGCCCACCTCCTCGAGGGTGTGGTCGGACTTCTCCCCGATCCCGAAGCGCATCCGCAGGACCTTCTCTTCGCGCGGGGTCAAGGTTGCGAGCACCTTCCGCGTCTGCTCGGCCAGGTTCATGTTGATGACCGCGTCCGAGGGGGACACGATGGCCTTGTCCTCGATGAAGTCGCCGAGGTGGCTGTCCTCCTCCTCGCCGATGGGGGTCTCGAGCGAGATGGGCTCCTTCGCGATCTTCAGTACCTTGCGCACCTTGTCGAGCGGCAACTCCATCTTCTCGGCGATCTCCTCTGGCGTCGGCTCGCGCCCCAGCTCCTGCACCAGATAGCGGGAGGTGCGGATGAGCTTGTTGATGGTCTCGATCATGTGCACCGGGATCCGGATGGTCCGGGCCTGATCGGCGATGGCGCGGGTGATGGCCTGCCGGATCCACCAGGTCGCGTAGGTGGAGAACTTGTAGCCGCGCTTGTACTCGAACTTGTCGACCGCCTTCATGAGGCCGATGTTCCCCTCCTGGATCAGGTCGAGGAACTGCAGCCCCCGGTTCGTGTACTTCTTGGCGATGGAGACGACCAACCGCAGGTTGGCCTCGACCAGCTCGGTCTTCGCGCGCTCGGCGGTGTGCTCGCCCTCGGCCATGGCGCGGTAGGTCCGGCGCAGGTCCTCGACGGGGAGCATGGCCTCTTCCTCGACTCGCTGAATCTTGCGGCGCGCCGTGCGGAGGGTGCGATCGAGCTCCTCCAGCTCCTCGGAGGAGAGCCCCATCTTGCGGGCCGCCTTGCGCCGGCTCGAGTCGTCGTTCCGCGCCTCGGCGATGAGCCGCTTGAGCTCGCGCAGCGGCACCCGTGCTCGCCGCTCGCAATCGAGGATCTCTCTCTCGGCCTCCTCGACGCGCTTGATGAGTCCCTTCAGCTTCTGAACGATCCGGTCGATCTGCTTCTTGTTGAGCTGGATCGCCTCCAGCGCTTCCACCATCTGCCCCTCGATGGCACGGATCTCCTCGCGTACCTCCCGGCGCTTCACGTCCGAGAGCTTCTTTTGCTCGAGGGTCTCCTTCAGGTGGGCGACGTCCCGCTCCAGCTTGCGGATGCGGTCAATGTGCTTCAGGACCTGTTCGACCTTCCGTTCCTCGTCCTTCGGCAGGGCCGGCTGGGCGCTTCCGTCCCCTCCGTCGGCGGGAGCGGCCTCGCCCGCCGCCTCCTCGGCGACCTCGACGTCCGCCTCCTCCTCCACCTCGCCCTCGGGGCTCGCCTCCTCGCCGGCGTCCTTGATGATCTCGCGGACGCGGATCTTGCCCTTGCGCAGCTTCTCGCCGAGGTCGAGGATCTCCTTGATGGCGAGCGACGAGCCCAGGACCGCCGTCAGCACCGCCTTCTCGCCCTCCTCGATCCGCTTGGCAATCTCCACCTCGCCCTCGCGCGTGAGGAGGGAGACGGATCCCATCTTGCGCAGGTACATGCGCACCGGATCGTTTGACTTGCCGTAACCGGCGTCCTCTTCCTCCTCTTCCTTCTCTTCCTCGGTGGCCGCGACCTTGGCTTCCGGCTCGGGCGGCTTGTCCGGAAGCTTCATCTTCTTAGCGTCGTCGACGACTTCGATGTCGTGCTCGCCGAACATCGACATCACGTCGTCGATCTGGTCCGACGAGACGATGTCCGAGGGCAGCGCGTCATTCACCTCTTCGTAGGTGAGAAAGCCCTTCTCGCGCCCCCGCTCCATCAGGGCCTTCACCTCTGAGCGCTCGGTGACGTCGAGGTCGTCGGCGACGTCCGCCAGGTCCTCCCCCTCCTCGGCCTCTTCCTCGTCACCGTCGGCGCCGGGCTTCTCCTCCTCGCCCTCCTCGGCCGGCTCGCGCTCCTCCCCGTAGGGAGCCCCGCCCTTGACCTTCTGCCGCTCCTTCTCCTCGGCGCGGGTTCCCTTGCGCGGGGCCTTGCCGGTTGCCACCGGCGCGGGTGCCGCCGACTTGGCGGCCGCTCCCTTGACCGACGCACCCTTCGGCGCGATCGCGGCAGGTGCCTTCACCAGGGCGAGCTTGCCCGACGCGCCCTTGCCGGCCGCCGACTTGGCGGCCGCGGGCTTCGCCTTCTCGACGCGCCGCCCGGCCGGGCGAGCCGCAGCCGACCTCGGCGCCGGCCGCACGGCGTGGGCCGCGCGACTGCTCGTCGCCTTGGCAGCTTTGCTCTTCTTCTTCGGTGCGTGGGCCTTCTTCTTCATTTCGCGCTGCTCCTCCGGATTCCCGGCTGGGCGATCCTGTTCTCTAACGTGGCGACCCTGGCCGATCCCGGCGAACTTGCCGAGAAGCCCCCGGACCCGATCCATGGTTCTCGTCATGGCTTGCGTAGTTCCTCACGCCGTCGCTCCAGGTCGATGCGTCGCCGCTGCAAGGTCAGCTGCTGAAGGGTCAGGTCGTCGGGTAGAGGCGCGCCGCCCTTCGCCGCCAATGCCAGCAGCCGTGCCTGCTCCCGTCGAAGTCCTTCTATCTTCGCCTCGACCGCGGCTCGCTTGAGCTCGCGCTCGGCCTCCGCCCGATTGGGTCCCCCGGGCCCGGCGAGGCTCCGGACCCGCTCCACCACGCGCGCGTTCGCGACCGGCTCGAGCCGCGACAGAACTTCCTGGAGCGGCATCGGCTCGCGGCACAGGTCCCTCGCCAGCTCGGCGAGCGGTCCTTCGGGGAAGAGGCGGGGCAGGTCCTCCTCGGCGGCCACTGCCCCGAGGTCCGGGTGGCCCGCCAGGATGGCGAGAGCGTCTACCGCCGGCCCGGGCAGGAGGGGGCCGGCACGGCCCGACCCCGGCGGGGAGCGCGGCGGCCTCGGCCGCGCCGAGGTCCGGGGCTTCCCGGCGATCTCGTCCCGGAGGGCGTTCAGGTCGAGCCCCAGGCGGCGGGCGATGCGTTCCTCGAAGGTGGTGCGCGGCAGCCCCTCGGGTGCCAGCCGGACGAGCGGCGACAGCTCGCGTACCGCCGAGAGCTTCTCCTCCACCGGTGAGTCGCTCGCCGGGCCGTGACAGTTGCGGTCCACGGCTCGATCGATGAGGAAGTCGCTGAGAGGAGCGGCCTCCCGGAGGAGAGCCTCCACTGCCTCGCGGCCGTGGGCGCGCGCGAACTCGTCGGGGTCCGTCTTCCCTCCCTGGGTCGGGAGCGCCGCCACCCGCCCCGCGATCCCGGAGGGGAAGAGCGCCTCGGCCGCCTTGGCCGGCGCCGCCAGCCCGGCCACGTCGCCGTCGAAGAGAACGGTCACCTCCCGACAGTCACACCGCTTCAGTAGCTCGACGTGGTCCGGGGTGAGGGCCGTCCCGCACACCGCTACCGCATTCCGGACTCCGGCCTGGTGCAGACCGATCACGTCGAAGTAGCCCTCCACCAGCACGGCGGCGCGCGCCTTGCGGATCGCCTCCCGGGCGATGTCGAGGCCGTAGAGGACCTTGCTCTTCTTGTAGAGGAGGGTCTCCGGCGAGTTGACGTACTTCGGCCCCTTCTCGTCGGGAGCGCCCGGGAGGGAGCGGGCGCCGAATCCGATGACCTGCCCGTCGATGGCGTGGATGGGAAACATGAGCCGACCGCGGAAGCGGTCGTACCCGCCTCGATCCTTGGTGATTCGCAATCCAGCCCGGTCGAGAGCGACAGCTCCGATGCCCTTCACGGCGAGTCGGTGCTCGAGGTCGTTCCATGTCGCCGCGGAGATGCCTAGGCGGAACTGGCGGACGCTGTCCTCGGACACGCCGCGGGAGGCGAGGTAGGCCCGCCCCGCCTCGCCGTGCGAGCTCCACAGCCGCGCCTGCCAGTAGCGCGCGGCCGCGTCGCAGGCCGCCTGGGTCTCCGCCCGTTCCTTGCGGCGGCGCCGGACCTCGGCCGAGTCCTCGGTGACCTCCACCGGGATCTCGACGCCCACCTCGGCGGCCAGGGCCCTCACCACGTCGGGGAACTCCTTTCCCTCGACCTTCTGCAGGAACTTGAAGACGTCACCATACTCGCCACAGCCATAGCACTTGTAGTGCTTGTCCTCCGGGTAGACATGGAAGCTCGGCGTTCGCTCACCGTGGAAGGGGCAGCAACCCTTCCACGTTCTCCCCGACTTCTGGAGTTCCATGTGACGGCCGATGACCGCCACCACGTCCACCCGATTCCGGATCTCATCAATGATCGAATCCGGGATCATCCGAGCCGGAAGGGGGATCGCCCTCCCTGACCTCCGCTCCCCGGGAATACCCGGGACACTCCCCGCGGATCACTGCGCCGCGAGCCGCTGCTTCACGAGGTCGCTCACCGTCTTGCCGTCGGCGCGACCCTGCACCTCGGGGAGCAGCGCCTTCATCACCGCCCCCATGTCCTTCGGACCCTTCGCCCCGACGCGCCCGATCACCTCGTTCACCTTCGCTTCCAGCTCCGCCTGGGACAGCTGCTGGGGAAGGTAGGCCTGGAGGATGCGCATCTCCGCCTCCTCCTTGTCGGCCAGGTCTTGCCGGTTTCCGGCCTTGTACTGCTCCACGGAGTCGCGCCGACGCTTGATCTCCGAGGCGATGACAGCCTGGATGCCCGCGTCGTCGAGCGTCTTCATGAGCTCGATCTCGCGGTACTTGATGGCGCTCTTCAGCATGCGGACGGTGGACAGCTTGACCTGATCGCGCTCCCGCATCGCCGCCTTCAGATCCTCGTCGAGCTTCTCTCGAAGCGCCATCGCTCACCCTCCGAGCCGCGTCGCTACCAGCTCTTGCGAGCCTTCTTCATGGCGCGCTTCTTCGCAGCCAGCGCTTTCTTCTTCCTCTTCACGCTGGGCTTCTCGTAGTGCTCGCGCTTGCGAACCTCCGAGAGGATGCCCGCCTTCTCGCACTGCTTCTTGAAGCGCTTCAGGGCGTTCTCGAAGGACTCGCCGTCCTTGACTCGCACTCCCGTCATGCACACCTCTTGCTGGATTCGGATGTTGAGGGTCCTAAAGGCATGAGAGCCGGGCGGCACCCCCGCCCGGCTCGCTCGACGGCCGAAAGGGGTCGTTTAGGTCGAAACCCCGTTAGTGTCAAGGGTTTTTCGCGCCGACGGCTTTCGAGCCCTGCCCGTGGCGGCTCGCCAAGACGGCGTACACCTCGGCCGGGGTGACGTCGGCGGACGCGAGCAGGACGAACAGGTGGTAGACGAGGTCCGCGGCCTCATGCGCCAGGTGGTCCTTCGTGTCCCGCCCGAGGAGGAGCGCGTGATGCGCCTCGTTCACCTCGTGCGCCTCCTCCGCCACCTTCTTGCGAGCCTTGGTCGGGTTGGCGAGCAGCTCCCGCGTGTAGCTCTTTTCCGGGCCGCCTTCCGCCTTGCGCGACTCGATCACCGCCCAAAGCTGTGCCAGGAATTGTTCGTTCGCCATGTTCCCTCCGTGATGGGCTCGACCCAGAGTCGGCCCGCCCGGTGCGCGCAAGCCCGCATGCGAACCGTCCCGTCACCCGCTTGTGCGATCCCCGGCGGCGGCGCGCGCTCGTCGAGGCGCACTCGCTCGGGGGGAGCGTTCGCCACCAGGCTCACGGCCTCACCTCGATCCCGCGGGCCTTCAGGTACGCCTTCGCGTCCTGCACGGTGTGCTCCCCATCGTGAAAGATGCTCGCCGCCAGAGCCGCGTCGGCGATGCGCAGCCCCTCGTAGAGGTGCTCGAGGGTCCCGACCCCTCCGGAAGCGATGACCGGGACTCCCACCGCCCCGCAAACCCGCTCCAGCAGTTCGAGGTCGTATCCGGCCCGTGTTCCGTCGCGGTCCATGCTGGTGAGGAGGAGCTCCCCGGCACCCCGTTGACAGACCTCGCGCGCCCATTCGACGCCCTCGACGCCGGTGGGTTTCGTCCCCCCGGCCACGTAGACCTCCCACTCCTGCGGTGACGTGCCCGGCCGGCGCTTCACGTCGATGGCCACCACCAGCGCCTGGGCCCCCGCCACCGAGGCCAGGCGGTCGACGAGGTCGGGGGTCGCCACCGCGGCGGAGTTGACGCTCACCTTGTCCGCGCCAGCGTGCAGGAGCCCGACGAAGTCGCGCTCGTCGCGCACCCCTCCGCCCACCGTGAGCGGGGCGAAGACGCGCTCGGCGGTGCGCCCCACCAACCCCAGGAGGGTCCCACGGTTCTCCTGTGTGGCGGCGATGTCGAGATAGCAGACCTCGTCCGCTCCCTGCGCGTCGTAGCGGCTCGCAGCCTCCACCGGATCGCCGGCGTCGCGGAGGTTGAGGAAGTTGACGCCCTTGACGACGCGCCCGTTCTTCACGTCGAGGCAGGGGATGATTCGCTTCGCCGGCATTTGGGAATCCTAGTCGGCGGCCACGCGGATCGCTTCGGCGATGTCGATGCGCCCCTCGTAGAGCGCCCGCCCCACGATGACCCCGGCGAGCCCTGCCCGTCGGCATGCGGTCACGTCGCCGAGGGATGCCACCCCGCCGCTCGCCACCACCGCCACCCCCGCCTGGGCTTGGAGCCGCGAGGCCCCTTCCGCGTCCACGCCGCTGAACATGCCATCGCGGCTCACGTCGGTGTACTCGACCAGCGACACTCCGGCGGCTCGCACCCGCGCCGCGACCTCGGCCGCTGGGAGCCCGGTCCCCTGCTCCCAGCCGGCGATCTTCACCTCACCGTCGCGCGCGTCGATCCCCGCCACCACCTGGCCGGGGAAGCGCCGGCAGGCCTCTCGAACGAGGTCGATCCGCTCCACGGCGGCGGTGCCGAGCACCACCAGGCGCACCCCCAACCCGAGGACCTCCTCCACGTCCTCGATGCGGCGCAGCCCGCCGCCGAGCTCAACCTCGGCGCCGGTGGCGGCGATGGCCTGAACTGCCGGGCGGTTCACCGGGCGCCCGGCCCGGGCTCCGTCGAGGTCCACCACGTGGATGCGCGTCGCTCCCGCCCGCAGGAACCCCTCGGCCATCTCCGCCGGGCGGTCGGAGTAGACGGTCTTCTGGGCGAAGTCGCCCTTTTTCAGGCGAACCGCCTTTCCTTCCATGAGGTCGATGGCCGGGATGACGAGCATGCGGCCCTAGAGCTCGACGAAGCGGGCCAGCAGGGCGAGCCCCACCCGCTGGCTCTTCTCCGGGTGGAACTGGACGGCGTAGACCCCGTCGCCGGCGAGCGCCGCACAGTATGGCCGCCCATGCGTCGCCACCAGCTCGACCCCCGGGGCTTCCGCAGGTGCGGCGTAGGAATGAGCGAAGTAGACGTACTGGCCGTCCAGGGGGGCGAAGAGGGGGTGGGGGGTGCCTGAAGCCCGGACCGGCGACCAGCCGATGTGGGGAAGCTTCACCGACGAGGGCAGCTTCGTCACCCGGCCGCGGATGAGCCCTATGCCGCGCGCCCCGCCGCCTTCCTCGCCGTCCTCGAATAGGATCTGCAATCCGACGCAGATCCCGAGCACTAGCGCCCCCCGCCCGAGCGCCTCCAGGAGCGCGTCGGCGGCGCCGCTGCGGCGCATAGCGTCCGCGCATGCCGGCATCGATCCCTGGCCAGGCACGACGATGCGATCGGCGCGACGCAGCGCGTCCGGGTCGTGGGTAACCTCGACGCGGGCGCCAACGGCGCGGAGCGCGTTCTCCACCGACCGCAGGTTGCCGGCGCCGTAGTCGACGAGGGAGATGGCGCGCTCGCTCATGGCAACCGCCCGCCGCTGGAGTCGGGTCCCTTCACAGGACTCCCTTGGTCGAGGGGACCCCGTCGCCCTCTCTCCGGAGGGCGGCCCGGAGCGCGCGAGCCGACGCCTTGAACACCGCCTCGACCACGTGGTGGAGGTTACGCCCGTACCGGACGTTCACGTGAATGCAGATGCCGGCGTGGTTCACGAGCGCCTGGAAGAAGTCCTGGGTCAGATCCACGTCGAAGGTGCCAATGAACTTCCTGCCCGATGGGAGCTTCGCGTTCCAGGTGAGGTGGGGGCGTCCGGAGAGGTCGACCACCGCCTCGACGAGTGCCTCGTCGAGGGGGACCACGGCGTGGCCGTAGCGCGCCAGCCCCGCCTTGTCGGCGACCGCCTGGCGGAGCGCGTCGCCAAGCGCGATCCCCACGTCCTCGACGGTGTGGTGGGCGTCGACCTCCAGGTCACCCTTCGCCTTCACCCTGAGCCCCAGGCCGCCATGGCGCCCGATCTGCTCGAGCATGTGGTCGAAGAACGGCACCCCGGTCGAGCTCCGGACCTCTCCGCCACCGAGGTCGAGCGCCACCGCCACGTCGGTCTCCTTCGTCTTGCGGGCCACGGCGCCGCGGCGCCTGGACCCGGAACCCGTGGGCGGCCTTCCCCTCGTCGAGGGCGTCTTGGTCCTCATCGGATCCTTCCCTGCACCCGGCGCCTCCGGCCCTTCCGCGACGGGCCTGCGGCGCTACCCCGCCGCTCCGGCTCGACCGTCAAGCGCACGCGCACGGCGCGAGCGTGCGCTTCGAGCCCCTCGGCGGCGGTGAGCGCCTCTACCGTCGGAGCCAGCGCCTCGAGAGCTCGCGGCGTCATCTCCACCACGCTCATCCGCCGGCGAAAGGTGGCCACCGACAGCGGCGAGTCGAAGCGGGCGGTCCCGGCGGTGGGGAGGACGTGGCTCGGGCCCGCCACGTAGTCCCCGATGGCCTCGGGAGTGCTGCTGCCGAGGAAGACGGCGCCGGCTCGGGACAGCTTGGGGAGGAGCCGCGCCGCGCCCTTCACGAGCACCACCAGGTGCTCGGGCGCGAACTCGTCGGCGAGACTCACTGCCTCGGCCAGGCTCCGTGCCACCACCGCCGCTCCGCGCCCCTCGAGGGAACTGCGGGCCACGTCCGCGCGCGGCAGGCTCGCGAGCTGCCGCTCCGCCTCGGCGAGCGTAGCGACCGCTGTCGCCTCGGCGGTGACGATCAGGACCGAGACGGCGCGGGGATCGTGCTCCGCCTGGGCGAGCAGGTCGGCGGCGGCCTCGGCCGGGCTCGCCCCCGCGTCGGCGAGGACGAGCACCTCCGAGGGCCCAGCGATCATGTCGATGTCCACGTGACCGAAGACGAGCCGCTTGGCCGCGGCCACGTAGGCGTTCCCGGGGCCACAGATCTTGTCCACCGCGTCCACCGTGGCGGTACCGAATGCGAGCGCCGCCACGGCCTGCGCTCCCCCGACCTTGAAGAGGCGAGAGACGCCGGCGACGTGGCAGGCAGCGAGCGTCCAGGCGTCCACCCGACCGGTGGCTCGATCGGCCGGCGACGCCGCCACCACCGTCCTCACCCCGGCCACCCGCGCGGGGATGGCCATCATGAGCACGCTGGAGGGATACCGAGCCGTCCCCCCGGGAACGTAGAGCCCCACCCGGGCGAGCGGACGCGATACCTGGCCGAGCCGGGCGCCGAGGGCGTCGCGGTACAACGGGACGACCGCGTCGGTCTCGCGCCGGTGGAAAGCCTCGATTCGGCGGGCGGCAAGCGTGAGCGCCCGGCGGGACGCCGCCGGCAGGGACCGCCAGGCGGCCGCCAACTCCTCCGGACCGGCCACCAGGTCGCCGGCGGCCTGCGGGCTCCAGCCGTCGAGGCGACGGGTGTGCTCGAGGAGCGCCGCGTCTCCGCGGCTGCGAACGTCCGCTACGATGCGAGCGGCCGAGTCCCGCACCGCCCCCTCGTCCTCCTCCGATCCGCGCGCGCACAGGCGCCGCCAGCGCTCGGGGAACTCGGGGTCGCGGGTGTGGAGGATCTGCACGGGAGGGCTCGGGCGGCTCTTGTTTCTACACGAAACCGGCCCGGGCGGGGAGGGGCGGCCGCACGGGACGTGGCGGCGCTTTTTCCGTAAGATCGGGCGCATGACCAGCCGCACCGATCTCTGGCTGCAGAACCTGGTGGATGAGCGGGACGGTGCCGCCCTTTACGAGGGGCTCGCCCGCCTGGAGAAGAACGCCGAGCGCGCCCGCAGCTTCGAGGAGCTCGCCGCGGGGGAGCGCCGCCACGCCGAGATCTGGCTGCGCAAGCTGCTGAAGGAGGGCGCGGAGGTCCCCGCCGACCGTCCCTCCCCGCGCATCCGCGCCATGCTCTGGCTGGCGCGGCGACTCGGGACGGCGGCCGTGCTCCCCTATGTGGTGGAGGCCGAGGCGGGTGACGCGGACAAGTACTCGCGACAGGGGGGGGACGCGGCGCCGCTCGCGGACGAGGAGCGCGCCCACCAGGCGGTCCTGGCGGGGCTGGGGAAGGGTCAGCCGCTCGAGGCCCGCGCCGCCATCGCGGTCCGCGAGCGGTGGCACCGCAGCGGGCGCGGCGGCTCCATCCGGGCAGCCGTGTTCGGGATGAACGACGGGCTCGTCTCCAACCTCTCTCTGGTCCTGGGAGTCGCCGGGGCCGGCGGCGAGTCGCACGCGCTCGTCGTGACCGGCTGTGCTGGACTCCTCGCCGGGGCGTTCTCGATGGCGGTGGGGGAGTACACCTCGGTCGCCTCGCAGCGAGACATCCTGCGCAGGCAGGTGGAGCTCGAGCGGCGCGAGCTCGCCGAGGCCCCGGAGGAAGAGGCGGCGGAGTTGGCGCTCATCTTCAAGCAGAAGGGGCTTTCCACCGAGCAGGCGAGCCGGACCGCCGTCGAGCTCCTCAAGAACCCGGAGCACGCGCTCGACACGCTGGTCCGGGAGGAGCTGGGGCTCGACCCCTCCGACCTGGGCTCCCCCTGGAGCGCCGCCTCGTCGAGCTTCGTCATGTTCGCGGTGGGGGCGGCCATCCCGCTCGCACCCTTCTTCTTCCTGCGCGAGCGCCCGGCGGTGGCCACTGCCCTCGCCGCCGCCGGCCTGGTGCTGGCCCTGGTGGGAGGCCTGGTGGGTCTCCTCGCCGGGACCCCGGCGTGGAAGGCCGCCGGGCGGATGGTCGGGCTCGCCGCCCTGGCAGCGGGCGCGACCTGGCTCGTGGGGCACCTCTTCGGCGCCGCCATCTCCTGAACCCGGCCGGCGGACGGAGGGTTCCGGTCGCGGCGTGAACAGGAGGCGCCGCCCGCCGGAGAGCGGGCGGCGCCGGGTCGCGTGCCGCGAGGGCTCTCTAGAAGTGGAACTCGGGCGAGGCCAGGAGCTGGAGGCCGCCGATCCAGTATCCCTGGTAGGAGCCGCCCTCGAGCACCAGGTCGAGGCCGATGCCGAAACGCTTCGAGTTCAGGAAGGAGGCGCCGCCGCCGATGCGGAAGGCGCCGCCGATACCGGAGTTCGGGCCGATGTACATGCCGCCGCCCACCCGGAAGCGACCGACCGTGTCCTGCGTCGGCGGCCCGAACTTGGCGACGTAGTCGATGGTCGGCTCCCAGACCGTCACGTTCTTCGAGGCGCTGTAGTACTGGCCGACGTTGTTGTAGTACGAGGCGTTCACCGTCCCGATGAGGACGTCGAAGCCCACGCTGAGGTTGTTGGGCCCGCCCAGGTTGAAGTCGATCTGCGGGCCGACAACGAACGGGATGAAGCTCGTGTACGACCCGGAGCTGCAGGTTCCGTAGTAGTACCCGTAGTAGCAGTTGTACCAGCCGGAGTCGTAGAAGCCGACGCCGAGGTTCACCCGCACCAGGTTGTTGTAGACGGAAACCGGCTGCGGCGGGGGCTGCCCGGGTTGGGCGAACGTGTACTGGGCTGCAGCGGGGAAGGCGAGCGCCAAGGCCACAGCGGCGATGCTCGCCCGGAGCATGTTCCTCATGATGTGTCCCTCCGCGCGTGGACTCCCCGCGCATGACGTCGTGAAGTGCTAGCTGTCGCCCGGCTGCTCGTCCCGGGCAATGCCCCTCTTGGGCGGGATCACTCTTTTTTCTTCCTCTCCTCGATTCCTGCTCTACCACAGATCTGCGGTAGATCGGCGACGCGCTACTCGCTATCCGCCTCGTCGTCGGCGGTGACCGGGAGCGCCTCGTCGTCGACCCCGACGGCGACCGCCCGGGTGGGGAGGCGCGGCGGCGTCCGCGAGCCGCGCCGACGGCGCTCGTAATAGCGGCTGACGGTGGGCAGGCTGAACCGGTTCATGGTAACGGAATGGGTGGCGGCCGCGTTCAGCCGATCGATGTCGATGAACCACTCCGGAAGGTAGACCGGCCCGACCGCCAGCCCGTCGTCGACGAGGTCGCGAACCAACTCGGCGTCGTCGACGCTCATCTTGCCCGAGAGGAAGGCTCGCACCAGCTCGACATCCCTCTGCTCCAAGGACGCTCGCAGGAAGTTGAACGTCCGGCAGTAGCCGCGCTGGTAGGCGGCGTCCTTGGTGAAGGGGGCTCCTCCCTCCACCAACCCTCCGCGGAAAACCCGCTCCGACATCTGCGCCGCCTTCTGCGGAGGAAATCGGGCGAGCAGGTAGCGGTACACCTCGAGGAAGTCCGCTCCCCGGGCCGCCATGTCGATGGCGATGGTCCGCTCGCCGAGCTCGATGTAGCGTTCGTCGGTGATGTTGCCGGTGAGGTACTCCGCCACGATCCCTGCCCCTTCCTGCGACTCGGTGTGGCGAGGCAGGCCCACGCCCATGACGGTGAGGACCGGCTGGCGGAACCCGTTCAGCGAGGTGAGCACGTGCCACAGGCCCTCGTGGTGCGCGAGCGCCCGGACCTGGCGAAGCGAGAACCGCGCTCCCTTCCGGAGAGTGATGCGGGTGGCGCCTGCGGCGGCGTTCGCGGTGAGGCGAGTCCGCACGACCACCTTGACCTGGCCTCCCAGCAGAGGATCGCAAATCTGGTGGACCATGCGCGCCGCCTGCGCGGCCGACAGGACGAGGTCCTCGTCCCGGGCCCGCGGCCGGGAGGCCCAGAGCCTGGCAATGGCCAGGTTGTCGGCGCGGACGTCCGGAAACCGGTCGCGCGGGTCCCCGAAGACCTTGCGGGAGAACTCGTAGAAGCGCCTCGTCCCCCGCGCCGCCAGCATCTCGGCGACGAGCACGAACTCGTCGCACTTCTGTCGCAGCATCTCCTCGACGGGATTGCGCCCCCGGATCTGCGCCCGCAGCGCCCTCAACTCCTTTGTCTTCGCCTTGAGGTCGAAGCCGAGCGCCGGGTACTCAGGCCGGGGCAGCTCGCGGCAGGCGCTCTTGAAGAAGAGCTCGTGGACCCTCGGCCCCCAGTTGATGGACTTGAGGATGCGGATGGGGCGCTGGGCCGCCACGAGTTGCTCGGAGAGCCGACGGAGGTACTCCGCGGTCGCGGGGGTCGCCATCGGCGGGGACGCTATCACGAGCCGTTCCACGCCCGGCGGCGACTCGGGCGGTTCGGGCCGGACGATATCGCGTCCGGGTGGTGACCTCCCTGAAAGCGGACGCGCAGCTCTGTTCCGCGAGCGAGCCGCGAACGGCCGCTGAGAGACGGGAAGCGCTGCTCTCGCTCATCAGCGAGGCGCGAGGTGACGGTTTCGGGGGAGGCAGAGGTGGCGTCCTGCCATCGCGCCACCTGCCCGGACTACGAGGGAGCGTGCCCGGCACCCCGGACCCTTCATGTCCCTGGGAACCGAAGAAAAACGAGCTACTGGGAGCCCGTCGCCGAGCCCTCGGCCGGTACCGCTCCCGCGGGCGGCGCGGCGCCTCCGGAGTCCGGCGCCTCCTCTGGCTTGTTCACCCGATCGCGCAACTCCTTGCCGGTCCGGAAGAGGATGCCGCGCTTGGGCTTCACCGGGATGACCTCGCCGGTCTTGGGGTTGCGCCCCTGGTAGCCCTCGTAGTGCTTGACGTGAAAAGCGCCAAGCCCTCGAATTTCGATGTTCTCGCCCTTGCAGAGGGCGACCTTCATCGATTCAAAGATCGTCTCGATGGTGAGCTCGGCTTGCTTCTGCGTAACACCGCGCTTTACCACGAGGATGTTGATGAGATCGGACTTCAGCATTTACGCGCTCCAGCGGGGATTCGGCCCCGTCGGCCCGGGAACACGATAAGCCTAGCCCACCCTCCCGAAATCGGCAAGCTTTACACGGGAATGCGAGCCGTCCCCTGGGGGGACCGCGGCTCCTGGCCGGCCCCGGCGCCCGCCGCCTCCGGCCTGAGTGCCCGGCAGAGGTCCTCTAGGGAGGTCTCCGCGAGGTGCTCGGCCGCCGCCCCCTCCGCCCGGGCGAGAAGGGCGGCGACCACCGCCCGGGCCTCTTCCTTCGGAGGCGGTGGGGGTGGACCGGCGATGACCCTGCGGACGTCCGCGAGCGTGGTGCGCTCGAGCGGCCGTCCGGGCGTGAGCGCGCCCCTCGCGCTCTCGGCGAGGAGCCCCCCGTCCCGCAGGCGCGCGAGAACCTCCCGCACCCGCTCGGCGGGCGCCTCCAGGCGATCGGCCACCTCGCCCGGGTCGAGCGGCGGCTCGCCATCCCGCCAGGCGAGGGCAACGACGAGGAGAGCGCGCGCTGCCAGGAGTTCCCTTCCCAGCACGCCCTCGGGGCCCTCCTGGAGGTCGAGAAGTGCGCGGTGGTGCTGCAGAACGAACGCGAGGCGGGCGCCGAAGAGGAAGATGGTCCAGGAGAAGTAGAGCCAGAGCAGAAAGATGAACACCGCCGCGAGCGAGCCGTAGATCGCCTGGAACCGGAACAGGTGGGCCGCCGCGAAGGCGTAGAGATCCTTCGCGATCTCGAAGGTGAGCGCAGCCACCGCCCCGGCCGCGAGGGCCGGCCAGAGCCTGACTCGCGTTGCGGGCAGCAGGAGGTAGGCGGCTGCGAAGAAGACGAGGGTGAGGAGGAGGGCCGCCACCTGCGCGAGTAGCCTGGGCGCGCCGAGCCGGTCATGGGCAGCCACTGCCACCGCGATCGAGCCTGCGACGAGGAGCGGGCCGACGGTGATGCCCGCCCAGTAGGTGAGCCACCGCTGCAGGCGGGGGCGGCGGCGGCGCACGGCCCAGATCTCGTTCACGGCGTGCTCCACCTGGGCGAAGAGGGCGACGGCGGAGAGGACGAGGAGCACGAACCCGACGAGGCCGCCGCCCGTCCCCCCGCCCTCGAACACGTGCCGGTCGAGGTAGTTGGAAACCGTCGCCTGCGCGCCCACGGCCAGGTTGGCGATGAGGAAGTCGTGGATGCGGGCGCGCACCTTGTCGAGGTCCGCGAACACCCGCACCGTCGACACCGCCACCATGAGGATGGGCACGAGCGAGAAGACCGAGATGTAGGTGAGGGCCATCGCCCGCAGCTTCAGGGGTTCACCCCGAAAGGCGGCGAGGCCCGCCCGCAACACCGCGAGCGCGCGCGGAGGACCGGCCCCCGGACGTCGCGGCAGGCCTTCCGACGGCATGGGCTCCTCTCCTCCCTCTAGCCCTGCTCGCCGGGCTTGCCGACGACCTCCGACCCTTCCTCGCGACCGCCGCCACGCCCGCGGTCGCCCCGGTCGCGGCGCCCTCGGCCTTCACCGCTGTCGACGCGGTCTTGGCGCCCGTAGATGTCGAACTGCTCCTGGTGGTAGCCGGACTGTGGCTTCACCTGGATGGTCTTGTTGAAGCGGTCCATCAGGTAGCGGAGCTCGTCCCGCTCCGACCCCTGGACGATGCGGGCCACTTCCGGGTGGCAGTTCACCACCAGGACGGGCTCGGGGAAGCTGGGGGCGTCCCGGCGGATCTCGCGGAAGATCTCGTAGGCCACGGTCACCCGCGAGCGGATGTGCCCCTTGCCGTCGCAGTAGCTGCACGGCTCGGTGGTCATGCGGGTGATCGACTCGCGCACCCGCTTGCGCGTCATCTCCACCAGGCCCAGCTCGGAGATCTTGAGCACGTTGGTCTTGGCCTTGTCCCGCCCCAGCGCGTCCTGCAAGGCCTTGAAGACCTTGTCCCGGTTCTGGGGTTTGTCCATGTCGATGAAGTCGATGATGATGATGCCGCCGATGTTGCGCAGCCGGAGCTGGTAGACGATCTCCTTGGCGGCCTCGACGTTGATCTTGGTGATCGTCTCCTCCAGGTTCTTCTTGCCCACATAGCGCCCGGAGTTGACGTCGATGGCGGTGAGCGCCTCGGCCTGGTCGATGATGATGTAGCCGCCGCTCTTCAGCCACACCTTGCGCTGGCCCGCTCGCTTGAGCTCCTGCTCGATGCCGTACGAATCGAAGATCGGCTCCTGCCCGGTGTAGAGCTCGATCTGGGACTCCAGGTGCGGAGCCTGCTCGCGCACGAAACGCAGGATGCGATCGTATTCCTCGCGATCGTCGATCACGAGCTTGTGCACGTCCGAGGTGAAGAGGTCTCGCGTCGCCCTCAAGATGAGGTCGAGGTCAGGGTGCAGGAGCGCGGGCGCGCTCACCTTGTCCTTGGTGCGGATGATCTCGTTCCACACCTGGATGAGGAAGCGGATGTCGGCCTCGAGCTTCTGCGCCTCCACGCCGTCGGCGACGGTCCGAACGATGAAGCCGGTCCCCTCGGGCCGCATCCGGTCGACGACCTCCCGGAGCCGCCGCCGCTCGCCCTCGCGCTCGATGCGGCGAGAGATGCCCACGTGGTCCACCGTGGGCATGAACACGAGGTGGCGCCCGGGGATGGAGATGTGGCTGGTGATGCGCGCGCCCTTCGTTCCGATCGGGTCCTTGGCGACCTGGACGATGACCTCCTGCCCCTCCTTCAAGAGGTCCTGGATGCTCTTCTGCTCCCTCGGGCGGCGCTCCTCCTCGCGGCCGCGGCCGTTCCGGCCCCGGCGCCGGTCGTCTCTGCCATCCCTCCTCGAGCGGTCGCGCTCCCGGTCGGCTCGCGCCTCTCGTGGCAGCGCCTCCGGCCGGGCGGTGATCTGGCCCGACGCAGGAACGGGCGTCTCGGCCGGCGCAGCCGGAGCGGGGGCCAGGGCGACTTCGGCCAGCGGAGCCGCCACGGGTTCCGCCGCCGCGACGACGGCCCCCCCGGTCGGCTCGGGTGCCGGTGCGGGCTCCACCACCTGAGTGAGCGGGATGGGCGCTTCCCCTCCGGCTGCCGGGGTGGGAGCGGCCAGCGGCTCCGGCGGGAGGACCGGCGCCGGGCTCAGGACGGGCAGCGTCGCGGCGTCTCCCGCCTCGGCGGGCGTGGGCGGGGCGGCGGGGAGGTCCCCGGGCAGGGGCGTGAGGGCCGGGACCGGCTCTCCGCCGGCGAGCGCCTTCACCTCCTGCTCCTCGGCCTCCTGCTCGCTCGGCACCTCGACGAGGTGCTGGGCGTGCTCTCCCTCGGTGAGCTCGAACTCCTCCGAGAAGTCGGGATCGCCGTACACGTCGCCGACGTACAGGAAGGCGGCCTTTTCGAGGCCGATGTCGACGAAGGCGGCCTGCATGCCCGGGAGAACCCGGACCACCCGCCCTTTGTAGATGTTGCCGACGATCCCCTTCTCGCGCTTGCGCTCGAGGTAGTACTCGTGGATCGTCCCGCTCTCGACCAGGGCCACGCGCGTTTCGGCGCCGGCCGCGTTGATCACCAGGATGCTGTTTCCCGCCATGTCGAACCCCGTCTTCCCGGTCCGAGCGACAGGAAGGCGAGGCCCAGGGCGGGCCACGATCGCGGGGCCCCCGGCGGTGCCGGTTGACCTGGATCGGCTGTCGAGCGTTCGCTCACGTTCGCATTCCGTTCGCCCCGAGGGGCCGCGGCGCGCGCGGCCCCGTCCCGGGCACTAGTCTTTTTTCCAATCACGCGTCCGCGTAGCGCGGAGACCGCGGGCGGAGACCCGCGGCCGCCTCCGGCGGCGATGCCCGCGCAAAGCTGACACCCTCCTTCAGAATCCTCACTCCCTTGGGCGGGGTCCCGTCCCCGAAGACCGCCGCCAGCACCTCGGCCGGCCTGGCGCTCCCCGATGGGTCCGCCTTCAAGCTGAATGCAACCCGGCCCGGCCCTTCGACGGACAGGTGGGTCACGATCTCCTTCAGGTTGATCTCCCTTTCCCTGGGTGCTGCGAGCCTCTGGTTCCGCTTCTTGTCGCGGGGCCGGGGGGGTGCGCTCCTACGCACCACCGCCTGCTCCGCGGAGTGAAAATGCTCAATCCGTTGGGTGAGAGCCTCCGCGCTCCACCGCTCCGGGAATTCTACCCTGTAATGGACCGAGCGCACGGACTCCGACAGGGAGGGGGTGCCGGGGTCGATCCGGCGCGCCTCGAGCAGGGTCAGGCCGCTGGGGAGCGCCGCTGCGAGCCGGCGCCCTACCTCGACCGCGTCTCTCGCCCCGAGGAGTTCCAGGTCGAGGTATTCCGACCGGCTTTCCAGGCCTACCGGCAGGGCCGGGCCGAAGGAGACCCGCGGTTTCGGGTGATATCCCTGCGAGAAGGCCACCGGTAGGCCGGCGCGCCGGACCGCCCGCAGGACTGCGGTCATGACCTCGAGGTGGGAGAGGGCGACGAGTCGGCCCTCCTTCGCGTACCTCACCCGAACGTGGGTCCGGACCGGGCTCTCCGGGGCGCGCTCCTCGACCGGGCGGGCAGCGGGGGCGTAGTCCTCGGACCGGTAGACGCGGTTCTTCGTCACCTCGTAGTCGCAGGCCCCGCAGACCGAGCAGGGCGCGAGCACGCAGTCCACTACCTCGGCCAGGTTGCGCGCCGCCGCGAGCTGCTTCTTGAGGTAGGCCTTCGTGACCCCGCAGTCGATCCGGTCCCAGGGCAGGACCTCGTCGAGGCGGCGGCGGCGATAGGCGAACCATTCGAGCCCGACACCGTGGACCCTCTCCATCTCGGCGAAGGCGGCCCTCCATTTTCCCTCGTCGAACCACTCCGTCCATCCGTCGAGGCGCTGCCCCAACCGGTAGGCGTGGAGGACCGCCGTTCCCACCCGGCGGTCGCCGAGGGCGAGCGCGCCCTCGATCGAGGCCTGTCGGGACTCGTGGGGCTTGAAGTGGATGGCTCCACTGCGCCCGCCGAGCTCGGCGGTGATGAGGGCCTGGCGCCGGCGCGTCTCCTCCGGCGTGATCATGGGCTCCCACTGGAAGGGGGTGAAGGGCTTCGGCACGAACGTGCTCGCCCCCAGATTGATGGCCACCGATCCCTTCCCGGGGGGGAGGGCGCGGCGGGCGACGCCCAAGCATCGCTTCGCCAGGCGCGCGATGGCGATGACGTCCTCGTCCCGCTCCTCGGGCAGGCCGATCATGAAGTAGAGCTTGAGCAGGGACCAGCCGTTCTGGAAGATCGACTCCACGGCTCGCAGCAGGTGCTCCTCGCGGTTGCCCTTGTTGATGACCGCCCGCATGCGCTCGGTGGCCGCCTCGGGAGCGAGCGTGAACCCTGTCTTGCGGACGCGGGCGATCTTCTTCGCCAGCGAGTCGTTCATGGTCTCGGTGCGGAGCGAAGGCAGCGAGAGGGCGATCTTCTCCCCCTCCCAGCGGGCGAGAAAGTCGTCGAGCAGCGGGTTCAGGCACTCGTAGTCGCCCGAGGAGAGCGACAACAGCCCCACCTCCTCGTAGCCGGAGGCGCGCAGCCCCTGCTCGGCCACCCGCAGCACGGTCTCGGGGCGGCGCTGCCGCGTCGGGCGGGTGATCATCCCCACCTGGCAGAAGCGGCACCCGCGCGTGCAGCCCCGCTGGATCTCGATGGGCAGGCGGTCGTGGACCGTCTGCATGAAGGGGACGACGGGCCTTTCGTAGGCGCTCGTGGACAGGACGTCGATGTCCGGCACCACCCGGCGCTCGACCTTCTCGTAGCCGGCCCGCAGCGGTTCCATGGCCACGAGGGTGCGGTTGACCGGGTCGAAGCGCGGCCGAAACAGGGACGGGACGTAGACGCCGGGGATCTTGGCCAGCCGGTCGAGGAGCGCGGAGCGAGAGTCGCCACTGCCCTTCCAGGCGGCCACCGCGTCCACGAGCTCGTGGACGACGTCCTCCCCGTCGCCGACGGCGAAGCAGTCGAAGAAGTCCGCGACCGGCTCGGGGTTGTAGGCACAAGGCCCGCCGCCCACCACCACCGGGTCTCGCGGCCCCCGGTCGCGGGCAAGGAGCGGAATGCCAGACAGGTCGATGAGGGCGAGGGCGCTCGTGTAGGCGAGCTCGAACTGCAGCGTCACCCCGAGAATGTCGAGGTCGCGGACGGGCGAGCGCGACTCGAGCGTGAAGAGCGGTAGGCGATGCTCGCGGAGCATCGCCTCCAGGTCGGGCCAGGGAAGGAACACCCGCTCGCACGCCACCTCGGGCCGATCGTTGAGAGCGTGGTAGAGGAGCCGGAACCCCAGGTTCGACATTCCCACTTCGTAGATGTCGGGGAAGGCGAGCGCGAAGCGCACGCGGGCAGCCCCCGGCTCCTTCGCCACGCTCCCGAACTCGCACCCCACGTAGCGCGAGGGCTTCTGCGCCGCGAGAACAAGCTCGTCGAGTAGGGAGGGAGTCGTCATGTCGCCGGGCGGCGGATTCGAACCGCCTCTTGCCCGAGTGGCCGCCGCGAAGGCGGCGTGCCGAGGGATCCGCTCCTAGCATGGCAGTCCCGCCGGGGCAAGTCGGCGCTACGACCGCGCGATCCGGAACGGTCCCGACTCGCCGAGGGCCTCCTGCCACTGGACGTCGACGGCCCGCACCCGGGCTCCGGGGGGGCCCCGGCGACACCAGGCTACGAGCCGCTCCAACCGCTCGCTCGCGCCCTCGGCCAGCACCTCGACCGAACCGTCGGGCAGGTTTCGCACCGCCCCGGAGAGCTCCAGCCGCTCCGCCTCGAACACCGTCGACTGCCGGTACCCCACCCCCTGCACGACGCCGGTGACACGGATGAGGGCCCTCACCCGCCCTCCTTTCGCGCTCATGGCCGGCCGTCCTCCAGCATCTTCAGGAACTCTTCCTCCCCGATCACTCTCACCCCCAGGCTGCGCGCCTTCCCGAGCTTGGAGCCCGCCTCCTCGCCGGCGACGACGAGGTCCGTCTTGCGGGAGACGCTGCCCGAGACCTTGCCGCCGCGCCGCTCGATCTCCGCCTTGGCCTCGTCGCGGGCGAGCTTCGCGAGCCCGCCGGTGAGGACCACCGTCTTGCCGGCGAAAGCGCCCCGCTCTACCGCCTCCTCTGGCGACGGGGACACACCCGCCTCGAGGAGATGGCGCACCACCTTCTGGTTCTGGGGCTCGGAGGTCCAGGCGCGGATCTCGCTCGCCGTCTCCGGCCCCACGTCGCGGACCTGTTGCAGCTCCTCCTCGGAGGCGTCGAGGAAGGGCTCGAGCGTCCGGAAGTGGCGGGCGAGGGCCGTGGCCGTCGCCTCCCCCACCTGCGGGATCCCGAGCGCGTAGAGGTAGCTGCGCAGCGGCCTCGGCTCCGCCCGGGTGCGCTCGAGCGCCCGCCTCATGTTCCTCGCGGCGACCTCCGGGAGCTGTGGCCTCGATCCCTTCGTCGCCCCCGGCGCCCCGCCCTCGTCCTTCCTCGGGCGGCTGAAGAGCTTCTGCCAGGTCTCGAAGGGCACCGCGTACAGGTCGGCGAACTCCCTCACCAGCCCGCGATCCACGAGTTGGAAGGCGAGCTTTTCCCCGAGCCCCTCGATGTCCATGGCGCGGCGGGCGGAGAAGTGGGTGAGGCGGCCGACGAGCTGGGCCGGGCAGGCGGCCCCGGTGCAGCGGTAGACCTTCTCCCCCTCCTCCCGGACCACCCGCGCGCCGCACTCCGGGCAGTGGGTCGGAAAGGTGAAGGGGCGCTCGGCCCCGGTGCGGCGCTCCGGCAGCGACTTCACCACCTCCGGGATCACCTCGCCGGCCCGGCGGATGAGCACCCAGTCGCCCACCCGGATGTCCTTGCGCCGCATCTCGTCCTCGTTGTGCAGGGTGGCGCGCGACACGGTGGCCCCTCCGAGCCGCACCGGAGTGACCTCCACCACCGGGGTGAGGATCCCCGTGCGCCCCACCGACGCCCAGATCCTCTCCACCCGCGTGGCCTCCTCCTGCGGCGGGTACTTGAAGGCGACTGCCCAGCGCGGGAACTTGCTCGCCGCGCCCAGCCGGCGCTGGAAGTCGAGGTCGTTCACCTTCACCACCACTCCGTCGGTGTCGTACGGCAGCGCGAAGCGCCTCTCGCGCATGGCGTCCTTGTAGGCCGCGACCTCCCGGATCCCCCGGCAGAGTCGGTTCTCCGGGTTGGTGTCGAACCCCAAGCGATGGAGCGCCTCGAGCTTCTCCCAGTGGCTGCGCCAGGGGCGCTCGTCCGGCGTCAACGCCTCGTAGGCGATGAACGAAAGGGGCCGGGTCGCGGTGATGCGCCAGTCGAGCTGCCGCAGCGACCCGGCGGCGGCGTTCCTCGGGTTCGCGAACGGCTCCTCCCCCTGCCGCGCCATGTGGCGATTCAGCACCTCGAAGTGCTTCTTCTGCAGGAGCACCTCGCCGCGGACCTCGAGCCGCGCCGGGGGGGAGTCCCCCAGCCGTCGCAGGACGCCGCGGTTCGCCTCGAGCTGGCCCAGCGTCCTCAGGTTGGGCGTCACGTCCTCCCCGAGCACGCCGTCGCCGCGGGTGGAGCCCTCCGCGAGCTCGCCGTCGCGGTAGACGAGCTCCACCGCGAGGCCGTCGAGCTTCGGCTCGCAGACGTACTCCACCGCATCCTCGGCGGGGAGCTCGAGCAGCCTCCGCACGCGCGCGTCGAACTCCTCAAGCTCCGCGTCCTCCTGGATGTTCCCGAGGGAGAGCATGGGCTCGCGGTGCTTCGCCCGGGCGAACTTCTCGCTCGGGGTCCCCGAGACCCGTCTCGTGGGAGAGTCGGAGGTGACGAGCTCCGGGTGCTTCTCCTCCGCCTCCAGAAGCTCCTTCATGAGCCGGTCGTACTCGGCATCGGAGAGGCTGGGCTGGTCGAGGACGTAGTAGGCGTGGTCCGCCCGGCGAATCTCGCTGCGCAGCTGCTCCACTCGCTCGCGGGCGCTTGCCGCCATGGGGGCATGGATACGCCGGCGGCCGGGCGAGTTCAACGGTCCGCGCGGGTTCCCGGCGAGGACCTCCGGCGCCTCTCGCTAGCCGGTGGTGTAGGTGCCGGTGTGGCCGAGAAAGCTGTCTTGATCGAAAAACTTCGGATCGGTCAGGTACGCCTCGATCTCCCCGCCGATGCAGAGCTTCAGCAGCAGCTGGTCGGCCATGTAGGCGACGGGCGTCTGCTCGTCGAGGAGCTTCTTCGCTCCCCTCCCCGTGATCGCGTAGGCATGGGTGCAGTGATGCTTCCCGGCCCGGCGCAGGTGCGCCGAGAAGGGCCTGGGATGGAGCCCCATCACCTGCCGCGGCGTCCACTTGATGAGCCGGAGAGCGGCGAGGGGCAGGTAGGCCGCCTGTTTCAGCCGGTCGCGGGGCCGGGTCCGCTCTCCATGCTCGTATCCCAGGTACAGGAGCTCCCAGTCCGACGGCAGCTCGGCGAGCGCGGGCGCGAGCTCCTCCATCGCCTCGACTCGCGGCACCACGTCGTCCTCGAGGATGAGCACCCGGTCCCAACCGTTCGAGACGGTGGCCTCGTAGATCGCCCGGTGCGACATCGAGCAGCCGACGTGTCCGGGCGGCATGAGCTTTCCCTGCCGATGCACCTTGCGGGCCCGCGCCGCGCTGTAGGCGCCGGCGCGCTCCAGGGCCTCGAGGTCGAGGTCCGCCTTGTCGAAACCGAAGAAGAGCTGGTAGTCGAGGCCGCGGAGCCGCTCGCGCAGCTTCTCCTGTCGGTCGGTGGCTCGACGCAGCGTGACCACCCAGATCCGGTCGAAGGTGCGGTTGAGGAGGTCGAAGGCCTGCACGGCGGGGGCGAGGATAGTACGAGTCCCTCGCGCGCCGGGCGGAAAGGCTCCTTCCTGCACCGGCAGGGGCAGGACCTTTTCGGGACGGCCGAGCCGTGGGCCCGGTAGACGGGAGGGATGCCCGCTCTCCCGGCCGCGGCATCGGGGTTCTCGGCTTCGAGTGGCGACGCGCGCGGAGGTCGATCTGCGCGATGCCGGCGCTCGGGTCCCTGCTAGAAAGCCTGGGGATTCGTGATGACCTGGCCGAAGGGCGGCGGCATTAGGAGGAAGGAGTTGCCGATGCCCTGGTAGGTCTCGACCTCGATGTTCTGGACACCGTCTCCGTCGATGTCGCAGGCGCCCACCACCTGGAGGACCATGGGCGTCACCGCCGTGCTGAGGGTGAACGAGTAGCTGCAGAAGGTGCTCCCCTCGATGATGACGGGCATCATGTTCCAGCCCTGAGCGGTCTGAACCCAGGGGCGCCTCATCGTGGTGGGGTTCGCGTCCGGGTTCCACGCGCCCACGAAGAAGGTGCCGCTGTTGGTGGGAACGGTGGAGGAGTTCAGCGTGATGTCCTCGACGCCCTTCACCACCGCCACCATGATGTTCTCTCGCTCGGCCAGCTTCGAGCGCATGGTCATGTTCTGGTACTCTGGAATGGCGACGGACGAGACGACGCCGATGATGGCCACCACCATCATGACCTCGATGAGGGTGAAGCCCCTGGCCGATGCGCGGGTCTCTTTCTCGTTTGTCACGGCTTCGCTCCCTGGGCCGGCGGCGCGGCGGCCCCGGTTCCCTGGCCCTTCGTGCCTGCCGGTACCACGATGAACGTACCGGGGAGCACCTCGAGGACCTCGTTGCCCTTCGCGATCTCCGCGTTCTTGAAGCTCTCCACCTCGCGCGGATCGAGGTGCTTGCCCGCCGGCGCGAACATCAGCTTGCCCTGCGGGTAGGCATTGGCCACCGAGCCGGACGGGGCTCCGGCGACGGCAGGGCCGGACGCCCGGGGCCGGTTCACGTAGCGGTAGCCGTGGTACCCGACGGCCACCGCCACCGCCAGGCCCAGCATCACGATCATGCCCCAGGGCTTGCGGCGCTCCTGCAACTCCACGCCGCGGGTGCTGAAGAGAACGCGGGTCTCGGGCGCCCGGAGCGGCTGGGCGGAGGTGATCTCCGCCACCACCTCGGCCGGGAC
>Ga0335079_10001499_pt1 | contig 26626 bp, 23 predicted proteins | sample Lox_Sample_33_FD_206719 | JGI IMG/M metagenome (GOLD analysis project Ga0335079, IMG submission 206719) | Soil microbial communities from Loxahatchee National Wildlife Refuge, Florida, United States - Lox_Sample_3.3 | ecosystem: Environmental > Terrestrial > Soil > Wetlands | place: USA...
GCTCACCGAGTCCGTTTCCTCGCTGATGCGACAGTGGCCGGCCAGATCCGTGCGGCTCATCGCCTTCAATCTTGCCCAGCGCTCCGTGCTCCTTCGCAAAGACCGCTTCGACCTCAACCAGATCGATGAGCTCACCTCCCGGCTCGAGCAATTGGAGCTGGGAACCGTCAATTACAGCGTCCTAAAGGGCCATGAAAGCCCTATTGCCCTTCTGAATGAGCTCCTCCAGCAGGAACTGCAAGACCCGCAGCCTGCCGGCGCGATCCTGCTCCTGGGTCCCAAAGCCCAGTCGCACAACGAAGACCTCTCCCGTTTCGCGGAAAAAGGGGCGAGTGAGCTTCCGATTTTCTACCTGCAGTTCCTCCCCCGCCAGGCCTTGATTCCCAGCACTCCCGGCCAGCCTACCGCCGATCCAGCGAGAAACCCCGCGATTCGCGGGCAATACCCGGACGACTCCAACATTCTGCTCTGGCCTGCCGTAACCAGCGTTTCCGGGCCCGGTGTCTCCATGCCGGACGTCATCCAACGACTGGTGGTGCGATTCAAGGGAGACACGATCCCCATTCGCACTCCGCGCGACCTCGCCGACGCCATTCACCGCATCGATCCGCGCATCGTCCGCAGTGCGCCGCTTGCCGGGAGCGCTGCGCCCGTAGTCGCGCCCTCGCTGCCGCCCGCGGCCGAGCCGTCCAAGCCTGAACCGCGTCTCCCCGAGGGTGCCGATCCCATCGACGTTCTCGGCGTCCTGCGTGACCGCGTTCTCGAGCACGGCCAGCGTGTCCCCAATCACACCTGCGTCGAGACCGTGGAGCGCAGCCGCTTCAATCACACCGGCCAGCCCCTCTCGTCCTGCGACGCGATTCTCGCCGGCCGCCGCCAGATGGGCGCCTCCGCCCGACAGCGCCTCGCCACCACAGACCGCCTCCGGCTCGACGTCGCCCTCTCCACCGAGCGCGAAATCTACTCCTGGGCCGGCGCCAACAAATTCGAGGACGGCGATATCGACGAGCTCATTCCCCAGGGCGCCATGGGCACCGGTCCCTTCGCCAGCTTCCTGCTCAGCGTCTTCGTCGGCCGCCCGCCCAGGTTCGTCTTCGAAGGCGAGACTGCCCTCGATGGCCGCTCGCTCTACGAGTATTCGTTCGTGGTCCCGAAGGAAGAAAGTCGTTTCCGCTTCAAAACCCGCGGCCAATGGATCATTACGGGATATAGCGGAAGCCTGCTGGTCGATCCCAAAACCAGCGATCTCGCCCGCCTCACCGTCCGCACCGAAGAGTTGCCGCCGGAGACCGAAACCTGCGAAGTCGACACCACGCTGGATTACAGCAAAGTCCAGTTGAGCGCCGGAATGGTCTTTCTGCCGTCATCCACCAAACAGCACTTCATCGGCCGCGATGGCGAGGAGTCCGACAATGTCTACACCTTCTCCGCCTGCCGCGATTTCCAGGCCGAATCCATCATCCAGTTCGGCGACCGCTCCGGCGAGAATTCCGCGCAAAGGGATCGCGTCGTAGCTGCGCCCCACTGGCTATCCGGGTTGCCTGTTGTGATCGAAGTAACCGACGCCATCGACTCCGCCACCGCCGCCGCCGGCGACCGCATTCACGGCATCGTCGCCCAGCCCGTCCGCGACCCCGGCGGCAACACGCTCGTGCCCCAGGGGACCGCCGTCACCGGCCGCCTGATGCGCGTCGAGGTGCGCTACCCTTCCCCGCGGGTGACCGTCGTGCTTCGCTGGGAAACGCTCGACCTCGGTGGCCGCGCTGTGCCCCTGCAACTTGCGCCCAACCGCGATGTCAAGCAGAAACCCGGCATTCAGTTCGGCGGAATCGCGGCCGTCGCCAACCTCAGGCGGCGCGGCGTCGAATTCGAGCTGCCCCTCCCCGGAGAGGAACGCTACGCCGTATATCACTTCCCCGGCACTCATTACGTCGTGGAGCGAGGATTGCGAACCGAATGGGTTACCGTCAAGCCTTGAGCTTCCTAATTGCCGCCGGCATGGCCTCCGCCGCAAACAGCGAATCCGACGACGTGCTGAAGCGCGCCGCCACGAAAATCGCTGCCAGTCTCGATTCCATTCAGAGCTACACCTGCGTGGAGACCATCCAGCGCGACTACTACCGCCCCCGCGCCGCCACCCTGCCGCGCGATTGTCCCGTCTTAATGAAGCAGCGCCAGCACCCGACCTTCGACATGACCCTGTTGCTGTGGGCCAGGGACCGCTTGCGTCTGGAAGTGGCCACATCCACACACGGCGAGATCAACTCCTGGCCCGGTGCCAGCCGTTTCTCCGATTCGGGCATCGATAAACTGGTGCGCGTGGGACCCATCGGCACCGGAGCTTTTGGCGCCCTCCTCAGCGTCATCTTTGTCAACGACGTCAGAATATTCGGGAGCGTGGGCGAAACCACACTGGACGGCCGCCGCTGCTTCGTCTACAATTTCGCCGTACCGGCGGCCGGCAGCCACTTCCGCATGCGTTCCCAGGACGACACCTCTTGGCTCGTCGTCGGCTACGAAGGCGTCGTCTACGTCGACGCACGGACCGCCGATCCTGTTCAGCTCACCGTGGTCACCAACGATCTGCCACTGGCGGCAGGCGCTTGCCAGACGGGCTCCACCCTGCATTTCAGCCGCGCCGCCATGGGCGGGCAGGATCTTCTTCTGCCTGCTCTGGCGAGCCAGCAATTCGTCGCCACAAACGGCAGTGAGACACGGAATACAACCACCTTCTCCAACTGCCGCCAGTATTTCAGTGAATCCACCATCACGTACTACGAAGCCTCCGACGGCGCAGCCTACGACAAGCCCGCCGCAAGCCAGCCGGCGCCCGACATCCCCGAGTGGCTGCCCTTCTCGATGGAGCTTCTCACGCCCCTCGACAGCGACACCACCGCCGCCGGCGACCGCTTCTTCGCCCGGCTGGTATCGCCATTGCGCAACGGCAAACGCCAGATCGCTCCCAAGGGCGCGCTCATCGAAGGCCGGGTATCACAGGTGGAGGTCGAGTTTCATTCGGCCAGCACCACCTTCGGATTGACTCCCGAATCGATCCAGATCCGGGGCAAGAAAGTCCCCTTTGCGGCCCGCATCGACCTTGCGCCGTGGATCATCGCTTTGGAGGAGAAAAAACGAAAAGGACTGCAATTCTACCTTCCTCCTCCCGGCGAGTACGCGCACTATTTTTCTCTGGCAGGCACCCACGCACTGCTCGCCAAGGGGTTCCTCTCTCAATGGCTCACCGCCGCCCCGCGCAATTCCCGCCAACCGTAACCCCCTACCCTGGCTCGGCGATACCAGCTTGGCTCCCCCGGCCTCGACCGCCTGGGCCATCACTCCTTCGGCCCGATCCCCAGTGTCTTCATCTTGCGATAGAGATTGCTCCGCTCCAACCCCAACAGCTCCGCCGTCCGCGTGACATTCCCGTTGGTCTCCTCCAGCTTCTTGAGAATGTACTCGCGCTCGGCCGCCTCCCGCACTTCCTGCAGGCTGCCGAACCGGTCCGTGCTCCGCTCCGATTGCCTCCGCGTCCCGCTCAACGGAATGTGCCGCGCGTCCACCCGCACCTGCGGATTCAGAATCACGATCCGCTCGATCAGGTTCTTCAGCTCCCGCACGTTCCCCGGCCAATGATACTCGCTCAGCACCCGGTACGCTTCCGGCGTCAGCTCCTTCGCCTTCCGCCCGTACGACATCGTGAACTCGCGCAGGAAGAAATCCGCCATCAGCGGAATGTCCTCCTTTCGATCGCGCAAGGGCGGCACGAAAAACGGAATCACGTTCAGCCGGTAAAAAAGGTCCTCGCGAAAATTCCCGCGCTCGATCTCCTCCTCCAGGTTCTTGTTCGTCGACGCGACCACCCGCACATCCACCTGCACCGACGCCGATGCGCCCACCGGCTCGAACCGCTGCTCCTCCAGCGCCCGCAGCACCTTGCTCTGCGTGCGCAGGCTCATGTCCCCCACTTCGTCCAGAAACAGCGTGCCCCCGTCGGCCTTCTGAAACTTGCCGGTCTTGTCTTCCTGCGCCCCCGCGAGACTCCCCTTGACGTGCCCGAACATCTCGCTCTCGATCATCTCCTCCGGAATCGCCGCGCAGTTCACCTCCACGAACGGCTGCCCCGAGCGCGGGCTCATGGCATGAATCGCGTGCGCTACCAGTTCCTTCCCCGTGCCGCTCTCGCCGTAGATCAGCACCCGCCCGTTGGTGCCCGCCATCAGGCTGAGCTGCTGCCGCAGCGCCTTCATTGGTACGCTCTCGCCGATGATCCGGTAGCGTGCACTCGTGTCCGCCTTCAGCCGCGTGTTCTCTATCTCCAGCGCCCGGTGCGCCAGCGCGTTCTTGGTCACCACCGTGACCTTGCCGATCGAGAGCGGCTTCTCCAGAAAATCGAACGCCCCCAGTTTGGTGGCCTTCACCGCCGCTTCGATGCTGCCGTGCCCGCTGATCACCACCACCTCCGGCCGCTCTGCGAACGGCATCTCCTGGATGCGCGCCAGCACCTCCATCCCGTCGATCCCCGGCAGCCAGATGTCCAGCAGCACCAGCTCGAAGCCCGCACCCGGCAGCGACGCCAGGCACGCTTCGCCGCTCTCAGCGGTCTCCACCTCGTAGCCTTCGTCCTCCAGCACCCCGCTCAGCGACTGTCGGATTCCAGGTTCGTCGTCCACCACCAGGATGCGGCGCGCTTTCATCCCTTTACCGCCGCGGACCGCGCCGGTTCCACCGCCTCGCTCTCCACCAGCGCCGGCAGTTCCACCGTGAACCGCGCTCCCACAGGCTGGTTGTCCTCCACCCGGATGTGGCCGCGATGCTCGCTCACGATATGGCTCACGATTGCCAGTCCCAGCCCGGTGCCGCGGTTCTTCGTGGAAAAGTACGGAAGAAACAGCTTCTCCTTCTCATCCGGGCTGACCCCGCAGCCGGAATCCGCCACCACCAGCTCCACCGTCTCCGCGGCCCCCGGCTGCGTGGCGACGTACAGCGATTTCACCAGCGAATCCTGCATCGCTTCGGCGGCGTTGTCCACCAGGTTCACCACCGCGCGTTGAAATTGTTCGCGGTCCAGGTTCACCGGCGGAAGGCCGGGCGCGAAACTGGTCCGAATCGTGATGCCGTCCAGGCGCCCTTCGAACACCCCCAGCGCCTCCCTCACCACCGCGTTGAGATCGCTGCGCACCAGTTGCGCCGACGGGAACCGCGCGAACCGGCTGAACTCGTCCACCAGCGTCTTCACCGATTCCACACTCTTGCTGATCGTCGCCGCGCACTCGCGGACAATCCGCGCCACCCCCGTCGGCAGCTCGACCTTATCGAGCTGCCGGCTCATGCGCTCCGCCGAAAGCGCGATCGGCGTCAACGGATTCTTGATCTCGTGAGCCACCCGCCGCGCCACCTCGTGCCATGCCGCCGCCTTCTGCGCGCGTAACAGCTCGCTGGTGTCTTCCAGCACCACCACGAAGCCTGACGTCAGCTTGCTTTCCAGCGCCGCCACCGTCACCGAAAGGTGCAGCATCCGGCTCTCCGTGCGCAGCTCCAGCGTGCGCGAAGCCGCGCCCGTGCGCCGCGCCCGCTTCATCAGGTACTTGATCTCCGCCGTATCGTCGCGCAAGAACAGGTCCTCCAGCCGCATCGCGCGCGCCACCTGCTCCGCCGGAAAGATCTTGGAAAGCGCGGGGTTCACCCGCTGGATCGACCCGTCCGCGCCGATCGACAACACGCCCGTCGGAATGCTCTCCAGGATCGCTTCCGTGAACCGGCTGCGCCGGTCCAGCTCCACCGCGCTGCTCTCCAGCGCCTCCGTCATCTGGTTGAATCCGTTCACCAGCAACGCCAGCTCATCCTCCGCGCGCACGTGGACCCGGTGTTTCAGGTTTCCCTGCCGCACTTCGCCGGCCGCCTCCAGAATGGCCGTAATCGGCACACTGATCCGGTTCGCCAGCAGCCGCGCCAGCCACGTAGCCACGAACAGCACGAACATGGTGATCAGCACCATCATCATCAGGTCCAGCGTCCGGATACTCTTGCGCTCGCCAAGGATCTCGGCCCACTCGTCGCTGTACTGCTTGATCTGCGCCAGATCGCGCGCTGCGTTGACGGGAACCGCCGCGGCCACCACCACGCTTCCCCCGGGAATTTCGCGCCGGCCCACCGCTGTCCGCCCCTCCTCCGCGCGCGCCGGCCAGTCGCCGTAAGCGTCGAGCACGCCGCCCGCGGCCGATAGAATTGCCGCGGTAGTCAGCTTCTGCTCCACCGCGAACCGCACCAGCGCGTCGTGCGACAGCGATCCGCCGGCCAGCAGTCGCTGCGTTTCCGGCTGCGCGCCCAGTAAAGCCGCCTGCGTGTTCACCCGCATCTCCATCTCCCGGTCCAGCGCGCCCGCCGCACCGGTATAGAGTTTCACCTGCTGATCCACGGGGTTCGTAAACCACGCGGTCAAATTCAAGCTTAGTACCTCGTACATCCAAAGGACTAGGAAGAATACGGGCACACAGCTCAGCAGCAGCGCGCCCACCACCAGCTTCGTGCGGATCCGCGAGCCCGGCTGGTGTGTCCGCCGCGCCACGTACAGTTTTATGAATTCCCGCGCCAGAATCCAGCCGACCGTCACCATCAGAGCGAAGATCAGCGTCGAAACCGCCCACAAAATCAGCGTCTGCGCCGGCTTCGGCATGAAGTCCCGCTGGTGGAACGAGCCCTGCCACACCACAAATATGGTGCTGGCCACGAGCAGCACAATCGCAACCCCGTACAACAGACGCTTTCGCATGAAGGGAAACCTTCTCTGATTATAGTGGGGCTGCAAACCTGCCCGCCCGCCATAAACTTTCTCCAATCTCTGCCGATAAAGACACCATGAGATCGAACCTACTGCGGGTGATGCGAACGTTGGCCGTCCTCGCCCTTGTCTCAGGGGCGGCCCGCGCGCAGGAACTGAAAAAGGTAAGCAAGTCCGAAGGTCTGAACAACGCGACCACCAAGGTCCAGCCGGACTATCCATCGATGGCCAGGCAACTGAAGATCGAAGGCCCGGTGGAGTTGGAAGCCGTCGTGACCGAATCCGGCGCCGTTGAAAAGGTCAACATCGTCAGCGGCAATCCACTGCTGACCCGGCCCGCCGCGGAAGCCGTCAGGAAATGGAAGTTCGCCCCTTTCACCGCCGAAGGCAAGGCGATCAAGGCCCTGGTGCCGGTCAGCATGAGCTTCAAGCTCTAGTGCAGGCCAATTGGCTGATCGAACCATAGGAGAGGGAAAAACCATGAGTTTGAGCCGGAAACTTCTGGGCAGCTTCGGCATCATGATGGCGCTCATCCTGCTGCTCAGCATTGGAGGCATCTTCGCCTTACGCGATCTCAACGCCGGGTTGGACCGCGCCGTCAACGTCACCGCCCGGCAGCAGTACCTCGCTGGCCAGGTAGAAGCCGCCACCTCGGAGCTCACCAGCCTCGAGCGCGGCAGCGTCCTCGGCGCCATGCTCGGCGACCGTGCCCGCCTGGACGAATACCGGCAGCAGTTCCGGACGCGCGGCGAAGCTCTCCAAAGAGCGCTCTCGGAGCTCGCCCGCCTGGCCGATTCGCGGGAAGCCGCTTCCCAGATTCGCAACCTCGATCAGCAGGCCAATCTGGTTCTCCGGGGTCACGACGAGCTCCGGCAGGCTATCTCCAACCAGCAGATGGACGCCGGCCTCGCCATCTTCGCTCAGAAAGTCCAGCCCAACCTCGAACAGATCGGGCGTCAGGCGGCGGCTCTCGTCGAGCACCAGAACCGCGATCTCGCGGAGACCTCGGCGGCATCCTCCGCCCGGTCCGCCCGCACCCGCCTATACGCAATCCTGCTCACTCTGGTCGCACTTGCCGTCGGCGCGGGCGTCTTCTGGGCGGTCCATAAAGCCAACGAGTCGCTGAAAGGTCTGTCCGCGCGTATGCTGGAAAGCGCCGAACGCGTCTCCCACGCCGCCGTCCAAGTTTGTCGAACCAGCGAATCCCTCGCCGATGGGGCTTCCCGCCAGGCTGCCGCTCTCGAAGAAACCTCCGCGTCCACCGAGGAAATCCTCTCCATCACCCGCAAAAACGCGGACCACGCCCTGCAGGTCGCCGAGCTCATGCAGCAATCGGCCGCCGGTGCCGGAGAAGTCAACCACTCGCTCGACCGCATGGTCGCTCAAATGAAGGAAATCGACACCTCCAGCAATAAGATCGCCCGCATCATCAAAGTGATCGATGAGATCGCCTTCCAGACCAACATCCTGGCCCTCAACGCCGCCGTCGAGGCCGCGCGCGCCGGCGAAGCCGGCCTCGGCTTTGCCGTCGTGGCCGACGAGGTCCGCAACCTCGCCCAGCGCTGCACCCAGGCCGCGCGCGATACCACCGGCCTCATCGAAGAGTCCATCGAAACTTCACACGACGGCAATTCGCGCCTCGACCAGATGGCCGGCTCCGTCAGAGCTATGACGGATAACGCCGGCCGCGTGAAATGCCTCGTCGATGAAGTCAACCTCGGAAGCCAGGAGCAGGCAAGAGGCATGGAGCAGATCGCACGGGCAGTTCTCCAGATGCAGGAGGTTACGCAATCCACGGCCGGCAATGCACAGGATGGGGCCTCGGCGGGCAAAGAACTCAACGGCCATGCCGACGCTCTTCGCGCCCTCGTCCACGAAATGCGCGAAATGGTCGGAACAGAATAAACAAGGGGGATCGGGCCGGCACCCGCCGGCCCGTTTCATCACATCTTGACGTCTTCCACGGTGATAGTGTCGCCGTCCATCTTGCCGGTCAGCGTCACCTTATGGCCCGCGTGCGCAGTCACTTTGTCCTGATTGGCAATCTTGTAAACTTTGCCATCGGGATCCACCAGCACCGCAGCCGCTCCGCCCTTGATGCACTTGGCGGCACAAGCCGCATGGGCGTCGCTGGCTGTCTTCGCTCCCTGCTTGGCGGCGCAGTTCGAGTCGACAATATAGCCCGTCACGTCGGCGGCCATCGCGCTCATCGTCGCAAGTGTTAACACTGCAAGTACTTTCATTACAGACTCCTCCTCAACACAGATTACCCAGTTCACAGAAACTATACTTCAGTACGGCGGGGTTCGCAACTTTGGATCTCTGCCGATGTGTGGGGCCGCCCACTGCCAGGCCGCTTAGTAAAACAGGTACTTCCGCCACTGCGCATCGCCCTTCCCGAGCATCCGCATCAGGTGCCTGCTCGTGTGCAGGCTGAACGGACGCGGCGGACGCAGCAGCCGCATCCCCGCTTCATCCGGCGTCCGGTTCCCCTTCCGGTTGTTGCACGGGTTGCAGCACGCCACCAGGTTCTCCCATGCCGATTCTCCGGCCCGCGACCGCGGAACTACGTGGTCCAGCGTCAGTTCCGCCGAAGGCAGCGTCTTGTGACAGTACTGGCACGTGTACCGGTCGCGCATCAAAATGTTCTTCCGCGAGAGTGCCCGCGTCTGCCGCGGAATGCGCCGGTATTCCAGCAGGCGGATCACGCTCGGCAGCCGCACCGAGTTCCGCGCCGAGTGTATCGCGATCAACGATTCCTCCTCCGCGGAAGCCACGCCTTTCAGCACCAGCACCAGCGCGCGCCGCGCCGCGCAGATGTTGATCGGCTCGTAGCTGGCATTCAGTACCAGCACGGGTTTCTGCATTCGGTCACTGGCCATTCTCGCTACTCTCCCCTGATTTGGAATCGTTCAACCTCGCATCGAACCCGGCCAAAAAACGCCGGTCGGCTCGCGCCACCGTCAGCACCGCCACCCGCGCAGCCCCGGCCTGCTTCAACGCCCGCCCGCATGCCGCTACGGTCGAGCCGGTCGTCATCACATCGTCGATCAGCAGAATTCGCTTGCCGGCCACAGCCCGCGCGCGAAACGCCCGCGTCACGTTTTGCCGCCGCGCGTGATTGCTCAAACCCGCCTGCGCGCGCGTCGCCCGCGATCGCTTGAGCGCCCTCGCCACCGGGATTCCCGTCCGCCGGCCGAGCGCTCGGGCCAGCAGTTCCGACTGGTTGAATCCGCGCTTCCATTGACGCAGCCAGTGCAGCGGCACCGGCACGATCGCGTCGAATCTCTCGTCGAGCGGCATCGCCCGCGCCAGCAGGTCGCTCAGCGGACCCGCCAGCGTCTTGATCCGCCCGTACTTGTATAGATGAATCAACTGGCGCAGCACACCGTCGTAGGCCGCGAAACTGTATGCTGCATCGAAACCGCGCAGGCCGCTCCGGCACAGCCCGCAGCGCCCCTCCGCATCCAGGGGAAAAGCATTTTGAAAGGGTGTTCGGCAACTGCCGCAGAAGAACTCCGCCTCCAGCGGCTGCGGCGCCGCAATGCAGCGTCCGCACACCGGGTACCGCGACACCTCGCGCAGTTCATCTCCGCAGACGCGGCACGAATCGGGAAAGAAGAGGGAAAAAAGGGCGTAGGAAGCTGACCGTACTGCTGAGGTACTCGAATCCGGGACTAGGGCTGGCCTGCTACTCGAGAAGACTCACCTCACCATCCACAATTCTAGCCGATTTTGTTCGAACTTTGAAATAGCCGGCTACACCTCACCCCGTTTTTCGCGCTCCTCCGGCGCAACCGAAGTAACACCTCCGATCCGCCTCGCTCTTCGCGCAACCGAGTACAATACGGGCAGGTTCGGCTCATGTCGTGCACCCGGCGGTCGTTCATGCTCGCGGTGGTTTCCCTCGTGCTGGCTCGCGGTCAGTCGCAGCCGCAGACGCAAACCCAGCCGCGCCCGAAGCTCGGCGCGTCCACCGAAGCTCCCCGCCGGCCCACCAACCTCCGCGTCGATACCAACCTCGTCCTCGTCCCCGTCACCGTCTGCGACCCTTTTAACCGTCCTGTAACCGGCCTCGAAAAAGAGCACTTCAAAATCTTCGACGACAAAGTCGAGCAGACCATCACACACTTCGCCATGGACGACGAGCCCGTGGCCGTCGGCCTTGTCTTCGACATCAGCGGCAGCATGGGGCCCAAGCTCCAGAAGGCCCGCATGGCCGCCTCGTCCTTCTTCAAAACCGCCAATACCGACGACGAGTTCTTCCTGGTCGAATTCAACGACACACCCCGCCTCGAAGTCCCTCTGACCCGCGACGCCGAAGACATCCAGAACCACCTCACCTTCGCCCAGTCCAAAGGCCGCACCGCCCTGCTCGACGCCATCTTCCTCGCCATGCACGAGCTCAAGAAATCCCAGAAAAACCGCAAGGCCCTGCTCATCATCTCCGATGGCGGCGATAACAGCAGCCGCTACTCGGAAGCCGAAGTCCGCAACCTCGTGCGCGAGGCCGACGTCCTCATCTACGCCATCGGCGTCTTCGAACCCTACGGCCTCCGCAGCCGCACACCTGAGGAAGCCGCCGGCCCGGGTCTTCTCAACGACCTTTCCGAGCAGACCGGCGGACGCCATCTTCCCGCCGATGTCAACGAACTGCCCGATATCGCCGCCAAAATCGGAGTCGAGCTCCGCAACCGCTATGTGCTCGGCTACTCACCCACCAACCAGGCCCGCGACGGCCGCTACCACACTCTCCAGGTCAAAGTGATCACCCCTAAAGAGCTCAAGCTCCCGGTTCTTCGGGCGTACTTCCGCCGCGGCTACTACGCCCCGGCCCAATAGCGCCCGCCCCACTCCGCCTTCCGCGCCGCGCGGAACGCCGTCCGGTCGCGCCGCGCCACCCGAACCGGTTCCGCCCCTGCCGGTGTACACAACCTGAGTTCGATCAGCCCCGCGTGGTGCTGCGGCCGCCGCAAGACCCGTGCCCAACCCAGCTCAACCGGCTCCCGGGCCAGCGCCACATAGCTGTACTTCTCGTCCTCGTACCCCAGCGCGCCGTCCTTCAACCGCCGGTGCAGGCTCGACCGCTCCACCCGCTCCGCGAAGTGGCACCAGTCCGGTTCAGCCAGCGGGCACGCCATCGCCGCGGGACAAGGCGCGATCATGTGTGCGCCCGCCCCCAGCAGCTCTTCCCGCACCGTCCGAATCAACGCCGCCCCTCGCGGCGTGCCCGGTTCGATCACCACCAGTGCCACCCGCGCCGCCTCCCATAACCGCAGCGCCGGCGCCTGCGGAATCTCGCCCAGCGACCACGCCGCCACCACCAGGTCGTGCGCCGGCAGCGTGGTCATGCGGCCCAGGTCTGCATGGATCGCGGCAGCGCCCGGCAGAAACGACAGCGCCGTATCCGCCAGCGCCGGATCTCGCTCGATCAACATCACCTTTTCCGCGTTGGGAAAAATCTCTCGCGCCGCCAGCGCCGCCGCTCCGGTCCCCGCCCCGACGTCGAGCACGCTCGCGATCTCCATACCTCGCAGCTCGCCCAGCACCGCGCGCGCCGCGGCATACGTCGCGGGCATCCGTGTCGCCAGGTATGCCGCGATCTCGTCTTCGCCCGATAGCCGCGCGGCCTTGCCCTCGCGATACGCCTCCGATAGTTCCGTCGCCGCGCGTTTGAGCGCGGGAAACCCCACATCGTCGGCGCGTTCCTCGATCGCCCGTCGGATTCTCGGCGGCAGTTGCACTCATCCCATCATAAGAGGAACTTCCTCCCGCCACCCGGTGTCTATTGCTGTGGAAGTTGAAGGCGCCTGCCCGATAACGTGGCGCGGACGATCGCTCTTTGTCGTCCGCGCATGCTGACCGCAAAACGAAAGGAGACCGCCATGTTTGAAACAGCCGTATTGTGTTCTGCTCCGTCCACGAAGCGCGTCTGGGCGGCCTTCGCCGGTTTCACCGGACAGTGCCTCTTGATCGGGTGCGCACTCCTGGCGCCTCTGGTCTGGCCCCAGGTGATCCCGCACGTCTCCTGGGCGATCTCGCTCGCCCCGCCCGGTCCGCCGCCGCCTCCTCCGCCTTCCGACCCGGAGGTCCCTCGCCACGCCCACGTCGTGCCGTTGCAGGCCGCCCACGGGCCGTTCACGGCGCCATCGAGAATTCCCGATCATCCCATGATCATCGTCGATGACCCCATGGAGTTCACCTCCGGCACGGGCCGGACCGGAGTCGTTGGAGCCCCGCCCGGATTCACCGATGGCGTCCCGTTCGGCATCGCCGACCAGGTCGCTCAGATCGTGCCGCGAGTGCACCCGCCGGAGCCCGTAAGACCCGTGGTCACCGCCCCCGTCGCCGTGACACCCGAAAAACCCGCACGCATCAGCGTCATCCAATTGGCCAGGCCCATCTACAGAGTCGAGCCGGTCTATCCGCCGCTCGCCCGCCAGGCCCGCATCGCCGGCACCGTCGAGCTCATCGGCGTCCTCGGCACCGACGGCCGCATTCACGAGCTCCGCGTCGTGCGCGGCCACCCGCTGCTCATCGAAGCAGCCATGGCCGCCGTCAGGCAGTGGATCTACGCCCCCACCATCCTGAACGGGCAGCCCGTCGAAGTCCAGGCGCCCATCCAGGTGAACTTTATCTTGAACCGCTGAAGGAAAGGAACCCCCTCACGTTCTCCCAAAGCAGTTGCGGGAAGCTCTTATCGAGATACGAACGAATCGAGACGTAACATTCATCGCACTGGTTCCGCGCGGTGAATTCGGAAACAATGCGGCCGCGCTCCTCGAGGCTGTAGCGCCGGAACTGCATGGAACATGGCTGCAGCCAGCCGTCGGCGGTCACAACCAGAAAACGTAAACCCGCCTTGCAACCGGGTGCGCCGCCGTCGGCGAAGTAGCGCCGTGTCGCCTGGAGCGTGGTAGGCGCGTTGACGATCCAGTTGGTCGGGTCGCGGCGCGCTTCCACGCGGTCCAGGCGCTCCGCAATCTCTTTCACCTGCTCCGCCGATCCCGGAAAATAATCCCTGCACCCCGTCCGCCGCGCCGAGTACGCGCTGTAGCACAGGTTCACGCCCCACTCCCGCGCCCTGTCCGCGATCGCCTCGATCTCCCCCAGGTTCTCGCTGGTGATGCACGAATTCAGCACGATGTCGTCGTGCCCCAATTTCGCCAGCCGCGGAATCAGATCCTCCAGGTGCCGGTACAGCCCCGGATACGCCCGAAACTCGTCGTGCCGCTCGTCCGGAAAATCCAGGCTCACGCTGAACTGGTTCACTCCCGCCGCGCGCAGCGCCCCGTACTTCGCCTCCGTCATCTCCGACCAGTTCGAAACCAGGATCGTGTACGGTACCGTGTCGCCGCCCTTGATCGCGCGGACAATCTCCACCACGTCCTCGCGCAGCAGCGGCTCGCCGCCCGATACCTGCACCACGCACGGACGCAGCGCGTCCATATAGCGCCGGTATTCGGCCGGCTTCAGGTTGCGCGACTCGTCGCGCGGCCCCCCATGATCGCAGTGCTTGCACCAGCAGGAGCACGCGTCCGTGACTTCGAACGAAACTACGATGGGACGATGGGCGAGCCAGTTCGACGACCCTCGCCCGATGATCCGGAGGGACTCCGACAGCGGTACTTTACGCAAAATACGATGCTATCATGCAGCGCGGAAAGCCCCCAAGTGTCACGCGTTAAAATAGGTCAAACACGATGATCCAGACACTCTTCGGCTCCGTCGAGCAGGAGCCCACTCTCCTCGAAAAGCTCAAAAGCGGCGTCCAGAAAACCCGCGCCGGCCTGGTCAACGCCCTCGAAGACGCGCTCCAGGGCAAAAAAGAAATCGACGCCGACCTCCTCGACGAGCTCGAATACACCCTCATCTCCGCCGATATCGGCGTCCGCACCACCAACGAAATCCTCGATACCATCCGCCAGCGCGTCGAGCGCCACCAGCTTGCCGACGCCGCCGAACTGCGCGGCCTCATCCGCCAGCGCCTGCTTGAAATCCTCCAGGCCAGCGAGCGCGCCATGCCTTTCGTCAGCGAGCCGCCCGCCGTCATCCTCGTCGTCGGCGTCAATGGCTCCGGAAAAACCACCACCATCGGGAAGCTCGCCCAGCGCTTCAAAAACGAGAACCGCACCGCCCTCCTCTGCGCCGCCGACACCTTCCGCGCCGCCGCCATCGATCAGCTCGAAATCTGGGGCCAGCGCACCGGCACTCCGGTCATCCGCCAGACCCCCGGAAGCGACCCCAGCGCCGTCCTCTTCGACGCCCTCCAGGCCGCCCGCTCCCGCAAGGCCGATTACGTCATCATCGATACCGCCGGCCGCCTCCAAACCAAGGAAAACCTCATGGCAGAGCTCAACAAAATGAGCCGCACCGCCAAGAAGGTCATTCCCGACGCGCCTCATGAAGTCCTGCTCGTCCTCGACGCCACCACCGGCCAGAACGGCCTGGAGCAGGCCCGCAAATTCACCGAGACCAGCGGCGTCACCGGCATCGTCCTCACCAAGCTCGATGGCACCGCCAAGGGCGGCATCGTCGTCGCCATCGCCCGCGAGCTCGACCTCCCCATCCGCTACATCGGCGTGGGCGAAAGGGTCGACGACCTCCTCCCCTTCGACCCCGAAGCCTTCATCGAGTCGCTCTTCCAGAAATGAGCCCCCCATACATGCGCGAGGCGCTCGACCTCGCCCGCAAGGGACGGGCGCTGGCCAGCCCCAATCCCATGGTCGGCGCCGTGATCGTGCGCGGCGGCGAAATCGTCGGCCGCGGCTTCCACACCTACGCCGCTCGCGACCACGCCGAAATCCTCGCCCTCGCCGAAGCCGGCGACCGCGCCCGCGGCGCCACCCTCTATCTCAACCTCGAGCCCTGCGTACACCAGGGACGCACTCCGCCCTGCGTCGACGCCCTGATCCAGGCCGGCATCGCCAAAGTCGTCGCGCCCATCGCTGACCCCAACCCCCTCGTCGCCGGACAGGGCTTCGCGCGCCTCCGCGACGCCGGCATCGAAGTCGAGCTCGCGCCCGAATTCGCCGCCGAGGCGGAAAAGCTCAACGAGCCCTTCCTCCACTTCATGCGCACCGGCCGGCCTCTGGTCACCCTCAAGGCCGCCATCACGCTCGACGGCAAGATTTCCGCGCCCGACGACAATCGCGGCTGGATCACCAGCGAGCGCGCCCGCGCCCACGTCCAGCAACTGCGCCATGAATCCGATGCCATCCTCACCGGCATCGGCACCGTCCTCGCCGACGATTGCCTCCTCACCGACCGCACCGGCGAGCCCCGCTCCCGTCCGCTCCTCCGCATCGTGCTCGATTCCCAGCTCCGCCTCCCGCTCGATTCCAAAATGGTCCGCAGCGCCGAAAGTGACGTCGTCGTCATCACCACCACCGCCGGCAACCCCGAGCGCCGCAAGCTGCTCGAGTCGCGCGGCGTCCAGGTGCTCGCCATGGATGGCCCCGGCGGGCGCGCCGACCTTCGCGGCACGGTCGAATGGCTCGGTAGCCGGCAGTATCTCTCTCTCATGATCGAAGCCGGCGCCAAGGTCAACTGGACCGCCCTGGAATCCGGCGTCGTGGATCGTGTCTTCTTCTACTACGGCCCCAAGATCCTCGGCGGTCTCGAAGCGCTGCCTTTGGCCGGTGGCATCGGCCGCCGCCGCCGCGCCGACGCCATCCGCGTGCACCGCGTGGCCGTGCATTCCATTCCGCCCGACGAATTCGCCGTGGAGGGCTACCTCGATGTTCACCGGGATTATTGAAGAGCTGGGCGCCGTCGCCTCCATGGAGATCCGCGCCGCCGGCGCGCGCCTCAAAGTGCGCTGCGCCACCGTCCTCTCCGACTCCGGCGAAGGCGCCAGCATCGCCGTCAACGGCGTCTGCCTCACCGCCGTCGATATCCGCCCCGATTCCTTCTCCGCCGACGTTGCCCCGGAGACCCTCAAGCGCACCAATCTCGGCGCCCTTCGCGCCGGCTCGCGCGTCAACCTCGAGCGCCCGCTCTCACCCTCGGGCCGCCTCAGCGGCCACATCGTTCAAGGCCACGTCGATGGCACCGGCGAGTTCCTCTCCCTCGATGCCCTGGGCGACGAGAACTGGTGGCTCCGCCTGCGCATCCCCGCCGAACTCGATCCTTTTCTGGTTTTCAAAGGCTCCATCGCTATCGACGGCATCAGCCTCACCATTGCCGCTCTCGAAGGCGACGTGCTGAGCGTGACCATCATCCCCCACACCTTCCGCAACACCACGCTCGCCGGCTACAGACTCGGCGCCCGCGTAAACCTGGAGTGCGACATCCTGGCCAAGCACGTAGAAAAGCTCCTCCGCAAGCTGAACCTGAAGGAGCCCCTCTCGATCGACAAACTCCGCTCCCAAGGCTGGTAACGCGGGCCTCCCGCCCCGCCAGGGACGCAGGCCCTTGTTGTTCTAGTCCAACCACGCCTCCTGCCTCCTCAATCCGAACCGCGGCACCGCCCCGAACCTCCGTTCCCTCCCCCGAAAATCCTTCACCGCCGCCGCCAGGTCCGCCGCCCCGAAATCCGGCCACATCGTACGGCTGAACAGCAGCTCCGCGTACGCGCTCTCCCACAGCAGAAAGTCGCTCAGCCGCCTCTCGCCTCCCGTGCGGATCAGCAGATCCACCGGCGGTCCCATCCTCCGGTCGAACGCGTCGCGCGAAAATTCGCCCAGCGCCCGCGCCGCAGCCAGAATCGCGTCGCGCCCCGAGTAGTCCACCGCGATCCGCAGCCGTAGCTTCTCGCCTCCCGCCGTCGCGGCTTCCGCCCGTCCGACCGCCGCCACCAGCGCCGCGTCCAGCCGGTCGCGCCGCCCGATAAACTCCATCCGCACTCCCTGCTCCACCGCGTGCGCCGTCTCCGTCTCCAGGTAGAAGGCCATCATCGCCATCAGCGCCTCCACCTCCGCCGCCGGCCGCCGCCAGTTATCGCTCGAAAAGGCGAACAGCGTGAGAATCCCCACGCCCGCATCCGGCGCCGCCTCGATCACCCGGCGGGCCGTTTCCACTCCCGCCTTGTGCCCGGCCACCCGCGGCAGCCCCCGCGCCAGCGCCCACCTCCCGTTGCCGTCCATAATGATTCCGATATGTAGAGAACTTTGCATCATAAAGCATCCGTCCGTAATAGTACCTCCTGCCCGTCCCGGAGAGGCAGCCAGCCCTCACCGGTCGCGCATGGCTTGTATCAGTGCTTCCATGTGATCCAGGTAACGTTCCAGCGCGCGCCGTCCCGCCGCCGTCATCCGATAGTCGGTGCGTGGCACGCGCCCTTCGAAACTTTTGTTGCACGCCACGTAACCGGCCTCTTCCAGCTTGCGCGCGTGCACGCTGAGATTGCCGTCCGTCGTGTCGAGCAGTTTCTTCAGCTCGTTGAAAGTCAGGGATTCGTTCACCGAGAGCGCGCTCAGAATGCCCAACCTCAGCCGCTCGTGTACCAGCCGGTCGAGTTTCCCCGCCTCGCCCGCGGCCTCCAGAGGCAGCGGCCGCTTCTCGCGCTCCCGTCGCAATGCATTGGATTTAGCCGCCATATTTCACCGCAATCACCGTTCCGAACACCACGTGCAGCCCGCCGAACCCCGCCGGCAGAAGCACTGCGCTCCACGCCGGCTCCAGCAGCGCCGCCGCGCCCACCGCCATGAAGCAAGCCCCCATCAGCGGCACCACCCGCACCGACGCCGACCCGCCGGATAGCACCCCGGCCCCGTACATCAGCAGCCAGATGCCCGGCAGAAACACAACCAGGCCGGCGCGAAAGAGTACGGCCGTCAGCAACGCGCCGGCCAGTACCGCGGGAACAAACCCCGCGACGAACTTGCGTCCCGGCCCCGAAAACAGCGGCATGCGGAACCGCCGCGATTTCAGCGCCGCGCCCGCAATCCCGATGGTCAGCGCCACTACCGCCGTCCCCACCCACACCAGCAGCCACCGCACGTCGCCCGGCCGATTGCCGCTCAGCCGCGAGGCCGCCAGCGCCGCCAGCCCCATCAGCACACCGCCCTTGCCCGGCACCGCGGTAAAACTTCCCGCGCGCTCCATGGTCTCGCGGATGTACCGCAGGTTGTCCATGGCGTGCTCGTGCAGTTCCACAGGCTGCTGCCGCGGCGTCGCCATCGAACCCATCATACCCCTGTCCCGGCGTATTTTCAAGTACTTTTCCTCGCAAAGCGGGCCGTGAGCTCGATCTCGATCTTCATTCTCGGGTCCGAAAGCCCCGCCTCCATCATCGTCGCCGCCGGCCTGACCTCTCCAAAGTACTTCCGCAGCACCCCCCAGCACCTCTCGAAATCCGCCGCGCGCGGCAGAATATAGCGCACCCGCACCACGTCCTCGAATCCGCTGCCGGCTTCTTCCAGCGCCCGTCCGATGTTGCGCAGGCACTGCTCCGCCTGCTCCGCCACATCCTCGGGGATCGTCATGGTCTGGTAATCGAACCCCGTCGTCCCCGAAACGAAAATCCACTCCCCGTCCACCACCGCGCGCGAGTACCCGATATCACGCTCGAACGTCGAACCCGACGAGATCAGCCGGCGCATTCGATCATCCTAGCAAAATCGCCGCGGCGCTCTTGCAACACCCTGTTAAAATGAACGCGTGGCCCCCACGGAACAGTACTCGCGCGCGGATGTGCGCCGCAAGTTCGGGCTGACCGAAAAACAGCTCAAGAGTTGGGAGCGCCAGAACCTCCTCGCCGCCGCGGTCAACTACACCTTTTCCGATCTCATCGCCATCAAGACCCTCCTCAAGCTGCGCGAAAACAGGATCTCCACCCCCAAAATCGCCCGCGCCCTCGATTCCCTCCGCGAAAAGCTCGACTGGATCAAGCAGCCCCTCTCCGAGCTCCGCGTCCTCAGCGACGGCAAACGCATCACCGTCCAGCTCGGCGGCCAGAAGATGGAGGCGCTCAGCGGCCAGATCCTCTTCGACTTCGACGCCGCCGAGATCGGCGCCGTGAAGGACTTCCCGGAGCGCAAACCCGCCGTCAACCGCACCCGCGAGTCTGAAGCCTGGTTCCAGAAAGGCCTTGAGCTAGAAGAGACCGGCGCTCCCGTCGAGCAGGCGGTCGACGCCTACCGCAAGGTGCTGGAGCTGAACCCCGGCGCCGCCGGCGCCCTCGTCAACCTCGGCACCATCTACTATCGCCTGCGCAGGTTCGATGAGGCCGAGAAGTACTACCGTCGCGCCATCGAAGCCGACCCGGGCTACCCGCTCGCCGAGTTCAACCTCGGCAACCTCTACGACGAGCAGAACCGCACCGATGAAGCCTTCAACCACTACCGCCGCGCTCTGGCGCTGAATCCCAACTACGCCGACGCGCACTTCAACCTTGCCCTGCTCTGCGAGCGCATCGGCGACCCGCTCAAAGCCGTGCGCCACTGGAAGATCTACCTGAAACTGGATAGCTCCGGACAGTGGGCCGATATCGCCCGCCGCCAGCTCGAGCGCCTTCGTCAGGCCGTTCTCCGCTAGCCCCTCACCGCTTCCCCAGCTTCTGATCGCAAAGCGCCGCGCGCGCGGCCGAGCCGCTGTCCGATGGATTGATCTTGACCGCGCGCAGAAACGACTCCCTCGCCTGCGCGTATTTTCCCAGTCCGAACTCCGCTTCCCCCAGCGCGGCATGCACCGCCGCGTTTTCCGGACGCTCCCTCGCCACCTCCCGCAAATACAACTCCGCTTCGTTCAATCTGCCCGCCTTTAATAGCGCCATCCCCAACGCCAGCCGCTGTTCCGCGCTGTGCGAAATCGATAGCGCATTCCGGTACTGCTCGATCGCCTCTTCGGTGTGGCCCTGCGCCGCGAGCTGATTCCCCGCCGCGAAGGACTTCTGCGCTCGCGATGCCCTCTCCCCGCGGTAGGCATAGTTCAAAAACCCGCCCACCAGCGCCACCGCGATCACCGCAACCAGGGCTCGCATGATCATCCTGATCGGAATCGCTGCCCCGCCGGCCGCCTGCGGCGTGCCCGCCACGTCGCCTCTGCGGTATGCCGCCAGGATGTCTTCCACCGAAATCGTCCCCAGCACCTCGCGCACGTTGCTGCGGCTGATCACCGGCAGCGCGTTCATGCCGCTGGACGCGATCCGCTTCAGCGCGTCCTCCACCGTGTGATCCGGATGCACGTGCGGATAGCTCTCCTGCGTCAGGCTCTCCGCCGGAATCGGCAGTTCTCCCGCACCCGCGCGGTAGACGCTCCCCACCAACAGCGGCGTTTCCACCGGCTCGCGCGTTCCCGCGGGCAGATGTACGCCGTCCTGGTGCTGCAGCGCTTCGTAAATCGGTTCCTCCTGCAGCCGGCTCGAAATGAAGTAGCTCATCAGGTTGGCGATCATCAGCGGCACGATGATCGAGTAGTCCCGCGTCACCTCGAAGATCATGATCACCGACGTCAGCGGCACCCTCACGATTCCCGCAAACGCCGCCCCCATCCCCACCAGTGCGTACGCCCCCACGCTACCCGTATAGTCCGGCAGCAGCATGTGCGCCCCGCCGCCCACCGCGCCCCCCATCATCGCTCCGATGAACAGGCTCGGTCCGAAAATTCCGCCCGCGTTCCCCGACGCGTAGCATGTCGCCGTCGCAATGATCTTCAAAATCACCAGCAACACCATCGTCCCGATCAGAATCTGCCCGTTCAGCGCCTGGCTGACGAATCCGTACCCGACCCCCAGCACCTGTGGCACGAACCAGCCCATCAGCCCCACTGCCGCTCCGCCCACCGTCGGCAGCAGCCACTGGATCGATTGCGGCATCGCCAAAAAGTACTTGCGCTGCCACAGGAGCAACCGCACGAACCCCACCGACACGAAGCCGCCGATCACCCCCAGCGCCCCGTAGAACAGAAACTCGATCGGATGCACCAGTTGGTACGCCGGCACGTGGAACAGCGGCTCGTCGCCCAGCACCAGGTGCAGCACGATCCACGAGGTCGCCGAGCTTAGCACGATCGATCCCAGCACCGGCGCGTGCAGGTTGCCCATCACCTCTTCCAGCGAGAACAGTACCGCCGCGATCGGCGTATTGAACGCCGCCGCCAGCGCCGCCGACGCCCCCACCGGCACCAGCGCCCGCACGCTCTTCGTCGAGAGCCCCAGCCGCCGCCCCAGCACCGACGCAATCCCCGCCCCCACCTGCACCGACGGCCCTTCCCGTCCCAGCGCGATCCCGGTGGCCAGCGACACCGAGCACAATCCGAACTTTCCCAGCACCGTCCGCATACTGATATAGCCGTCGCGCAGAAACAGCGCGACCTTCGTTTGCGGAATCCCGCTGCCCCGCGCGTACGGGAAATACTTGGAAAGCAGAAATCCCGTGGACAATGCCCCTGCAATCGGCACCAGCACCCGCCGCCACGCCGCGCTCCCCGGCGGATACAGCCGCGCCCCCAGATTCTCCGTCAGCAGGATGAACGCTACCACCACCAGCCCCACCACCGCCCCGATGATCAGCGTCAAAACCAGCAATACCTTCTCTTCGTGTCTGTGCCCTGCCTCCATTGAAGCCATAAACTTATCCTAAGTCCTCTGTGGGACCGGCTTCAGCCGGTCCCGGCGCGCAGCGCCGTTCATTGTGCGTTCATCCTCAGACGCGCAAAATAGAGTTGTGCGCATCCTGCTGGTCGAAGACGAGGCCCGCGTCGCCGCCTTTGTCGCCAAAGGCCTCCGCGAGCAAGCCTACGCCGTCGATATCGCCGCCGATGGCGAGCAGGCCCTCTACCTCGCCGCCGTCAACCAGTACGATGTCGTCATCCTCGATGTGCTCCTGCCCAAAAAAAACGGCTACACCGTCTGTCGCGAGCTCCGCCGCGATGGCTTCCGCGCCCCCATCCTCATGCTCACCGCGCGCGACTCCATCGATGACCGCGTCGCCGGCCTCGATTGCGGCGCCGACGACTACCTCGTCAAGCCCTTCGACTTCAAGGAGCTGCTCGCCCGCCTCCGCGCCCTTTCCCGCCGCATCGGCATCCCTCGCGCCGAGACCCTCCGCGTCGCCGACCTCTCGCTCAATACCGCCAGCCACGCCGTCTCGCGCGCCGGCCGCAGCGTGACCCTCACCGCCAAGGAATACGCCCTGCTCGAATTTCTCGTCCTGCACGAAGGCCGCGTAGTGGGCCGCGAGGACATCGCCCAGCACGTCTGGGACGAAAGCTTCGATGCCTTCTCCAACGTGATCGACGTCTACATCAAGCGCCTCCGCTCCAAGCTCGATTCCGCCTCGCGCCCGCGCCTCATCCACACCCGCCGCGGCGAAGGCTATATCCTCACCGCCCGCCCGGAGACCGGCGATGACTAGAAGCTTCCGCTTCCGCCTCACCGCGCTCTACCTGGCGCTCTTCTCCGTCCTCTTCTTGCTCTTCGGCATACTGCTGTACGGCGGCATCTCGAAGACCCTCCGCGCCCGCATCGACGACTCCCTCGCCTATGAAGCCGAAACCGCCGCCGGCATCTTCCTGGACGAGATGGGCGAAACCAAGGGCGACGTCCAGGCCTCCGCCAACGAGACCGTCACCGCCATGAAGCTGCACGGCGACGAAATCTACGTCTTCGAGGACGGCCGCGTGCTGGCCAGCAAGAAAGCCGCTCCGGACACCGCTCCCCACACTTCCGCATCCCGCGAAGTCGCCGCCGTCGGACGCAAGTTCCGCATCGTGGTCGCCGCCTCGCTGCGTCCGGTCGCCGACGCCACGCACGCCGCCCGCCAAGTCATCCTCATCGCCCTGCCGCTCGTCCTCGCGCTCGCCGGCATCGGCGGATATCTCCTCGCGGGCCGCACTCTGCGCCCCCTCAGCAGCATGGCCGGCCAGGCCCGCCGCATCACTGACGCAAGCCTCCACACCCGCATCGAAATCGGTCGTGCCGCCGAGGAGATGGAGACCCTCGTCGCCGCCTTCAACGAGCTCCTCTCCCGCCTCGATCAGTCTTTCGACGGCATGCGACGATTCGTCGGCGACGCCTCCCACGAGCTGCGCACGCCCATCAGCATCATCCGCGGCGAAGCCGACGTCGCCCTCTCCACCGGCCGTAGCCCCACCGAGTACCGCGCCGTGCTCTCCGTCATCCTCGATGAATCCCGCCGCCTCTCCCGCCTCGTCGACGATCTGCTCAACCTGGCTCGCGCCGATGCCGGGCGCGTCCGCCTCCAGGTCCGCAGTTTCTACCTCAACGAGCTCCTCTGCGACTGCTGCCGCAGCGCCCAGGCCTTGGCCGCCGCGCGCAGCCTCACCATCGAATGCCGCCCGTCCAGCGATCTCGAATACTCTGGCGACGAAGACCTTCTGCGCCGGCTCGTAATGAACCTCCTCGATAACGCCATCCGCTACACTCCTCCCGGCGGCCGCATCTCCGCCTCCCTGGAACCTGATGGCGCTTCCGTCCGCCTGCATATCTCCGACACCGGCATCGGCATCTCCCCCGAGGATGCCCCTCGCGTCTTCGAGCGCTTCTACCGCGCCGGCGAAGCCCGCTCGCGGCAGGACGGCGGCTTCGGTCTCGGCCTCGCCATCGTCAAGTGGATCGCCGAATCGCATCGTGGCACAGTCGAATGCGCCAGCCGCCCCGGCGAGGGAAGCACCTTCACCGTCACCCTCCCCCTGACGCGTGGCGCGGACGCACGGCTTTTGTCGTCCGCCCTCTCCCCGCGAATTTCGTAACCTTTTCCACCCGCGGCAGTATCACACCTATGCGCAGCGCTCTCCGCTATTCCCTCAGGCAATTTCGGAGGTCACCCGTATTCACCGCGGCCGCCGCCCTCACCCTGGCCCTGGGAATTGGCGGCACCACGGCCATCTTCACCTTGATCCACGCCGTCATGCTTCGTTCGCTGCCGGTTTCCGATCCGTCCCTTCTCTATCGCATCGGCGAGGGAGACGATTGCTGCGTTGAGGGCGGCCCCCAGGACCGCTGGGGAATGTACTCCTTCCCACTTTACGAGCGCCTCAAGGCCGAGACCCCGGAGTTCGAAGAAGTCGCCGCATTCCAGGCCGGTGGCAATCGTTTGAGCGTCCGCCGCGAAAGCGCCGGATTCGCCGCCAAGCCCCTGCGCTCCGAATACGTCACCGGCAATTACTTCTCCACCCTCGGCGTCAAGGCCTTCGGCGGCCGCCTCCTCTCTCCCGATGACGATCGGCCCTCCGCCACCCCCGCCGCCGTCTTGAGCCACAACATCTGGCAATCCGAATACGGCGCCGATCCCTCTGTCGTCGGCTCCAGCTTCGTCGTCGAAGGCCATCCCTTCACCATCATCGGCGTGGCCCCGCCCGGATTCTTCGGCGAAACCTTGCGCGGCAACCCGCCCGATATCTGGATTCCCCTGCAACAGGAGCCCCTCATCGCCGGCGAGGGCTCCCTGCTCCACCAGCCCGTCGGCGCATGGTTGCGCATCATTGGCCGCCTCCGCCCCGGCGCCTCCGTCGAGGGCATGTCGCCCCGCCTGACCGGCGTCCTCCGGCAGTGGATGCAGCACGATTCAGGCTATCCGTCCAACTGGATGCCCGACATCATTCGCGGCCTTCCCAAGCAGGTGATCAACGTCGTCCCCGCCGGCGCCGGTGTTGCCGAAATGAAGGAGGAGTACGGCCACAGCCTCCAGATCCTCCTCGCGGTCTGCGGCATGGTCCTGCTCATCGCCTGCGCCAACGTCGCCAACCTGCTCCTCGCTCGCGCCATGTCGCGCCGCGCGCAAACCGCCCTCCGCATGGCCGTCGGAGCCGGCAGGCGCCAGATCGTCGGCCAGGCCCTCACCGAGTCGATCCTCCTCGCGGTCGCGGGTGGCATCGCCGGTCTCGTCGTCGCCGTCGGCGCCGGCCGCTTCCTGCTGGCTCTGGCCTTTCGCGGCTCCCGCTTCATCCCCATCAGCACCCTGCCGTCGCCGGCCGTCCTCGCCTTCACTTTTGCGGTAGCCCTCGTCACCGGCGTCGTCTTTGGCGCGGCCCCCGCCTGGTTCGCCACCCGCACCAGCCCCCTCGATGCCATGCGCGGCGCCGGCCGGTCCACCAGCGACCACTCCTCCTTCACCCGCACCGCCCTCCTGATCGTGCAGGCCGCTCTGTCCGTGGTGCTCGTCGCCGGAGCCGCGATGCTCGCGCGCAGTCTCGATAAACTCGAGCATCAGCACTTCGGATATCGCACCGATGGCCGCGTCGTCGTCTCCCTGAACCGGCCTCCGGCAACCTATTCCCTGCCCCAGCTTCAATCCCTCTACCGCCAGATCGAAGAAGGCCTCAATCGCCTTCCCGGCGTCACCGGCTCCGGCCTCGCCCTCTACAATCCGCTCACCGACAACTGGGGCGAGCTCATCATGGTGTCCGGACATCCCCCGCCTAAAATGAACGGCGAGGCGGGATCTTCCTGGGACCGCGTCAGCGCCGAATACCTTCAGAACCTCGGCGTGACCCTGCTCCGCGGCCGCTATTTCGATCGCGGCGATAACGAAAGAACCGAGCTCGTCGCCGTCGTCAACGAGGCCTTCGTCAAGCGCTTCTTCAAATCCGATGAAGACCCCCTCGGCCAGCACTTCGGTCTGGACATGCCCGAAAACGCCGGCACGTTCCGCATCGTGGGTATCGCGCGCGACGCCAAGTTCGCCGGCTTCGCCCTGCGCCGCCCCGCGCGCCCCATGTTCTACGTTCCGCTCGCGCAAAACGTCCCCTACAAAGACCCGCTCATGAAGCGAATCGAGCTTCAAACCCACTTCATCGGCGGGCTGATGCTGGTCACCCACGTTCCGCCCGGCACACTCGAGCCGCTGATCGTTCGCACCCTTGCCTCCGTGGACCCGAACCTCACCATCAACAGCGTGCGCACCCTTCAGCAGCAGGTCGAGCTCACCTTCGATCAGGAACGCG
>Ga0335079_10001500_pt1 | contig 26613 bp, 19 predicted proteins | sample Lox_Sample_33_FD_206719 | JGI IMG/M metagenome (GOLD analysis project Ga0335079, IMG submission 206719) | Soil microbial communities from Loxahatchee National Wildlife Refuge, Florida, United States - Lox_Sample_3.3 | ecosystem: Environmental > Terrestrial > Soil > Wetlands | place: USA...
TCCGCCCGCGGGAACGTGGCGAGGCGGGACGAAGCGCAGTTTCCACTGACGGCTGATGGTCGAAGGCTGAGAGCTTCTTTATGGCACAAATCAAAGCAGACGAAATAACACAATTAATCCGCGAGCAGATCGAGAACTACGAGTCGAAGATCGCGGTCGATGAAGTGGGCACCGTCATTACCCTCGGCGACGGCATCGCTCGCGTTTACGGCCTCGATAAGGTTATGGCCGGCGAGCTGCTCAGCTTCCCGCACGGCGTTGCCGGAATCGCCATGAATCTGGAAGAAGACCAGGTCGGCGTCGTGCTCCTCGGCGAATACACCGAGATCAAGGAAGGCGACGAGGTCAAGCGCACCGGCCGTATCATGAGCGTTCCCGTCGGCGACGCCCTTATCGGTCGCGTTGTCAACTCCCTCGGCCAGCCCATCGACGACAAAGGCCCGATCTCAACTGACAAGTTCATTCCTCTCGAGCGCATCGCCCCCGGCGTTATCGACCGTCAGCCCGTGCGCGAGCCGATGGCCACCGGTCTCAAGGCCATCGACTCGATGATTCCCATCGGCCGCGGCCAGCGTGAACTCATCATCGGCGACCGCCAGACTGGCAAGACCGCTGTCGCCCTCGACACCATCATCAACAGCAAGGGCAACAACCTCATTTGCATTTACAACGCCATCGGACAAAAGCGGTCGTCGATTGCGCAGGTGGTGAAGATTCTCGAAGATGCCGGCGCGATGGAGTACACAATCGTGGTGGCCGCTTCGGCTTCCGAGCCCGCCCCGATGCAGTACATCTCGCCCTACGCGGCCTGCGCCATGGGCGAATACTTCCGCGACACGAAGCGCCACGCGCTTTGCATCTACGACGACCTTTCCAAGCACGCCGCCTCGTACCGCGAAATCTCCCTGCTGCTGCGCCGCCCACCTGGTCGCGAAGCCTATCCCGGAGACGTGTTCTATCTCCATTCCCGCCTTCTCGAACGCGCCGCGAAACTGTCCGATAAGAACGGCGGCGGCTCATTGACCGCCCTGCCCGTCATCGAAACCCAGGCCGGTGACGTTTCCGCTTACATTCCGACCAACGTCATTTCCATTACCGACGGCCAGATTTACCTCGAAACCGATTTGTTCAACCAGGGCGTCCGCCCGGCCGTCAACGTCGGTCTCTCGGTAAGCCGCGTCGGCGGCAGCGCCCAGATCAAAGCCATGCGCCAGGTCGCCGGAACTCTGAAACTCGAGCTCGCGCAATACCGCGAACTGGCCGCTTTCGCGCAATTCGGCAGCGATCTCGACAAGGCCACCCAGCAACAGCTCAATCGCGGCCAGCGTCTGGTCGAACTTCTGAAACAGGCGCAGTTCTCGCCGCTTCCATTCTCGAAGCAGATCATCGGCATCTTCGCCGGCACCAGCGGCGTGCTCGACGATCTGCCCGTCGACCAGGTGCGTGAGTTCGAAAAAGTCCTCTATCAGTATGTCGACACGACCAATCCTGGTCTGCTCAACACGATCATGGAAAAGAAAGTCCTCGACGACAATCTGAAGACCCAGATGTCGCAAGTGATCAAGGAAGCAAAACAGCAGTTTGTAGATTCAAAACAGGCAGTAGCGAAGTAATCGTGGTAGCGACGCGGCTTGCCGCGTCTTCCGGACGGGGCAAGCCCCGTCTCTACAGAAAATGCCCAACGTTCTCGATATCCGGCGCCGTATCCGCAGCGTGATCAACACGCGGCAGATCACCAAGGCGATGAAGACCGTTTCGGCGGCCAAGCTTCGCCGTGCGCAGGAAGCCGCGCTCGCTGCTCGCCCCTACTCACAGATGTTGACGAACGTGCTCAAATCGCTGGTTTCACGCGCCGATGCCTACGATCCCATCACCGGCGAACCGCGCCATCCGCTGCTGGTCGAACGCCCGGAAAAGAATATCCTGCTGCTCGTAGTAACTGGCGACAAGGGGCTTGCCGGCGCCTTCAACACTAACATTCTCAAAGTGGTCACCAGGTTCATTGAATCGAAGCGCGATCAGAATATTGATGTCGAGTGCATCGGCCGGAAAGGCCGCGACTTCATGCGCCGCCGGTATCCAACGGCTCCGGCGCGAAAAACCGATGATGGAGCGGCGGCCGTCTCGCCCGTCCGGCAAGGTTCTGACGATGCGCCGGGCATGGGCGCCCCGCCTCCTGCTCGCGCCGGCCGTGTGCAGATCGTCGGCGAGCACGTCGGCGTCCTCGGCAAAGTGGAGCACAGCTTTGCCTCAAATCTCGCCCAGAGCATCATCGAACGCTATACCAGCGGCGATATCGACGGCGTCTACATCCTCTTCAACGAATTCAAGTCGGTGATCGCCCAGCGCCTGATTGTCGAGCACATTCTGCCCATTAAGGAGATCGGCGCGGTGGACGTGCGCATGGCCGAAGAGGCGGAAGAGGAAGAGAAGAAGCGCCGGGTCGAGGCGGCCAAAGGGGCTGGCGTAGGGCTGCGCCCTGCCGATACGCATGCCATCGATGAAGCGGCGGAGAAATTCGCCACTGCGCAAGTCGACTATATCTACGAGCAAAAACCGGACCGGCTTTTCCGCGAGATTCTGCCAAAGTACATCGGCATCCAGATTTTCCATGCCCTGCTCGAATCGGTTGCCGCTGAACACGCGGCCCGCATGACCGCCATGGATTCGGCGACCAACAACGCATCGGACATGATCGATTCGCTGACGTTAATCATGAACCGTGCGCGCCAAGCCAAGATCACGAAAGAGATTATCGAAATTGTCAGCGGCGCCGCAGCACAAGGGTAGAGACGCGGCTTGCCGCGTCTTTGCAGGCACCAGCAGAAATTAGAAGTCAAAAGACCGGGCAACCCCCGTCTCTACGGAAAAGAATTTATGCCAGAGAATATCGGACACGTCATCCAGGTCGCCGGCCCCGCCGTCGATGTGCAGTTCGTCGAGGCTGCCATGCCTCCTATTTATGAGGCGCTCCGTGTTGTGAGCGATGGCTTCAACGTGCCTGCGCCCATTAACGTCATCCTCGAGGTGCAACAGCACCTCGGCGAGGGCCGCGTGCGCTGCGTCGCCATGCAGCCCACCGACGGGATGGTCCGCGGCATGAAAGCCATTGACCAGGGCGGCCCCATCTCGGTCCCCGTCGGCCGCGGCACGCTTGGCCGCGTCATGAACGTCATCGGCGAGCCCGTCGACAATCTCGGTCCGGTCGCTTACGACAAAAGAATGCCGATTCACCGCCTGGCTCCCGCCTTCGACGAGCAATCCACCAGCGCCGAAATGTTCGAAACCGGCGTCAAAGTCGTTGATCTCATCCAGCCCTTCCTGAAGGGCGGCAAAATCGGTTTGTTCGGTGGCGCGGGCGTCGGCAAGACCGTCGTCATCATGGAACTCATCAACAACGTCGCCAAGCAGCACGGTGGATTTTCCGTGTTTGCCGGCGTTGGCGAGCGCACCCGCGAAGGCAACGACCTCTGGCTCGAAATGAGCGAGTCGGGCGTCATCAAGCCCGGTGTTCCCGCGGAGTCAAAGGCCGCTCTGATCTATGGCCAGATGACCGAGCCTCCCGGCGCCCGTTTGCGCGTCGCGCTTACCGCATTGACCGTCGCCGAATATTTCCGCGACGAGCAAGGCGCCGACACCCTCCTCTTCATCGACAACATATTCCGCTTCACGCAGGCTGGATCGGAGGTCTCGGCCTTGCTTGGCCGCATGCCTTCCGCCGTTGGCTATCAGCCCAACCTTGCCACCGAAATGGGCGAACTCCAGGAGCGCATCACGTCGACCAAGAGAGGTTCGGTCACATCCGTACAGGCGATTTACGTGCCTGCCGACGACCTTACCGATCCCGCTCCCGCCACCACCTTCGCTCACCTCGACGCAACCACCGTGCTTTCGCGCGCGCTAACCGAAATCGGAATTTACCCTGCCGTCGACCCACTGGCTTCCACCTCGCGCATTCTCGACCCGCGCATTGTCGGCCAGGATCACTACGATGTCGCGCAGATGGTGAAGAAGACCTTGCAGACCTACAAGGACCTGCAGGACATCATCGCCATTCTCGGTATCGACGAATTGAGCGAAGACCAGAAGCTCACGGTCGCCCGCGCACGCAAGATTCAGAAGTTTCTCTCGCAGCCGTTCTTCGTGGCCGAACAGTTCACCGGCACACCAGGACGCTACGTGAAGATCGCCGACACCGTGAAAGGCTTCCGCGGAATCGTCGAAGGCAAGTACGACGACATCCCCGAGCAGGCTTTCTACATGAAAGGAACGATCGACGAGGTGATGGAAACGGCAGAGAAAATGAAGACGGCGGCGGCGTAAGAACGGCGTCAGTCGACGGTCGTCAGTCGGCGGCAGGCTCTGTGAATCGAGTTTCTGAGCGACCAGGGCGAACGGCCAACGACAGACGACGGACCACTAACATGGCAGACACTTTCCAACTCGAAATCGTCACTCCTGAAAAGCAGGTGGTGAAGGATGTTGCCGCCGAGGAAGCGCAGATCCTCGGTCTCGATGGCTATCTCGGCATCCTTCCCGGGCACGCACCGCTCATCACCGAGTTGAAAGTCGGTGAGATCACCTACCGCGCGGGCGGAGCCACGCACACCCTGGCCGTGGCCTGGGGTTTTGCAGAGGTTCTTCCTGACAAAGTGACCATCCTTGCCGAGACCTGCGAACGGCCCGCGGATATTGACGTGCCCCGCGCGGAAAAGGCGAAATCTCGCGCTGAGGAGCGCCTGAAGAGCAATAATCCGGAGATTGACTTCACTCGCGCCGAGGATGCTCTGCAACGCGCAGAAACGCGCATCAAGGTCGCTTCCGGGAAGTAGAGTTCCTTTCCGGCGCCCGGCTGAGAGATGCAAGAGAAACTCTCGCCTCTCAAGCACCCTTCGGCGTTTTCCTGCGGTTGAAGTTACTGCATTCTTCGATGCTCCGATGCTAAACTTCTGAGTTTTTCAAAAGCACAGCGAGGCCATCATGGCAATCCAGCACGTCGGCGTAATCGGCGCGGGCACCATGGGCAACGGCATTGCCCACGTCTTCGCGCGATGTGGTTTCAATGTTGTCCTATGCGATGTCGAACAGCGTTTTCTGGATCGCGGGCTCGAAACGATCGGGAAGAATCTTGATCGCGAAGTAGCCAAAAACAAGCTTTCCTCGGCCGACAGGACAGCAACCATCGGCCGGATCACTACGGCCCTTGGACGCGCCAAGCTCGCCGAGTGCGACCTCATCGTCGAAGCTGCCACCGAAAAATTCGATATCAAGGCCGAAATTTTCCAGGATCTCGACCGCATCATCGGGCCGGACGTCATTTTTGCCTCGAATACATCATCGATATCGATCACCAGGATCGGGGCTCTTACCAGGCGTCCTGACAAAGTCATCGGCATGCACTTCTTCAATCCCGTGCCGGTGATGAAGCTGGTCGAGATCATCCGCGGGCTCGCAACCTCGCAACCCACCTTCGAGACTGTGCGCGACCTGGCCATGAAACTCGAAAAGACCCCGGTTGAAGTCAACGATGCCCCCGGTTTCGTCTCCAACCGCGTTCTGATGCCGCTTCTCAACGAAGCCATGTTTACCGTGATGGAAGGCGTCGCCACGCCCCAGGCTGTCGACGAAGTCTTCAAACTTGGCATGGCGCATCCCATGGGACCGCTCACGCTCGCTGATTTCATCGGGCTCGATGTCTGCCTCGACATCATGCGCGTGCTGCATGATGGATTGGGCGATCCCAAGTATCGCCCCTGCCCGCTGCTGGTTAAAATGGTGGATGCCGGCTGGCTGGGCCGCAAGAGCGGCCGGGGGTTCTACTCGTATTAGTGCTGGCCTTACCCGCGGATTGTCTATGGCCGGGTGCGACTCCGTACGCGACGATGCGCCCACCCCACTCCCTTCCGCATGGGTTCAATAGCAAGCGAGCCGGGCGATTCCCCGGGAGTTTGTAGGATCAGTACATGACCAATCCGCTGGATCAGATTATTCCCGAGCGAGAGCGCGGTGCTGACGGTGTTTCCTACGTCCTGGCGGTGATTTTCGGGGCAGGGGCCGGTTGGATTGACATCAAGGTCGGCGATTTATTGCTGACCGCGATGCTTGTCGTCGCCTCCTGCATGCTGCTCGGTTTCATGAGCCCGCGCAAACCCTGGCGTTGGGTGCTGCTCATCGGAATTTTCATTCCAGCGGTCGAGTGGCTCGCATATTTTTTCCTTTCACAAAAGCCGGAACGCGCCCAGGTTTATGAATCCTTCCTCGCGTTCCTTCCCGGAATTGCCGGCGCCGTCGGCGGAGCTATTGGCCGCGGTGTCGTGGAGAATCTCTTCCCGAAACAATGAAGCACCAGGGAAGGTCATCGACCATTGGTTGCCAGTTTAGCCGGGCCGAGTTTCCTTTGTCGGCCCACCCCACCGTTTCCTCAAAGGTGCCGGGTCCAGCAAAAATCCTCCCCTTCCACAGCGGATCAGGATAAGCTCTGGCCATGGCAGTGTCGGTCACGTTGTTGGCCAGCGGCAGCCGTGGGAACTGCGCGCTCGTGGCCACAAGCTCAACCCGCATTCTGGTAGATGCCGGCCTGTCCGGGCGCGAGACCTTCAAGCGGCTGAACGCCGTTGGGGAACGAGCCGACCAGATTTCCGCCATCCTCATCACTCACGAGCATTCCGACCACGTAGCCGGGCTGCAGCGTTTGGCAACCAAACTGAAAGTTCCCGTATTCCTGTCCGAAGGGACGCACCACGCCTGGAACCGCGCCATGCGCGATGAGCAAGGCCAAGTTCCGCCGCTTCCGAAGACGGAGCATTTCTCCTCCGGCCGCAGTTTTCGGGTCGGCGACATTGACGTATCGCCCTTCACCATCCCGCACGATGCAGCCGACCCCGTCGGATTCACGTTTCGCGCGGAAGGAATCAAGATCGGGTTTGCCACCGACCTCGGATACATGCCCGTCAGCGTGCGGAACCATCTCTGCGGATCGACCGTATTAGTGATGGAGTCGAACCATGACCTGGAGATGCTGCGCACCGGGCCTTATCCCTGGTCGGTGAAGCAGCGGGTCATGAGCCGCGTCGGGCATCTGTCGAATGACGCGCTCGCGGAATTTTTCTCCAACGACTATGATGGAAGAGCCGAGTACCTGATTTTGGCGCACTTGTCTGAACAGAATAACCATCCCGAAATCGCTCGAATTTCGGCAGAAAATGCGCTGCGCGGCCGCCAGGGCCTGTGGGCCAATCGCTTGCTGCTGGCCGCTCAAGGCGAGGCCACCTCGCCGATCCGACTGTAATTTCGTATGCGCGAATGTGTGGAACCGATCGTAGGGAAGATCCTTGCGGGCTGGCGGTACGACATTTCGGGCCTGGCGCCGGAAATGCGCGAGGACTACGAACGTCATTTTGCCGATTGTGAGCGCTGCCGCAGCCGCCAGAAGCTGCACCGCGTGATCGACATATCTCTCATCGTCCTGGCATCGCTCTCTGCCGCAGTCTTCCTCCTCGCTTTTGCCGCGATCCGCTATTTCGAGCCCCGTCACGCTTTCTGGCTGGAGTTAGGAGCCTTGGCTGGCTTTGCCCTGTCAGCGCTCATCTGGCTCATCGTTGCCGTAGCCACCCCCGCTCCCACCGTCGTGGTCGATGCGGCCAAACTCGGCGCAAGGCATGTGCATGATCGCCTGCCCGCGGAGATTCGCGAGCGCCTCCCCGAGGAATTGCGGGTCAAGATTACGGGGTCTTAGTGGGCGCGCGAACTCCGGCTATCTGGATCGCGGTTTTCGCCATTCTTTCATTGCTTGCTTCTGCCCAGAATCCCGCGTCCCCGGCTGCCACCCCTGACCAGACCAGTCCTCCCGCTCACGACATGATGAACATGCCCGGCATGAACATGTCTCCTTCTGCTCCAGACTGGATGCCATCTGCCCATCTGGGTTCTGGAACGGCCTGGCAGCCCGCTGCCACGTCAGGTCATTTCTGGATGAAATCGCTTGCCGCCTGGGAGCTGATGGCGCACGGAGTTGTCTTCGTCGACTACAACCAGCAGGGAGGCCCACGGGGCGAGGGCAAAGCCGAGTCTGTCAACTGGCTCATGCTGATGCAACAGCACAGCGCCGTCGGCGGCACGCTCCTGTTCCGCGAGATGTTTTCAGCCGAACCCATCACCGCGCCCCATCCCGGTTTCCCGGAGCTTTTCCAGACTGGCGAGACCTATCACGGCCAGCCGCTCGTCGACCATCAACATCCGCACAACGTTTTTGCGGAACTCGCGCTCAACTATACCCATGCGCTCGGCGGCAAGGTCTCATGGCTGTTCTACGGAGGCCCGGTGGGCGAGCCGGCGCTCGGCCCGGTGGCTTACATCCATCGCGCATCGGCGTCGGAGTTGCCGCTGGCGCCCTTGTCGCACCATTTACAGGATTCCACTCACATCAGCTTCGGTGTGATCACGTCGGGCCTCGTGTTATGGCGCTTCAAGGTGGAGGGTTCGGCATTTAATGGCCGCGAGCCCGGCGAAGAACGCTATGCCATTCAGCTCGCGCCCCTCGATTCATGGTCGACCCGGTTGAGCTTTGCCCCTTCGCGTCACTGGACTATGCAATACAGCTATGGCCGTCTCGAGCATCCCGAAACCCTTGAACCGGGAAGCCAGCGGCGCCAGACCGCGTCGATCGAATATGTTCGCCCCATTGGCGAAGGCTCATGGTCGACATCCGCCATCTGGGGACGCGTTCACAAAGAAGCCGACGCCCGCAATCTCAATAGCTACTTACTCGAGAGCACGCTGAATTTCAAAACGCGCTATTACGCTTTCACCCGGCTCGAACTTGTCGATAAAGACGAGTTATTCCCCAACAACCCGCTGCTTCCCGGTTACCGCATTGGCGTTTATACACTCGGCGGCGAGCGCGATCTTTTCCGACGGCGCCTCTGGCAGGTGGCGCTGGGGTCGGATGTCACCTTCTATTCGAAACCATCGAGCCTGGACGCGGCCTACGGAACCAGCCCGGTTTCATTTCAGATTTTCTTACGGGCGCGTCCGGGGCCAAGCCATCACCCGCAGTAAGCGCCGACCTTCGTGTACGCCGGGTACGCTTCCGGCAATGCGGCGTACGATCACAAATTGCCTTACCAGCCCAACGCCCCCAACTGCAGTCTCCCCCAGCATGGCGAACGTGGTTATAACCGTATATCCAATTATTTCAACAAGTTTCGGGGCGCGGGCTCCCGGGCCGCACAGCCAAACGGGCCGAGCGACTGGCCCCTTTCTACCCATTTCGACGGCACGATGGCTGTTGCCTCCAGACCCGCTACTTCTGCCGACTGCCGGTTAGTGCATTGATGATTGACCCCTGCTAAGCTTGGGGGTAAAGTGGCTTTTTAGGGTACCGCTGTTCCCCCCAGCCCTGGCCAAAGTGCGCGTCGCCTACTCCAAACTCGCCTTCGTCATACTTGCCTTATCGAGCCTCGCATGGGCCGCTCCGGCACGATTTTCCGCCCAAAGGCGAATCGGCCAGATGAATGGCGATCAGTGGGAGCCGGCTGTTGCCACCGATGCCTCGGGGCACGTTTACGTTCTTTACCCGCAATACGGACGCGTTCCCGACTGCAAGGACTGTCGCATCCCGACCATGCTGTTGCTGATCAGCAACGACAATGGCAAGACTTGGCAGGCACCCCACGTCATGCTGGAATCGGGTTCCGGCCAGTTCGATGCGCAATTGACGATCGATCCTGTCGACCACCACACGCTGGTTGCAGCCTGGCTCCAGAACAGCAAACGGGACGTCATGGTGGCCCGCTCCTCCGACGCGGGCGTGACCTGGACCTTTGCCGTTGCGGCCCGCGGAAATGTCGAACTCGACAAGCCCGCACTCACGGCCCGCGGCCAGAATGTTTACGTCGCCTTCAATCACGAAGAGGAAGTCTGGCTCGCCGTATCGCAGAATGGAGGCCGCACCTTCACCTGGGATCGCGTGAATGCCGAGAGCCGTCCGGGTTGGTCGTTACTAGGCTCAGCGACTCTCGATCCAGCCGGCAATATCTACCTGGGCTGGGCGTCGTATTCCAAAGCCGGAGGCGCTCGCGGCTCTGTCGAGCTTTATGTTTCGAAGTCGACCGATATGGGCAAGACCTGGGCCCACAAGCTGCTCGATGTCTCCTCCGCCGCGCCCGGCTGTAAGGACGAAGATTGTGGTGAAGGCTACCTGGGCGCGCAGATCGCGCTGACCTCAGATGCCGATGGGACCCTGTATTCGCTGTGGAATGCAGGCCACGATCCAATGGGCTCGCAGCAGATTTACTTTTCGTCGTCCACCGACGGCGGCGAAAACTGGCTTCCGCGCGTAAGCGTTTCCTCTGCCGAACCAACCGGAGAGCATGCGTTCCCCGCCATCGCCGCTGGCAGCAATGGCGACGTCAGGATTGCCTGGATGCGTTCCTCAGGAATCCCGGATTCCCACCGGCGGCCTGTCTGGAACACCTACTACAAGAGCTCCAGCAATGGCGGAGCCACCTGGTCCGAAGAGTCCCGTGTCTCCGGTTATGTTCCGGGTTACAAATACATCACGAACGATGGGTTCCGCTTCCCGTTCGGCGACTACTTTGGGATGGCCATCGACAACCACAACGATACCCACATCGTCTGGGGCGAAGGGTTGAATTACCAGTCTCCCGGCTCCATCTGGCACGCCACCGGCCGCTAGTACCGTTTCCCCCACCAGCGCAGGAGGATCCAACACCTGATGGCTTAGTCCGTCACCATCCCGCCGGTCAGTTCGACTAGCCGTTCAATCCGGTGCTCTCGGCAGTACTGGCTCAGTTGTTCCACCAGCGTTTCCGTCGCCACCGGATCGAAGTAGCTCGCCGTACCCACTTGGACCGCGCTGGCGCCCGCCAGCATGAATTCCACCACGTCCGCCGGCGTCGAGATCCCGCCCATGCCAATCACTGGAATTTGTACCGCGTGCGCGGCATCGTAAACCATGCGCAACGCGATCGGCTTGATTGCCGGACCGGAAAGCCCCGCCGTCACATTGGCGATCCGCGGCCGTCGCGTTTCGGCATCGATCGCCATCGCCAGGAATGTGTTTACCAGCGAAATGGCGTCGGCTCCGGCCTCTTCCGCAACATGCGCCATCAGCGCAATGGAAGTGACATTCGGCGAAAGTTTCACGATCAGGGGCCGCGTTGCCACCCGTTTCGCTGACCGGACCACTTCATCGAGCAGGTGTGGATCGCTCCCAAACTGAATCCCTCCGTGCGCCGTGTTGGGGCAGGACACATTCAGTTCGTAAGCCGCGATGCCTTCGCCCTGATTCAGAATTTCAATTGTCCGCTCGTAGTCGGCCCGCGTGTAGCCGAAGACGTTGGCGAACACAACCACGTTCTTCTTGGCACGCAGGGCGGGAAGCTTCTCGGCAAGGAACGCCTGCGCTCCAATGTTCTGCAGCCCGATCGCATTCAGCATTCCGGCGGCCGTTTCATAGAGCCTGGGCGGAGGGTTGCCGGTCATCGGCTCTGCCGAAAGCCCTTTCACCACCAGTCCCCCCAACCGGTCCAGATGCACGATGTCTTCAAACTCGACGCCATAGGCAAAGGTGCCCGAGGCTGCAATGATCGGGTTTTTCAGTTCCATCGCTCCAATGTGAACGCGCAGATCCGGCGCGGCCGCCATCGTCCCCACCGGGTTGTTGGAAGCCGGAGTCATCGCCTGCCCTCCGATAGCCCATGCTCGGTGGCCACTGGGCCATCTCCCATCGCACGCCGGTGCGGTTCTACCAGCGCTTCGGTCAGCACTCTCCCCGTCGCTTGCGCCGGAGCATTGATTCCCAGGAGCGAGGCGAGCGTCACCGCCAGGTCGGGGGGCTCGGCGTGAGACCGGTAGATTCCTGGCTGAAAAGCCAGACCATAAAAAGCGAGCGGCACATGAACGTCGTAGGAGAAAGGTGTCGCGTGATCGGTCCCCGCCGTGATTCCCACCTGAAACGGTTTCGGCATTCCCAATACATACCAGCCGCCCTCGGGCGAGTAACTGTGTGTATAGCGGCGCCCGAGTTCCGTGCTCGGAACCTGCCCCCGCGCCAGCTCCGACTTCGTGAAATACCCTGCCAGCCCAACTTGTTTCAGCGCTTCGCCCGCATCCGTCTCTCCGTCGGATTCTTTCCGGCCCACGGCGGCAAAGGCATCGTCATCCAGCCACGCGTCGGGATAATCCATATCCCGAATGTACTCCGCTTTCCTGTCGTATCTTCTGGAGAGCAGCGCATTCGCCTGCTCGCGTAGTTCGTTCGAATCCAGGCCGGCCGCCGGTAGGCGAAGAGTCTTGGCGAACTCCGGCAAGGGTGCTACGCCGTGATCGGCCGACAACGCCATCCACACATTTGCCAACCCGATCTGATGCCCAAGAAAGTCGATGAACTCGGCCAGCTGCCGGTCCAGTTCGAGCGCCATGCCGCGCATCTGCGGAGAGTCCGGCCCCACCCGGTGCCCGAGAATATCGTTGGCCGAAAGGCTGATGGCCAGCAGGTCGGTCGCCGGCCCAGCCCCCAACTTCTCATACAACACCAATTCCTTGGCGAACTGAAACTGGTATTCGTTGGCAAAGGGGGTTGCGCCCACCACCTCGTAGAATCCCGCCGCCTTGCCGTCCCTGCCTTTTTGAGGAACCGTCGAGCCCAGCACGCTGCCGTCTGCGCCCTTCCATTCCCGGTTCCACAACTTCTCCGCCCGGCCGCTGGTATTGAACTTGCGCACCCATTCCGGAAGGTCGGAGCGATAAAAAGTCGAAGTAATCCACGCCCCCGTTTTGAGATCGATCCAGTAGGCGCCGTCCGCGGCAAACCCCGCCGGCAACACCGCCGCGCGGTCTTTCAGTGAAATCGCAAACACTCGCGCCTTGCCGCCCGTCGCCAGCTTCAGTTCGTCCCCCAGCGTATCGCTCGACAAATTGCGGGGAGAGGCTCCCGGCCCGGCCTGCTCAACGCCGACCAGCTTGAACGCAGCGTCTTCGACCGAAGTCACAACCTTCTTTTTTTGCGGATCCCACCACTCGTTCGCAACAATCCCATGTCCGCTCGTATAACTTCCGGTGAAGAGTGTGGCGTGTCCCGGAGCGGTTCGCGTATTCGCGTAGTCATAATTGCAGTCAGTAAAGTAAGCCCCCCGCTCCAGAAAAGTGCGAAAACCTCCCTGGCCAAACTGATCGTGATAGCGTTCCAGGTAGTCGCCGCGGAACTGGTCGATCACAATAATGACAACGAGCTTGGGATGGGCATTGTAGGCCGATGCAATCGCGCCGCGCGGCCAAATAACAGGGAATGAAGATGCGAGCAATAATAAAAGCGCCGCAAAAAGGCATCGGGGGAGTTTCATCGCGACCTAGTTTACAGGAGAACACACGGAAGCTCGAAACACAGAGAGGGAGATCGCTTAGCTCTCCCCCGCACCTGCACGGAATCGCGTTTTTCAGCTAAAGTTAATACAGAATGCTCGATCTCAATTTCGTTCGCGAGAACCTCGCGCAAGTCGAAGAAAAACTGTCCCAGCGCGGAATGAATCCCGCCGAGCTTTTGAAAGATTTCCGAGCGATCGATGCCGAGCGGCGTCAGGCCATCACGCAAACTGAAACCCTGCAAGCCCGCCGCAACAAGGCCTCCGAAGAGATTGCCCGCCTTAAGAAGAACAAGGAAGACGCGAGTGCGCTCATCAAGGAAACTCAGGAACTGCGCGGGCAAATCCAGGAAGGCGAGAAAAAAGCCGCGGATGCCGACGCCCGCCTGCGCGAGATCCTCACCGCGATTCCCAATCTCCCCCATTCCAGCGTCCCGGTGGGCACAAACGAATCCGCCAACGTGGAGGCGCGCCGTTGGGGGACGCCGCCGAAATTCAACTTCGCTCCCAAGCCCCACTGGGAACTCGGCGAACATCTCGGCGTTCTCGATCTGGAGCGCGCCGCCAAACTATCGGGCGCTCGTTTCGCCGTCTACTGGGCGCTTGGCGCACGGCTCGAGCGCGCACTCGCCAACTTCATGCTCGACCTGCACACCCGCGAGCATGGCTACACGGAAGTCCTTCCGCCCCTCATGGTGAATTCCGAATCCATGTATGGCACCGGCCAGTTGCCGAAATTCGCGCAGGATTTGTTCCGCGTTCCGCACGGCGACAAAGAGCTCTGGCTGATCCCCACTGCTGAAGTTCCCGTCACCAATCTCTTTCGCGATGAAACCATCGACGCGGCCAAACTACCCATCTGCCTGACCGCTTACACGGCCTGCTTCCGCAGCGAAGCCGGTTCTTATGGTAAAGATGTCCGCGGAATCATCCGCCAGCACCAGTTTCAAAAGGTCGAGCTCGTCAAGTTTTCCCGCCCGGAAGCCTCCTACGACGAACTGGAAAAGCTGACCCGCAATGCCGAAACCGTTCTTCAGAAGCTCGGCTTGCATTACCGTGTGGTGACGCTCTCTACCGGAGATATGGGCTTCTCTTCGGCTAAAACCTACGACATCGAAGTCTGGCTCCCGGGCCAGAACCTGTTCCGCGAGATTTCTTCCTGCTCGAATTTTGAGAGCTTCCAGGCGCGCCGCGCCAACATCCGCTACCGTCCGGAAGGGAAGACCAGGACCGAACTCGTTCATACCCTCAATGGCAGCGGCCTGGCTGTCGGCCGCACCTGGGTTGCAATCGTGGAAAATTACCAGCAAGCCGATGGCAGCGTGCGCATTCCTGAACTCCTGCAACCTTACATGGGCACCGACTGCATCAAACCGAGGACATTATGAAGCGCGTTCCGATCGATAGTAGACTCAAGCCCGGCGCCCAGGTTGCCACGTTATGAATTCCCAAATACACTTGCAACCATCCGAAGCAGTCCTGACGGTGCCGAAAGTCCCGGCCACCCCTATGGGCGCGATCTGGCGCACAATTCGCGGATACATCCTCTGGTCTTACGAGCGTGGCAGCCTCCACTACGACATCATGGTCACGCTCATCCTGCTCTTCGTCTTTCTCTCGCCGCGCCTCATCAACTTCAAAGACAAGCCCGTGGAGCGCGTCCCCAGGTCGGGCGTGCTCATCATTCCCGACAAGACGGGAGGCTTCATTTACCAGATTCCCGCGGCCGCCGTGAATACGGCCGCCGGCGGCGATATTCCCGCGCAACTCGAGCGCATCATCGAACCCATCTCCGGCGCCGTCAGCATCACCCGGTTTGAGCCCGTCACCGACGCCGCCGGCCGCACCCAGAGTTTCAAAGTCTGGGTGCAAAAAGAATAGAACTGGCCAAACTTGGACCTGACACGTCAAGGCTCCGCATGACCACTGTTTTTCAGGCATTTTTTTTCAGATGTGTAGTCCCCGCGTTGCTCCTGATGACAACTGCCGGGGCGCAGATCGCCGGCGAATCGCCCGATCTGGAGCGCGTCCTCGCCTCCATGGACAGCGCTGCCAGGACCTTCAAGTCCGCCGAGGCCGACGTCGCCTGGGACCAATACCAGAAGGTCATCAACGAGACTGAAACGCAAAAGGGCAGGATCTACTTCCGGCGTGAAAACGGCGAGATTCAGATGGCCGTCGATTTCGCCGAACCCGACAAGAAATATGTCATCTATAGCGGCGGCAAGGTCCAGGTTTATCAACCCCGCATCGATCAGGTCGATGAATACCTCCCGGGCAAGAACCGTAATGACGTCGAGAGTTTCCTGGTACTCGGCTTCGGCGGCGGCGGCCACGACCTGTTCAAGTCCTACGCCGTGAGGTTCGTCAAGACTGACACTGTCGACGGCGTCTCGGCCGGCGAACTGGAACTAGTTCCCAAGTCCGATCGTTTGCGAAACAACATTGCGCGCATCCTGCTTTGGATCGATTCGCGTGGAATTCTGGTTCGTCAACAGCTATTCGAACCCGGTGGCGACTACCGTCTGGCGAAGTACTCCGACTTAAAGTTGAATCAGAAGCTTCCCGACAGCGTTTTTAAATTGAAGACGACCCCGAAAACCAGATTCGTATCGCCGCAAGGGTAGGGCGAAAAGCAGAAAACGGCGTAGCGCCGACATCTTGCCGGCTGTCCGGAAGGCGGCCCAGAGCCTGCCGAAGGGAATAGGTTGCCGAAAAACGCGGCCAATAAGGGGAAAAGGGAAGGGCACGACCTTGGTCGTGCCGCTAAGTCTCTGAGAATTGGTTTGCGCTTTAGCGCCTGGGGGTCGCCCTCAACGGTCAAAGATGCTCTTTCCGCAGCCTCCTAGCCCTCGTCCTTGCCCCGGTGCGGTTAGCAGTTCACGCTCGCAGCCGGCAAAACTGGTACCAACACAATCAAGCTGAAAATCCGCCCGCGAGACGATATACTGCAAAAAGCCCTTCACACAGATTCCAAAATGGCCAAAGTCTTTACTATTCCCGTACCGCCTGATCTTTCCCGCAAGCAACGGGAACGCACGTCCGATCCGCGTTACGTCGACGGCCAGAAGTTGCTCGTGGAAGCGATGAGATACCTCGCCAAAGCCGACCCGGTGGCCAATCGCGGCGCTATCGAACTGCTCTCCGAGCATGTCCGCACGCGTTTCCGCATGACCGATTCACCCTTGACGGAATCTCCTCTCACTTAGCCCGAAACTTTCCCCCTGGCCGTTGCTTCCCGCCCTCTTACCCGGGCCTCCTAGAACGTCAAGCGCGCCGCGATCTGCAAGATGCGCTCTGTGTGGACAAGATTGACGCCGCTTCCAAAATCCGTGGTGTAGACTTGCCCGAACGTCGGATCGAACAGGCCCGTATCCGGATTGTTAAATTCTCCGTGGTTGAACAAGTTAAAAGCTTCCACCCGGAACTCGGCATTCAAACGCTCGGTAATGCCCGTCGTCTTCGCCACCGCCAGATCCAGATTCGTGCGGTGGGGGCCCCGGAAGAAGTTGCGCGGCAGGCCGTAGCCGTTGCCCGGAACATCTGGAATCTGTTCGAATGCCGCCGGATTGAAATACAGGTTCCCGTTCTTTCGCGGGTTCATGATGGAGATGCTGCTGAACCCGTCAGCAAAGATGGCGTTGGCCAGCGCCGAATCGCCCGCTCCAGATGGCCCTGGGTCATAACTCCCGCCCGGTAGTTCGCTGTTGATGGTGAGAGGGAAGCCGGTTCTCCAGGTGAAGATCGGGTACAGACTCCATCCCCGCACCAGGCGTTTTGGCCCCGAGTCCCACATCTTATCGAAGGGCAAGTCCCATCCGCCGCTGAACGTGATCCGGTTCGTCAGGTCAAAATCGGACGACGCCCGGAACTGGCTATGGTTGTAATAGGGTATGTTCGACGATCGATTTCGAAATCCTGACGCGTTATCGATGCTGTGCGCCCACGTATACCCCAGCGTGAAGTAAGTGTTGCCTATGTAGCGATTGTCGCCATTCTGCTTTGTCAGAGACGCTTCCATGCTGTTGAAACTGGCAAAGCTGATATTCCCGAATTCATTCGCAATCGAAATCGGACAATCCGCTGCATAACCGGTAAACCCGCCGAAGCTGGAGCAAAAATCGGCAAACGTGGTCTGGTTGTAGTTCAGAATTCGAGTTGGATTCGGTCCATTCACCGTGCTCAGGTCGAACGGATTCACATCCACCAGCGACGTCAGCCCTTTCGAACTGCTCCCGACATAATTCAGTTCGAGGGTCAAATTCCGCGCGATTTCGTCCTGCAGGCTCAAGTTGTACTGGTAGGTGTAGGGCGTGTGAAGATGCGGATCCACGAAGTAGATGCCGCCTCCGCCGAATGGCAGTGAGTTCCCCGTCGTGGGGTCGAAAGCGCTGCTCTTCGTCGGCGGTTGCGATGGAAATGGCTGCGAGAGGCCTGCCTGCGGCCACGGATTACTGAAGAACGGCGCCCCGTTCGTCACATAGGGCCCCTGGTCATTCATAAACCCATCGACTTCGCTGTAGAAAGGCGGTGCGCCGTTGAATTGCAGATTGTCTTCGCCCTTCAGCACGTCGTAGAACAGCCCGATGCCGCCGCGAATGCTCATCTTGCCATTGCCCTTTGGATCCCATGCAAATCCGACCCGCGGCGCGAAGTTGTCGCGGTCGGGGAAATTCACGCCCTGAGGAGCCCGGGCATCTCCCGGGAAAACCAGCCCGAGCGGCGCGTTCGGAAAACGCGTGGACTGCGCCCCCGGTACGATTGAAAAACTTCGTCCCTGGGTATCTCGCTTCGGTGTGCTGTACTCATACCGCATGCCCAGCGATAGAACCAGATTCTTCCTCACTCGCCATTCGTCCTGCAGGTATCCGTAGACCGCCTTGCTTCGGATGTTATTCCCTGCGTTCGGTCCCTCAAACAGGTCATACGGCGTCCCGATCAGGAAGTCGGCCAGGCTGTCCCCGGTACCGCCGGGGTCGAATCCCTGGTAAAAGTCGAAAATGCCGTTGCCATAAAAATCATAGGTCGTGTTGTTCTGGTAGGCGGAGAACCCGCCCCCGAACTTCCATGTATTCCGACCCTTTACCCACGTCACCGTATCGGTGTAAGCAAAGGTATTGCCGATCTCGAAAGCCGGGCCCTGCGGGTCGGTTCCGAACTCCAGGCCGCCTTCATCGATGTATATCTGCGGCGGTCCATTGGGTGTGTCCGACAGGATGCCAAATCCCAGTTGCGCGGCCGTGGGAAGGGCCGAGATCGGCAGCCCAAAATCCCCATTGCGGCGGTGTGCCGTGAACAGGAACTCATTCAGCAAAGTGGGGGAGAAGTCCCGCGTGTAACCGATATTGGCGTAGTAACTATTGCTGTGCCTCAATTCACCGAATCCCAGAATCGTCGAGTTGAAGCCGGAAAAAGGATCCGTAGTGGGATTCCGGTTTCCTCCCAGCGTTATCGCCAGCTTGTCTTTCGTCGTCAGATTCAGGTCGACTTTGACGGTGAGTTCGTTCCTGTTGTCGGTGGCCCCTGCCGACTGCGATATCTGCGCCAAACCGCTGGACGGATTGATGAAAGTCGACGTTGGAATCAGTCCCAGGTTGATGTAGGCGATCGCTGCCGGATCGAACTTTGCCGGGTCAATGATCGCGTTGGCAGGGCTCCCGCCCGCCGGCACAAAATAGGGATTCGATTGCAGGAACGAAACCACGCTCGAGGCATCCGGCGCCGCCGAAAAATCTCCATTATTCAGTTCGGCCGGCGTGAATGTCCCGGTCGTCGAAACCTCGGATTGCGTCTGTCGTTGGCCCTGGTACGAGACGAAGAAAAAGAATCGGTCCTTCCCTTCCAGGAGATGCGGAATCGTGATTGGGCCGCCGAACGTGCCACCAAACTGATGGCGCTTTAGATCATTTTTCCCTAGACCCTCTTGCTTGGCGAAATACGGGGTCGCGTCGAAGGCCGTATTGCGAGCAAATTCGAACGCGCTGCCATGAAACTGGTTCGACCCCGACTTCGTCACCATGCTGATCACGCCCGCGCCATTCCGCCCGTACTCCGCCGTGTAGTTGCTGGTAAGAATGCGGAACTCGGCGATCGTATCCGGATTGGGATTCAGCACAACCTCGTTACCCAGCAGGTCGTTATTCATGCCGCCATCCAGCAGGAACGTCACTGAATCGGAACGCCCGCCCCCCACGTTAAAGTGGCCGGCGCTTCCATCGTCCGGATTGGATTCGCTGACTCCCGGTTGCAACAGGGCCAGATCCAGAACGTTGCGCCCGTTCAAAGGCAGGTTCACGATGGGGCGGCTGGTCACACTTTGCCCGAGGGTTGGGTTCACCGTTTCCACCGATTCCGCCTGCCCTTCCACCAATACTTTCTCGCTGACCTGGCCAACTTCCAGCTTCAGATCCACGCGCAAAACCTGGTTGATCTCCAACGGCGCGGTCGTTCTTTCGATCGTGCGGAATCCTTCGTGCGTGGCCGTGATCGTGTACGCGCCGATGGGCAGGTTCAGGACCTGGTAATACCCGTTCTTGTCCGTGGTTGTCTCCGACGAAAGATCGGTTCCCTTGCTTGTGACGATGACCTTCACGCCCTGCACCACCAGTCCCTGCTGATCTGAGACCGTGCCCACGACTTTGGCCGTTGCCTGCTGCGCCCTCGCCTCCGGCGCCGGCGCCATCATCACGCATAAAACTGCCGCTAGCGTGAGCAGCACTCCTGATCTGCCCCCGCCGAAGTACCCTCCGCGGTGACTCTGTTTGAACTGTGCTCCACGTTGAACCGCTGACTGGCTGCTCGTTTCAAAGCCGGTGCTGAAAACGCATCTGGGGAAGGAGATCGGTTTCATGGCTCTCTAGGCTCCTCGGGATTTTGGGCAATAACTATTGCACGTTGGGCTCCAACAAGACAAGGACTTCTCACCTCAAATAAAGAGAAAGGGACCAACAAATAAAGAAAGCCAAGGCGGTTCTGTAACCGGCATCCGCGGCATATCTACGGGATATGGGACGTTCGCTCCAATAAATCGGAGGCCCCAATCGCCATCACCCGGCCCCATACTGCTTCAACCTGGCCGCGAAAAAAGCCCCCGCCCACACCAGCAGCGCCGGGTAGCACTCCAGCGTGTAGCGCGGCTCCGGATTCTCGATCGTGCCCAGGAACACACTCCGCATCAGCAAAAAGCCGCCGAGCAATCCCACGTAACGAACAGCCGGCTTCCTCTGTGTCAAAGCCATCAGCGCCCCCGCCACATAAATCAGATTCAGCACTCCGAATCCAACCGCCAGCGCCGACTCCCGCCGCTCGTCATCGAATTTCCACCAGCTTGGGTCGGGAGGCAGAAGCTCCGTGCGCGGCCGCAGCCACATATCGGCCACCCGCAGCAAGGGCAGCACAACGTAGTAACGCGCGGGATGCGCCCGGATCCGCTCTGCGGCCAGTTCTCCAAAGCGCGCATCCAGTTCGGGCGTCAGTTCCCGCGACTCGTTATAGTCGGCTATAGCTGCCAGCGTTTCCTTCCGCCCGGCGTCGTCCAATGCCCGCGAAGGCAGCTTCTCCACCTCGATCTTGTCTCCCGGAACATTCCAATAAATATCTTCGACCGACGCATACTCCGCGATCCAGGTTTTCACCCACCGGTTAAAACCCCGGGGAGTCAATTCGTCCGCTTCCGTCGCATAGCGCGGCGCCAACGGCTGAAAATGATGCAGCGTGCGAGAGTTCCGAATCGTCCACGGAACCAGCGGCGCCAGCGCAACCGCCGTAATCACCAGCGCGGCGACCGCGAGCGCTTGCCTTCCTGGCTTCCCGCTGCTCGAGGGTTGAGACACGGAGGGTTGAGACACGGAATGTTGAGCGGGGGCTGAACTCTTGCCCGCCCTCCACATTGCGACCGCCAGGTACGCGCAGACCGCCGCCAGCAGTATCCCGCCATCGGGTCGCACCAGCATGCAGGCCCCGATTGCCGCGCCCGCACCCGTCCAATAGCGCCAGGTGCCCCGCGGCCGCGCCGCCGCTCCAGATATGAGATCGAGGCCGGCCACCACGCAATCGAGCGCCACCGCGGTAAAGAATATCTCCAGGGTTTCCGTAAGCACCGCGGCCGCATAATTGGCCAGAAAAGGGCAAGCCGCGGCCAGTGCAAACGCAACCCTGCTCGCCATGCGCCCCGGAACGCTCCGCCGCGCAATATCCGCGATCAGCAGGCACGTCAGCAAATCGAGCACGATCTGCGCGGCCAGTACGGCCCTCACATTCCCCACGCCCGAGAGCCAGAAGACGGCAGCTAGGAATGCCGGATACCCCGGCAGCCTGGTGTCGGTCGGCACGATCTGTCCCGCTTGCGTCTGCCCGTAAACGCCATTTTCAAGCCAATTGCCGGCCTGATCGATATACACGCGCGAATCGTCGGTCACCGATGGAAAGTACACGAAGAACAACAACCGCAGCGCCAGCCCCGCTAAAGCGCCCCAAAGAAAGAACCTCCGATGTTCGCGCAGCATTCCAGGCACGTTGAAAATATAACGCGAGTAAGGCGATCCCCGGACCACCCTCGCAAGCGATTGACCGCGCCCGCATCGCCCCTTAGGATGAAGGCACTGACGCGATGGCCAAACAGGTCTTTTACGATCCTTTGCAGGCGCGCTGGAGGCGCATTCGGCGAGTCTTCGACGCTGCCGCCCTTGCCTTTACTTTGCTCGTCATTTTTTTCCTCTACAGCGCCCTGCACAGCCAGCCCCTGCCCGACGTTCCCTGGGGAACTGAAAAGCGTCCCTATCACGCGCTGAAAGAAGGCGAAAAAGAGAAGGCGAGGGAGAAACGCCGCCTCGCCACCATCGCTCGCACCGGGCGCGGCCAGCATCGCAAGCATCCTTCGCAGATTACCCTCAACTCCGAGGAAGGTCTTCGCGCCGCCTTCTACGTGGCCTGGGATCCCGCCAGCTATTCCTCGCTGCGTGAGTATGCCCGCCAGATCGACTTGCTGTTCCCCACCTGGCTCCAGATCCTCAGCCCCGATGGCCATCTGCAAGCCGTCGATCCCGATACCAACGCCATGTTCGACGTGGTCCACGATCAGCGCGTCCATCCCGTCGACGACAAAGTCATGTCCTTCCTCAAGACGGAAGACACCAACATGGAAGTCTTCCCCGTCGTCCAGAATTTCGACGGCAACGACTTCAGCCCGGTCGTCGCCGACTTCCTGAACAATCCCGAAGCCCGCGCCCGCTTTCGCCGCGAGGTCGCACTCTTCCTCGCCGCCGAACACTACCGCGGCCTCATGGTCGATTTCGAGTCTTTTCCAAAAAGAGGACAACCCGGTTACGTCGCGTTGCTCAATGAACTTGCTTCCGACCTCCATGCCAAAGGATTGAAGCTGTATGTCAGCGTGCAGGTCCGCAACCCCGATTACGATTACCAGGCCGTTTCCGCCGCCGTCGACGGTGTCGTCATCATGAACTATGACGAACACTTTCCCGGCGGAACCCCGGGGCCGGTCGCCTCGCAGGATTGGTTCGCCGCCAACCTGAACTTCGCCGTCAAAGCCATCCCCAAAGACAAACTGATCTGCGCCATCGGCAACTACGGCTATGACTGGGTGGAACGCCCCAAAAAGGGCCGCTTGCCTCCCGACGAGCGCGATAAAGGCGTCTCTGTGCAGGAAGCCTGGATTGGCTCCCGTGATTCCGAGGAGGATATCGACTACGACAGCGATGCCCTCAATCCCCACTTCAGCTACCGCGACGACGATAATTATCGCCACGATATCTGGTTCCTCGATGCCGTCACCGCGCTCAACCAGATGCGCGCCGCTCAGACCCTCGGCATTCAGGCCTTCGCATTGTGGCGCCTCGGGTCCGAGGATCGGTCACTCTGGCGCGTGTGGGACGTCCCCGGCGAACCCAATGCGCCCGCTCGCCTCAAGGATGTGCCGCCCGGCCAGGATGTCGACATGGAAGGTAACGGCGAAATCCTGCACATTGAAGCCAAGCCCGCCGACGGTGAGCGCGACATCTCCATCGATAAGGACAGCGGCCTGATCGACGACGAAGTCTTTAAAACTCTTCCTGAGCCCTACCGCGTCGCCCGCTATGGGGCCAGCAGGAATCGCCTGGCCCTCACCTTCGACGATGGCCCCGATCCCGAATGGACCCCTCGCATTCTCGACATTCTGAAACGAGAGCGCGTTCCCGCCACCTTCTTCATGATTGGCATTCAGGCCGAGAAATTCGGCAGTGTCGCCCAGCGCCTTTACAGGGAAGGCCACGAAGTCGGCAATCACACCTTCACCCATCCCGATATCAGCAACATCGGCTCCAGCTACATGCGCGTCGAGCTCAACCTTACCGAACAGCTGTTCGCCAGCCGCCTGGGCATTCACACCATTCTGTTCCGGCCCCCTTATTCGGTCGATGCCGAACCCGATACCGAAGACGAAGTCAAGCCGCTCGATCTCACCCAGAGCATGGGATATATCACGGTTGGCAACAAGATCGACCCCCGTGATTGGAGCGACCAGCCCCTCCTGACTCCGCAACAGATCGCCGCCAATGTCCTCGATCACCTCCCGCCCTGCCAACTCTCCGACCAGCGCTGCGGCAACATCATTCTTCTGCACGATGGCGGCGGAAATCGCGAGCGCACCGTCCTCGCTCTTCCCCTCATCATTGACGGTGCCCGCGCTCGCGGATTCGATTTCGTTCCCGTCTATGAACTCATCGGAAAAACCAAAGCCGATGTCATGCCCCCGCTTCCCACCAATCAACTCTGGGCTGCCCGCCTGAACTGGGTCAGCTTCTGGCTCTTCAGCGCGACCATCACTGCCATCACCGTCATCTTCTTCCTGGGCGACATTCTGATGACGGGCCGCCTCGTTTCGGTGGGTGTCCTCGCCATCTACGACCGCCTTCGCGCCCATGTCTTCGGAACGCCTGGCCAGATCGCTGCCTACCGGCCCAGAGTCGCTGTCCTTATCCCCGCCTACAACGAGGAGAAGGTCATCGAACGCACCATTCAGGGCGCGCTCGATTCCGACTATCCCGACCTGCGCGTCATTGTGATTGACGACGGCTCCAAAGACCGCACGCTTGAAATCGCCCGCCGCGCCTTCGCCCCGGAAGAAGCCGCCGGCAAAGTCATCATTCTTACCAAGCCCAATGGCGGCAAAGCTGAGGCCCTCAATTACGGCCTCCAGCACATTGGCGATGCCGAACTGTTCGTCGGCATCGATGCCGATACCATCATCGCCCCCGATGCCATCTCGCGCATGGTCCCGCACTTTCTCAATCCCAAAGTCGCCGCCATTGCCGGCAATGCCAAAGTCGGCAACCGCGTTAATCTCTGGACCCGCTGGCAGGCCCTCGAGTACATCACCAGCCAGAATTTCGAGCGCCGCGCCCTCAACGTCCTCGGTGCCGTCAGCGTTGTCCCCGGCGCCATTGGAGCTTGGCGTGTCTCCGCCGTCAGTGAAGCCGGAGGCTACCACACCGACACCGTTGCCGAGGATGCCGACCTTACCATGGCTCTCCTCCGCAACGGTTACCGCGTCGAATATGAAGACTGCGCCCTCGCCTTCACCGAAGCGCCTACCAACGCCAATGGCCTCATGCGCCAGCGCTTTCGCTGGTCCTTCGGAATTCTGCAGGCGGTCTTCAAGCATCGCGATGTCGTCGCTCGCGAAGGCCCCCTCGGATGGGTCGCCATTCCGAACATCGTGGTCTTTCAAATCCTCCTGCCCCTGGTTTCACCCTTCATCGACATTATGTTCGTCGTCGGCGCCATCTGGTATTTCGTCCAGAAGTATTACCATCCCGACTCCACGGACCCGGCAAGTTTCCAGCGGCTGGTGCTGTTTTTTGTCGTGTTTCTGCTCATCGATTTCATCGCCTCGGCCATCGCCTTTGCCCTTGAGCGACGCCAACCTGAAGCCCGCGAAGACGGCTGGCTCCTCAGCCAGGTCTGGCTTCAGCGCTTCGCCTATCGCCAGGTCTTCTCCCTCGTTCTGTTCCGCACTCTAAAGCGCGCCTTCACCGGCCGTCCCTTCGCATGGGACAAACTCGATCGCACCGCCGCCGTTAAGTACAAGGCCGCTGAACGCGACTCCGTCAATGTGTCCTAGAAAAATGTGTCCTGGAAATTTTCTCGTTAGGATTTACCAGGCAGGACCTTGAAGGCGGGCAAGCACTCCGCGGGACTTTGCCCCGCTCACCGGCGGTATTTGAAGAATGTTGACCGCCCTGTTACCGCTTCACCGGGATGGCCGGCGGGAAGGTCATCGAAATCGCATCCTCCGAGAAGAACGAGATCACAATGTTGGTTTCTGTCGCCACCGACTGGCCATCTTTCAGATAGGGGCGATAGCGCCATTGACGAACAGCGCGCACCGCGGCCGCCGCCAGCGCCTGGTTCCCGCTCACAATTCTCACCGAGCGCACGTTGCCGCCCGGATCTACTCCGGCTGTCAGGGCGACCACTCCCCGGGCCTGGATTTCCGTATATATCGGATACACGAAATGCAACGGCGGCCTTGTCGCCTGAATCGCGTCGTCCTGAACCGGGAGCGGCGCCTTCAACCTCGCTGCCTCGTGCACGCGAACTCTCTGCTTCGACTCGGCAACCGGCGCGACCGCCGATGCCAGCTCTACCGACGCCGGGTCGACCGCACTTTCCGGCGTAGCCAGAGGTTGAGTCGTTGCCTGAGTCGTCGCGACCGGTGTCGGGACCGCTGTCGGAAAATGACCCGCAGCCGACTCAGTGCTTTCGGAAATGGCCACTGCCTCCGCGGGATGAAGATTCTGCGCGGCGGTCAAATTCACCTGCTGCGCTCCGCTCTCGCTGTGCGCCTGCGAACTGGGCGCGGCTTGCATCCAATGCCATGCCCCCGCCAGCGCGCCACAAACACATATCGCTCCCAACGCTGGCGTAACCCTGCGCCACCTGACTTTGGACCATGCCGGCCTGAACTCCGGCAGCTTTGGCCACGCAAACTGAAACGACGGCAGCTGGGGCCACGTTGGCCGAAATGACACCACCTTGACCCATGCGGATCGAAAGGCGGAGAGTCCGCGCCGATCAGCTTGCGGCGTGAACAAATTCTCCGCACCGGGCGCTGTTCCAACCTCTGCCCTCACCGTAACGAATTCCTCTGTCTGCTGTTCCCTTGCCGCAGAAAGAGCGCTCTCTCCAACTGGCGTCATCTCAATTCTTGCGGCCACTGCGGACTCGACGGGCC
>Ga0335079_10001501_pt1 | contig 26609 bp, 24 predicted proteins | sample Lox_Sample_33_FD_206719 | JGI IMG/M metagenome (GOLD analysis project Ga0335079, IMG submission 206719) | Soil microbial communities from Loxahatchee National Wildlife Refuge, Florida, United States - Lox_Sample_3.3 | ecosystem: Environmental > Terrestrial > Soil > Wetlands | place: USA...
GAGACGACGACCGCGACCATTTCGCGCTCGAGCTTGCTGAGCCCCGAGGGCGCGAGCATCAGCTCGTTGTACATCGCCATGAAGTTGCGCAGCTTTTGCGGCCTGAGGCTGTAGGCCTGCAGCACATTGGGAACGAAGCCGAGTTTCTCGACGCATTTGGCGTAGGCCGCCTGGAGATCGGCGTCGAGCTCTCCGGGCTCGCCGAGCGGGAGCGCCGAAACATGGTCGGGCTGCGGCATGGTTCCTCCTTCAGGTCGGCGTCAGCCGCATTGCGCACGCTGGCGCAACAGATGGTCGGCAAGCACGATCGCCATCATCGCCTCGCCGACCGGAACGGCGCGAATGCCGACGCAGGGGTCATGGCGGCCCTTGGTGCTGACTTCGACCTCGCCGCCATGGCGGTCGACGGAGCGGCGCGGCGTCAGGATCGAGCTCGTCGGCTTCACCGCCAGGCGCAAGACGATGTCCTGGCCGGTCGAGATGCCGCCAAGGATGCCGCCGGCATTGTTCGATAGGAACTCGACCTTGCCATCCGTCATGCGCATCTCGTCGGCATTGTCCTCGCCGCTCAATGCGGCCGCGGCGAAGCCGGCGCCGATCTCGACGCCCTTCACCGCATTGATGCTCATCATCGACTTGGCGAGATCGGCATCGAGCTTGTCGTAGATGGGATCGCCGAGTCCGGCGGGGACGCCGCTCGCGACGAGCTCGATGATCGCACCGGCCGAGGAGCCGCGCTTCCTCACCTCGTCGAGGAACCCCGACCAGACCTGCACCGCCTGCCGGTCGGGCGACCAGAAAGGATTGTCCTCGACCGCGCTCCAATCCCAGCGCGCCCGGTCGATCGGGTGCGGGCCGATCTGGATGAGAGCGCCGCGGATGGTGACGGCATCGCCAAGGACCTTGCGGGCGATCCCGCCGGCGGCGACGCGCGACGCCGTTTCGCGCGCCGAAGCGCGGCCGCCGCCGCGATAGTCGCGGATGCCGTATTTCTGCCAATAGGTATAGTCGGCATGGCCGGGGCGGAAGCTGTCCTTGATCGCCTCGTAGTCCTTGGAGCGCGCATCCTCGTTCTCGATCAACATCGAGATCGGCGTGCCCGTCGTCCGGCCGTCGAACACGCCGGAGAGGATGCGTACACGGTCGCTTTCGCGGCGCTGCGTCGCAAAGCGCGACTGACCGGGGCGGCGCCGGTCGAGCCAGTGCTGGATATCGGCCTCGGCGAGTTCGAGGCGTGGCGGAGTGCCGTCGACGACGCAGCCGATCGCCGGCCCGTGGCTCTCGCCCCAGGTGGTAAAGCGGAAAACGGCGCCGAAGCTGTTGCCTGCCACGGCCTCTACACCACGGAAATATCGGGCGCGTCGACCGCCTTCATGCCGACGACGTGATAGCCGCAATCGACGTGATGCACCTCGCCGCTGACGCCCGCGCCGAGGTCGCTCAAGAGGTAGAGCCCGGCGCCGCCGACATCCTCGATGGTGACATTGCGCTTCAGCGGCGAGTTGTACTGGTTCCATTTCAGGATATAGGGGAAATCGCCGATGCCGGAGGAGGCGAGCGTGCGAATCGGCCCGGCCGAGATGGCGTTGACGCGGATGTTCTGGCCGCCGAGATCCACCGCCAGGTAGCGCACGCTCGTCTCGAGCGCCGCCTTGGCGACGCCCATGAGGTTGTAATGCGGCATGACGCGCTCGGCGCCGAGATAGCTCAGCGTCAGCAACGAGCCGCCGCCGGTCATCAGCACCGAGGCGCGGCGGCAGAGATCGGTGAAGGAATAGCAGGAGATGTCGAGGCTGCGCAGGAAGTTCTCGCGCTTGGTGTCGACATAGCGGTGCTTGAGCTCGCTCGGATCGGCGAAACCGATGGCGTGGACGGCGAAATCGAGCTTGCCCCAGCGCTCGGCGATGCCGGCGAAAAGCGCATCGAGGCTCGCCTCGTTGGTAACGTCGCAATCCCGGACGAAATCGCAGCCGAGTCGCTCGGCGAGCGGGCGCACGCGCTTGCCATAGGCTTCGCCCTGGTAGGTAAAGGCGAGCTCGGCGCCTTGCGCGGCGACCGCCTTGGCGATGCCCCAGGCGAGCGAGCGGTCATTGGCGACGCCCATGATCAACCCGCGCTTTCCCTGCATGAGCGCCCTTACTTCCGTCATACGTCAATCGCTCCCAACCCGTTTCGACCATGGCAATGAATGCACCGGACCGGCGATCCTACACGATGGGCGGCAGGGGCGGAAAGCGCCGGCTGGCCGGCCGGGACGCCGAGGAGCCGCGGGCGTCGGGCGCCTGTTTGTGCTAAAAGGTGTCTGCCATGCCGCTGCTGCGTGCGCTCCTCGACCGACTGGCGATCCTGCGGGATTTCGCCAGCTATGCCGTGCGCCGCTTCGTCGGGGATGGTTGCCTGACCGGCGCGGGCGCCCTCAGCTATACGACCTTGCTGGCGCTGGTGCCGCTGACCGCGATTGCGCTCGCCGTGCTGTCGGCGGTCCCCGCCTTCGCCGCGATCCGCGATCAGCTGCTGTCCGCCATCTTCGACACCTTCGTGCCCGAGGTCGGCGCCGAGGTGGCAAAGTGGTTCCGCTACTTCGCCGGCACCTCGGTGCGCACCACGACCATCGGCATGGCGGCGCTCGCGGTAACGGTCGTTCTGCTGCTCGCCACGATCGAGGATCAGCTCCACCGCATCTGGCGGGTGGAATCGCCGCGCCCCTGGCTGCAGCGCATCTTGGCCTATTGGGCGATCCTGACCCTCGGGCCCCTGCTGCTCGGCGTCAGCTTCTCGCTGCCCACCTACATCGACCTCGTCGTCCGCCATGCCGGCCTCGACGCATCGCATCTGACGCGGGGTCAGGACTCGCATGCGCTGTTGCGCCTGGTGCCGTTCGGCCTCGAGACGCTGGCCTTCACCTTGCTCTACGCGCTTATTCCCAATTGCTCGGTGCGTTGGCGCGAGGCGCTGCTCGGCGCGGTCGTTGCCGCGGCGCTGGTTGAATTGCTGAAAATCGCCTTCGGGATCTATATCGGCTACATCTCCGCGTACCGCGCCGTCTATGGCGCGGTGGCGGTGATCCCGATCTTCCTTCTCTGGATGTACGTCGTCTGGGGCTCCGTTCTCTTTGGCGCGGTCGTGGCGGCGGCGCAGCCGCAATGGCGCGTCGACAGGCGCGCGGCCATGGTGCCGCTCTCGACGCGCCGGCTCGGGCTGAGCCTCGCGCTCCTCGCCGAGCTCGCGGCGCAGACGCGCCAAGGCGGCACGCTGTCGATCGGTGCGCTGGCCGAGCGGCTCGGCGCTGCCACCGCCGCCATCGATGACGAGCTCACCTTGCTGCTCAAATCCGGCTTCGTCGCCCAGGCGGCGGATGGCGGCTGGGTGCTGGCGCGGGCGCTGGACGGTGCAAGCCTCATCGACCTCTATCGCGCGCTCGATCTGCCGCTGGTGCTGACCCTCGCGGGCGAGGATGACTTCCCGTGGCAGACGCGCATCGCGCCGGCGCTGTCACGCATCGCGCTTGCCGAGAATGGCGCGTTCGGCATGTCGCTGAGCGAGCTCATCGGCCCCGGCGCGCCGGTGGCGCCGTTTCCGCAGGTGCAGCGGCGCGCCGAAGGCGCTCAGGCTGGCTTCACCGGAATTTGATTCGTCTGGCGTCGCGGCAGAGTCGAAGATTCGAGATCGCGTCGCGCTCGCACCGTGAGGCGATGGCCAGCGGCGGAGCATCACGGCGATGCTCCGCCGCTCATTTTTCAGGCAAAGCCGCTGCTTCGGAATGCCCTGCGGCAGCGGCGCAGCCGCGACACCACAAATCACCATTGATGTCACCAGCGTCTGACCCAATCTTTGGTGCATGAGCGAAGCCGAGGCGATGTTCACGGTACTGCGGCAGTCGGCGGACGCGGCGGCCGTGGACGCGATCCAACGGTTGGTTGAGCAGGGTTCCGACCGCGATTTATGCCGGATCAACGTTCTCGCCTTTGCCAAGCGAGCGGGCATCGACGAGCAGGCGGCGCTTGCGGCGTTCTTGCATGCGGCGCGGATCGGGCTCTTCGAATTGTCGTGGAACGTGCTCTGCCCCGGCTGCGGCGGCGTTCTCGACGCGAGCGCCACGCTGAAGACCATCGACCGGACGGAGTATGACTGCGCGCTCTGCGCCGCCGGATACGAGCCGACGCTGGACGAGATGGTCGAAGTCACCTTCACCGTCAGCCCGCGCATCCGCCGGATCGCGGCGCATGATCCAAGCAGTCTCCCCTTTGCCGAATATATGCGTCAGATCTTTTGGTGCTCCGGCGTCGATCTTCCCGACAATGTCGAGGAGCTGCTCGAGGAGGTGACGCTCGAATCGCTCGAATTGCCGGCCGGCGAGAAAGCCGTCCTGTCGCTCAATCTGCCGGAGGCTTTCGTCATCCTCTTCGATCCGGTCACGCATGCGACGCAGTTTCTCGAGGTCAAAGGCGAGCCGACGCGCGAGCGGAGAAGTCTGTCGGTCGTTTTGAACCCGGTGCGCGCCCCGACCGGGACCACGGAGCTGCGCCCGGGGCCGATCCGCATCTCGCTCGAAAACCGCACGCGGCAAAGAGTGCTGCCCGCGCTCTGGATCGCCGGCGACAAGCTGCATGAGCTGCTGGGTCGCCGCCGGCCCTTCGTCACGGCAAAGCTGCTCCTCACCAACCAGGTCTTTCGCGACCTCTATCACACCGACACGCTCGACATCGATCAACGCCTCAAAGTGACGAGCCTGACCTTTCTGTTTACCGACCTGAAGGGCTCGACCGAGCTTTACGAGCGCGTCGGCGATCTCGCAGCGTTCGATCTGGTCAAGGCGCATTTCCGCGCCTTGACGGAGATCGTCGCCGCCGAGTCGGGCGCGGTGGTGAAAACGATCGGCGACGCGGTCATGGCGACGTTTCCGACGCCGGATCGTGCGGTTGCCGCGGCGTTGCGCATGCGGGAGGCCATGCGCAGCCTCAACACCGAGCGCCAGCGCGAAGATCTGCTGTTGAAGATCGGCATTCACGAGGGCCCGTGTCTCGCCGTGGTGCTCAATGATCGACAGGACTATTTCGGGCAGACGGTCAACATCGCCTCGCGCGTGCAAGGCTTGGCGGGGTCGCGCTCGATCCTGGCGAGCGGCTCGGTCGTGGAGGATCCGCAATCCCGGGCTGTGCTGCGCAACAGCGGCCTGACGCCGGTCGTGCGCAACGAGCTCATCCGCGGCGTCACGGACGGGCTCGCCGTCTACGAGATCCCGTAACGATCAGGAATTCTGCAGGCGCCTCTGCAGGGCGGCACCGAACGCCTCGAACAAGGCGCGATTGATGCTATTGGTCTGCGGGTCGTATTCGGCGTGCCACTGGACGCCAAGCGCGAAAGCGTCCGCATCGGCGACGCGGATCGCTTCGATCGTGCCGTCCTCCGCCACACCCTCGACCACGATGCGCTCGCCGGGCTCGAGAATGCCTTGGCCGTGCAGCGAATTGACACGAATCGTCGCGCAGCCGAACAGCTTTGCAAAGACGCCGTCGGGTTGGAGTTTTACCTCGTGGCGATCGGCGAAGACGACCTGCGGATCGGGGTGAATGTCGCCATTTTCGAGCCGCGGCGCGCGGTGGTTCAAGCGACCCGGTATGTCGCGAATTTCCGGATGCAATGAGCCGCCGAAGGCGACGTTTATCTCCTGAAGCCCGCGACAGATTCCGAGAAGAGGCACGCCCCGGTCGACGCAGGTCTTGGCGAGCGTCAGCGCCATCGCATCGCGATCGTGATCGTAGGGTTCGTGGCGGGGATCGGGTTCGACGCCATAGCAGGAAGGATGCACGTTGGCGCGCGCGCCCGTCAGCACGATGCCGTCGACGGCGCTCAGAAGGGCGTCGATATCGGTAATGTCAGGCGTTCCGGCAAACATGAGGGGCAGCGCGCCGGCGACTTCCGCCAATGCCGCGAGATTGCGTCTGCCGACGAACTGTCCCCGGTATACGTGATTGACGATATGGGCGTTTCCAATCACGCCGACGACCGGTTTTCTCATGCCTCGCGCCTGCTGCTCTTCGCCTTTTGGCTGTATTGACTTAGTGCGAGTCGCGGCGCTCTGCAACGGCTCTATTTGCAGAGCCGACCATCGCAAATGCGGATGTAGCCGGGCTCGTTAACCAAGCTTGCCGCGCACATCGTAGGGGTGCTTGGCGCCCCAGCGCTCGATGAAGGAGGTCAACTCGGCGTCGGGGGGATCGGGCAGCACGACGCGCAGCTTCACATATTGATCGCCGGACTTGCCGGCCGCCGCGACGCCCTTGCCCTTGAGACGGAGCGTGGCGCCGCTATTCGAGCCGCGCGGCACCTTGAGCGCCACCGCGCCGTGGATCGTCGGCACTTTGACCGTGGCGCCCAGCACCGCCTCGGTCAAAGTCACCGGCAGCTCGATATGAATGTCGTACTCCTTGCGCTGGAAGAAAGGGTGCGGCTCGACCTCGATCTCGAGATAGAGATCGCCGGGGGCGACGCCGCGCGGCGCGCGCGGACCCTGGCCCTTGAGGCGCAGCGACTGGCCGCTGTCGATGCCGGCGGGGATGGTGATGTCGATGTTGCGGCCATCCGCCGTGGTCAACCGGCGCTTGCCGCCGAGCGCCGCGTCGAGAAAGGGGAGGCGCAGCGATAGGCTCTGATCGCCCAGCCGCTCCTCGCTCTCGCGCCGGCCGCGGCCGAGAATCTCGGCGATGATCTCGTCGAAGGAAAAGCCGCCGGCCCCGGCGCCGGCGCGCTGATAGGCGCGGGCACCGGCCCCGGCGCCCGCACCGGCTCTCGCTCCCTGGAAGCCGCGTTCGCTGCCGGCGGCGTCGATCTCGCCGCGGTCGAAGCGGGCGCGCTTCACCGGGTCGGAGAGCAGGTCGTAGGCCGCCGTCACTTCCTTGAATTGCTGCTCATTGGCACGGTTGCCGGGGTGGAGATCGGGGTGGAGCTTCTTTGCCAGGCGCCGGTAGGCCTTTTTTATGGTTTCGTCGGAGGCGTCGCGGCCGAGGCCCAGCACGACATAGGGATCTTTCATTGCCAAAGCCCGGTCACCTCGCTTTTGCTGCCGGCGCCGCCCATCTTGACGGCAACACCCGGCGGGGGCAACCGCCGCTTCGAAAACGCCAGGCTTCGGTCTATGGTAAGGCAACCGAGCGCGAGCCCCATGAGCAGCATTCCCTATCGCCAGCCTTTCGACGAGTTCGCCGCCTGGTTCGCCGAGGCGCAGGCGAAGGAGCCGCGCGATGCCAATGCCATGATCGTGGCGACGGCGAGCGCCGAAGGCGCGCCCTCGAGTCGCGTCATCCTGCTCAAAGGCGTCGATGAGCGCGGCTTCGTCTTCTACAGCAATCTCGACAGCCGCAAGGGCGAAGAGCTCGCTGCCAATCCGCGCGTGGCGCTTTGCTTCCACTGGAAGTCGCTGCTGCGCCAGATTCGCATCGAAGGTCCGGTCGAGGCGGTGACGGCGGCGGAGGCGGACGCCTATTTCGCCACGCGGCCGCGGCAGAGCCAGATCGGCGCCTGGGCCTCGGCGCAATCGCACCCGGTGGCGAGCCGGCAGGTGCTGGAGGAGCGCTTCGCCGAGATCGCCAAGCGCTTCGGCGACGGCACCATTCCGCGCCCGCCGCGCTGGTCGGGCTACCGCGTGCTCCCGCACCGCATCGAGTTCTGGACGGATCGCCCGTATCGGTTGCACGAGCGACTGGTTTATATCCGTGACGGCGCCGGCTGGCGCAGCGAGATCCTGTTCCCATGACGGCGACCGACGCAAAAATGGCGGCCGGTGCGCTGATGCGGCGCGCCACTTACGCCTCGATCACGGTGGCGTGTGTCATGATCCTGGTGAAGCTCGTCGCCTGGTTGCTGACGGGCTCGGTCAGCCTGTTGTCGAGCCTGCTCGATTCGCTGCTGGACGCCGCCGCCTCGCTGGTCAATCTGGTGGCGGTGCATCAGGCGCTGGTGCCGGCCGACCGCGAGCATCGCTTCGGCCATGGCAAGGCCGAGCCGCTGGCAAGCCTCGGGCAGGCGGCGTTCATTGCCGGCTCGGCCGTACTGCTGCTGATCGAGGCGCTGCAACACATTCTGACGCCTCAACCGGTGACCAACACGGGTCTCGGCATCGGCGTCATGATCTTCGCCATCGCGGTGACCTTCGCGCTGGTCGCGTATCAGCAACACGTCGTGCGCCGCACTGGCTCGCTGGTGGTGAGCGCCGACGAGTTCCACTACCGCACCGATCTCGTGCTCAACGGCAGCGTCATCCTGTCGCTGCTGGGGACGTGGCTGCTCGGCTGGGTCTATCTCGATCCGCTGTTCGGCGCCGCCATCGGTTTCTGGATCATCTATGGCGCGTGGGGAGTCGCGAGAAAGGCCATGGTGCAGCTCATGGATCGCGAGCTGCCCGACGGCGATCGCGCGCGCATCCGGGCGATTGCGCTCACGCATCCGCAGGTGAAGTCGGTGCATGACCTGCGCACACGCGCCTCTGGCCCCAACGCCTTCATCCAGATCCATGTCGAGATGGATGGCAACCTCACCCTCTCCGAGGCGCACCGCATCTCTGACGCGGTCGAAGCCGATATTCTCGCCGCCTTCCCGCAAGCCGAAGTCATGATCCACCAGGATCCCGAAGGGATCGAAGAGCCGCGGCGCAGCTTCCCCCCAGCGCACGCGGCCTCTAAGGTCGCGTCATGAGCAGTGAGCGCAGGACGATCCTCCTCACCGGCGCGAGCCGCGGCATCGGCCATGCCACGGTGCGGCGCTTCAGCGAGGCCGGCTGGCGCGTCATCACGTCATCGCGCGAGGGCGTGCCGCCGGAGTGCAAGCGCGATCCCAACTGGACGCATCACATCACCGCCGACCTCGCCGATGCTGCCGCCGTCGGGCACTTCGTCGACGAGGTGAACGGACTGCTCGGGGACGGCGCCTTGCACGCGCTCGTCAACAATGCGGGCGTCTCGCCGAAGACCCCGTTCAAGGAGCGGCTCGGCTGTCTCAACGGGGATATCGCCGGCTGGCACGACGTGTTTCAGCTCAATTTCTTCACGCCGCTGTCGCTGGCGCGCGGGCTTGCCGCCGCGCTGGCGCGCGGCAAAGGCGCCATCGTCAACGTCACCTCGATCGCCGGCCATGCCGTCCATCCCTTCGCCGGTTCGGCCTATTCCACTTCGAAGGCGGCGCTGTCGGCGCTGACGCGCGAGATGGCGGTCGAGTTCGCGCAGCTCGGCGTCCGCGTCAATGCGGTGGCGCCGGGCGAGATCGAGACGGCGATGCTGTCGCCGGAGACCGAGGTGCTGATCCCGCGCATCCCGCTGCATCGCCTGGGGACGCCCGAAGATGTGGCGTCAACCATCTTCTATCTCTGCAGTGCCGATTCCGGCTACGTCGCCGGCACGGAGATCTTCGTCACCGGCGGCCAGCACCTTTACTGAGCGCCGCGGCGGAAGGAGGCGATCAATGGCTTCGGTGGCGCTGGTTTCCATTTTCACGCTCGACCAGGTCGGGCTCGTCTCGGCGATCGCCGATTGCCTGTTCACCGCCGGCGTCAATCTGCGCGACACCAGCTTCGCCGTGCTCGGCCGCGGCGCCGAGTTCACCTCGGTCTGCGAGCTGCCGGACGGCGTCGATGCCGGGGCGCTCGGCCAAGAGCTCGAAGCGGTGCCGGAGCTCGCCGGCGCGCAGATCCGCGTCGTGCCTTACGCCTACGATCCGCATCCCGGCCCGATGGGCCAGATCACCCACCGCATCGAAGTGAGTGGCGGCGACCAGCTCGGCCTCATTGCCCGGCTCGCCGAGATCTTCACGCAGAACGGCGCCAATATCGTCCGGCTCGATGCGCAGAAGCTGCCGGAGACGGAGGGCGGACGCTACGTCACGCGCTTCTCGGTGTGGCTCCCCGCCGATCGCGCCGAGCTCTGCATCGCGGCGGTCGATAGCACGGCGGGAAGCCTCGGCCTCACCAGCTTCGCCGAGGAGGTCGGCGATTGATCGCCGGCGGCTTTGACGGCACGTTCCGGATAGAGCCGCGCGGCGCGTCTTCCTATCTTCCTCGGCATGACAGCGCTTTCGATCCATAGAACGGAACGGCGCGCCGATTGGGCGGCGCTGGAAGCCGGGCTGGACGCGCGCGGCTATGCGACGCTGCCGGGGCTGTTGACGCCGGCGGAATGCCGGGCGCTCCGGCTTCTCTACGACGACGAGGCGGCTTTCCGCAGCCGCGTCGTCATGGCGCGGCACGGCTTCGGCCGCGGCGAGTACAAATATCTGCGCTATCCCTTGCCGCCCGTGGTCGAGGCGTTGCGCCACGAGATCTATCCGCATCTCGCGCCGATCGCCAATCGCTGGCGCGCGGCGCTGAAAGAGAGCGGGCGCTTCCCGGCGGCGCTCGAGGATTACCTCGCCGAGTGCCATGCCGCCGGTCAGACGCGGCCAACGCCGCTCATCCTCAAGTATGGCGCGGAGGACTACAACTGCCTGCACCAGGATCTCTACGGCGATCTGGTCTTCCCGCTGCAGCTCACGGTGCTGCTCAGCGCGCCCGAGGATTTCACCGGCGGCGAGTTCCTGCTGCTCGAGCAGCGCCCGCGCATGCAGTCAAAGGCCGAAGTGGTACCGCTCCGGCAGGGCGAGGCGGTGATCTTCGCCGTCCATCATCGTCCTGTCCGCGGCACGCGCGGCGTCTACCGCGTCAACCAGCGTCATGGCGTAAGCCGGATCCGCTCCGGCGAGCGCTACACGCTCGGCGTCATCTTTCACGACGCGGCGTAGCGCGTCTCAGAATTGCCGACAGCCGGTCCGCGCTCAGCGACTGTCCTTCGCTACCTTGGGCAATTTGTCCAATCGCGAACGAGCCTCCGCATCGCCGCCGGCGATGCCCTTTTGGTACCACTGCTCCGCAGCTTCGGTGTCCGTGAATTTGCCGCGAATGTCCCTGGCCGTCAGAAAATTCGGGTCGTAGGTCGATCCGACAGCGGTCGCCGCATGGGCAAAGCCTATCGATGCGGCGAGCTCGTAGAATTGCCGCGCCGAGATGACGTCGCCGCGCGCAAAGGCTTCGTCGCCGCGCGTCATAGCGATGCCGATCATGGCGCTTGGCTCCGAGGAGCTGGGCGTCGCCGCATTGCTCGGCGACGAAACCATTGGCCCAGTGTTGGCGACGTCCCGAGAGGCCGCAGGTTTACTTGACGGAGCTTGGTCGGGCGCCTGGTTCCCGCGCGGGGCGCTGGATGACGCGGCTGCAGCGACAGCTCGAACCGGCGTCGCCTCGACGGCGTTAGTTGCTGCGTCCTCCGCGACAGCAGGCGCTGGTGGTTTGCGTTGAGCCGGCAGTAGATCGTCCTTGACCAGATAGGTTCCCACGACGCCGACCGCGACGCCTCCTGCGAGTGCCCATGCAAGGAGTGGGCGCCGAGGCACCGCCCGGCGACGTGGGCGCCGGGATTGCGGGAGCGGTTCGAAAGAAAGAACCTCGGCGGATCGAATAGGCTCCTCGGCCGGGAATTGCTCAGCGTCCGTCGCGACCCCGTTGGCCGCAGCCGAGGGCCCGGGCCTCTTCAGATCCATCGCTCCCACTCCCTCGCGAAAATCATGGACGCAGAGCCGAACGCGAGGCGATTAGCCGCTTCGTCTCGCCGCGGTTAAGCCCAGGGCCCCAATCCAGCGCATGGGTAGAACCACCGGTTACAGAATGGGTTCCGGAGTCAATTTTAGGGCGACGCCCTCGGGGCCTGATGCGTGCTCACCCGGCCGCATCAAAGCGAGATTACTTTGCCGTCCTCCGCCGCTTCGACCGTCAGGCTGCCGACGCGGCTCAGCATGTCGGGGCTGAAATGCGTGAGGACGAGGCGCTTCGGGCGGATCGTCGCCAGATGCGGCTCGAGCGAGCGCCAATCCAGGTGGTGCCGGATCTTCTTGTCGTGGAAATAGGCCTCGGCGATGAAGAGGTCGGCCTCGCGCGCCGCCGGGACGAGCGTCTCGGTCCATTCCGTGTCGCCGGTATAGGCCACGACCTTGCCGCCGCTTTCGAGGCGGAGCGCGTAGGGCGGCGCGCCGCAGGCATGGCGCACGGGGTAGGGGGTCACGGTGACGCCGCCGATCTCGCGCCGCTCCTCCGGCGCCAGCTCGACGATCTCGACGGGGAATTTCCGCTCGATCCCCGTGGAGCCCGGGAAAAGTGCTTCCATGGTGATGCGGAGCCGCTCCGTCAGGCCGGGCGGACCGGCGATGGTCAGCGGCGCTTGCCGCCGGCTGACGAGCTGCGCATCGAGGATGAAGAAGGGGATGCCGGCGAAATGGTCGCCATGGAGGTGGGTGATGAAGATGCTCGCGATGCCGTTGGGGTCGACGCCGAATTTGCGCATCGCGATCATCGACGAGGCGCCGCAATCGATCAGAAACGCGGTATCGGCGGCGGTGACGTGGAAGCAGGTGTTGAAGCGGCCGCCGCTGCCGAAGGCGTCGCCGCAGCCGAGAAACTGGACGCGCATCGCGCCGGGCTCAGCCGCGCTCGCGCTGCCGCAGCCAGGCGATGCGCTCTTCGACGAGCGCGATATCGTGGTCGAGCCAGTCGCGGAAGAGACCGGGATTGGCGCGCTGGCGGAGCTCGTCGAGCCGGACGCGCTCGTTCGCCAGCGATTCCGTCATCAGCGCGAGCTGGCCTTGCCGCTCGGCCGCCGGCAGATGGTGGAGGAAACGCAGCTTCAGCATCAGCGACAGCCGGTTGATCTCGCTCAGCGGCGAGCGGAGCTGCGCCTTGAGGAGGCCGCGCAGCGCCTCTTCGCCGCGAGGCGTCAAGCGCAAGGTCGCGTTGTCCGTCATGCCGAGGCCGTCCACCGCCTCGATCAGCCCCTCATAGCGCAGCAGCTCGAGCGAAGTGCCCATGAGGTCGAGCGACGGGCCGACGACGCGGCTGGTGAAGTGGCGAATCTCGGCGGCGAGATCGCCGTAATGCCGCGCGCCTTCGGCAAGGAGCCCGAGCGCGCAGAGCCGGACGGCTTCGACGGGAACGAGTGAATTGTCCCGGAACATGACGCGGCCTCAGGCGACGCGGCGGATCGGCAGCCGCGCCCAGACATCACCGAGCGCCGCCACCAGGCGTTCGATGTCTTCGTCGCTGTGCAGCGGCGAAGGCGTCAGCCGCAGCCGCTCGCCGCCGCGCGGCACGGTCGGATAGTTGATCGGCTGGACATAGATGCGGTGGCGCTCGAGCAGGTCGTCCGAGGCCACTTTGCAGAGCCGCGCGTCGCCGACCAGCACGGGGACGACATGGCTCGGGCTCGGCATCACCGGAAGATCGGCCTCCAGGAGGCGTCGCTTCAGCCGGGCGGCGCGCTCCTGATGCCGCTCGCGCAAGGCATTGTCGCTGCGGACATGGCGGATCGAGGCGATCGCGCCGGCGGCGATGGCCGGCGGCAGCGAGGTGGTGAAGATGAAGCCCGGGGCGAAGCTGCGGATGAAATCCACCATCGCCTTCGAGCCGGCGACATAGCCGCCGACGAGGCCGAAGGCCTTAGCCAGCGTGCCCTGGATCACGGTGAGGCGGTCGGCGATGCCGTCGCGCTCGGCAATGCCGCCGCCGGTTCTGCCGTAGAGCCCGACCGCATGCACCTCGTCGAGATAGGTCATGGCGCCATAGCGGTCGGCGACGTCGCAAAGCTCCGCGATCGGCGCAATGTCGCCATCCATGGAATAGACGCTCTCGAAGGCGATCAGCTTCGGCCGGCTCGGATCGGCCGTGCGCAAGCGGCGCTCGAGATCGGCAGGGTCGTTGTGGGCGAAGACATGCTTTTCCGCGCCGCTGTGGCGAATCCCCTGGATCATCGAGGCGTGGTTCAGCGCGTCGGAGAAGACGATGCAGCGCGGGATCTCGCGCGCCAGGGTCGAGAGTGCCGTCTCATTGGCGACATAGCCCGAGGTGAAGGCGAGCGCCGCCTCTTTGCCATGGAGCGCCGCCAGCTCGCGCTCGAGCACGACATGGTAATGCGTCGTGCCGGAGATGTTGCGGGTGCCGCCGGCGCCGGCGCCGGTGCGGTCGATCGCCTCATGCATTGCCGCCAGCACGGCGGGATGCTGGCCCATGCCGAGATAGTCGTTGGAGCACCAGACCGTGACCTCTTCGCCGAGGTCGTGGTTGAAAGCGCGCGGGAACGCGCCGGCGCGGCGCTCCAAATCGGCGAAAACGCGATAGCGCCCCTCGGCGCGCAACCCGTCAAGCCGGGTTTTGAAGAAGGTCTCGTAGTCCATCCCGTGTCCTCTATCCCCCGCTGAGGGGCAGAGGCAGAATAGCTCGCGCCGGCGCGGCTGCAATACGCAGAATCCCGGACGGCTCGGGCGGCTAGGCCACCGAAGCGAGCCCAGCCCGGTTCAGCGCCGCGGCGGTCTCGTCGAGCGCTTTGCCGAAGCGGCGCAGCATCTCGTCGATCTCGTCGGCGGTAATGATGAGGGGCGGACAGAGCGCGACCGTGTCGGCCATGGCGCGGAGGATGAGGCCATGCTCCTGCGCGCGTGCCGCAAAGAGGGTGCCGACGCCGGCCTTGGGATCGAACGGCGCCTTGCTCGCCTTATCCTTGACCAGCTCGACCCCGGCCAGGAGCCCGACGCCGCGCACCTCGCCGACGAGCGGATGGTCGGCAAAGCGCCGCAACCCTTCGAGGAAGCGCGGCGCCACCTGGCGGATATGGCTGAGGATGTCGCGCTCCTCGTAGATGCGCAGCGTCTCCAGCGCCACGGCGCAGCAGACGGGATGGGCGGAATAGGTGAAGCCATGGGCGAACACACCGATCTTCTCGCTTTGCGCGACGAAGGCCTGATAGAGCTCGTCGCTGATCACCGTCGCAGAGATCGGCAGATAGGCGGAGGAGAGTGCCTTCGCCATGGTCATGATGTCGGGCTTCAAGCCGAAGGTCTCGGTGCCGAACATGGCGCCGGTGCGGCCGAAGCCGCAGATGACTTCGTCGGCGATCAGCAGCACGTCGTATTTCCGCAGCACCTGCTGAATCTTCTCGAAATAGGTGCGGGGCGGGACGATGACTCCACCCGCACCCATCACCGGCTCGGCGATGAAGGCCGCGACCGTCTCGGGATCCTCGCGCAGGATCTGCGCTTCGAGGCTCTCGGCAAGGCGGGTGGCGAAGGCCTCCTCGCTCTCGCCGGGCTTGGCGAAGCGATAGTGGTGGGGGCAGTCCGCGTGGCGGATGTTGGCGATCGGCAGGTCGAAATCGCGATGGTTGTTGGGAAGGCCGGTGAGGCTCGCCGCGGCGACGGTGACGCCGTGATACCCTTTCATGCGCGAAATGATCTTCTTCTTGCGGTGGCGGCCGCGCGCATTGTTGTAGTACCAGACCATCTTCACCGCGCTGTCATTGGCCTCCGACCCGGAATTGTTGAAGAAGACCTTCGACATCTTCACCGGCATCAGGCCGATGAGCCGCTCCGCCAGCTCGGCCGCCACGTCATGCGTCTTGTGATTGAAGATGTGATAGAAGGGCAGCTTCTGCATTTGCCGTGTCGCCGCCTCGACCAGCCGTTCCTCACCGAAACCGAGCGAGGCACACCAGAGACCGGCGAGACCCTCGATATACTCCTTGCCGTTCTCGTCATAGACATAGATGCCCTTGCCTTCGGTGATGACGAGCGGCCCCTCGCTCTCATGCTTTTTGAGATGGGTGTAGGGATGGAGATGGAACGCGATATCGCGGCTTGCAGCCGAATTGCCACGCAGCATGGGAGGTCCTTCGCTCAGCGGGTCGAGTCTCGCTATTTGTCGCTGGCCGCGGCGGCCGAGTCAAACTTGTGTCGCGGCCAGGAGTCCGGTCGCTCGAAAGCGACGCCGATCGCGGCCCCAACGCGTCCTGAGCTGCGACGACCTGTCGCGGTTTTGCAGCTAAGCCTTTGATCACTCGGCGCGCCGCCGCCGACTATCGGAGCGCTCACGGAAGATATCAACAGGCTTGTCCCCAAACTGACACAATAGAACCTCCGATTTCGTTGGGAACCTGACCCGCAACTTGGCAATTCTACCGCCGCAGCGGGAGGGGCCGATGGCGGTGACGAAATTTGGTGAAGAGCCGAGATCCGACGGCATCGATCTTGATCGGGTGATCGTCGATCCCGATTACCGGCGCCGCGTCATCGACCGGCTGCGCGCCGAGGCCGAGACACGCGCGCCAACGCAACGGCCGCAGCCCGATCCCGGCGGCGCCGGCGACTGACCGCAAAGCGCGCGACGGGCAGATGCCCGCCGTTTGCCGGCCTGACGGAATACTCTAATTTTGAATTTTGACTGGATCGCGCGATTTGGCGTGCTCGAGCCTCAGCGCGCGCGCACGCCGCCGAGGAAACGGTCGACCTCGTCGCTGAGCTTCCGCGCTTGGCCAGCCAGTTCGGCCGCTGAGCCGAGCACGATGTTTGCGGCGCTGCCGGTTTCCCCCACGGCCTCAGTCACACCGGCAATGTTGACCGAAACGCTGTGTGTTCCTTCAGCCGCGTGCTGGACGTTTCGCGCTATCTCGCGAGTGGTCGCGTTCTGCTCCTCGACCGCCGAGGCAGCGGCGGTAGCGATCTCGTTGATGCGGCTGATGGTCTTGCTGATCTTGGACATCGCATCGATGGCATCGCGGGTCGCCCCTTGAATCGCTCCGACCTGCGCGGCGATGTCGTCGGTGGCTTTCGCCGTTTGCGTCGCCAGCGCCTTCACCTCCGAGGCGACGACGGCAAAGCCCTTGCCCGCTTCGCCGGCGCGCGCCGCTTCGATCGTGGCATTGAGCGCCAGCAAATTGGTCTGGCTAGCAATATTGTTGATGAGCGACACGACATCTTGGATGCGGTGGGCGGCTTCGGCGAGGCCTTTCACCGTCGCATTCGTGCGGTCGGTCTCGGCCACGGCCCGAGCGGCTACCTCGGCTGACTCGGCCACCTGCCGGCCGATCTCCGCCGTCGAGCTCGACAGCTCCTCGGCCGCCGCCGCGACCGTCTGCACATTCGTCGACGCCTCGGTGGAGGCAGCGGCGACGGCGGAGGCCTGTCGGTTCGAATGATCGGCGGTTCTCGCCAGGCTCGCGGCAGCCTCCTGCATCTCGCTTGCCGCTCCCGAAACCGTGTCGACGACGCTTTTGACCGTCACCTCGAAGGCATCGGCGAGCGACAGAAGCTCGGCGCGACGCTGCTCTTCCATGCGGCTGCGCTCCGTTGCTGCCGCCGCTTCCGCTTCCCTCGCGGCTCGCCCGGTGTCGCGAAATACGCTCAAAGCCGATGCCATCTCGGCTATCTCGTCGCTGCCCCCCGCAGGGATCGGAGCGTCAAAATCGCCGCCCGCGATCGCGGCCATGCTATTGCGCAGCGCGCCGAGGCGGCGGGCAACGCCGCGACCGATATAGAAAGCGCCGATCACCAAAGCGACCAGGAGGCTCGCGATGGCGACGGAGATCAGCAGCACGCGACCTCGCGCGATCGCCGCATCCGTCGTCGTCGCGGCCGTCCTGGCGGCAGTTTCATTGTGCACGACAAGCTGCGATACCGCGTCCTCGAGCGTCCCCGCCAGGCGGTGATTGGCGGCGATCGCCGTCTCGCCCGCGGCGGCAGCGTCGAGCTCGGCGCTGCGTAGCGCGAAGATGCTTTTGTCGCCGCGGCCGTCCTGGAGCAGTGCGTCCACCGGCTGGCGCAGTGCCGCGGCAGATTTGTCGTCGCCGAGTGCTCCCAGCGATTTCTCCAGATGACTGGCTGCGGCATTGAAGCGATCGAGCAGCGGCGGGAACAGGTCCTTGCTGGGGACGGCCGCGCCTTCGGTGAGCAGGCCGAGAACAAGGTTGCTGTCGGCGCGCAAGTCGGACATGGCCTGAAGCGCCACGACCTGCTTGTTGGCAAGATCGGACAAGTGCTGCTGCGTCGCTGCCGGATCTTTGGTGCCTGCCGCGTTCTGAAGGCCTGTCACCAGATCGAAGGATGCGTCGTCGACGAGCGGCGCGAGTGCTGCCTCAATTGCTTTGTGCGTGGCGCGCACCTGTGCAGCAAGCGCGGTGATCTGCCCGTCGAGCTCGAGCCGCCGCTGGACGTCCGCGGCGAGGCCAGTGAGATTCGCTGCCATCTGCCCTGCGGCACCGCGCAGTGCGCCGATCGTCTGATCGCGGTTGGCGGTGCTGGCGATCGCGTCAATCGCCTGTTGCAAAGACTTCTGATCGGCCTGTAGCGTGGCGAGCGTCGCGTCGTGCTCTTTCATATCGTGAGCGGCGAGCAGCGCCGGTGCGATCGACACGATCTCGGCGCTGCTGCGGGCGAGCCGGACCGAGGCTGTCATTGCCGGCAGATTCTCTCCGGCGATGCCGCCAAGGGCGCGACCGACTTCGTCGTAGGAGACGAAAGCGATCGCGCTGGCGAGAACGGTGAGGCCCGCGACCGCGCCGAAGGCGACGAAAAGCTTCGTGCGCAGGCCGAGCCCGCCCTTGCCGCGGCTTCGCGATGTCCGCGTAGTCTCCGGCGGCAGGATCATGATCGCGTGCTCCCGTCGTGTTACCCGTTCGTCTTGGTCAGCTTGTCCACCGCCTTGAAGGTGCCGTCGGGCTGCAGAACGGTGAGAAACACCTGGCTCGAGCCGCGATTGCTGCTGGCGGAATACTCGAGTTTCACCCCCCCGAGATCGAAGGTTCCCGTCTTGGTGATCGCGTCGAGCAGTGCTTTCCGCGTGGCCTCGCCCTCAACCTTGTCGAGCGCCCCGATGATGAGACGGCCGACCATATAGCCTTCGAGCGAGACGAAGCCAGGCTTGGCGTCGGGCTTCGACGCTTTGAGCGCGGCCTGGTAGCGCTTCACGAGCTCGATCGAGCTGTCCTCCGGCAGCGGCACGACCTGCGTAATGACGACGCCGGCGGCGTCTGAACCCAGCTCCTTGGCGAGCGCGTCGCTGCCGACGAAGGAGATGTTGACGAAAGTGGCGTCGAGCTTCACCTGATGCGCGAGTTTGATGAAGGCGGCGCAGGGCTGATAGGCGCCGATCATGATCACCGCCTCGGGCTTGCCCTTCATGATCGAGAGCAGGGCGCCCTTCACGGCTGTGGTGTTACGCTCATAGGTCCCTTCCGCGGCGAGCGTCATGTGGCGCTTGTCGAGCGCGCGCTTCACGCCGGCGAGGCCCGCTTGTCCAAAGGCGTCGTCCTGGTAGAAGATGGCGATGCGCGTGACGCCGAGATCTTTGGTGAGATGGTCCACCATCGTCTCGGTCTCCTGGAAATAGGAGGCGCGGACATTGACGACCCCAGGCTTGTAAGGATCGCGCAGGAATTCGGCGCCCGTGAAGGCCCCGATGAACGGTACACCGGCTTCCGTCGCGATCGGCTGCACGGCGGCCGAGGTCGGCGTGCCGACCGAGCCGACCAACGCGAAGACCTTGTCGTCGTTGATCAGCTTCTTTGCTGCATCGATCGACTTGCCAGGCTCGTAGCCGTCGTCGACGGAGACCAGATCGAATTTGTGGCCTTTGACGCCGCCCGCCTTGTTGGCCTCGTCGAATGCAGCGAGCAGTCCGTCGCGCATGCCTTGGCCCAGCGCCGCCGCCGGACCGTCAAGCGCGGCCGCTTGGCCAAACACGATCTTATCGGCGCTGACGCCGTTTTCGGCAGACGCGGGCAGGGCGGCGACCAACGCCGCGACGGCGAGGCCGAACACGGCTCCCGCAAGATGACCCATTCTCATAACGTGCTCCCGGTAACCTAGCGCTCCGCACCACTCTGGAGCGGATAAGCGATCGAACTCTACCGAGAGGGGGTTATCGATTACTTAAACGCATATCAGACTTCTTTTATCACATAACTTACCCGATTAGAGATGTTCTAGACTGGTAAAGATATATTATTTATTGTATCAAATGGGGGTGTTCGCCTCTTAGACTATTCAACGGAGCGGCCCGCGAAACAGCCACGGGCCCAGGTCTGCTCCCATCACGAATGGCATGTGATCGCCTCACGGGCTACTGGTGGAGCGCGTGCTCGCGGAATGCCTTGTCGATGGCGAAATTGATGTCGCTGATGACGTCGAGGCGCTCTTCGACGTTGCGGACGATGAAATGCAGCTCGAAGTTCAAGGTCGTTTCGCCGAAGCTGCGGAACAGCACCTTGATCGGATCGCGCTTGCTGTCGGCAATGATGCCGGGATGCGCGCCGGCAATCTCGAACAGCAGCCGGCGAACCAGCTCGGTGTCCGAACCATGCGATACGGCGATCGGCACGACGGCCTGGCCAAGGTGGTCGCGGAGCGTCCAGTTCTTGACATGCCCGGTGATCAGATCCGAATTCGGCACCGTGACGTCCGATTGCTCGAAGGTGCGAATCTCGGTTGCGCGCACACGGATGCGCTTGACGTAGCCCTCGGTGCTGCCGACGACCACCCAGTCGCCGGTCTTGATCGGCCGCTCGAACAGCAGGATGAGCCCGGCGACGAAATTGCTGACGATGTTCTGCAGGCCGAAGCCGATGCCCACCGAGAGCGCGCTGGCGATGATGGCGAGGTTGGCGAGGCTGACCCCGGAGGCGGAAAGACCGGTGAGCGCCGCCAGCACGAAGCCGGCATATCCCACCATCGCCACCGCCGTGTCCTTGGCGCCGCGATCCATATGACTGCGCGCGAGCCATTTCGTCTCTGCCCAATTCTTGAGCCAGCGCGTGGCGCCGAGAAGCGCCGCGAAGATGATGACGCCGGTCAGCACCTTGGCGGGAACGAAACGCATATCGCCGATGGCGACGCCGTCGAGGAGATAGCCCAGGATGAGGGCCGTTCCCGCGTTGGACAATCCCCAGGCGTGAAGCAGCAGCAACCCCGCGCCGATCGCCAGCACGGCGACGGTCAGCAGCCGCAGCCAGACGAGGCCGGGAAAGTCTTCATGGGGAGCAAGCCCGATGCTGCGGCGCAGCTGCGCCGTCCAGCCCGGGCGCGTGCCGTCGAGGCCGGCACAAATCTCGCTGACGACGGCGTTGGCGAGCCAAAGGCTGGCGCCGATGGCCAGGCTCTCCAACAGCCCTTGCAAGAGATAGCTCGAAAGATTGCGATAGCCGAGCCACTCGGCGCCGATGATGATGCCCAGGCCGGCGAGGAGAGCGAGGCGCAGCATGCGCCCCGTCTGCTGGAAGCGCGGCACTTGGCCGACGAGCCAGGTGAGCCAGCCGAGATTCACCACCAGCACGGTCACGAAAATCGCCCGGCCGAAATCGAAGGCGTAGGCGGGGAGCGTGTCCTCCTCCGGGCGCAGCATCAGGCCCAGCACCATCACCGCCGCCAGCACGCTGAGGCGCCGCGCGAAGGACCGCGCGAGCGGGTCGGGCAGCCCGCTGACCTGCTGCGCCGGCGCGGGTGGCGCGAGCAGGCTATAGAGCAGGATCTTCGCCGTCATGAAGCCCGAGGCGCCGACCGCCGCGGCGGCGACGGTGCCGGCAGCGGCCGGGCCGGCCCAAAAGGTTCCGGCAACGGCGCTCGCCGCCGCCCATGGCGTTGCATAACGCGCGAAGCAGCCGGCGAAGGCATGTTTCACTTGGGCCGTGAAACGCGCGGCGGGAAGCGGCCGCGTCCGCCAATGGAGTTGCCGGCTCGCCCACCGGCCGAGGAAGGCGCCCGCGGCCGCGGCGCCGAGCAGGAGCGCGGTCACCCGCAGCAGCGCCCAGCGACTGGGCGCCTCGGCCACGAAGCCGACCACCGCCGTGATCCAAGGCCCGGGATTGGCCAGGTTTTTTTGTGCGAGCGCCAACAGGTTCTCGCCGCTTTCCGTCAGATGGCGGGCGAGCTCGGTCTTTTGACTCTCGTCGATGCGCGAGGCGAGCATATCTGCGATGACCAGGTCGAGGCGGCATTCGGCCAGGCTGTTCGCCGCCTTGCCCATATAGGCCTCGATCGACTGCCGCGTCTTGGCGAGCTCGGCATTCTCATGGTCCTGCGGCTTGCCGAGGGCCGCCTCCGCCTGCTGCGACTGGGAAAGCGCGGCATCGGCGGTCTGCCGGCATTGCCCGGCTCGGCTGCGCAGCGCCATCACCCTGTCCAACGCGGCGCTGAGCTCGGCGGGCGACATCCGCTCGACCCGCAATGTCTTGCCGATCTGCCGCAGCTCGTTATGGATTTCCGCCGAGACGCCCGCGTCGATCTGCGCGGCCGCCGGCTGCAGCGCGCCGATCCAGCACCAGCTCAATAGGGCGAGGCAAATCGACGCGGCGAGGCGTCGTCCCTTCGATGGTTCAGCCATGAAAGTCCAATGCGCTATCTGAAGCCGATCGACCGTCGCGGAGAATAGTGTCGAAGAGAAGGTGAGGGCGGGGCAATATTGGGGTCGGCTCGTCGCAAATGCCGTCCGCGTAGCGACAGGATTGGCTGCCGGTTCTCTCACATGGTGAAAGACGCGAAGCCCGCGCGTCGCACGCGACACGGAGGGCCTGCGTTTACGTGTACACGGGGATGCGTAGGCCTTGAACCGCTGCACAAATTGGTGGCAGCACGTCGATGCGCAGCGGCCTGTTCTTGCTGGTGGTTACACCCCTTCGGTGCGTTTTGAAGAGCGACGGGCGCGGACGCTGCTCGTCCGCTCTCGCTTGCGGCACTCGGCGCTTGACAGCCGCGGCAAGGCAGCACAACGATGCTGCAACTAACAAAAATTGAAAAACATAAAACAGGGAGGTTTAGATGATGCGCGTCCGCCACGTGTTGGCGCTGGCTTGCGCTGCCGGCATGCTCGCCTCTTCGGCGGCCTTGGCTGCAGATACCATCAAGATCGGCTTTCCCATCCCGCTTTCGGGCCCTGCGGCGCTCTATGGCGTGCCCATCCTGAAAGGCGCCGAAATGGCGGTAGCCGACATCAACGCCAAAGGCGGCGTGCTCGGCCGCAAGCTCGAGCTGATGTCGCGCGACAGCAAGGCCAATGCCGACGAAGCGGTGCGTCTCGCGCGCGAGCTCATCATCAAGGACAATGCCGATTTCCTTATCGGCACGCTCACCTCCGCGGAAGCGCCGGCGGTCTCGACCATCGCCAAGGAGAACAAGATCGTCTTCATCGCGCCTTCGGCGAAGACATCGGCGCTGACGGCGCCTGAGAACCTCCACCCCTACATCTTCCGCTTCGCCTCGAACACCACGACCGAAGGGCAGGCCGGCGCGATCATCATGTCGAAGTGGAAGGACCTCAAGACTGTCGCCACCATCGCTCCGGACTATGCCTATGGCCGCGACGCCATCGCCGCCTTCGTCGCCGAGCTGAAGCGGCTGCGGCCGGACATCCAGATTGTCGACCAGCAATGGCCGAAGCTGGGCGAGCCCGACTTCACGGCGTTCATCACCGCGCAGATGAGCAAGCGGCCGGACGCCGTGTTTTGCGATCTCTACGGCGGCGATTTCGTCACCTTCGTCAAGCAGGCCATGCCGCTCGGCTATTTCAAAGCGATCAATAACCGCCTCGCCGACGGCGGCGAGGTCGGCGCGGTGGACGTGGCCGAGCCTCTCGGCGCCAACTATCCCGTCGGCATCTGGTCGGACGCTTATGACCCGGTGATCTGGCCGGGGCACGAGCCGGCGGCGCACAAGGCTTGGGTCCAAGAGATGCAGAAATCCCTCAACTCGAAATACGGCTCGGGTTGGGCGATCCAGGGCTACAGCGCCGTTCTGGCGCTCGTCGCCGGCATCGAGAAGGCCGGCAGCACCAATTCGGACAAGGTGTCGAAGGCGCTGGTCAATCTCACCTTCGACACCCCCGCCGGCAAGCGCAGCTTCAATTCCAACCATGACGCCGATACCGGCGAATTCTGGGGCGAGATGGTGAAGGATCCGCAATATCCTTTCGCCATCATCAAGGATCCGACCTACTACAACCCGGAACCCGAGATGAACTGAAGAGGACCGGGCGCGGCAACCAGAGCGAAAGGGCGAGTGAGCGGTGGCCGCGTCGTTCCTGTTCAGCCAGTTCGTCGGCGGGCTCACCACGGCGATGTTCCTCTTCCTCATCGCCTCCGGCCTGTCGCTCGTCTTCGGCGTCATGCGCGTCCTCAATTTCGCGCATGGCAGTTTCTACATGGTCGGCGCCTATCTCGCCTGGGAGGCCATGCGCTGGCTCTCGCCCTCGCCGGAGGCGTTCTGGCCTGCGGTGCTGCTGGCGGCGCTTGGCATTGCCGCTTTGGGCTTCGTCGTCGAGCGGCTGCTGCTGCGCCATCTCTATGGCCAGGAAGAGCTCTACCAGCTGCTCTTCACCTATGCGCTGGTGCTGATCCTCGGCGATGCCGCCAAGTTCATCTGGGGCACCGGCGAGCTCTCGGTCTCGCGGCCGCCGGTCCTCGCCGCCAGCCTATCGCTCTTCGGCACCGATGTGCCGCTCTACAACCTCTTCATCATGCTGCTCGGCACGGCGATCGCGGTCGGCGGCTGGCTGGTATTGAGCCGCAGCGGTGCCGGCCGCATGGTGCGTGCGGCGTCCTATGATCGCGAGATGCTCGACGCGCTTGGCGCCAATGTCGGGGGCATCTTTACCGGCATGTTCGTCGTCAGCTCGTTCCTCGCCGGCCTCAGCGGCGCGCTGGTGACGCCGATCATCAGCATCGTGCCGGGCATGGACGTCGAGATCATCGTTCAGGCGTTCATCGTCGTGGTCATCGGCGGGCTCGGCTCGTTTTGGGGCACCTTCTGGGGCTCCGTCATCTACGGCGAGGTGCTCTCTTTCGGCATTCTGATTTTTCCCGGATTTTCGCTGTTCTCGGTCTTCGCGCTGATGGTTGTGATCCTGATCCTCCGCCCCTGGGGCCTGTTCGGTCGGCCGATCCGATGAGAACTTCCCGCTTCCTCGCCGCGCGCTCGATCCCCTGGACCCTGATCGTGTTCCTGGTCGCCCTCTGGGTGCCGTGGCTCGGCTCGCGCTACGACACCTTCCTCGGCACGCAGATCGCGATCGACGCGCTCTTCGCCGTGAGCCTCAACCTGTTGCTCGGCACCACCGGTCTCGTCTCTTTCGGCCATGTCGCCTATTTCGGCATCGGCGCTTATGCCTGCGGCATTTTGATGAAGACCTATGGCGTGCCGTTCGTCCTCGCTTTCCCGGCGTCGGGGCTGGTCGCCGCCGGCTTTGCGCTCGTCTTCGGCTATTTCTGCGTCCGCTTGAGCGCGATCTATTTCGCCATGCTGACGCTCGCCTTCTCGCAGATCGTCTGGGCCATCTGCTTCAAATGGAACGCGGTCACGGGCGGCGACCAGGGCTTGCCGAACATTCCTTATCCGAGCCTCGATTGGATGTCGTCGATCCCCGGCCTCGGCGATCTGAGGATCGCCGACCAGTTCTACCTGCTGACCATCGCTCTCGTCGCGCTCTCGCTGGCGGCGCTGCGGCAAATCACCCGCTCGCCCTTCGGCCGCATGCTGACGACAATCCGCGACAATCCCGAGCGTGCGGCCTTCATCGGCATCAATGTGCGCGCTTACGAGCTTGCCGCGTTTTCCGTCGCCGGCGGTTTCGCCGGTTTCGCCGGCGCGCTTTACGCCATCTTCAATCGCGGCGTCTTCGCCGATTACGTCTTCTGGTCGAAATCGGCCGAGGTGATGATCATGGCGATCCTGGGCGGCATCAATTACTTCTGGGGACCGCCGGTTGGCGCCTTCGCGCTGGTCTGGCTCAATCAGGAGATCACCTCCTACACGCAATACTGGCCTTTCGTGCTCGGCGTCGTGCTGCTGGTGCTGCTCTTTGCCTTTCCCGGCGGCATCGTCGGCGGATTGGTTGCGGGTTTCGGGCGTGTGCGGCGCCTCGTCTATCGCCATGCTTGACGTCCGCGGGCTCACCAAATCCTTTGCCGGCTTCGTCGCCGTCGACGGCGTGAGCCTTGCCGTCGAGACGCGCCAGATTGCCGCGGTCATCGGACCGAACGGCGCCGGCAAATCGACATTCTTCAACCTGATCACCGGTCATCTGCGGCCGGACGGCGGCCAGGTGCTGCTCGACGGCCGTGACATCACCGGGGTCCCGCCGCACCGCATCTGCCGCATGGGCGTGGGCCGCTCGTTCCAGCGTACCAATATCTTTCCGCGGCTCTCCGTGTTCGAGAACGTGCAGGCGGCGTTCCTTGCCCATCGCGGCCGCGGTCGCGATTTCTGGTCGCGCTCGGACGGCTTCTATCGCGACGAGACCTCGGCGCTGCTGCAATCGATCGGCCTCGGACCGCAAGCGGGCGCGGTCGCCGGCACGCTCTCCTATGGCAACCAGAAGCAGCTCGAGCTCGGCATCGCGCTGGCGAGCGAGCCGTCGGTGCTGCTGCTCGACGAGCCCACCGCCGGCATGTCGGCGTCCGAGACACATGACAGCATTCGCCTCCTCGAGCGCATCGCCGAGGAGCGGGCGCTCACGCTGGTTTTCACCGAGCACGACATGGAGGTGGTGTTCGGCATTGCCGAGAAGATTGCCGTGCTCCATCAGGGCCGCGTCCTTGCCGAGGGTACGCCGGAGGAAGTGCGGCGCGATCCCGATGTCCGTCGCGTTTATCTCGGCGAGCATTCATGACGCCGGTGCTCGTGGTCGAGGATATCCACACCGCCTATGGCCTGAGCCGGGTGCTGTTCGGCGTCTCGCTCGAGGTGGCCGTCGGCGAATGCGTCTGCCTGCTTGGCCGCAATGGCGTGGGCAA
>Ga0335079_10001503_pt1:0-12500 | contig 26585 bp, 23 predicted proteins | sample Lox_Sample_33_FD_206719 | JGI IMG/M metagenome (GOLD analysis project Ga0335079, IMG submission 206719) | Soil microbial communities from Loxahatchee National Wildlife Refuge, Florida, United States - Lox_Sample_3.3 | ecosystem: Environmental > Terrestrial > Soil > Wetlands | place...
ATCGCCACGACGGTCTTTCCCTCCGTAGGATTTCCGACTTGTCCGAATGATGTTTGATCTAAATTAAGATTGAAGCCCCAGATGAAGATCAATACGGTCAACGGCGCCCAACGCCTGAGCATTCGTCCAATAAACCTTTCCTTTGCGTCAATGATGAAAATTTCTTTATTGTAACATCTGAAAAATTAATTGTAAATCAAAAATCATCCTCTCGCGAGACGACCCAAAACTCAGGTCGTTGCCTGTTCGAAAAGAGGGTTTTTGAAATTCAGCCGGGAAGAATCAGGGATGGAACGACCCGTCAATCTCTAGCGGGTACGAACCTCGATATACTGGATACGGCCCCGGTCGTTGATGAACGCGTTGGCGATCCAACTGATCACCGACAGGAAAAGCGCTCCGAATACGGAAGACCAAAAGCCGGTCACGTGAAATCCCTTCACCACGGCCCCGGCGATGTACAGCATGAATCCATTGATGACCAGAACGAACAGGCCCAGCGTCAGAAGGGTGATCGGAAGCGTCAGGAAAAGCAGGATGGGTCGAACGACGGAATTCATGACGCCCAGCACCGCCGCGGCCACGAATGCGGCCAGAAGATGATCCACCTCGATCCCCTTAACGACATGACTGACGAGGATCAACGCCAGCGCATTGATAACCCATCGAATTAAGATCCCTTTCATATCGGCCAGCTTACTGGATGTGTTTAAAAAAAGCAATGCATTTCATCGCGACTTGGCGCAACGGAATCCCGTATCCGGGTATCGGTCCAACGGATCCGCGAACAAACGATGCGCCGCGCGGTAGAAGAGGCCCAGGGTGTAATGCCCTCCCCCTCCGCCCCAACTTCCCCCGCGAATCACCTTCAATCCTTCTCCGAACAGGGGGCTGGTTTGCGAGTTGCCCGGATAGGGTTGATACCCGTCCTCCACCCATTCGCCGACGTTTCCGATCAAATCATAAACTCCATAAGGACTCTTTCCGGACTCGAAATGGCCGACCGGCATCGTATCGTTGGGTTCGGAGTCGCCCGTATTCGCACGGCCGGCCTCGTAAGTGTTCCCCCAGGGATACTCGAGTCCGTCCGGACCCCGCGCGGATTTTTCCCATTCGGCCTCGGTCGGCAGCCGCCTTCCCGCCCATCGACAATACTGTTGCGCATCGTACCAGCTGACGAAGGCCACGGGATGGTTGTCGCGGCCGGGGGCGAACGTCCCGTTTTTCCAGTCGGGCGGAATCCGGTATCCGGTCCGGTCCGTGAAGACCTTGTACTGCGCCTGCGTGACTTCAAACCGATCGATAAAGAACAAGGGAAGATAGATTTTTCGTTGCGGGTGTTCATCCTGATACAAGGGCCGGACCATGCCCATTTGAACTCCGATCCCTTCGGTATCGACCTTGTCGCTTCCCATGATAAAATCCCCGGCCGGAATCGCCACCATCCCGTTCGGAGCGGACGGCTGGGAACATCCCCACAATAAAATGACCGCCATCCCGATTCGACCGATGCAAGCCCTTTTCTTTCTCCGGGATCCTTGCACTGAAAACGCGGACCGACGCAGGCCGTCAGTCATGGATCTCCCATCCCTGATCCGCAAAGCTGACGTACCGACCGTCTCCGAGCACGATGTGGTCCAGGACCTTGATGCCCATAATCCGACCGGCCTTCACAAGACGCCGCGTCAATTCGCGATCCTCGGGACTCGGGGCAGGGTCCCCGCTGGGATGATTATGCAACAGGATGACGGCGGACGCGGACTCCCGCACGGCCGGCTTGAACACCTCGCGCGGATGAACAATATTGAGGGACAGGCTTCCCGTGGATACGGTGATCTCCTTCAGCAACCGGTTCTTACCGTCGAACATCAGCAGCATAAAATGCTCTTTTTTGGCATCCCGGAGCAGGGGATAATAATGATGATAGACGTCCCGGCTGGAAAGGGCGCGAAGCTCCCCGTGAAGAGGCTGCGCCAGCGACCGTCGCCCCAATTCCAGAGAGGCCAGGATCTGCGAGGCCTTGGCCGGTCCGATTCCATCGACCGCGCATAACTCAGAAACGCTGATCTGTTTTAGCGCGGCCAATCCGCCGAACCGCCTCAGGAGAAGATGGGCCACCTCGACCGCGCTGCACTTTTTCCGGCCGGTCCGCAACAAAATCGCCAGAAGCTGCGCATCGGAGAGCGTTTCCGGTCCCTGCCGAATCAATCGCTCGCGGGGACGTTCGGTCTCCGGCCAGCTTTTAATACCCTTTGCGGTATTCGTCTTCACCGAATCCATCGCTCCGGCTCCTGTATTTTATGTAGTCTGTTACTTACAAAAATTACAATTTTCGGCATTTTCAAATGGATGAATGAGCGGCTAGGATCTTCCACTTATGCCATTTCATTATAATTTCAATTGCTTAAGAGCCTGTTCAAAAATGGCACATCGCTTGCAGTAAGGTATGGTCAAGATTTCAACCACGCAAGGAGGGTGACTTCCATGAAATGTCCAAAATGCAACGGCTTGATGTTCATCGAACGGTTTGCCGATTACTTTCTGACTTTTCATGCATGGAAATGCGTCAATTGCGGCGCGATCATGGATCAAACCATCCTGTCCAACCGGGCCAAGGGCGCCGAAATGGAGTTGATGCTCCAGACGGTCCCCACCGAAAAGAATACCGACGACTGAGAACCGGGACGATCCAAGCCGGCTCAAACGGGTTTTCCGCTGAAGGCGGGAAACCCGTTTTTTTCAGGTCGCCCGCGTTCGAATCCGCGCACGGCCGTTCAGCGCTTCAAGATTCCGGACAATGAAACGTAAACTTAAACTGCCGGTTTTGATTCTCACCGGCGATACGAACCCCGTTCAAGGTTAAGGAAACCGCACGGCATTTATCCGTCGGGACTTTACGAAAGAGCAGAATCCCGTACGTCGATCCTCCCGAAGGGACGTCCGAGTTCTTCAAACGAAGTTGGAGAATTTTATCCATCTCCTCTTTGGCCACCCCGACCGGCTTAGGAACAAGAACGATCTTCTCACCCGGCAGTCCGCCCGAGGCATAATAATCCAGGCTTTCATCCGCGGATAGAACGGCATAACGTTTCTGGTCGTCGTCCGATAACTGAGCGCCCCGGCCGTCGATGGCGACCGTATCCTGCGTCCGATTCCGAATTGTCACCTCGAACGCGGTGAAATAAGCCGAGAGATCAATTCCAAGCCGTTCACGTTCTTCATTTCCAAATCCGGAAGTATCGATCGGTTTGATCTCCACGATCACCTGATTCGAAGCGGTTAGAGAATCCGGGCCCGCCGAAACGGGATTAAGATAGGGAGCCCGTGTTCCGCAGGCCGAGGCCAGAAGTAGAAAGGAGAGGGGGAACCACGATACGCGCGCTGGAAGGGAAAAGACCATCGAACCCTCCTGCTTGAAATGTTCTCATTATAATGAATCAAAAATGGCCTGTCAAAAAGCCGGGACGCCGGAATCAACTTTTTTCCAGAAGGTCGCAGGCGCGTTTCGCGCCGTTCTCACCGCGAAGCCGCTCCCCCATTTGGGCCGCCCGGTCGGCGTATCTCCGATCGGCCGCAAGCTCGGCGATATTCCTTTGCAGGACTCTTGATGTGACCTTCCGGAACGGCACGACGCGGGCGATCCCCAGGCGCGCCGCACGACGGGCGTTGTCGGGTTGATCAAACGCCGCGGGCGTCACGAGCATCGGGCGGCCGGCCGCCAGCGCCTGGGCCGTCGTGCCGATGCCGCCCGGATGAACAACGACGGATGCGTAGGGAAAAACCTCGGAATACGGAAGATACGGGAATACCTTGAGATGTTCCGACTCATCGATGTCGTCGGACGGCAAGGAGCCCGTGATCAGGACGGCCCGCCGGCCGAGCCGGTTCGCCGCCTCAAGCGCCTTTTGGAAAAAATCCCCCGGGTCCATCGAAACCGATGAACCCAGTGTGAAGACAATCGGCGCTTCTCCGGCTGCAAGAAAGGTCTTAAGCTCGCCGGAAACGGCGGAGCTCGGACGGCCATCGTAGTGGGCGAAGCCGCAGATTTCCGTATTCGCCGGCCAGTCGGGCTGGGGCTCCGCGAGCCACCGCGAGAAAAGCGCGAGATTGAGCCGCGGCGAGAATTGACCCTCGAACATCGCGACCTTTTTTGAGGGCGGCAGCCCGATCTCGGCGCGAAGATCATGAAGCGGTTTCTCCCAGGAGGCGCTCACGGCCTTTGCCAATCCGAATATCCAGCGATACGGGCCGATCCCGAGCCTTCGCAGGAGATGAAGCCACGGCGCGGCCGGAATCACGGACGGGTCATGGCTCGAGAAAAAACTCATCGGCGACAGCACCGTTGAGACCCATGGAATCCCCCGCTTCTCCGCCACGAGCGGCAGCGCAAAGGTTATTGGGTGCGACACCAGAAGATCCGCGCCCGCGGCGGCGCGGAAAAGATCCTCGTAGCCTTCCCGCACAAAAGGCATCACCACGCGCCGGATGAGATACACCGGACCCTTGCGGGGGTGAATGACCCGCCGGACGACTTCCTCCGGGCTGCCCAACTGGGACTCAAGCGGACGCATCACCGTGAACTCGATGCCCTCGCCCTCGACCGCCTCGCGATAACGGTCGAGCGTGACGATCAACGGCCGGTGGCCGCGGGACTTGAGTTCCTTCGCGATCGCCAGATAGGGATGGAGATCGCCCAGCGACCCGAATGTCGCGATCAGGATGCGCTTGCCGGATGCGTGGGAAGGACGGCTATCGAATGACATAACGGATTAACAGGCGACCGTGGCCGTGGATTGGTTTGTAATTTCATCCCCGATGATTTTGTCCCCTTCCATCTTTATTTTCCCTTGGTAAGTCCGAACCGTGCAACAATGTCCGTCCCTGAAAATAAAACGGTAGCCCTGATCCGTTTTGACCAAAACGGTTTCCTTTAATTGAATCAAATTCCGACTGATTTCATCTTGAGGTCCGGGCAGGCCGAAACAGGTGCCCGGCTTGTATTTGCCGATCAGATATTCCTTGATCATCGATTCCCGGCGGGAAGCATCCGCCTGAACTTCCGATGGAGCCGGTTGAAATGAATGAACGCAGCCACCGATGAAAACAATCAAGATCGGAAGAATGAGAGGGAGATTTTGTTTCGATGTCATGGACGCTCCCCTGCGACGACGCCGGTTAGGGACCGGTGTCGAAACCGTATTCACGCTCGACCTTGCAGATCCGGATCCGGTAAGATCGATACCAGGTCTCCCGGCCTTTTCGTTGCGCCTCCCTGTGTTCCATCTGCCGCTTCCAGGACCGGATCGCTTCGGGTGTTTTCCAATACGAAACCGTGATTCCCAGCCCTGCTTCGCGAACCGATTCCACACCAAGATATCCGGGCTGCGCGGCGGCGAGTTTCAGCATCCGTTCGGAGGTTTCCTTATAACCCTCATCGGTATCCGTCCGCACCGATGTGAATATCACGGCATAATACGGCGGCTCCGGAGTCATGGCCATGCCCCTCATCTCCCATCCCCTCGCGAAAATCTCCGATGCTTCTTGCCATCCGCCGCCCGGCCGCACCCTTACGCCCGCCCGGGGCTTGTTCGTCTGTTTTCATGCTACGGCAAGCCTGAATAGAAGTCAATCGGTCGAGCACGACGCCGGAGCCGCTTGACGCCCCCCTCCCGGCTCCCCCATAATAATCTCATGCGCGTGATTGCGGGAGAAGCGAAGGGACGGCGGCTTAGAAGCCCCCGCGGGACGGAGGTCCGCCCGACCTCGGACAAGGTGAAGGAGGCGCTGTTTTCGATTCTGGGGAACCGGATCGTGGACGCGCGTATGCTGGATCTGTTCGCCGGAACCGGCGCGATCGGGATCGAGGCCTTAAGCCGCGGCGCCGCCCGGGTCGTTTTCGTCGAGACGGATCGCGCCATGACCGATCTTCTCGAAAAGAATCTCACGGCCTGCGGATTTCAATCCCGCGCCGAGATCCACCGGACGGACGCCTTCAAATTCCTCAAGCGGACGCACGGCCCGTACGACCTGATCTTCGCCGATCCGCCCTATCACGCCTGGCCGCTTAAAAAGTTATTGCCTGCCCTGGGGCGGGGTGCTATGATATCTCCAGGCGGTCTTTTGATCGTCGAGCATTTTCGTAAAACCGCACTCCCGAAGCCGTCGGGCAAGCTGCGGGTTGTCCGCGCCTATGAATACGGAGACACGGTTTTAACCCTTTACCGCGAAGAATCGAGTCCAGGATGAAAATCGGCGTCTACCCGGGGACATTCGATCCGATCACGAACGGGCATATCGACATCATCCGCCGAAGCCTTCAGGTCTTCGACAAGGTGATCGTGGCCGTCGCCCCCAATCCCAAAAAGAAGCCGATCTTCGACATCCGCGAGCGCGTCGAGATGATCCGGGAAGCCACCCGGGACATCCGGAACGTGGAAATCGAGATCTTCGAAGGACTGCTGGCCGAATACATGAGACGCAAAGGCGTCCATGCGATCATCCGGGGGCTGCGGGCGATCTCGGACTTCGAGCATGAATTCATGATGGCGCTGATCAACCGCAAGCTGGACGGCAACGTGGAGACCGTCTTCTTGATGCCGAGCGAGGAATACTCCTACGTCACCTCGAGCGCGGTCAAAGAGGTGGCCAGTTACGGGGGAATCGTCAAAGATCTGGTCCCTTCCATCGTCGCCCGGCGCTTGCAGGAACATTTCAAGAAAAAACAGAAATGAAACTCGCCCAACGCGTCAGCACCGTTCAGCCGTCCGCGACGCTGGCCCTCTCGGCCAAAGCGAAAGCGCTCAAGGCCCAGGGAATCGAGGTGATCGATTTCGGCCTGGGCGAACCGGACTTCGACACGCCCGAAGCGGTGAAAAACGCCGCGATCGAGGCGCTGCGGGCCGGCTTCACGAAGTACACCGCCCCCGGCGGGATCGACGACCTGAAAGCGGCCATCGTTGAAAAGTTTCAGCGAGACAACCACCTCCGGTACGAGAAGAACCAGGTCGTCGTTTCCTGTGGGGCGAAGCACAGCCTCTACAACCTGGCCCAGGTGCTGTTCGAGCGCGGCGATGAAGTGCTGATCCCCGCGCCGTACTGGGTTTCCTATCCGGATCAGGTCCGGCTCAACGACGCCACGCCGGTCTTCATCGAGACCCGCGAAGAGAACCGTTTCCTGCTGACGAGGGCGCTGCTGGCCCAGCGGATCACCCCCCGCACGAAGGCGCTGATCCTGAACACGCCGTCCAACCCGACCGGATCGGCCTACACGCAAAAACAGATCGAGGAGCTCGCCGAGGTCATTCTGGAAAAACGGCTGATCGTCATCTCGGACGAGATCTACGAGCCGTTCGTGTACGATCGGTTCCAGCACGTCAGCATCGCGGCCCTTTCCCCCGAACTGAAGGACCGGACGATCGTCGTGAACGGCGTGTCGAAAGCGTATGCGATGACCGGCTGGCGGATCGGCTATGCCGCCGGACCCAAGGAGGTCGTCACGGCCATCGAGACCGTCCAAAGTCAGAGCACCTCGAACCCGACATCGATCGCACAGAAGGCGGCCGTGGCGGCCCTGCGCGGCGGCCCGGAATTTACACGGACCATGGTGGCCGAGTTCGACCGGCGCCGCCGCTACATTGTGGACCGCTTGAATCAAATGACGGGCGTGTCCTGCCTCATGCCGACGGGGGCCTTCTATGCCTTCCCCAACGTCACGGACCTGCTTCAATCCCGATGGAAGGACCGCGTCCTGAAAACGGCCAACGACCTGGCGGATTATTTCCTGGAAGAAGCCCGGACCGCCGTGGTCGCCGGAGACGCCTTCGGCGCACCGGGTCATCTGCGAATTTCCTACGCCACCGCCCTGCCGTTGATCGAAAAGGGCATGGACCGGATGGCCGAGGCCATTTCAAAACTTAAAGTCAAAAATTAGGGAGATCCCACAACTTGCCGATTTACGAATACGAGTGCGAATCCTGCCATCACCGCATCGAGGTCATGCAAAAAATAAACGATCCTCCGTTGAAAAAATGCGACCGTTGCGGCAAAAAACTAAAAAAGATCATTTCCGCTTCCGGCATCCAGTTCAAGGGGTCCGGATGGTATGTGACGGACTATTCGCAGAAGATGAAATCCAAGGAAGACAAGAAACCCGGAGATGGCAAGAAGAAAGAAGCGTCCGCTTCGGCGCCGGACGCTTCCTCCAAGCCCAACAGCGCCCCTAAATCGGATAGTCCGGCCAAGAAAGAGCCCTCCTCCAAATCCTAGCGGAGGATGATCAAGCCCGTCGGCCGCGACGCCCGGCTCCGACAATTCGGGCCGGTCTCGATGTGATCCGAGTCCTCGGCTTGACATCCAGACTACCGGATGCTATCCTCAATCATATCTTTTGAGGGAAACAGGAGCGTTGATGCTGCCCTGGGACCTGGAATCTCAAAAGCCACTCCTGATTCGAACTCCACTTATCCTCATTTTTTCATTCTGCCTGTTTTTTTCAGGCGTTCTTCCGGCATGGTCGCAGACGGCTCAACTCAGCTGGGACCCCAACACCGATCCTGATTTGGGCGGATACAAGATCTATTACGGAACCTCCTCCAGAAATTATTCCCAGTCCGTCGATGCAGGCCGTGCCGTGAATTACGAAATCACCGGGCTCCTGGGAGGCGTTATTTATTATTTCGCCGCCACGGCATATAACACGGCCGGCCAGGAAAGCGCCTATTCAAACGAAGTCACGTACATGTCCGGAAATTCTTCTCCGGTCGCGGGGCCGCTTGCGACCATCACCGTAACACCCGCCTCCTCGACGATCGGAACGGGCTACACCCAGCAGTATGCCGCAATCGGGAAGGATGCCCAAGGACTGCAATTGAGCGACGTTGCGTTCATTTGGTCGTCGAGCGATCCGGGCACGGCCGCGATCAGCAACACAGGGCTGGCCAGCGGGCTTTCAGCCGGCAGCGCGTCGATTTCGGCCTCAAGCGGCGGCGTGGTGAGTCATTCGTCTCTGCTTCAGGTCACCGCCCCGTCGGATCAGAGTACTCCTCCGTCAACCCAGGTCACCCCTCCGACGAATCAAGTCTCGGAAACATCGCCGCCGAATGTCCAGGCGGCGGTCATTGAAATAAGCCCTCTATCAGCCGTCATTGCGGTTGATACCAGCCAGCAATTCGTGGCGATCGCAAAAGATGCGCAGGGATCCCAACTCAACGGAGTCCCGGTCACGTGGGCTTCCAGCAGTTCCGACACCGCCACGATCAACAGCGCCGGCATGGCGACCGCCCTGTCCGTGGGAACGTCGCAGATCTTCGCCATGGCCGCTTCGGTGAGAAGCAACTCCGTCGCTCTCACGGTCACCCATCCGCAGCAATCGTACACGACGGCCAGCGGCGGCGGGTGCGGTTTTGTCCGGATGAAGGGCGGGCGGCCGCCCGATGCCAGACAAATCGCCGCCAACCTGCTGATTTTCTCTGTTCCCCTCCTATTCAGCGTCCTCTCGAAGCGAGCGAAGCAATGGTTGAACATGCGGCGGGAGGATTGGGTCGAGCTTTTTGCGGTCTGGAACGGGTTGAGGGTCGCGGCGGTCGCCGTCGGTGTCTTCCTTTTCGCCGTCATGACGCAGGAGGCGATGACGTTCATTTCCAGCGCCATTTAAATTATTTTCAAGGGGGACACGATGAGAACACACTTTCTGATCGACCGAACGTTCCAGATCAAATGGATGTTGAAAATATTTCTCCTGACGGCGGCGGTTTCCCTCATCATCGGATGGACGATCTTTTACGCCGTTTGGGACGCCACCACGACGCAGTTGAAGGGATTGGTCGCCCAGGCGGTTTTGAAACAGGACCAGGTCATCCCCATTTCATCCACGATCAAATCCTCGATCGCCACCGCGCTGCTGGCGCGCGGTTTCATCCTGATTTTCATCGTGGCCGTCTTCAGCATCTTCCTGACACATCGCGTGGCCGGCCCGATCTACAAAATCAAAAAAACGATCCGGCTCGTGCGCGACGGGCGATCGTCCGAACGGGTCGTCCTCCGGAAGCACGACGAATTCAAGGATCTGGGCCAGGAAATCAACACGCTGATCGAATTTCTTCAGCAGAACAAATAAAAAGCCCGCCCCTGCCAAAGCAAGGGCGGGCTTTGATTATACCCGGCGGCGTCCTACTTTCCCATGCCTGTAAAGGCATAGTATCATCGGCCCAGGAGGGCTTAACTTCCGTGTTCGGGATGGGAACGGGTGTGACCCCTCCGGTCAGGCCACCGAGAATTCGTTGAAGACTGGTTATTCAAACGCGGATCGGGAAGATCCAACTTATTAGAAGCAAAATATACGGTCAAGCCTCACGGCCGATTAGTACGGGTGAGCTGCAGTCCTTACGAACCTTCCACCCCCCGCCTATCAATCTTGTAGTCTACAAGAGGCCTTTAGGGACCTTACGGTCCGGGATATCTAGTTTTAGGGTGGGTTTCCCGCTTAGATGCTTTCAGCGGTTATCCCTACCGAACATAGCTACTCAGCACTGCTCCTGGCGGAACAACTGACACACCAGAGGTTCGTCCGTTCCGGTCCTCTCGTACTAGGAACAGCTCCCTTCAAATATCCTCCACCCACGACAGATAGGGACCAAACTGTCTCACGACGTTTTGAACCCAACTCTCGTACCGCTTTAATGGGCGAACAGCCCAACCCTTGGGACCTACTTCAGCCCCAGGATGCGATGAGTCGACATCGAGGTGCCAAACCGCATCGTCGATGTGAACTCTTGGATGCGATCAGCCTGTTATCCCCGGCGTACCTTTTATCCGTTGAGCGATGGCCCTTCCACACAGAACCACCGGATCACTAAGCCCCACTTTCGTGCCTGTTCGACTTGTTTGTCTCACAGTCAAGCTCCCTTTTGCCTTTACACTCGACGGCTGATTTCCGACCAGCCTGAGGGAACCTTTGGGCGCCTCCGTTACAGTTTAGGAGGCGACCGCCCCAGTCAAACTACCCACCAGGCACTGTCCCCGATCCCGATAAGGGACCCGGGTTAGAACGTCGGATTAATAAGGGTGGTATTTCACTGACGCCTCCACGAAAGCTAGCGCTCCCGCTTCAAAGGCTCCCACCTATGCTACACAGATTCGTCCAACATCCCGTGCCAAGTTATAGTAAAGGTGCACAGGGTCTTTCCGTCTAGTCGCGGGCACCCGGCTTCTTCACCGGAACAACAATTTCGCTGAGTCACTCGCTGAGACAATGCTCCAGTCGTGATGCCATTCATGCAGGTCGGAACTTACCCGACAAGGAATTTCGCTACCTTAGGACCGTTATAGTTACGGCCGCCGTTTACTGGGGCTTCGGTTCAGAGCTTCGCCTTGCGGCTGACCCCTCTCGTTAACCTTCCAGCACCGGGCAGGCATCAGTCCCTATACCTCCTCTTCCGAGTTGGCAGAGACCTGTGTTTTTGGTAAACAGTCGCCAGAGCCACTTTACTGCGACCCGTTTCGGCTCAGCCTGTACGGCCTCACCTACCACGGGCACCCCTTCTCCCGAAGTTACGGGGCTAACTTGCCTAGTTCCTTAGCGAGTGTTCTCTCACGCGCCTTAGAGTTTTCCTCCTACCTACCTGTGTCGGTTTACGGTACGGTCACCGAAATGACTCGCTACGAGGATTTTCTCGGCAGCATGGGATCAGTCCGTTTACGGCCTTACGGCCTCCCCATCACCTCTCGGAGTTAACGGCCTCCCGGATTTGCCTAAGAGACCCCCCTACGGGCTTGGACCCCCACTTCCGATCGGGGGCGGTACTTGCCCTTCTGCGTCACCTCTTCACTAACATAACGTCACTCGGTGGTACAGGAATATTCACCTGTTGTCCATCACCTACGCCTTTCGGCCTCGGTTTAGGCACCGACTAACCCTGGGAGGACGAACCTTCCCCAGGAAACCTTAGGTTTTCGGCGTCCATGATTCTCACATGGATTAACGCTACTTATGCCGGCAGAATCTCTTCTCTGCGGTCCAGTTGTCCTCGTCGGTCAACCTTCGCCCCACAGAGAATGCTCCCCTACCACTTGACGGATCCGAAGATCCACCAAGTCCGCAGCTTCGGTCACGGGCTTGAGCCCCGTTGGATTTTCGGCGCAGGTTCGCTCGACCAGTGAGCTATTACGCACTCTTTAAAGGATGGCTGCTTCTAAGCCAACCTCCTGGCTGTTTAAGCGCGCCCACAACCTTTCCCACTTAGCCCGTAGTTAGGGACCTTAGCTGGCGGTCTGGACTCTTTTCCTTTCGACCATGGACCTTAGCGCTCATAGTCTGACTCCTCTCCTGCAGGACACGGCATTCGGAGTTTGGTTGGGTTTGGTAGCGCGGTAACGCCCCTAGTCCATCCAGTGCTCTACCACCGCGGCTGATCGGAGAAGGCTAGCCCTAAAGCTATTTCGGGGAGAACCAGCTATCACGAGCCTTGATTAGCCTTTCACCCCTACCCACAGCTCATCCGAGT
>Ga0335079_10001503_pt1:15000-26585 | contig 26585 bp, 23 predicted proteins | sample Lox_Sample_33_FD_206719 | JGI IMG/M metagenome (GOLD analysis project Ga0335079, IMG submission 206719) | Soil microbial communities from Loxahatchee National Wildlife Refuge, Florida, United States - Lox_Sample_3.3 | ecosystem: Environmental > Terrestrial > Soil > Wetlands | place...
CGTGCTCTTTACGCCCAGTAACTCCGAACAACGCTCGCCACCTCTGTCTTACCGCGGCTGCTGGCACAGAGTTAGCCGTGGCTTTTTCTGGAGGTACCGTCAAGCTTATCCGCTGTTCACAGATAAGCCTTCTTCCCTCCCAAAAGGGGTTTACAACCCGAAAGCCTTCATCCCCCACGCGGCGTCGCTGCGTCAGGTTTTCACCCATTGCGCAATATTCCTCACTGCTGCCTCCCGTAGGAGTCTGGCCCGTGTCTCAGTGCCAGTGTGGCTGATCGTCCTCTCAGACCAGCTACCCGTCATCGCCTTGGTAGGCCGTTACCCTACCAACTAGCTGATGGGACGTGAGCCCATCCTCCTGCGACAGCCCCTTGCGGGCGCTATCTTTAACCCTTCGGCTTTAACCTCCGGGTTGCATGCGGTATTAGCTCTCCTTTCGGAGAGTTATTCCCCACATGAGGGCAGGTTACTCACGTATTATTCACCCGTTCGCCACTTTACCGCCCCCCTTGCGGAGGGTTTCTCGTGCGACTTGCATGTGTTAGGCGCGCCGCCAGCGTTCGTTCTGAGCCAGGATCAAACTCTCGATTAAAACTCTATTACAGGTTTGAGACTGAACCCATTCTACAAACGGCACACACTATTTAGTTTTCAAAGACCCGTATAATGACAACCCATAAAAGTCGTCAGGAATTTCCGTCAACCCCTTCGGCAAACCTGAAGTCCGCTCTTGAGGAGAATAGAGTTTATACCATACGAATTTAATTCTGTCAACAAATTTCTTGTAAATTGTTCGGATTTTTTAGGACAGGCAGGCCGTGACCCGATCTCCGTCGACGGAACGGATCCGGACCGGCCGGATCCGGTTCATGAATTCGTCCGGCCCGGGAAGAAGGACCTTGATGTAGTTGTCGGTGATGCCCTTCAGCAGACCCGTTTCGGGATCGCGTTCCTTCTCGATCAAGGCCGGCAGTTCCCGACCGACCCGGGCGTCGAAAAACCGCCGGCTCTTTTCCATCGAGAGACGACGAAGCCCGTCCGCTCTCCGGCTCTTTTCCGGCTCCGGGACCCGGTCCCGCAGGCCGGCCGCGGCGGTCCCGGGCCGCGCGGAAAAAGGGAAGACGTGGAAGTAGCTCATCGGCAGTTCGTCGAGCAGCGCATAGGTGTTCCGGTACTCGGCCTCCCCTTCGCCGGGGAAACCGACCATCACGTCCGCCCCGATGCCCGCGTCCGGAAATCGCTCGGCCAGGGACCGGATCAGCCGTCGGTAATACGTTCCGGAATAATGCCGGTTCATCTTTTTCAGAATCCGGTCGTCACCGCTTTGAAGCGGAATATGGAAATGCCGGCAGATCCGCGGCGAGGATTCGATGATCTCGACCAATTCGGGAGTGACCGTCTTCGGCTCGAGGGAGCTGAGACGGATCCTTTCGATCCGCGTGCGGTTAAGGAGCAAGCGGAGCAGCCCGGCCAGACTTTGTTTCGGTGAAAAATCCCGGCCAAAGGTGCCGAGATTGACGCCGGTCAGGACCAGCTCCCGACACCCCTCCTCGACCAGGACCGCCGTCTGCTCGACGACGTTCTCCGGCGGAAGGCTTGCGCCCGGACCGCGGGCCCGGGGGATGAGGCAAAAGGAGCACCGGTAATCGCAGCCGTCCTGGATTTTCAGGAAGAACCTTGTGTGGCCCGTGAAACTCCGAAGAACGGGCTGGACCAACGGGCCGGACGAAATGATCCCGCCGACGTTCACGACGGGATCGTCGGACCGGTCGCACCCGCCGAGATAGACCGCCAGGTCCTCCCTCTCCCGGCGCCCCAGGACAAGGTCGATGCCCCGGATCCGTGCGAGCTCCTCCGGGTGGGTCTGCGCGTAACAGCCGGTCATGATGATCCGGGACGACGGATTCCGGCGCCGGACCTGACGGACGAGCCGGCGCGCTTCCCGATCGGCGTTCGCCGTCACCGAACAGGTGTTGATCACGTAGACGTCCGCGGACCGCCCGAAGGGAACGATTTGATGGTCGGCCCGCCGCGTTTGGTCCTCCATGATCGCGGTGTCGAACTGGTTGACCTTGCATCCCAGAGTGTGAAAGGCGATCTTCATGGCGGCGAGGGCCGTATCCCCTCCAGACAGGTGGGACCGGCTGAGGCGATGCGCAGATTCACGAGGCGGCCGATCTCCTCGTCGGCGCCGCAAAAATGGACCAGCTTGTTCGAGCGGGTCCGGCCGGTGTGCCTGTCGCGGTCCCTCTTGCTCCGGCCCTCGACGAGAACTTCCTGGACGGTGCCGATCAGGGCCTGGTTCTTTTTCCGGGCCAGGCTCTTCTCCAGCATCGAGAGGCGTTGGAAGCGGGCCTCCTGGACCTCGGGGGGAACCGGGTCCCCGAATTCCGCGGCCGGCGTGTTCGGACGCCGCGAGTAGTTGAAGTAGAAGACGTTGTCGTACTCGAACTCCGCCACGGCATCGAGGGTCCGGTCGAAATCCTCCCCGGTCTCCCCGGGGAAGCCGACGATGATGTCGGTCGAGAGCGCCGTTCCCGGAATCCGTTCGCGGAGGCGGGCCACGATCCGCCGGTAGTCGTTCAAGGTATACCCGCGGCCCATCCGCTCCAGCACGGCGTCCGAGCCGGACTGCAGCGGCAGGTGCAGGTATTCGCAGACCTTGGTCAGCCCGGCCATCGTCTCGATCAGCTTGGGGGTCATGTCGCAGGGATGTGGCGATTCGAAACGGATCCGCACGATTCCGTCCACCGCATCGAGCCTCGCCAGGAGATCGGCGAAGTCCACCCCTTCATCCAAATTCTTCCCGTACGAATTGACGGTCTGCCCTAAAAGAGTGATTTCCTTATAGCCGGCCTCGGCCAGATGGGTCGTCTCCTGCACGATCTCGGCGCTCGGTCGGCTCCGCTCCCTCCCGCGGGTCGTCGGAACGACGCAAAAGGCGCAGCGGCGGTCGCAGCCCTCCATGATCGAGACCCAGGCCCGAACGCGGTCCTTGCGGTCCGCCGGCGTCGTCCGGGGCGGTCCGGGCGGCTCCTCGACCATCACGACCGGCCGCGACCTGAGCGTGATCGTCTCGATCATCCGCGGGACATTGGCGATGTTGGACGAGCCGAAGACGAGATCGAGCCCCTTGAAGCGTTTTAAAACGCCCGCGCCCTCCTGCTGGGCCACGCAGCCGGCCATGCCCAGGATCAGACCGGGTTTGTCGCGCTTGAGCTGCGCGAAGCGGCCCAGATCGCTGTAGCCCTTCTGCTCCGATTTTTCCCGGATGCTGCAGGTGTTCACGATGATCATATCGGCCTCTTCGGGTTTTTCGGTCAAGCGGTAGCCCTCGTTCCGGAGCAGCCCCCCGATCCGCTCCGAGTCGTGAACGTTCATCTGGCATCCGAAGGTCTTGATGTAAAGTCGCTTCGCGGTCATGGCGGGGAATACTTTATCCCACCGGCCGACGGCCTGTCAATGGAAGGGCCGGCCGACTTCATGACGAATGGAGCGCGACGCGGTTGCCTTCGCTGTCCTCGACGACGGCCCGGAACCCGTACGGCCCGATCGGCCGCTTCGGCTGGACCAGCTTGCCCCCGTTCGGCTTGACCGCTCTCACGGCCTCGTCCAGCCGGCCCTGGACGTTGAGGTAGATCCGCGGCCCGTTCGCCGAGGGCCGGTTGTCGTCGCTGAGATAGAGACAGGCGCCGATCTCGCCCTCCCCGGACGGAAGCCGTCCGATCGATCCGACCGGAAATTTCTCTTCCCTCACCGGCGCGCCGAGCACCGCGGAATAAAACCGGATCGCGCGGGCCAGGTCCGTCACCGGGATATCACACCAAACGATCTGATGCGCCATGATTTCACCTCCGCGTTTTCCTCTTTCAACATTCCGGAATACCCTCCCCGCCCCGAAGACGGGGCGGCGCCGGACGCGGCCCCTAGTCGAGCCAGTCCCGTTCCTTGAGCTTCCGGGGCAGATACTTCTTCGTGAGAAATTGAAAATCCTTGTTCGCGAGCGCGTCCAGTTCATACTTGAGGCCGCTCGCAAGCATCCGCTTGACCTCCTTTTGCCACGCCTCTTTCTGGAACCACGGATAGGCGAGGAGCTCCTTGGCACGGTCGATGTCCTTCTCGTTGAGCTTGATCCCGACGTTGCGCGGCAGGCCGTAGCGGTCGGGGTCCGCGCTGGACAATCCGATGAACTTGGCCTTCGGGATCGCCATGCGGTTGCTCTCGAACGCGAGGTTGATCGAGCCCTGCTTGACGACCGAGTAGATGTAGTAGCCCCAGGGGTCGTTGTCGACCATCACGTAGACCGGCAGCCGCCTCTCCTCGTGCAGCCGCCGGGCCAGGCGCCGCACCCCGCGGGGCGGCTGGCCGTTGCCGGTCAAGAGCACGCAGTTGTAGCGTCGCCAGAACTTGTCCTCCGACAGGCGGTTCCACTGCGTCCCTTTTTCAACCAGCAGCACGAAATCCGCCGTGCATCGCTTGATCTCGAGATATTCGGGCTCGACGATCGAGGGCACGGAGTAGCCGCCCTTCCCCAGCCGGGCGCAGTCGACCCGGTCGCCGTCGTCGCCGAAAACGACCGGCCCCACGACGCTGCCGGCGTTTTCGGCGCGCACGTGCAGCTCCTCGCGGAGGGCCTCCAGCGACACCTCCAGATCCTCGATCAGCGGGTCCGATTCGTTCTGGGTGTCGAAGGTGTTCTCGTTCGAATCCCGGATCGTGTGCTTGGTCCGGTAATAGATCTCCCGGAGCGAGGTGGTGAGGTTCGCGCGCTGCAGCTCCGAGAGCGCGTCGGCCACCAGCACCGTCTGCATGAATTTCTTCGCCATGCCGACGTTGAAGAACGAGCGGGCCTGCTTCCTCCGGCCCATCTCGATCATCCCCTTGCGGGGATTGAAGTTCACGTTCGACAGGGACCGGATGGGGATCGACAGCGTCGGGTCCTGGCGCCTCCCGGCGGCCGCGATCACCGCGTCGGCGATCCCGATCAGTTTCCTTGCAACCGCGTTGTTTCGGCTCCGCGTGGTCTTGGCCATGTTAGCTTCCTTTGCGCGCACGGCGCGTCCTTGTTTTCTTGGGTTTCTTTTTTTGCGGCTTTTCGGAGGACTTTTCGGGGGACGGCCCGGCCCCGTCGCCGGCCGCCCCGCCCGTCGGATATCCGGGCGCCCCGCCGTCGCCGTCGGCTTGCAAGGGCACCTCTCCCTCGACGCCCTCCGGCGTCACGATGATCGAGTGGGGCAGCCCTTCCGGCCCGCGGCCCGTCTTGCCCAGCGCAAGGTCGGTCTGCTCGCCTCCCGTCCGCTTCATCGCGATCTTCTGCAGCTGGTCCTTGAGACGGTCGACCCGGAGTTTTCCCCCCTTGAGACGGCCGCAGGCCTCCGCGACCTCTTCGATATACAGCTCGAATATATTCCGACGGCGGAATTCGCTCTTGGCCCGCTCCCGCCTCCGTAGAAAGACCCCCAGCCGCCGGCCGCATTCCTGAAGGGCCAGGCGGATCTCCTTCCGGATCTCGTCGTAGTCGGCGATCGCCTCCTTCGATTCGCTGGTAAAGGGCACCCAGACCGAGGCCATGTGGACGAAGATCACCATCGGCCCGGCCGGCAGCGCGCCCTTCGACTGGGCGACGCCGTAGTTGCGCCAGTGGGTGTCGAGGACGGCTTTGAAGGTCGCGCAGGCCGACTGCTGGTAGAGCAACGGGACGCGGTTGGCGTAGCGGATGACGCGGGCCAGCTCCTCATCCCCGTCGCGCTCCTCCCCTTCGGCCAGCGGGGCTTCCGCCGCCTCGGTTTTCTTCGCAGCCTCCTCCGGGCCCCGGCCGTAGGCCAGGCCGGCCTCGATCACGAAGGGGTTCCCCCGGTATACCGCCGGGGGACGGCTGACGGCGGTGTAAAACTCGCCCTTGATCTGCTTGTAGAGCCCGGTCAGGATCGCCTTCTCGCCGATGGGCGAAAGGCAGTTGCTCGGCGGCGCCATGATCTTGGTCGACTGCAGCGCCTTGTACAGCGTCTCGGCCCGCTCCCCGCGCAGGTCCCGCGGGCGCGTGTGCGGGGGAACCTTTGCGCGCTTGCAGATCTCCTCGGCCAGGTTCGATGAAACCCGGCTGAAATCGCCCGACAGAAACCCGGAGAGCCAATGGCTCCTGGTGTCCTGGAGCATTTTGAGGAACATGCCGAATTCAATGCCGTAGGGATGCGGCTTGATCTCGCGGGGCGGCGGGGGAAGCTCATGGTAGGTCCGGGGATAGTCCTTCGTCTCGCCCTCCGGCGTGTGATAGACCAGCCGGACGTGCGGGTTGGCGATCGAAGTCAGCTCGAGGTATTCGTCCACCGAGGCGCGCCCCTTCTGGTAGCGCCCCTCGATCTCGAGCGTCACCTGCGTGCCCCGGTGCGGCTCCCACTCGACCTGTTTTTTCTCCAAAATGCGCGGTTCGTTCTTCTTCGTGTCGATCTGCACTTCGAAATAATGTGCCGGCTTCTTCGGTCCCGTACGCGAGATGATCCGGACGGGCTTTCCGGTCGTCAGCTGGCCGTACATCCCGGCGGCGGAGATGCCGATGCCCTGCTGTCCGCGGCTCATCCGGAGCCGGTGGAACTTGGAGCCGTACAGGAGCTTCGCAAAGATCGGCGGAATCTGCTCGCGGACGATCCCGGGGCCGTAGTCGACCACCGTGATCCGGAAGCGCTCGGCCTGGCTCGGCGCGGGCGTCTTCCCATCGACGGGGACCGCCTCCAGGGTGACGGAGACCTCCGGCAGGATGCCGGCCTCCTCGGAGGCGTCGAGCGCGTTGTCCACCGCTTCTTTCACGCAGGTGAGGAGCGACTTCCTGGGACTGTCGAAGCCCAGCAGATGGCGGTTCTTGGTGAAGAACTCCGAAACGGAGATTTCCCGCTGGCGGGCCCCCATCTCGGCCGCGGAGACCATCGGGGCGGCTTTCGAGGGTTTAACGGCCGGCGGGGACGCGGCCTTGGGAGGGGGTGCGTCCGGTTTCGTTATCGGCTTCGGTTCTGGTTTCGATTTAGATCTGCGCGTGGCCAGCGGAGCCCTCCGGTCGGGATGATCAATCCCAATCTACTGTGAAGTCCGCGGCCTGTCAAGACTATTTGCAACGGAGCCCCCGCGCGCGAAAAGAAAACCTATCGTTGGAATTTACACGGGCGTAATGGTTTCTTAAGAAAAATTTCATAACCCGGGGCTACTTTTTATAAGACATAGAACAAACCGCAAAGGGAGGAAAACCATGATTTTACTTGTCTTAGGTATCGCGGCGGGATTCGGGACCATTGCCGTGGTGGCCTTCAGTCTTTTGAGTCTGGTTCATGATGGCGTTCAAAAGCACGATGAAGCTTAACCCTCCACGGCTCCGCCCTCCGGTCCCCGTCGCCCCACGCGGCGACGGCGTCGAAATTTCTTAAGGCCCGATCCGGCCCGGCCCGCGCCAAGTCGAAAAAACAGGACGCTTCGGTCAGGAGGCCTCCGGAATGGGCAGATCGCTCCCGTGCATCCGCGCGAAGAGTTCCCAGTCGAAGGGCTTGGGTGTGAGCGCGTGCAGCGGAATCGGCTCGACGACGCCCGACCCGCTCCAGGCCAGAAAAGAGCCCACGACCGTGTCGGGCCGTTCCACGAGGCGGCGGATCGCCTCATAGGCCAGGTGCTGCGCGAGCGCCTTATCCTCCGGCGCCGGCGGCGCCCCGCGCAGGGTATGCCCCAGAATCGTCGCCTTCGTCGCCGCGGAAAGCGGATACGACCCCGGCTGAATCGGAGGCTGCGGCCACCGGGCGATGGTGCGGGCGACGTACTCGCTCAATCCGTGCACGCCGCCGCCGGGGTGGTGGCGGTGCGGCGTCTTTTCGGCGACGATGAAGAGGTGGCTTTTGTTCGGAACCCCCAGGCTTCGTTTCAACGTTCCCAAAATGACCTGGTCGATGTAGCCGTCCGGGTCCGGATGCTCGTTGACCAGGACGCCCTCGGCGCGGGACTGATAGGCGCAGGCCAGCGCGAGGTGGCCGGAACCGGCTCCCATCACCTCGACGAAAAAGATGCTCCCCATCGCCGCGCTGGTCGCCTTGAGCGACTCCAGCGATTGATTCGCCAGCCCGACGGCGGAATGAAACCCGAGCGCGGTGGTGCCGTTGATGTTGTTGTCGATCGAGCCGGGCAGTCCGACGACCTGCGCCCCGAACCCTTCGAACAGCGCCCGCGCCCCGCGCAGACTTCCGTCGCCCCCCAGCACAATCAAGGCCCCGTCGTTCAGATAAGGCTCCAGGTGCCGCCGCGCGATCTCCTGGACCCGCTCCTCCTTGAACTCTTCGAAGCGGCTGCTGCCGATCGGGCTGCTGGCGGTGCCGGCCATCCCGCGGGTCTCCCGCTCCGTAACCTGCTCGATCCAGTTGTTGGCCAATCCGAGAAAACCATGCCGGGCAAAGTAGACCCGCAGCCCGAAGCGCTCGCCGGTCACGCTGATCTCCTTGAGCGCCGCGCCGGCGCCGGCGAAATCGCCCCCCGAGACGAGCGCCACGATCTGTTTAATCTGCCGGGGGCGCAGGGTGACGCGGCCCGTCCGTTCCCGCTCGACGCCGGCCCAGGCCTCCCGCGCCGTCCGCTCCCGGGCGGAGAGTCCCACCGCCGTCGAGTAACCGGAAAACTGCCCGTTCTCGTACGAAAGGAGGACGACGTTGTCCTGCCCTTCCTTATATTCGCCGAACTCCGCGAAGGCCTCGTGGAAGGGCCTCGGATCAAGATAGATGATCAGGGCCCGGAGGGTCGAGCTGTGGGTATAAAGGCAGGCCACTCCGCCCTGCTCCGATTGTGCGATTCGATGGAAGCCGTCCGCCACATCGACGTAGAGATCGTAAAAGGAGTGGCCCCCCGGATAACCATAGAGCGGATGCTTGATCAGCCGTTTCGCCGAGGCCCCGTCCACGCCGAAGCGCCGCTCGGCTTCCTCCGCTTCCCTACGCTTTTCCACGCCGGTCGCCCAGCCGAAGTCCTGGGACTCCAGGGTCGCATCGACCGCGGCCGAAGCCCCGGCCGGGCCGTCCCGGCGGAGGGCCGACGCCACCCGTTCAAACAGCTGCCGGGTGTTGGGGCTGCGGCTCACGCGATGCGAGAAATTCCGGGGATCGAGGTAATTGGGCACCTTAAGAAAATCGAGCTGGTGCCCGACGATGCCGAGCATCCTGGCCAGCGCCGACCCGACCGCCTCTGCCTTGGGGACGCCCCGCTCCGGATCGAGCGCGTTGGCCAGCCGCCGTCCGACGCGATAGGCGCCGCTTTCCACACGCGAGACGCCGTGGCGCAGTGTGAAGAGCAGGGTCCGGCCGCTCAAGTCCCGGGGGAGCAGCCAAAAGCGATCGTCGCCCAGATCGAGGACGATGCGGCCTTCAATCAGCTGCGGGGTCAGATGCGCCCGGGGAACGATCGCCACGGGGCGCCGTTGGATTGGTTTTTGGACATGCCCGATCGGGGCGCGGAGCAAGGGCGTCAGCCCTCCCTCGGCGAGCGTCCGGTTCCAGGCCGCGTAAAAAACCAGCTCATCCCCTCCGCAGGCTTCCTGGATGAGCAGCGCCCGCGCGGCGCGATAAGCCTCGGCGTCGGGAAAGCCGCTCTGGGCCCGGCTCACGAATTGCCGGATCGCGTCCGCGGCGGCCCGGACCCGGGGCGCGCGGTCTGCGACGGGGAGAATCTCAGGCGGCGGCTCGGCCCCATCGACGCGCGGGCACAGAGCCATCGCTTCCCCGTAGGCCAGGAGCCCTTCGATCGTGACGAACTCCAGTCCCTTTTCTCCGGCACCCTGCATGGCCGACACGCTCCTTCCGGGCCCTCAAGCGGCCCGTTTCATTCTAACACGCACCCGTGCCGAATTTCGCGAAAGGATCCGGGGGACGGTCTCCCGCGATGGGGCCCTAAAGGCCGACCCACCCGCGCGCATGACGGAGGGGGGCCGTACCCGATCATTTCAAATCCAATAAAACCGGACAATGGTCCGAACCCATGACCTCATCTAAAATGTCGACATTCTTGATGCGCCCGGCCAGGCTCGGCGACACCAGCACGTAATCGATCCTCCATCCGACGTTTCTTTTGCGGGCGCCGGCCCGCATACTCCACCAGCTGTATTTAATTTCATCCGGTTTCTTGTGTCGGAAGCTGTCGATGAAACGGGCCCGTGCGATGTTATTCATCCCGTCGATTTCTTCCTGCATGTAGCCCGCGTTCTTATTATAGTTTTCTCTCGGTCTAGCCAAATCGATTTCCTTATGAGCCACGTTGAAGTCGCCGCAGACGATGAGCGGCTTCTTCTTTTCCAAAACCTTTAAGTACGACAGAAAGTCGGCGTCCCACCGTTGGCGGTATTGAAGCCGTTTTAATTCACTGCCGGAGTTGGGCGTGTAGACGTTCAGAAGAAAATAATCCTCAAACTCGAGAGTGATCACGCGGCCTTCCCGGCCGTGCTCTTCCCGATCGATGTCCTTGCGCACGGAAAGGGGAACCATCCTGGCCAGAACGGCGGTTCCCGAATACCCCTTTTTCACCGCCGAATTGGTGTAAATGTGATAGCCATGGATGCCCGACAAGGCATCGAGGACCTGTTCGTCCTGGGCCTTGGTTTCCTGAAGGCAGAACATATCCGCCCCCATGGCCTCGAGGGAAGCCGGAAAATCCTTTTTCATGGCCGCGCGAATGCCGTTGACATTCCAGGAAACAATACGCATTTTCTTTTATTGCTCCACTGATCCATTGCTCCATTCTCAAGCCCCCCGCGCGCGTGGGCGGACCGGAGGGGTGCCGCTTCCCGATCTAGCGCCCCCTGGAATGGTGCATATGAACCACCTTCCATCCGTTTTTGTAACGGCAGAGGACGCAGCTCCAGCGGGTCTCAAAACTTCCGGCCTTGCTTCCGCCGATCTCCTTGTACCGCAGGTCGTAGGCCGCCCAGGCCGTATCCCCGTTCACCTTGATCGTGCTCGCCAGCTCCTCCGACTCGATCGCGCTCGTCTCGCGGAACTGCTCCTCGAAGGAGGCCTTGATCGCGGGCCAGCCCACCTGCTTGTCTCCCGCCTGCGAGCCGTAGAAGACCAGGTCGGGCTCGTGCGCCACCGCCGCTTCCAGCGCCTTGATGTCCCGCTTCTGAACCGCGTCCCGGAATTTTTCGATCACCGCCCTCACATCCTTCACCGCCTGCGTATCCATGTCGCACCTCCCCGATTGATGAATGCCTTTTACCTTACTGCTCTACTGCTCCATTGATCCAATGCTCCATTCCCAAGCCCCTCCCGCGCTTGAAGGCGGAGGGGAGACGGAAATCAAGTCAATATGACTTCGCCGGTGGTCATGGTCGTTTGCCGTTTGGCCGAAACAAATTCCGCTTGTCGGGCCTTCCTCATACATCCTCCTAATAATTAGGCGGTGTGATTTCTAAAACGAGAACCGTAACGGTATCGCGTTCCACGGCATAGACGACTCTGTAGGGCAAACTTACCCGTAATGAATGCTGTAATAATATATTACTTTTAATAAGTCAAGGGGCGCGGGAATTCGGATCGGAGGATCCGCGATGACAGGAGAAAATGGGACGCCGCGCGCGG
>Ga0335079_10001506_pt1 | contig 26539 bp, 25 predicted proteins | sample Lox_Sample_33_FD_206719 | JGI IMG/M metagenome (GOLD analysis project Ga0335079, IMG submission 206719) | Soil microbial communities from Loxahatchee National Wildlife Refuge, Florida, United States - Lox_Sample_3.3 | ecosystem: Environmental > Terrestrial > Soil > Wetlands | place: USA...
GCCGATGATCTGTTCCGCTCAATGACGTTGTCTGCCCATCGCTGTCTCCTTTGACCCAAGATAAGAATTTTCCTAACTTATCAGTGGATCACTTGTAGGGGGTCAGGTCAGAGTTGAAACAGCAGTCAGGCGCAATTTTGTTGTTTCGACCATGAAACAGACAACGATGAGGAATTCAAAAACAGATTGAAACCGAGTTTGCGAGCAACATACGTATGAGTTTACCAATCCTCTTAAGCATCATCTCAACGGGATCAATCGCCGCAGGCGTGATCCTGGCTATACTGCAGCTTCGGCATTCCAACAAGCAGCGCGCAAGAGAGTCTGCCCTGCAAATGCTCCATTCATTTCAGACCCCCGAATTTCTTCGCGCCGTGAATATCATTTTTGATCTTCCAGATGGATTGTCAAGAAAGGAAGTGGAAAACCGCCTGGGAGCTGACATGACAAGTGTACTCGTAATGGTTGGGACACTTGAGAGCCTCGGCATAATGGTGTTCAAGCGTGATCTGGACATACGGTTGGTGGAAGATTTTTTTAGCGGGATCATTGTGCTATCCGGGAGGAAATTGAAGAATTATCTTGTCGAGATACGCAACACAAGTGGTCGGCAGACCTATTATGAATGGTACCAGTGGCTGTATGAGCAGGTCGAGAAACGTGAAAGGAAAAATCCGCCACTGCCATCTTATGTTGCCTTTCAGGATTGGAAAGAATAAAACAACAGAACTGCCCCTAACGTAGCAAATGACGTCACTGGACTAATAAGCCTGAGGCGGATTGCGTTGTCACAAAGTGATGCCTTCGGCATTTGGCGAGATGATAGTCACAGTATTTTGGCGCTACTGTGATTTATGAATAAGAATGAGTACGGAGACATTATAATCCTGTGAATAAGGATACCGAAGCCCGTATTAAATCGTTTGTATCCTCAAGGCAATGGAGAGAATGGCTTGCGATGAACTATGCCATATCTAATAATGGTATTTGGCTTAGAATTTTCAAGAAAGATTCCAACGAGGCAACGATCACCTATGATGAAGCTTTGGGTGAAGCTCTTTGCTTTGGTTGGATCGACGGTCAGAAAAAAGCGTATGATGAAAAATCGTGGCTTCAAAAATTTACGCCACGCAGATCAAAGAGTATTTGGTCAAAGCGAAATAAAACACGAGTGGCCCGGCTCATCCAAGAAAAGCGGATGCAACCACCCGGACTCAAAGAAATAGAGGCCGCGAAAAAAGACGGCCGGTGGGACAAGGCCTATGATTCTCCCAGCCAGATGGAAATTCCCGCTGATTTTCTGGCGATACTTAGAAAAGACCAACCGGCTTACAGGTTTTTTAAGACATTGAATAAGGCAAACACCTATGCGATTGCCTGGCGATTAGAAACAGCAAAGAAGCCAGAGACCAGAGAAAAACGGATGCAAATTCTTCTGAAAATGATGAAGAAACGGCAAAAGTTACACTGATTTTCCTGGAAACTCGCTGAGATGGGGAGGAAAAATCTTCAGCCCCTGAAGACGCACTGAGGAGGTGTTTCGCGGTTCCGGAGTGCAGGAGCGTGCTGCCGTTCAGCTGTGCCGGATCTCCATGATGTCGCCGTCCTTCACAATATATTCCTTCCCCTCAAGGCGCCAGTGGCCTGCCTCCTTGACTTTTGCAAATGACCCGCCGGCATTAATGAAATCGGTATAGTGCACCACCTCCGCACGAATGAATTTGTTCACGAAGTCGGAGTGAATCGCACCCGATGCTTCCTGCGCGTTCATCCCGTTCCGGATTGTCCACGCGCGGCATTCGTCTTCACCTACGGTGAAGAACGACTGGAGACCAAGGAGGGCATAGGCTTCACGGATGAGCGCCGTCAGCGCCGATTCCTTGATCCCGTACTCTGCCATGAACGCCGCCGATTCTTCATCCGACAATTCGGACATCTCCATTTCGATCTTTCCGAAGAACGAGACGATCCGTGCATGCGGCGATGCATATTTTGCACCGACTTGCTTCACGATTTCATCCATCTTGCCGCGCTGCGATTCATCAAAATTCAATGCGATCAGCATCGGTTTGATGGAAAGCAGCTGATACGTTTTGAGGATGAGTGCCTCTTCCTTCGAGAATGCGGTTTCGCGGAGCGGCTTTTCTTGTTCGAGAATCCCGCGGCATTTTTCGAGAACCGGTAATTCGCGCTTTCCCTGCTCATCTCCCGCCTTCTGAAGCTGTTTTTTGATGCGCTCGATGCGCGTTTCGAGAATTGCCATATCGGAGAGTATGAATTCCGTTTCGAACGACGCGATATCCCGCAGCGCATCGATCGAGCCGTCGGGATGTGGTACTGCGGCATCTTCAAACAGCCGGACGACCTGCACAAGCGTGTCGTTGGTCTTGACGTTGGCGAGAAAATTCGTCGTGAATTGTGTGGAACCCGATTCTCCCTTCTTCAGGCCGACGACATCCACAAATTCAATCGAAGCATAGACAGTCCGTTTGGGAAAAAATATCTCGGCACATTTGTCGAGCCGCGCATCGGGCACCTTCACGACCGCGCGGTGCGTCTCTCCTTTCGAAAGGGCGGAGGGATCGAGGTGAGTTTTCGTGATGGTCTGAAAGAGTGTGGATTTCCCCGAAAATGGCAATCCGACAATACCGATCTGCATGATGGATGTTCCTGATTTTTATTGGAGTGATGCTAAAGTACACATTTTACAGGACTAATGCAGACAGGAGTGCAGAGGAAGCAAATCCGCGGCGGGAATCTTATCCCTTCGTCATACCCGATCGGGATGAAGACAGACCATCATTGTGCCGTTTGTTGCGCCGGTGTTCGAGAACTTCGGCCTTGTACTTGATAAGGCAATCGGGACAAATGCCATGGCTGAAATCGACATCGGACCGTTCATGGATATAGGCCTCCACTTCCTGCCAGTATCCCTGGTCGTTGCGGATTTTCTTGCACCACGAGCAAATGGGGAGAAGGCCGGCGAGCGTCTTGACGTGCGCGAGCATTTCCCGGAGCTCGAGAATGAGCTTGCGGCGTTCAGACGTCAATGCCGACACAACCATACACATGATCGTGGTGATGCCGATGAACACCTGGAGCAGAAGGATCGTCTCGAGTTTTGTCGGCCGGATGAAGGGGCCGTAGCCGTGAAGCGTCCCCGCAACCGCAAGACAGGTCAGGACGAAATTGAACGAGGCGATTTCTCTCTGATGAAACCGGAATGAAGCCCCGATCAGGATCGGCGCGCAGAGGAATGCCACGGGGTAATTCAGGAAACCGAGACTGAACCAGTGGCCAAATACCGCCTGGCCGACCAGAATGAGAAGCATGAGAATCAATCCCGCCTCGATGCCCTCACGTTTTTTCCAGTTCGAAAAGGGATGCGAGCTCCAGAGAAGAAGAATCGGCGTGACCACGAGGACGCCGATGCCATCGCCCAGCCACCACGAATACCAGAAGAGCTGAAAATCGGACCAGTCGGCCAGACCCGAGAGGATAAGCGTCATTACGCCGATCGTTGCGCCCACCATCGTGCTGCACATCGCCCCCATGATCGTGAACGTGAAGATGTTCGTCGAACGCTCGAACAGCTTCGGCACTGTACTGTACTTCCGGATCAGGTAGCAGCCGACCAACCCTTCGAGTGTATTGCCGAGCGCGATGCCGAGTGAGGGGAATATCGCTCCCGAGGTGGCGAAATTGACGAACAGGGCGCCGAGATAAACGCCCGGCCAGATCTTGTTTCCGAAAAGGAGAAAAGCGGCAAGGGCGATCCCCGACGGCGCCCAGATCGCCGTGATGCTCGGATGAACGAGCGCAAAATGGAGTCCCAGCTTTCCGGTGAGAAAATAAAACCCCCCGATAATCGCCACCAAAAGAACATAACGTCCGATCTCTACAATACGACGGGATCCCATCGTGATCAGCCCTCACTCGTGATAGTTCACCAAGTTATAAATTCGGAAATGCCGATGTGCCTGTCCAGCGTCGTGTGACGCAGAATTCCCGCATGAGCACTCCGGGAACTTTGTTCAGAACATCTTCAAATCCTTATCGATTCCTGAATTATTAACGATGGAAATTGTGACGGCGGTTCCGAACGGATAGCTAGGGGAAAAAAGGAGGTTTCTGGAAGGATGGCCGGTGTTGCTCAGTCGATCGGGGGAGATAAGAAACCGGGTCCTCTGTGTGTGAACGAGAGGACCCGGGCGGTGTTTTTAAGCGGATTTCTCCCGGTACATTACTTTCCCGCAAATGCTTTCTTCAACCATGACTGCATCTCCCTCCACGATCCCTTATCTGCTGCAGCATTGTATGCCATTGGCAGATTGAATCTCTTGCCCAGTTCCGTGGATGCAGGATTTGTGAAACTGTGCACCGCACCGGGGTAATTCACAAACTTGTAATCGACCCCGGCGGCTTTCATTTCTGCCTTGAACTTCCTGATATCATCGGCCGGAATAAATTTGTCGCTTGCTCCATTGCATGCCAGAACCCGCGCTTTCACTTTTCCTTTTTCAGCCGGGTGTTTCGTGGCAAGCGCGCCATGGAACGATACCACCCCTTTCAGGTTTACACCTTCCCTTGCCATCTGGAGGACGACTCCGCCTCCGAAGCAGTACCCGATCGCGCCGATACGTGAAGTGTCGACGTGCTCGTCGTTCCTGAGATAATTCATGGCTGCGAGAAAGCGTGAAGTCATGAGCGGAAGATTCTGGGAAACTTCGCCGGCAAATTTTCCGGCATCATCGGGATGAGCCGCCTGCTTCCCGTTGCCGTACATATCGAGCGCCAGGGCAACATATCCGAGCCCTGCGAGCATCTCGGCTCGTTTGCGGGCGTACCCATTCAGCCCCCACCATTCATGGACGACCAGAATTCCCGGGCGCTTTCCGGTGAGAGAATCGTTATAGGCAAGATATCCGTGCATGGTGAGTGTGTCGGACGCATACGTCACTTCCTTGCCGACGACACCGGCAATGAGCGGGTTAATGCAAAAGCAGAGAAGAACAATGAGTGCAGCGCGCATAAGAGCTGTCTCCTTTTGATGTGGTAAGAGTACAGGAAAACAATCCGGAAACATCTTCGTGTGAATATAAATAATTCACCTCGAACTCACAATATCTCCGGACATGTTCCTTGGAAATCCTTTCGGGAAATTGTATGTTTGGGATGAGGCCAGCCGATGAAAGTTGCAGTCGTTCAGACGGACCCGGTTTTTGGGGAAGCGGATGCGAACGTGCGCGATGCCCTCGCACTTATGGCATCCGCGCAGGCCGATCTCTATGTCCTTCCGGAGTTATTCAATTCCGGTTACAATTTTGTCGATAAGACAGAGGTGGAGTCGCTTGCCGAACCTGCACGCGGAAAAACGTACAGCCGCCTGTCGGATTTTGCGAGCAAGCAGGCGTGTTATATCGTCTACGGATTTGCCGAATCGGATGGTCTCATCTACAACTCTGCCGCGTTCGTTGGTCCGGACGGCCTGATCGGCCTCTACCGGAAAGTCCATCTCTTCTCGAAGGAGAACATTCTGTTCGCACCTGGAGATCTTGGGTTTCCGGTGTTCAACTCTCCGTTTGGAAAGCTCGGCATGATGGTCTGTTTCGACTGGATCTATCCGGAAAGCGCACGCAGTCTCATGCTCAATGGAGCCCAGATCATCGCTCATCCTTCCAATCTTGTTCTTCCGTATTGCCCTGATGCCATGGTCACCCGGTGCCTGGAAAATCGTGTTTTCGCCGCGACGGCGAATCGGATCGGCCGGGAAGATCGGGGGGGAAGCTCCCTTTCCTATATTGGAAGCAGCGAGGTCGTTTCTCCAGCCGGCAAAATTCTGGTGAGAATGGAATCCGAAAAGAGCGGCATTCGCGTCGTGGAAATTGATCCCGCCGCAGCGCTGAGCAAGAGGGTCAACGAATTCAATGATTTAGCTTCCGGAAGACGCACTTCCCAGTATTCTCTCTGACTGCCCGACTGAGATTTGGTCAATGAAGCCCGGAAGAGCGGCACACATCGTTCCTTTATCATCTTCTGACCGTTCTCATTTCAATTCACCTCTATTGCAGTTTTCCCATTATTTTCTTGAAGGAAGTTTTGCATGGATGAATCATCGGTAAAAACTATCAAACGAACGTTGGACGGGATGATGAAAAAATTCGAAGAGACGGCAAGGAAGATCGACGAAGAAATCGAGCGCCGAAACTCGTGGGGAAAGTATGTCAACGAATTTCTTGATAATACTATCGGAGCCATAGAAGACGAGGAAGTGATTTTCAACAAGGAAGCTCGTGAAAACCTGCTCAAATCCGTTCGGGACATGTCCTGGGATGATGCCAAAGAACGCGAAAATCTTCTGAACGAGATAACCAGCTACAGAAAGTCAATCATAACAAGCTGGGAAATTCTTGCCAAATTGAACGAGGAAGTTCTCTCAAGGCATTAGGCGGTTTCCTTTTTCTCGTCAGGTTCACGTGGTAACGACAATCGCTCATCTGACAGGGATCGCTGACGGCTGAGACTCAAACAAAGGAACCAGGAGAAGTCTTCTTAACGGTTCAACACACATTGGAAGACCGGCATGAATCAATGCGGGCGGTGGCGGATAGTCGGGGCGATATCCCGGTGAGGATGGAAAGTGAGCAAGGCGGCTTCCTTGTCGCGGAAATCGATCCTGCGGCGGCAATGAGCAAGAAGGCCAATGAATTCAATGATTTAGCTGACGGCAGGCGCACCCCGCAGTATTCACTTCGGTATGGCTTCTTGATTTTCATCTCCGACTTTTGTAGCATATTTCGTCCTTACCCAAATTCACTGTTTCTTCACATCGTATGGAGGAATCATGAATAAGAAGTTATGGCTGGGATTTATAGCCGTTTACGTAGGACTGGCAATTACGGACTATCTGATTCACGGTGTTCTTCTTGCACCGACCTATCAATCCGATGCACTGAAAATGTTGTGGCGTCCGGATATGATGGACAAGATATGGATCTATTACGTGGTGTATCTGTTCATTGCGTTCTTTTTCACGTTGATATTTTCCAAGGGTTGGGAGGGGAAAGGAATCGGGGAGGGGGTTCGGTATGGTCTCTACATGGGACTTCTGATGGCAACACCGATGGCGTATGCATCGTATGCCATGTACCCTATTCCGTATTCATTGGCACTCCACTGGTTTATCTTAGGGATGATTCAGTACATCATCCTTGGAATTATCGTCGCGGCAGTATTTGGGAAGAAGGCCCCTCCCGCGGCACCGTAGTAAACTCGGGTTTTTTCGGACGGCATCCTTCGGTATACCTGGAGGATGCCGTTGCTGTTTTATGGGTGCTGTTGATGAAAGAATGCGGCGATCGCGGAGGTAATCGACCGAACCTGGTCGCGTGTCAGTCCCGGCCAGCTTGGAAGATTGATACCCCTCAGGCCGAGGTCTTCGGCTACCGGCAGGTGCCGGCGCTCCTGTGAAAACATCGGCATCGTGTGGACGGGATAGAATGTCGGCCTCGTCTCGATGCCCGCATTCCGGAGAAAATCTCTCAGCGAATCGCGGAGTGTTGGTGATTGTGTAAGGATGGAATACATCCAGTAGGAGTGAACGACATGCGGTGATTCCCGGTGCGGAGTAACGGGAACATCCTTCAGATCTGCGGTATACCATTCAGCGATGTCCCGTTTTGCTGCAATCTTCTCTTCTCCCCGTTCGAGCTGCGCAAGTCCGATTGCCGCACAGATGTTTGTCATCCGAAAGTTGAATCCAAGCGCATCATGCCAATATTCGCGGTTCCTGGCAAGACCGTGCATCTTCAGGTGATGGCACCGGTCATAGAGCGCCGGATTGTTGGTCACGACCATTCCTCCTTCGCCTGTCGTTATGGTCTTGTTCCCATAGAAGCTGAATGTCGCCATGCTGCCGAATGAGCCGACATGCTTCCCGCGGTATCGGGATCCAAACGCTTCGGCGCAGTCCTCGACGAGATGAAGATTGTGCTCTTTTGCAATTGCAACGAGCGGGTCCATCTCGCACGGATGACCGTAGAGGTGGACCGCCATGATGGCCCGTGTTCGGGGCGTGATCTTTTTCTGCACATCTTCCGGATCGATCTGCCACGTATCGGAAAGCGAGTCGGCGAACACCGGTGTGGCCCCCGCGTGGCATATCGTGCTTACCGAGGCAATATAGGTGAACGATGGCACGATGACTTCATCATTCTTCCCGATTCCCAGTGTTGCGAGGGCAAGCTGCAGTGCAACCGTTCCGTTGCTTACGGAAGAAGCGTGTCGGGCGCCGACGAACGCTGCAAACTCATCCTCGAACAGCTTGATGAATTTTCCTTTCGAGGAAATCCAGGAAGAGTCTATGCACTCATCGACGTACTTCTTTTCATTGCCGTCGAGAGAAGGCTGATAGATGGGAATGAAGGCGCTCATGCCCCGGCAGTCGCGGTGGTGCGTCGGACTGGCGTTTTTGCGAACCGATCAACAATGGAAACGATCCTGTTCAGATCGATCATCTGGATGCACTCCAGATTGTAGGGGCAGGCTTTTTTCCAGCACGGAGCACATTCCAGGCCTTCGGGAATGAGCTTCTCTCCGCGGTCAAAGAGCTCGATTTCCGTCCAGCAGGAAAGTCCGAACCACGCGATCACATATTTTCTCAGCGCGATCGCCAGATGCATGCCGAAGCTGTCACCCGTGATCACGATATCGCAGATATCCATGTAGCACGCGCCTTTCCGGAGTCCCTCTGTCGTCGGGGTGGCGATGACCGACCGGCGGATTTCGGAGGGAAGGGCATTCATGATCGCCTCGTTGCGTTCCATGTCTTCTCTTCCTCCGACAAGGACGAGCTGCAGCCGATTGTCGGAAGCCATGGCCCGGATGAGCGCGACATGCTGGTCGATCGTCATCTTCTTGTTCGGGAAGAGATTCGAGCATCCGGTATTGAAGCCGACATACACCTTTGCCGGATCGTAGGCGATCTTCGTCTTATACTCTTCGATGAACCGGTGCTCCTCTTCCGTAAATGAGAAGATGCATTCGTCGCGGCGGTATTCGAGATCGAACGTCTCATGCATGATATCAATCCCGGAGCGCTGGTTCTCTCTGAATTTCAGCTTGTCATCGTTTCCCATCCGGTAATTGTAGAGCGCACCCTTGTTGGCGGGAACGATCTTTCCGTCGTTATTGAGAAGAAAACCGAGTTTCGTCGTTGCCTGAAGTTCATTCGCAAATGAGCAGGCATAATCCGTCTTATCGGCGTTCAGGAGATAATCGAACGAGATGTTCCGGAGGATCATCCGGTGCTCGTCGTTCCATACGAAGACGCGGTCGATCAAGGAGTTGTGCCAGAGGATTTTTTCCGCGCTCGGCATCGTGATCCAGTAAATGGTGCTTTCCGGATGCTTTCGCTTAATGGCGGGAAGGATGGATGTATTATAGAGGACATTCCCCATCGCATCGAGGGAGATGATAAGAATCTTCACGCCGATATGATTTTCGGGAATGTCATGCTGGCAACCGTGCTCGAGGCAGTCGGTATAGGAAAAACAGGGCTTGTACCCGGAGAATTTTTTGCAGCGTGGAACGCTGAGCTCAAACGGCTTCTTGTCCATGTGGTTCAATTCAATACTGGAATATCTTTTTTCGACAGGAGCATGCGTGCCTGTGCGACGACGTCTTCCACGGTGATCCCGCTCCCGATCGTGCAATGCTGCTGATCGGCACTGCAGTGCGTCCGGCAGTGCTCATCGGAAACTTCAAGATTCACCGACCGATGATTCAGGATGCCCCAGTAGGTTGCGCAGTTCATGGGGCGGTGGCAGTGGATCGCCAGGCACGGAATGTCGAGCGCATCACCAAGATGTGCGGGGCCGGTCGATGGAGATATAAGAATGTTCGCAGCGGAAAGGAGAATAATAAATTTCCGCAGGTCATGGATGTCGCGTGAAATATCGATAACCCGCGCCGGGTCCCGGGCGATGCATCGCCGGATGAATTCCGCACTCATTTCGCGGGCAGTAAGAACAATCTTCACATGCGGGTCGGGGATCCCGGCGAGCAGATGAGAGACCAGCGTCTCGTACTGTTCTTCGGGCCAGTTCGGTGCAGAGCCGCGCGTTCCTGTGTGTACATAGAGTCTCGTATCTGAGTCGCTGACTCCCCGCGAGAGCAAATAGTTTGCCGCTTCCCGTCGTTCGTCCGCTGTGACGAATATTTCCGGAACAAGATTCTCAGTTTCTACACCCAGCGTTCGGGCAAGGTCCATGCAGTAGTCGGCTTCGTGCCTGAGCGGAGTATAATTATTCCGCGAAATCCCGCGTGTGAACGTCAGGATACTGTACAGCCGATGTCCAACGCTGATCCGGTTGCGGATACCCGCGAAGAACATCTGATAGATTGCCCGTTCGGTCGGGAGGAGCAGAAGCCCCTCCGTGAAATGATGTGAGCGAAGCTCCTTCACGGTCTTCCAGAATGTTTCCTTTTCGAGATCATCGGTGAGCGCTGCATCGAGGTGCGGATTACGGAGAACGATATCTCTTGTGGCCGGGCGCGTTAGTGTTGCAAGGTACGCGTCCGGAAAGCGCTGCCTCAGCTCCCGGATCATCGGAGTAATCATGACTACGTCGCCGATCCGGTCTGTCCGGATTATGAGTATTCTTCTGGGGGTCACGCGGCCGTTGAGGGGTTGATTGCTGTCCATCGCAACCATAGTACGGAAAATTTGTCGTTTTACCAAATTTTGAGTGATTTTGACCGAAATGTCCTTGTATTTCTTCCATCGAATGAATACATTACTGCGTCGCTTCCGGGCGATTGCTCTTCTCTCAATGATAATTCCAACTGGTAATGGATCAACTCGTACAACTGCGTGAAGAGAATCTGCGGCTCAAGAAAGCCGTCGAGGAACTTTCGATTCTGAATGAGCTGGCGCGCGTGATCAGCTCAACCATGAACCTCGAAGCGGTGATCGAGAGTGTCGTGAAGCGGTCGGTGCGTGCCATCCGCGGCAAGCAGGGAATGATCACCCTGGTCGACGAGCAGGCACCCACGGAAATGAAGACACTTATCCGGGCGCAGAATTCGTCTTCCGAGCACCAGCAGTTTCATCTCAATCAGAATATTCTCGGATGGATGCTCATCAACAAGAAACCGCTGATGTCGAACGAGCTGAACACCGATTCGCGGTTTTCCGGAGTCAAGCTCGAAGGGGAATTCCGTTCAATCCTCTGCGTTCCTCTTCTTGTGAAGAACCGGCTGATCGGCATCCTTGCCGTGTTCGACAAGACCGAAGGGAACGAATTCACGGAGGATGACAAGCGGCTGCTTTCGATTATCGCCGCGCAGTCGGCGCAGATTCTCGAGAACGCCCGTCTTTACGAGCAGGAAAAATCCCTCATCGTGATGCAGGATGAATTGAAATTCGCCGCCAAGATCCAGTTCGAGCTTCTTCCGCATCAGGCACCGGTAATTCCGGGATACGAAATTGCGGGAAAGAGCATACCGGCTCAGGTGGTGGGAGGCGACTATTTTGATTTCATCTCCATCGATGCAGGACATCATGCCATTGCTGTGGGCGACGTTTCCGGCAAGGGACTTCCCGCCTCGCTCCTCATGGCCAATTTGCAGGCAACGCTCCGCGGTCAGACGCTCGGGACACCGCTGGCAAAAGAGTGTGTCATGCGTTCCAACAAGTTGCTCTACCAGAGCACCAGCAGCGAGAAGTTCGTCACGCTCTTCTACGGTATTCTGGATCATGAATCACATGAGCTGCGATTCTGCAACGCGGGACACGACCCCCCGTTTCACTTCTTCAAAGGGACACAGGTCAACCGTCTGCGCACGGGAGGGATCGTTCTCGGCATTCTCAATGATTTTCCCTTCCAGGAAGAAGTGATCCCGATCTCGCCCGGAGACCTCATGGTGATCTATTCGGACGGAATTCCGGAGGCGATGAACTCCTCAAAGGAACAGTTCGGGGAAGAGAAGCTGGAAAAGATACTGCTGGAGCGGCGATCAGAATCTGCAGAAGGCATCATTGATGCGGTGGTCTCGGCAGTCCGTCAGCATGCCGGTGCCTGGCCGCAATCCGATGATATGACGATGATTGTTGTCAAACGAACGGGCGGGTAAGCAGTATCTGGCTTATCGGGCAAATATGAATCTCGATGAATTGTTGAGTGGAGAAAGGGGGAGCGTCGTATGTACATGCGTCTGGTTCAGCTGAATGTGAAAGAGGAAGCCCTCGGAGAGCTCAGGTCATTCTATGACCTCAACATTGTTCCCGCGTTGCGCTCGATCCGCGGCTGCCTGTATGCCGGTCTCGTCCAGGGATCGGGACGTCCTTCGGAATGTGTCTCGATGACATTCTGGGATACCGCAGAGAATGCCGATAGTTATGAAAAGAGCGGTCTCTTCAAGAAACTTCTGGAGAATGCCGGAAAGTATCTCGCGGATACTTCCGAATGGAAGATCCTGCTCACCGAGGATCTTTCGGTTCAGTATGAAGAGGTACGTGAGGAGCCGGTCGTCAATGCCTACCATCTCGCATCGTCCCAGACCGGAGAACTCCTTTCCGCTGCACGCATGAGGGGAATCTACCTCCGCGTCGTTTCTCCCCAGCTTCGGCCCGGAAAAGAGGAAGAATTCAAGCGCATCTACACCGAAGACGTGCTTCCCAAGTTGAGAACTGTGCGCGGCTGCCGGTATGCCGCACTCATCGAACACACCAGCGAAACGCGTAAGATGCTCTCCATGAGCATCTGGGACAGCAAACAGGATGCCGATGACTATGAGATCAGCGGGACCTTCGATGATCTTACCGACAAGGTGAAGCACACGTTCTCCGAAATTTATCAATGGAAGATGCGTCTCGAGCAGGAAACCGGCAATCAGGTTGTGACCAGTGAAGAACTCAGAGTCGAAGGATACAGTGTTGTTGCCGGACAGAGTTTCTTCTGATGCCGGGAGCCGGGACAGGGAGGTGCTGGTAGTACGATGACCACGACACAAGCCGATCGGCTCCGCCTCAATATCCTGTTCGAGAATATCGATGATGGGACCTTTGCCGACGTACGCAAAGCGCTCCGCGAGCGCCGCTACGGTTCCGGAGAGATCATTCTCGAAGACGGAAGCGATGGCGGTGAACTCTTTTTCCTCACCGACGGCCGCGTGCGTATCGTCAAGAAAGGGAAATTCAGCGCAGAGAAAACGCTCGCACTTCTTCACCCGGGAGATTTTTTCGGGGAGCTTGAACTTGTCGACGGCCGCCCGCGTTCGGCACGTGTCGTGGCGGTGGAAGAGTGTACGGCCTACGTCCTGAACAAAGAGAAGTTTGAGGATCTCCTCGCCGGCAACCATCCGTTCGCCCTCCGTCTTCTTCAGGTTCTGAGCATCCGCCTCCGTTCACTCAACAACCACTTCATCAGCGAGCTGGAACGCAATGCTCAACGGTCCGCCACCGAGCTGAGCAAGCTCGAACGGCTCATCGAGGCATCGAAAGTGCTGAATTCGACGCTCGATCTTGATAAGCTCCTCGACATTATCCTCGAAACCGCACTGAAAATCGTGAATGGTGACCGGGGAACGGTCTATCTTATCGATCACGAAGCCCAGGAGCTCTGGTCGAAGGCCCTCAAGGGATCGGAAATCGTTACGATCCGTCTCCCGATCGGGAAGGGAATTGCGGGATACGTCGCGGCGACCGGCGACACGCTCAACATCACCGATGCATATCTCGATCCGCGGTTCAATCCGGAGATCGACAGGAAAAGCGGGTACCACACCGACACGATACTCTGCATGCCGATGAAGAACAAGGATGGCAGGATCATCGGGGTCTTTCAGCTTCTGAACAAAAAAAGCGGCAATTTTACGCACGACGACGAGAGCTTTATCGCTGCGCTCTCCGTTCACGCGGCCCTGGCGCTGGAAAATGCGAGGTTATACGAGGAAGAGAAAGCGCTCCATCGCATGCGGGAAGAAGTGCGTCTGGCGGCGAAGATCCAGCGTGATCTTCTTCCCAAATCCATTTCGCAAATTGCAGGGTATGACATTGCGGGTGTCTCGATCGCGGCTCAGATGGTTGGCGGCGACCTCTACGATTGCATTCCCATCGATGCATGCCGCGCTGCAATCTGCCTCGGCGACGTTTCCGGCAAAGGTCTTCCCGCCGCACTGCTCATGGCGAATGTCCAGGCGACACTGCGCGCACAGACCGCGGCAAACCTCCCCATCCCGGAATGCATCATCCGTTCCAACAAGCTCCTCTTCCAGAGCACAAGTTCCGATAAATTCATCACTCTCTTCTACGCGGTTCTTGATGCGGAACATCATCGGTTGACGTACTGCAATGCAGGCCATGATCATCCGATTCTCATTTCAGGAGATAAGAACATCGTGCGGCTGAAGACCGGCGGCATCGTCCTCGGCATCATGGATCCTTTTCCGTTTGTCGGGGATTCAGTCCCGCTTCATCGGGGGGATGCACTTGTTGTCTATTCCGACGGTGTGGCGGAAGCCATGAATGCACGGGACGAACAATTCGGTGAGGAACATTTGGTCGAAGTGGTCAGGAAAAATAACCACCGCACCTCCCGGGAACTGATCGACGCCATCATTGCCGCAGTCAAGGAGCATACGGGCAATCATCCCCAGTACGATGATATGACGCTCCTCGTGTTGAAACGCAACGCGGAATAAAATATCCCGTTCTTTGGATCTTCAGGTCATCCCGACCCGGCTACTCTTCTCCGCGTACCTCGAGGAGGACGATATGATACGAGTAGTGAATTTCCCTTGCCGAGTAGACGACCCCGATGAAGAGTGTCACCATCCCCACGATGAAAACAAAAAGTGGAATTGCCTGCAGCAGCTCCGTGGTAGCGAAAAGATTTACGGCGATGGAGACGGAGCTGAGGACGAACAGCCCGATCGAGATCTGCAGCGAAAGAATGGCGTTGCGGACATACCGGCTGCGGACCAGAAGACCCTCGGTCTGCTTGCCGATGCTCATGAGCCGCACGTTATCGGTGTAGTTGAGCTCTCCCTCGTCCGCAAGCTGCTGCGTGTAGCGGCGCTTTTCCTCGTTCATGAGCCGGATGCGCGTCACAATGTTGGAATAACGGTTCGTCAGCCCCAATAGGAGCAAGCCGACGGCAGAAATTCCTATGGCAGGAGCGAGGATCGCCTGAATTGCCTGTATGGCGGTGACAGTCGGTTCTTGCATGTTCTCTTGTTCGGTCTTAACAATAAGATATTTTGGTTGGAATGTAAAAATTTTCATATTAACATGAAACACGGACTCTCCTTGCAGGAATTCATACGGGTAACAAGAGATGAAGAAACATGACAGCACAGAGAATAATTGAATACGTGAAACGGGTGGCTTCAGTAGTAGCATGTCTCCTCCTGTTGTGGTGTTCCGGCGCCCGCAGTGAGAGCCACGTGATGATCGTGGTGATCGACGGCGGCCGGTATACCGAAACTTTTGGCGCCAAAGACCGGAATATGCCGGTGATCTGGAATGTCCTTCGACCGCAGGGGACAATTTTTACCAACATGCGAAATGAGGGGAAAACCCTCACCTGCCCCGGGCATGCTTCGATCCTTACGGGTGTGTGGCAGTACATTCCGAATAACGGCTCCGAACGCCCGCATAATGCGACGCTCTTCGAATACCTGAGGAAAGAGACCTCGGCACCCGCACAGTCGTGCTATGTGATTTCGGGTAAGGAAAAACTGGACGTCCTCACGTACGGTACGGATCCGCAGTACGGCAAACCATATGGCGCATCCTTCCTTTTCGGTGATACGAGCGATGTCGAAACGTACACCAAAGTCTCAACAACGATCTCCCGCGATCATCCGCGTATGACGATCGTGAATCTCCCGGAAGTTGATCTGCGCGGTCACGCGAAAGACTGGAATGGTTACCTCTACGCCCTTCACCGGGCCGACAGCCTCGTCGGACTCCTGTGGACTCAGATCCAGTCGGATTCCATCATGCGGAATACAACGACACTCTTCGTCACGAACGATCACGGCCGGCACGACGAACAGCATGGCGGGTTCCAGAACCACGGCGACACATGTGAAGGATGCCGCCATATCATGCTGTTGGCTCTTGGTCCGGATTTTCCTGCGGGCAATGTGGTGACCGATACCACGACACAGGTGGATTTAGCCCCGACATCGGCGCAGATTCTCGGAATTCTGATGCCTCCAACACAGGGGAAAAATATTCTGCGCAAGGAAGTTCATTCCGCCAAATGATGAGAATTCCGCGATGCCTCGGAATGTTTACCATCGCACTTGCGGCAGTGGTATTCTGCCGAAGCGGAGCCCGGTCCCAGGTTCCGGAAATATCAATCACGCTTTCCCCTAACGATTCGCTCGAGCTTTTTTCCCGGGATCCTTTCAGCAACGATTTTGTGAATGCGTCGCTCTCGTGCAACGGGCATATCTGGAAGAAGATCGAGCTGAGATTCAAGGGCCGCTCGAACAGGCCCTATCCCAAAAAATCATTCCGGATAAGATTCCCTGACGATCAGCCGTTCCGCGGAGCGAGGCAGATCAATCTTCATGCAATGTACACCGACAAGTCCTTTCTCCGCGAAAAACTCGCGTGGTCGATATTCGAGGATCTTCATGATCTTGCCCCGCACGCGGAATATGTCCGGCTCACGATCAATCAGGCATACCAGGGACTCTATCTGATTGTCGATCACGTTGACAAATATTTCCTCGGCGTTCACAAGAAGGAAAAGCCGTCGCTGTACGAGGCAGCGGGGGAGTATGCCCTGGCTGAACTCAATACGGTTCCGGACAAACTCCTGAAGCTCTATTATACAAAGCACCTTGAGGATGATCATTACGACGATCTGAAGGATCTTATCCGGAATCTGCAGGATACTCCCGACACGCTCTTCGAGGAAACCGCGGACCGCCTCTTCGACATGAACAGCGTCTACCACTGGTTCACGGCGAATATTCTCACCATGAGCGGGGATTCGTACAGCAAAAACTATTATCTCTATAAGAGAAGCGCCTCTCCGGAAGAGAAGTGGGTGATCATTCCCTGGGATTACGATCTGACATTCGGGCTGACCGGCGATCCGGCGATGCCGGTGCGATCGGCACTGCTGAACGACGGCTTCGCTTACACATTCCCGCCACTGATGGGTCCGCAGAGTGTTCTCAAGGATCGGCTCTGGGCAAATCCATCCATGCACGCGCGTCTGGTGCACTGTGTGGATACGGCACTGCAGACATTCTTCAGAAGCGAGGTGATGGATCGCCGCATCGACAGTCTTGCGGGATTGATTCGGACGAGCGTGGAGCAAGATCATCAGAAAAGAGGGACCATTCAGGACTTCGATGACTGCGTGATGGAGATGAAGTATTTTGTACATGCGCGGAGGAATTATCTTCTCTCCACGTTCATTCATTCGCCCCGGGGGACATTCGGGACCGTTACTCTGCCGATTGATCAGAAAGAGACGCGGTACGATTTTATTGGTGTTGATGGAAGGCAGCTTGCCAGTTTCTGGCCTGATCACATTGATGGACTGGATAGTCTGAAAGTGATCGTGCATCCTGATGCGATCCCCCCGAATCTTCTTTCATCGGATACCGGGAGATGTGTAAGACGGTGGGTTGAGCTTGCGGCAATACCGCCGGGCGCGAAGTTTTCCGGGAAATTTCAGTGGATGTATCAGGACATCTCGTCGAGGGATCGTGAAGTGGGGACCGGCGTGAACGATGAACGCTCGCTGAAGTGTTTTCGCTTCGACGGCACTTCATGGAAACCGGTATCAGCACCCATCAATCCGTTGTGCAACACCGTGACTTTCGATTCCATCGATGAGCGCGTTTGCGGCAAGGGCAGCTATTTTGCGATCAAAGTTCCGTAGCGGATTCGTCTCTGCACTTGCAGTCTGCATTCTCGCGGCGTCTGCCACGGCTCAGACACGCAGCGATTTCTTCATCCATACTCCGTCTGGCGACAGCCTCGATGCCACGAGTTTTACTCCGCCTGCTCTTCCGCCATCGAAGGGGTATCCTGCACTTCTTCTCATCCATGGTTTCGGTGCGGACAAGAGTACGCGCATTCCGTCGTGCAAAATTTACGCTGCAAACGGATATTTCACGCTCGCCTATACTGTTCGGGGACACGGAAAATCCTCGGGGCTCTCCTCTATCATGTCGACACCGGAACGGCAGGACCTTCACACTGTTCTGGATTATCTGAAACATTTGCCAAACGTTGACTCCAATGCCATCGGGATTGTCGGAAGCTCGCAGGGCGGGCTCCACGGCCTCTGGGCTGCGGTCGATCATCTCAATGTGAGAGCAGTCTGTGCCGATGCGATCGTTCCGCAGTGGGCGTCGGATATGCTCTCGAACGGCTCGATCCGGCGAACGATGCTTCTTCTCCTGAAGACGACTTCGGTTCGTTATGCACCGGTACGGGACACGCTTGTCCGGTATGTGATGCATGATGATTACGACTCTCTCGTTTTGCGCTTCCCGGTTTCCCGGGATGTCGACACTGCAGTTTTGAGTCGCTCCGATGTGCCGAGAGAAACATTTCTCAAGTGGCAGGATCACTATTTCTCACCGGAAAACGGGATTGCAGCGTTTCTCAATCAGTCGTCGCCGGGCGAATTGTATGTGGGGACTCAGGGGCATTTCTCGGACGACGATTCGGCAGAGACCTACGTCCAGTCAGATCTTACATTCCGCTGGTTCGGAAGATTTCTCATGCACCGCGAGTCCGGCATTTTGCGTGAACCGCCAGTCGTACTGGCGTACAGCAGTCTGCCGGCCGACACGTCGGGGAGATTTCACTGGTCGCATCTGCGAATGGATGCCTATCCAGACAAAAGTACGTCGATGCTTCGGCTCTATTTCCATCCCGACTCTACGATTTCCACCCATCGTGATGATCGGACTGCCTCTCCATTCGTGCTGGAAAACAGATATCTCGATACGACCTATACAATAGAGAAGGGCTTCATCGAGGGGTTCCGGGGCGCGCATTTTGAGAAGATATTACCGCAGTCGAGCATCGTTTTTACTTCTGCACCGCTCGACTCTTCGATGTTCTGGGTCGGTCAGCCGGAGATGCACCTCTATCTCTCCTCACGCGATTCAGAATTTCCGCTCCACGCGCAGATCTATGAGGTGGACACTGCCGGGAAGCAGTACTTCATCAATCGGATTAATTATATCGCACGCCACTGGGATACACGCTCACCACGCGAGATCGATGTGAGAGGAATCCCTCATGCGCACCTTTTCTCAAAGGGGAGCCGGATCAGGATCATCCTCACCAACATCGATAAGAGCAACCGAAAAATCCTCGGTTCGTATCCTTTCGTACTGCCGGTGTTCAGGAACGCCGGCGTCTCTCTTCTTTTTAATCCAAAACATCCTTCGAGCCTCTCACTTCCCGTCGTCGGCAGACTTCCCGGACTGAAGTAGTGCGGCTCTGCACGGGAGGGTTGCATACGTGATGAAATCTTTGTAAGATACGGCTCACGAACTGAGATTTTTCACTCGCTGCGAAACAGGTGAAATCCAAACGATTCGGCATTTGGCTCGCACTCCTGATCGAAGTCCTCCTCCTCACGGTTCTCACCTCGACGTTTGGCGGCGAGAAATTTTTCGAGTCCACCTTCCTCAGCTGGTCCAACATTTCCCAGGTCATCCGCGCACTCTCGTTCATTGCCATCATGGCGGTCGGACAGGCGCTTGTGCTCATCACTGCAGGAGTTGATCTCTCGGTCGGCTCGGTTCTCGGACTTTCCGGCGTGATCACCGCGGTCCTCCTCAATCACGGCTCGAATATTCTTGTGGGGATAGTTGCAGGGGTTACCGCGGGCATCGTCTGCGGTGCTCTCAACGGTCTGCTTATCACCCGCGCACAACTTCCTCCCTTCATTGCAACACTTGCGATGATGAGCGTGGCGCGCGGACTCGCATTCGGTCTTACCGGCGGGGAAACGATCCGCAATCTTCCGGCGGATTTTCTCACGATCGGACAAGGGGAGATTCTGAGTGTTCCGGTGCCGATTCTCGTGATGGTGATTATTGCGGTTATCGCCGGATATCTGCTGAAATCGACAACTTGGGGGAGATATGTCTATGCGATTGGCGGGAATGAGGAAGCGGCACATTTCAGCGGTGTGAATGTCAAAAAAGTGAAGCTGATTGTGTATCTTCTCTCTGGTCTGACGGCAGGAATCGCGGGCGTGCTCTTCACGTCCCGGTTCGGCGTCGGACAGTCGACTGCCGGACTCGGGTACGAGCTGGATGTTGTTGCAGCGGCGGTGATCGGCGGTGTGAGTCTCTCGGGCGGAAGGGGAACGATTCTCGGTGCGATTATCGGATCGCTGCTGATGGGCATTCTGCGCAACGGGCTCGTGCTTCTGAACGTCTCCGAATACTGGCAGGAAGTTGCCATCGGACTCGTGATCATTATGGCAGTCATCATCGACAGAAAATCCAAAAAATAAATTCTGAAGGAAGAGTTTGTATGAAAAGAATTCTCGTTCTCTGTGTGATTGGAATTCTCGCGCTGGCTGGATGCGGGAAAAAGCAGGAAGAGAAGAAATGGGTGTTTGCGTTTGTTCCCAAGCTGCTGGACAACCCCGTCTTTCAGCTTGCGTGGACGGGTGCACAGGCGGGGGCGAGAGAGCTCGACAGTGGAAAGATCGAAGTACAGCGTTACGCGCCCGTGAAATCCGATGCCGTGGAGCAGGCGGGAATTATTGAAAGTCTCATCGAGCGCAAAGTGGACGGCATTGCGATTTCGGTGAACGATGCGGATGCGCTGAAGGAATCGATCGACAAAGCGGTTGATGCGGGAATTCCGGTCGTGACGTTCGATTCCGATTCTCCAAAAAGTAAACGTCTCGCCTATTACGGTACGGCAAACAAGCCGAGCGGCAGGATGATGGCGGAATATCTTGTGAAGCTGATGGGGAAGAAAGGGAGCATCGGGATACTCATGGGCACGCCGGGCGCGCCGAATCTCGAGGAACGGAAGCAGGGGATACTCGAATACCTGAAGGATTATCCCGACATCAAGATCGTTGCCACAGTGTATTGCTATGATGATGTGAATAAAGGCGTCAGTGAAATGGAAGCGGCGATGGCCGCGCATCCCGAGCTGACGGGCTGGATACTTCCCGGTGCGTGGGCGCTCTTTACACCACCACCCGGACCGTTCGCCTCGAAGAAACCGGGGAGCGTGATCGTCGTCTCGATCGATGCCCTTCCCGAGCAGCTCGATTATGTCCGCCAGGGATATGTGCAGGTGCTTCTCGGGCAGAAGCTCTGGAACTGGGGATATGAGAGTGTCCGGATGCTGAAGGACATTAAGGAAGGAAAAAAGGTGGAAGGCGTTTTCGATTCGGGCGTGGATGTGATCACAAAAGAGAACGTCGAGCAGTATGCAGAGAAGTGGAGAACGGGGAAGTTCTAGGTCAAACATGAGGAAAATGAGCATGAAATATCGATATCTCCTGCTGGCAGTGATGGTCCTGTTCATTGCTTCCTGCGCCAAGAAGGAAGAATCCAAATCCACAAAAACCATCGGTGTGTCACTCCTGACGCGGGCACACGTCTTTTATAAGGACCTCGAAGAGGGATTGAAGTCCGAAGCGGCCAAGGATGGATATGAATTGATCATCACCGCAGGCGACTTCGATCTCGGAAAGCAAAGCTCGCAGATCGAAGATTTTGTTACGCGCAAAGTCGACGCCATCGTTGTCTGCCCGGTCGATTCACGCGGCGTCGGGCCGGCAATCAAGGAAGCCAACAATATGAAGATCCCCGTCTTCACCGCAGATATCGCGGCACAGGAAGGTGAGACGGTTTGTCATATCGCATCGGATAATGTCGCGGGCGGACGGCTCGCCGGAGAATACCTCGCGAAGATACTCAACGGCAAGGGGAACATCGCCATCATCGACCAGCCGACGATCACCTCCGTGCTTGATCGAGTGCAGGGATTCAAGTCGGCGATTGCAAAATATCCCGGCATGAGGATCGTTGCAGATGTCAACGGCGAGGGAGTGCGTGACAAGGCCATGCAGGTTGCATCAGATATTCTGCAGGCCCATCCCGATCTCGACGGCGTGTTCGGCATCAACGACGATTCTGCTCTCGGCACGCTTGATGCGGTGATGCAGTTTAACCGGAAGAACATCTCTATTATAGGGTACGATGCCACGCCCCCTGCGCGGGACGCGATTCTCAAAGGAACCGCCCTGAAAGCGGATGTCATACAGAATCCGACAAAGATCGGCGAAACGACGATTGCCAAGATCAAGGATTACTTCGCCGGGGTAGCAATTCCGAAAATAGTCCCGGTGGATGTCGGAATCGTCGACAAGGAAGCTCTCGAGAAAATGGCGGTGAAGTAGTCATGTCAGCTCTTCTCCAGATGAACGGGATACGCAAGCAGTACCCGGGTGTGCTTGCGCTGAACGATGTGAGCTTCGGGCTCAACGCGGGAGAAGTCCACTGTCTGCTCGGTGAGAACGGTGCCGGAAAATCGACGCTGATGAAAGTGCTCGCGGGTGCGCTATCGAAAGACTCTGGATCCATTCTCATCGATGGGAAAGAGGTGGATCTTGCGTCACCCGCCGATGCGCAGCACAACGGTATCGGTATGATCTATCAGGACTTCAAGCTCGTTCCGGAGCTTTCCGTTGCTGAGAATGTTCTCCTCGGCAGTGAGCCACGAAGAGGGAATTCGCCGTTCATTGATTTCAGGAGCATGCATGAAAAAGTCCGGAGCGTGCTTGCCCAGCTCGGCGAAGAAATTCCGACCACCGCGGTCGTGAGCTCACTCAGCACAGCGCAGAGACAGATCGTGGAGATCGCAAAGGCGCTTTCGAAGAACGTCAGAATCCTTGCGATGGATGAACCCTCTGCTGCACTCACCGAGAAAGAACTCCAGAATCTCTTTACCGTGATTCGCCGGCTGAAAAGCGAGGGCGTCGGCATCATCTACATCTCTCACCGGCTCGAGGAAATCTTTGAAATCGGAGACCGCGTGACAATTTTGCGGGATGGCGCATTCGTCCATTCCTGTCCGATCAAGGAAGTCGACCGCCGCAGTCTTGTGCGCTGGATGGTGGGGCGTGAGCTTGAAAGCGAATACCCGAAGCTCTCTCTCGAGCAGGGGAATGAAGTTCTTCGTATCGAGCATCTTGATGCGGGAATGCTGAAAGACATTAATCTCTCAGTGTATCGGGGAGAAATCCTTGGATTCGCCGGGCTGGTTGGTGCCGGCCGGAGCGAACTGGCACGCGTTATTTTTGGCGCGGATCCGAAAGAGAAGGGAAAAATCTATCTCGACGGAAAGGAGATCGCGCCGTCTTCCCCGAGGCAGGCCATCGATCTCGGTATTGGCCTTCTCACAGAAGACCGGAATAAATTCGGACTCATCATGCAGATGAGCGTGCGTGAGAACATCTCTCTCTCGAATCTCCGCGAAGTGTTGAAAGGTCTCTTCGTCAACAGATCGCGGGAAAATGAAGTAGCTGAACGCTTCAAAAACGAATTGAGGATCAAGACCCCGTCGATCGAACAGGAAGTCGAGCATCTGAGCGGTGGAAACAGGCAGAAGGTGGTCCTGGCGCGCTGGCTCTTCACGAAGTCGAAGCTCCTCCTCTTCGATGAGCCGACATCCGGCATCGACGTCGGTGTGAAGTACGAGATCTACAACCTTATCAACCAGCTGGCGAAAGAAGGAATTGGCGTTGTCGTCATCTCGTCCGATCTTCCAGAGCTGCTCGGCATCAGCGACCGCGTGGTGGTCATGCACGAAGGGAAGATCACCGGAACCATGAAGCGGAAGGACGCCACGCAGGAACATGTTATGACACTCGCCACCGGCGGCGCTCTGGAGGTAGGCAGTGCCGGCTGAGGCGCGGAAAGGCGTGCAATTCCGTGCGCTGGTGGGAGAGCTCGGCATCTCTATCGCGCTGGTGATCGAAATCGCACTCTTCGCAATTCTCTCTCCCTACTTTTTCACCGCGGAAAACATACTCAACGTTACACTCCAGACGTCTATTACCGCGATCATTGCCGCCGGGATGACGTTTGTCATCCTCACCGGAGGCATCGATCTCTCCGTCGGAGCGCTTGTGGCGATGAGCGGCGTGATCGCAACGACCATTCTCAAGCTCGATTATTCCTTCGGCGTAGTCTTTCCGCTCGCACTTCTGGTGGGAGTCATCGTCGGGATGTTTTCCGGGTCGGTGGCGGGAATGTTTATCACAAAATTCCACATCACGCCGTTTATCGTGACGCTGGCGCTCATGACGGTCTGGCGCGGCGCGGCGTACATGTTCACCGACGGCAGACCAGTCTGGGGATTACCGGATGCGTTCAGCTTCCTCGGGAGCGGCAGGGTCTTTTCGGTGCCGGTTCCGACGATTATCATGGTCGCTGTGTTCATTCTTGCCTATATCGTTCTCACGAAAACACGCTTTGGAAGATATGTCTATGCGGTGGGTGGAAACACCGAAGCGGCGCGTCTTGCGGGCATTGAGACGAACAAGATTCTGTTCATCGTCTACATGATCAGCGGCGGACTGGCGGCGCTGAGCGGTGTGCTTCTCGCTTCACGTATGAATTCCGGGCAACCGAATGCGGGACTCATGTACGAACTCGACGTGATTGCGGCCGTTGTGGTAGGTGGCGGAAGTCTCTACGGCGGCAAGGGCTCCATCGTCGGCACATTCATCGGGGCGATGCTCATCGGCGTACTGCGGAACGGACTGAATCTGCTGAACATCAACTCTTATATTCAAATGGTCGTGCTCGGCTGTGTGATATTGCTGGCGGTCATGCTCGATCAGTGGAGAACGAGAAAATTTTCCTGAAAGGATACCATGCGTACACGGATTCTTATATGGAGTTCTCTGATTTGTCTCCTCATACCAGCTGTTGTTACGGCGCAACAGCAACAGCCGTTCGTGCTGACGGCGTATGGCGGACTCTTCTTCCCTTCGAATGTCGATTACAAGGATAATTTCAAATCGACCTCGGATGCGATTTACGGATTCGGTGTTGGAATTCCGGTTGCACAGCAGCTCTATCTCATTGTCGATTATTCTCTCTTTCATGTCACAGCATCTCCCGATCTTCCCAACGACAGCTCGCTTGTCCTTGACGAGCACTTCTGGCACGTTGGATTGCTTGTGAAACAGCCGCTGAGCCCTCTATTGCTCCTGCGTTTTTCCGCCGGGACGAATATCGTGACGGTTCAGCAAACCACATCCAGCGCATCGGTTGCGTCGGTCACCACAGAAGCCCCCAGGAAGATCGGTTTCTTCGGCGGACCCGGCGTTGAGTATCGCACGAGCGATCCCCATCTTTCTTTCTTCGGCGATATCATCTATGATTACCGGCATGTGACGGAAAAAGAGATGTTTGGAGATTTCGGCGGCGTGAGGGTTGTGGTGGGGATGCACGTAACGCTGTTTTAGCGATCGTTTCGCCGCTGCTGGCTTACACCTTGAACTTCTCTTGCTGATCCCGTACATTTGTTCCGGCAGCAGGTTCATCGCGCCGCTTCTCTATTCCACTGACATACTTCGAAGGAACATTCGTATGAAAACCTTCTTCCTCATTCTCCTCGTGCTCATTCCTTCAATCATTCTTGCTCAAACCAATGTCGACAAAATCACCCGCGTGCTCGATTCACTGACACTCGCTTCCATCGATCACTGGAAGATGAGCCCCGATCTGAAAAAGATGCCCGCTATGACCGGCGAACCGACTCAACCCGGCTTCGACGATTCAAAATGGGAGACACTCGAACTGAATCACTCGGTTTACCCGGATACATGCTGGCTCAGGAAGGAATTCGTTCTCCCGCAGTCGTTTCTTGGGCGGCCAATCAAAGGAAAACTGAAGTTTTTCGTCTCTGTGGACGATTATGGATACCTCTGGGTAAACGGTCAGAGCAAAGGATTCTTCCCATGGGATGGCGAGTTCGTCCTGACCGACAACGCGCAGCCGGGTCAGAAATTTGAGCTGGCGATCAAGGCATGCAACACCGGTGGTCCTCTTCGTCTGCTCCGGGCAGAACTGCAGTTTGAGAACACACCGCCTCTCCGGAATCAGATCCAGGACTTTGCTCTGAGTTTGAAGGTCGGCCAGAAACTCCTCGGCTTCGATACCTACCAGACGGCCGGCGGGAAGAAGGAAGACCCGAAGATCGACAAGTCCAAAATGAACCATGATGAAAAAGTGAAGCTCGGTGCGCTTCTCCAGAATCTCGCCTCGCAGGTTGATGTCGATGCTCTTGGGAACGGTAACCTCCAGAAGTTCACCACATCGTTTTCGCAGGTGCGTACACAGCTGAAGCCGATACAGGATTTTGTGAAAAAGTATACGCTCTTCTTTGATGCGAATGCTCACATCGATGCGGCGTGGCTCTGGCGCGATAAGGAAACCATCGAAGTCTGCAAGAACACATTCTCTTCCGTCCTGGATATGATGGATGCAC